>Ga0070683_100003194_pt1 | contig 13226 bp, 12 predicted proteins | sample KBSC713LmetaG_FD_64662 | JGI IMG/M metagenome (GOLD analysis project Ga0070683, IMG submission 64662) | Corn rhizosphere microbial communities from Kellogg Biological Station, Michigan, USA - KBS C7.1-3L metaG | ecosystem: Host-associated > Plants > Roots > Rhizosphere ...
CCGTAGTTTTGTAGCGCGCCTGTCTCCGTCCGACGAGTGGCGTCACCGATGCGCTGCACCGAGGTCGCCGAGCCGTTCACGATGCCATCGATGATGTACTTGTCGAAGAGCGCGGCTCCATTCGCCAGACCCAGGGCAATGTACTTGATGATCCACCCGTACAGCTCGTCGACGTAGAACTTGTTGAGGATGACGGTGTAGATTGCCCGCCCCAGCGGGTTGCCGGTGAAGACGCGCGCTGGCACGATCTCCAGCCCGTACACCAGCCAGGCCAGGCCGATGCCCACCACTGACAGGCCGACGCCCACAAAGGTCAGCGAATCGGTGAAGGGGTTGTCGTAGACCTGTGGCGACGCCGTCATGAAGCTCGCGAAGCCGCTACCGACGCTCCAGAAGCCCGCCAGCGCCGCCGGGAAGGCCAGAATGATCAGCGGCAGCGTCATCACCCAGGGCGATTCATGCGGGTGCGCGTCGCCGCGATACTGCTCGCCCCCGCCCCACAGGCCACCGATCGCGCCGCCCTTGCCGCCAAACGTCATGAAGAACAGGCGGAACATGTAGAAGGCGGTCAGGAAGGCCGTGAAGAGCGTCATCCCGTAGAACCAGTAGGCGCCACCGTGCGCCGTGCCATAGGAGAAGGCCACGCCAATGATGGCGTCCTTACTGAAGAAGCCCGAGAAAGGCGGGACGCCAGAGATGGAGAGCGTCGCCACCAGGAAGGTGAATGCCGTGATCGGCATGTACTTCGCCAGCCCGCCCATCTTGCGCATATCCTGATTGCCCGCCACCGCGTGAATCACACTGCCGGAGCCCAGGAAGAGCAGCGACTTGAAGAAGGCGTGGGTGAAGAGGTGGAAGATGCCTAGCGCAGAGTCCGGGCCAACCGCCAGACCGACGAACATGTAGCCAAGCTGGCTGATGGTCGAGTAGGCCAGCACCTTCTTGATGTCGTTCTGCGCCAGCGCGATCACCGCTGCGAAGAGCGCCGTGGAGCTGCCAATCCAGCCGACCACTTCCAGCGACTGCGGCCCCGCGACGTTGTGATAGAGCGGGAAGAAGCGCGCCACCAGATAAACGCCAGCGGCCACCATCGTCGCCGCGTGGATCAGCGCGCTCACCGGCGTCGGGCCGGCCATCGCGTCCGGCAGCCACACATGCAGCGGGAACTGCGCCGACTTGCCGACCGCGCCGCAGAAGATCAGGATCATCGCCGTAGTGACGGTGAACTGATCAACATGCGCATACGTACTCGCGGTATTCAAGGTGGTGAAGGTGAAGGTTCCCGTCGCCAGGAAGAGCATCAGGATGCCGATCATCATGCCGAAGTCGCCCAGGCGCGTCGTGACGAATGCCTTGAGCGCGGCGGGCGGCGGATACGGCAGGTCGGAGCCTTGCGGTGGTGGAGCGGCGTCGAACCAGAAGCCAATCAGCAGGTAGGATGACAGGCCCACCAGCTCCCAGCCGATGAAGAGGACGAGGATGTTGGCGCCCAGCACCAGAATCAACATCGAGACGGTGAAGAGGGCCAGCTCCATGAAGAAGCGTGAGAAGCCCAGATCGCCCGCCATGTAGCCAATCGAGTAGAGATGCACGAGCATCGAGACGCCCGTCACCACGATCAGCATCACCACCGTCAGCGTGTCCACGCGGAAGTCGATGATGTAGTGCAGCGGGCCGAAGCTGAACCAGTCCCACAGGTGCGCGACATACCCGTTCTGTTGTAGCGATTTGTCCGAGAGGAACTGGAAGAAGATGGCGAGCGACAGGCCAAAGGAGCCGACCATCGCGATCACAGAGATCCAGGCGCCGATCAGCCCCCAGGTCGTCGTGACACCGCCGTGGCCATGGCCGCCGCCATGCTCATCGTGCTCGTCGTGGTCGCCACGCCGGGCGGTCGCGCTATCGTCGTGCGCCGCGCCGGGGCCGTGTGTCTCGGCCTGCTCGTGACCAGCCGTCGTGCCTTCGGTGTTATGGCCGCCGCTGCCGCCCGTGGGCCGCAGCCCCAGCCGACGTTGCGCCGCCATATCCAGCGGGCGTGTCACGCCAAAGATGATGACCATCGCCGCCAGCGGCAGCAGCGGGATCAACGGGACGTACTCTACGGGACTCATGCATCGCTCCGTTACTCAGCGTCAGCGCCTGATGCGCCGCGAATCACACGCGAGATTACCAGCGCATCAAGTTGATCTGGCCGACGTCAATCGTAGACCGGCGCCTGTAGATGGCGATGATCATTGCCAGGGCGACCGCGGCTTCCGCTGCGGCGACGGTGATGATGAAGATGGCGAATATCTGACCGGTCAGGCGCTCGCCGTGGCCTGCTCCCGCGTAGGATTGAAATGTGGAAGCGTAGGCGACCAGCGAGATGTTGACCGCGTTGAGCATGATCTCGATGCTCATCAGAATCGCGACGGCGTTGCGCTTGCTCAGCGCGCCAAACAGCCCGATGCAGAAGACCAGTGCGCCCAGTACGAGGAATGAGTTCAGCGTCACCATGCGTCTTGTTTCTCCTATCCTCTCGCGTTTCCGCTAGTCTTCGCGGCCAATGACGATGGCGCCGATGATGGCGGCCAGCAGCACGACCGAGGCGATTTCAAAGGGCAGCACATAGCTGTAGTTGAAGGGGCTGTAGAGCAGTTGACCGATACGCGCCACCGAGCCACCGCCATTGATGGCATGCGCCAGGTTGGCTGAGGAGTTCGGGGCGCCCAGCGCCATCTGGCTGGCTCCGACGGTGAAGATCAGTCCGGCGGCCAGCGCCACCGCGATGATGGCGGCGAGCCAGGTCTGCCCGGAGAAGGGGCTTGAGGATTGCGACATGGCATTCCGGGTCAGCATGATGGCGAAGAGCACCAGAATCGTGACCGCGCCAGCATAGATCAGGATCTGCACAATCGCGATGAATTCGGCGTTGAGTAGCACGTAGATGCCAGCGGCGGCGCCAAAGACCACCGCCAGAAACAGCGCCGCATGCACGATATTGCGCAGCAAGACCACCGCGAGCGACGACCCCACCAGCGTGATCGCGATCACGTAAAACGCCACAGTAGCGACATCAATAGACATCTCGAAGTGTCCTCCAACCAGCGGGAATCCGCTCCAGTGGCGTCATCTGGCGATTCGCGCGCGCCGAATGGATGCGGCGTCAGCATGCAGAGAACCCGGAATGAGCGCCATCTGTGATTGTATCACTGGCGTCAATTGTGACGCATGCCCTGCGACGCTGGTCATGCGGAACGTGTACGCTGCTGGCTGGGGCCGCCACACCTCGCTGCGCCTGCGTGGGCGCCCAGGTGAGCGCCTGGTCTCCAGCGGCCTTCTCATTCTCTACAACGGCTGGGCGCCAGAGGTCGCCACGTGCGAACGTTACCTGTACTCCTAAAGACTCCTATGCTGGTGGCGTGGCTCGGCGGGCGCGTGCTACACTGGGCGCAGCCCTTGATTCTGTCGGGCGGCGTCCACTCAGCGAGGAGTCGGTGAACATGCCAGCCGCAATGATCCACCACCTGTGGCGCGCTCTGCGTCATGCGCTGGGAAAGATTCTGGCCTGGGGCGCCGTCGCGTTCCTGGCGACCGCGCTGGGCGCCGAGGTGATCGCCGTGGTGGCCGCCGGACCGAGCGCGCTGACGACGCTGACGACGCATCTGGTCGCGCTGGCGTTGGCGCTGGCGGTGGGCTATGCGGTGAGCTTTACCACGCTCATCGTCGAGACGGTCGCATTGCTGGAGCGCGGCGCGCTGGACCTGGAGCGCGCTGGAGCCGCTGGAGTCGAGAGGCTGGAGAGGATCAAACAGCCGCTGTGAGCGATCAACCCCCATCGGATGCCCTGATTGGCGTGTGGCTCGGTTCCTGCCGCATCGAGCGGCGGCTGGGCACAGGCGGCATGAGCGCGGTCTATCTCGCGCAGCAGGAGCGGCCCCGGCGCTCGGTCGCCGTCAAAGTCCTGCGCCCGCAACTGCTGGCCGATGCGCGCCAGTGGCCGCTCTTCCTGGCGCGCTTCCGGCGCGAGGCTGACGCGACCGCCGCGCTCGACCACGCCAACATCGTGCCGATCTATGAGTTTGGCGAGCAAGACGATCTCGCCTATCTCGTCATGCCCTACCTGCCCGATGGCTCGCTTGCCGAGCTGCTGGGGCGGCAAGGCCCGCTCACCATTGGCCAGACGCTGACCTATATCGATCAGGTCTCCGGCGCGCTCGACTACGCTCACCAACACGGCATCGTCCACCGCGATGTGAAGCCCTCCAATCTGCTGCTGCACCCTGATGGCCGCCTGCTGCTGGCCGATTTTGGCATCGCGCGGCCACTCGATCAGCGCGATCTGCCGCGTGTGGCGCTGGCCAGCGATCAGCGCGACGACGCGGCGCTGACGGTCGGCGGGCTGGCGCTCGGCACGCCCGATTACATGTCGCCGGAGCAGATTCGCGGCGAGCGGGTCGGCCCTGGCGCCGACATCTATGCGCTGGGCGTGGTCTGCTACGCCATGCTCACCGGTCGCTCGCCCTTCGGCGGGGCGCCCACCGCGCAGGTGCTCGGACGCCAGCTCCACGACGCGCCTCCGCCCCTGCGCCTGCTGCGCCCCGACGCCCCGGCGCGGCTTGAGGAGGTCGTCTTCTGGGCGCTGGCGAAAGACGCGCAGGATCGCCCCCCATCGGCGGGCGCCTTTGCCAAGGCCCTGCATGAGAGCGTGCGTGGCGCGCTTGGCGCGCTGTGGAAACGCGCCGCTGGCCCCGCAGGCCTGGGGCTGGCCGCCTTCCGTGGCGCTGGCATGGAGCCGCATGCTGACCAGCCTGCGCCATACCCTGCGCTGGCGCCTTCGGGCGATGAAACCCTCTGGGAGCCTTCCTACCACGGCGTGGAGTCGCAGCGCCAGTTCAATCAATCGGTGGTGGCCCCGAACGGGCTCGGCGGCGCGGCTGGCGCGGCGGCGTGGCCGGGCGCGCGTCCACGCGGCATGGCGGGCGCGCAGGGGCGGTCTGGCGTCTCGCCTGCGCTGCTGGCCGCTATCGGCGCCGCGCTGGTCATCCTGGTCATCATGGCGGTGGTGGTGGGGAGCGCGCTGGGCGATAGCCTGGGCACGGTGTTCGGCGGGCCGGGTTCATCCGGCGGGCCAAAGGTCGCGGGGCCAAGCCCGACGCCCACCTTGACCGCCACGCCCACCGTCACGCCCTCGCCGACCGTTCCGCCCAACTGGCTGACCGCCACGCCCGCTTCGCTGAATCTGGGCTGCGATAGCAACGGTAGCAACGCCAAGACGCAATACGTGACCCTGACCAACAATGGGAGTTTCTCAGTCAAGTGGTCGGCGCAGGTGACGGATCGCGGCATCTCGCTCAGTTCGTCTAAAGGCTCCATCGGTGTTGGGCGCTCTGTGAGCATCCGTGTCACCAATACCTCGCTGATCGACTCGCATAGTGGCGAGATCGACTTCAACCCGCAGAGTGATAACGCTGGCGAGCCAGCGGTCGTGACCTTCTCAACGCAGGCGTGCGCCAATCCGTTCGGGGGATGATGGCGCTTCAGGGCGAGGCGAAGAGCGCGCCACTGCCATACTTCGCCGCGATGCGCGCCAGATGGCGCTCGCCGTAGTCTGAGGGCAGGTAGAGCAGCAGATCATCTGGCAGGCGCGACCCCGGCGCGGCGTGCGCCTCCACCCCCTCCAGCGCCAGCGCGTCGCCCAGGCGCATGCCGGCGACCAGCGTGCGTAGCGCCTCCACCGGCGTCCACACCAGCGCAGAGCAGATCTGCGCATCCAGCGTGATCTCCTCCGCCAGCGCCGCGCGATAGACCTCGATGCCGATCTGCCGTGGCGCATGCCGTGTCGCGCCAGCGGCGTCATCCTGTGGCAACATGCGCTCGAAGCGCAGGAAGGGGGCAGCGGCTGGCTCTGGCGCGGCGGCGCGATCCACGGCGTGCTGTGGCGAGGGGCCATACGTCCAGCGCGTCGGCAGCGCCGCGACCACCGCGCCGAACGTCGCTGGCCCCAGCGCCAGCGCCTCGCTCAGCGGGTCGGTTTCGGCGGCGTGCGCGGCGCCGGGGAGTTCCAGTCGCGCCGTGCGCAGGCCATAGAGATCCTGCCAGTGGGCCTCGGGCGTCAGGCGCAGGGCGATCCGCTGGCGCTGGATGGCGAGCAGGGCGATGGCGGCAGGCTCGGCGGTTTGCATCACTCCATCCTCTCTGCGCCGCCGACGGGCGTCACATGCCGCACACAGGCGACGGACTAGCCGCCGAGCGACTTTACCGTCGTCTGGATGATCTCCTGCGCGATGAGAGTGAGGCCCAGCCCGACGGCCAGCGCCAGCCCATACCACAGATACGCGCGCAGCAGTTGGCGGGCGGCGACACGACGCGCAGGCGCATACATGCTGGCCGCCAGCCCGGAGAAGCCCACCAGCGCGAGCGGCGCCGACGTCAGCGCCAGCAGCGCTCCTGGCCAGCCGCCACGCGGCACGGCGATGATCACTACGACAGCATAACTCACCAGCAGCGCGAGTCCGATGATCACGCTGGCGGCGCGCGACCCGATCACTGTCGCCAGTGTGCGCGGCGCATGACCATCCTCGACCACCGTCGTCGCGCTGTGGTCAGTCGCGGCAGCCTCACGCAGGCTCAGCCCGGCGACGACCGCAAACGTCATGCCTCCCAGCGCGATCGCCACCAGCCACTCGGCCCTGGTGAAGCGCTGACCCTGCGCCAGAATCGTCAGGCAGAACAGCCCTGGCCCCAGACCCAGCGCCACCAGCAATGCATCCAGCGGCGCGATGCGCAGGCGCACACCCTCGATGCCATACAGCAGGAAGGCGACGACGCCGAGCGCTGGCGCCAGCAGCGCCGCCGGCATGCCACCCAGCAGAATGGGCAGCGCGCAGAGCGCCGCCAGCGCCAGCAGCGTGACGCCCTGTGTCGTGGCGGCGTGCTGTCGGCCCTTCGCCGCTGATGGCAGGCGATGCGCCGAAGCCAGCGCCGCGATTCCCAGCAGCGCAGACGCCGCCGCCAGCAACTCGCATACCACGATCAGCCAGTTGATCGGCGCTCGCTGGACGAAGAGCATGGCAGCGGCGCAGAGTACGGGCGGCGCTGCCAGCGGCGCCAGCTCCAGCCGTATCGACAGCGCTGTGCGCCAACGGCTGGACATCGCCGGTCGCGCTATCTCCGGCGCCACATCTGATGTAGGAGTGACCTCCGGCTGCGCGCTTTGATTCATCCCGGACGCTCCTCTCGCGGCGAGCGCGTGACGGCGTCAGCCCCTCGTGTCGCGCGCAGCATCTGCGACCAGGCTGACCCCACCTCCCCAAATCAGAGGCTGCATTCTACAACGGGCTGGCGACGCGGGGAGTCTCAGCTTACATGAGGCAGCAGTGCAGGTGAAGGAGTCGCGGTACTTGGAATGGCCTGAGCATGGCGCGGATGGGAAGGGTCGCGGCCTTGAATGGGTATTCACCTGTTGATTGGGTAATTGCTTGCGTGGGCGCCGACACGGGCGGGTTGGGACAGGCTCAGTCGTCTCCCAGCCCGCGCAGGCGGGCTTTGCGGCCCGCAGGCCACCTAGCTGCGGCTTCAGCCGCCCGTTGCTCCGCGCCGCACGATCCCTCTGGTCAACTGGCTACCGATCGGTGAGGCGGTTCCAGTGGCGCAGGTCTTCCTCCACCTGGGCCAGCGCCTCGGTGAAGCGCGCCTGCGTGACGCCCAGCGTAAGATCGCCGCGCGTCTTCTCCAGGATGCCGCGTGTCGCATCGGTGGTGCGGCGCAGGTTGCCAGTGATGGCGTCGGGGAAATCCAGCGTGATGAGCAGGCTGTAAATCTCGTCCATATCGCGCAGGATGTCTTCGCAGCCGTCAAGCTTACCCTGGCGCATGCGGTCGAGCAGGTAGCGGCGCAGTTCGCCTGTCGCCTCGCCCAGACCGTTCAGGTAGGGCGCCCACTCGATGCCAAGGTCTTGCGGCATCGGCAGCGGCCGCCGCTGGATCAGCGACGAGGTCAGTGCGGCCTCGGCGTATTCCTTCTGCGCGTCGGCGACGAAGCCAGCGTAGAAGATGTCGAGATGCTCGCGGAGGTCGCGCGCCATCTCGTGCAGCAGTTGCCCGGCCTCGGCGATATGGTGATCGACGGTGTCGAACTCATCGCGGTGCGCGGCGCGAATGGCGTTGGCGCACAGGCGGATCGCCGCGCGCGATTTGGGCAGCGCCCGCTCGCGCGCGGTATGTTTGGTCGCCAGGTAGGCGCTGGCTGCCTGGCCAATGGCTTGCAAGTCCGACACGATCCTCGTCCCTCGGTTATGGCCACTGTGGGCGCGGCGTGGTGAGCGTATCTCCGCGCTCAGCGCCCGTACAGTAGATGTACGTCTCTTCAGGTCCTTCTGTTACATCGCGCAACCCCAGATGTCGCCTGTCGCCATGCGCTCATCTCGCGCGCAGGCGTCCCAGGCGCTGCTTCTCACCTCGCTCCGCACGACGGCGATGCGCTGGCACGGCGCTGCTGAGAGCAGGCATATTCATTAAGTGTAAACATGCGCTTGGCGCCTGTCAAACGCGCTCTTGCCGCCTGCCCGCTTGGCGCTTGCTAGACGCCGAGGTAGGCCGCTCGCGCGCGGTCGACTGCCGCCAGCCGCTCATCGCCCAGCCGCCGATAAGCCTCCGCCCGCGCGACAAACGCCTGCGCCGCCTCTGGCTCGCGCTCGATGGCGCGATCCAGCGCGTTGAGCGCCTCGCGTGAGCGCCCGATGGCCAGCAGCGCCAGCCCCACCGTCAGTGGCCCGCGATAGTCGAGCGGCGTGCGCAGCTCCATCAGCTCGCCCAGCTCCAGCGCCTCGTGTGGCTGCTGACGCTCTAGCAAGATATGGGCCTTCAACGCGAGCGCCGCACAGTCGTCGCTATCCGCCGCCAGCACGCGCTCGATGGTCTCCAGCGCGCCCGTCTCGTCGCCCGCATCCAGACGCCGCCGGGCATCGGCCAGCGCGGTGCGCGCCAGCAATCGCCCCGCGCCCACTCCCTGCCGCGCGCCTGGCTCCGGCGTATCGGCCAGCCGCAGCCGCGCGAAGGGCGCCTGATGCTCGCCATCGGGCGAGACACTCACGGCGATGACGGTGCCCTGCTCATCCAGATCAATCTCCTGCCCGGCGATCAAGCGCTGCCCCTGCGCCAGATTCTCGGCCACCTCCGCCAGAAACGCCTCAGCCTCTGCGCGCAGCGCCACCGGGACATCGGCTAGATCGAGCTCTGGGCGGCCAAACTTCTGCAGGCCGTGGGTGTGCAGCCAGCGACTGTCAGCGCCCCACGCCTCATCGTGAATGCTCAGGTGCGCCGCGTAGGGGCCCGTGGCCATCGCGTTGAGCCGCTCGGCGCCCCAGGCGGTCTGCGCCGCCGGATCGACCACTGCGCCGCCCGTCAGACTGACCAGTGTACGCAGCACGTCCATCGCCCAGCGCAGCGACTCGGCGCTCTGCTCCTCATCAGCCTTGAGCCGCGCGTCGAAAGTCAGCGTGCCCGTGCGCAGGGTCTGCGCATCTTCCGCTCCCAGGCGTCGGGTGAGCTGCCCGAAGGCCCCCTCGCCCATGTTGGCCAGCGCCGCCCGCGCGTGGCGGGCCACGCTCAGCCGCAGTGTCGCGCTGCCGGGCGCGCCCAGCCGACTCAGGCGATAGATTCCCACGCGCGACTGTGGCGCCGCGCTGGCCGCCGCGTCTGTTGGCTGATAGGTCGGCGTTCCCAATCCCGCCGCCGCCAGCGCCTGGATGATGGTAGCCTCTGCGGGTGGCTCCGCGTAGCGCGAGACGACCAGAAAATCGTTGACCAGCTCCCGTGACATGCCACGCCCCCACTATGCGCCGGGAACGCTCCGGCGCGCGCTCCCCTCAGAATGACCGCAGAAGACCCACTGGATGTCCTCGCCATGCGTCGCCATTGTAGCATGCCGCGCTACGCCACGCTGGCCCGCGCCGCCGGTTTGCCCTGCCTGCCAGCCTGCGCGCCGGACTTCTGGGCAGTCCTGTTATCAAGCCGCGCGGCCTGCTCGTTTTCCCATACATGTGACGCCTGGCGACCTGTTTGCGCATGGGGAGTCTGCGAAGCGAGCGGCGCCGCCGCCCGCCAGACGCGCCTCGCAGATTGCGTCAGGTTCAGCCAGACACCGCTTATACCCGGCAACACATGAAGAAGCGCCAGGGCCGCCAGCGCGCCAATCCTCGCCATTCCTCAGGAGCGCGCAGCGCGTGCGGCCACCGACGCGGGTGGATGACGACTCAGGGAGATAGCGTCGCATGGCTAATTTACCGAATGATCTGCACATCACCTATCAACTGCAATTCCGCAAATGTGGCAAGCCGACCTGTGGCACCTGCAAGCGCGGCCCCGGCCACGGCCCCTATTGGTATGCCTACTGGCGCGAGGGCGCCAAGCTCCGCTCCGGCTACATCGGCAAGGCGCAACCCGCTGGCGTCCCGACCGCCATCGTCGCCCGCGCCGAAGCCCGACTGGCGCGCCTGCGCCAGGGACTCTAACAAGCCCACGGGCAAGCCCAGGGACAGCGCAAACAAAACGGGCGTCTCACTCCGCACTGGAGTCAGACGCCCGTCTTTTGCTTCAGGGTCTCGCCAGGGTCTCGCTGGATGAGTGCTGAGATCGGCCCCGGTGGCCGACACGGCCTCGGCGCGCCACATAAGCGACCGCGCTCCGGCGCTGGCTCGCGTCTATACGCTGAATTCATCCAGGCGGCCGCGCTCGAAGAGCCACTGCGCGAACCGCAGTCGCTTCATCTCCGCCTGCGACGCCCGCGCCTCAGCCGACGATTCCAGCCGCTTCGATACTTCGATCAGTCGCTCGGCCTCTTCGGGCGAAAAGCCCTGGGCCTCCAACTCGATGCGGTCAGCCTCGATAGCCGACAATGCCGCGACCTGTGGAGCCTCAGCCGCCTCGGTCGCGGGAGCCTCGGTCGCGCTGCTCTCTGCGACGACCGTCTTACGCGGCGCGCGGCGGGTGCGCGCTCGCTCGGTTGCGCCGACCGCCGGTTCGGCCTCGGACGCGCCTACAGGGTCGATCTCCTCCGACTGTTCCGTTGTGTCCGTCGTGTCGATAGCGTCCAGGGGCGAATCGGTCAGATCGCATTCAGACGCTAGCTCGGGCGACAGCTCGGCGGGAAGATACTCGCGCTCGTCGCGCTGCTCTTCGCCATCCGGTCGCCTTGCCTTCTCTGTCATGACAGTCACCTCCGGGCGTTCACGTGGTGGTGGGAGCTGGCCGAGTGTGAAGGGACTTCGTCCCCGGTCAGTCTGCGTGAGCGGCCTCACTGATATATACGCGCCGCTCGCATGAGTTGTTGTGTGTCCGTCTGTACATTCTTTTCGCGCCCGTCCCCGCCGGAGCTTCGTCAGCGCTTCACCAGAACGGCGCCAGGCTTGCCACAGGCTTGCCGCCACGCTTTTGCTCCCCACGCGCGACGTATGCTATCATCGCAGGGGAGATGGCGCAGGCGACGTTGGCGATGCTGGCGCGACCATGCGCCGTGCAGCTACCGCGACGTTGAGGACGGGTGACGCCAATGCATGTGGTGACGTTGTACGCGAAGGCGGGGTGCCACCTCTGCGACGAGGCGCGCGCGTACCTGGAAGATGCGCTGGCCGACCTGAGCCAGGAGCTGGATCTGCGCGAGACAGACATCCGCACAGACCCAGCGATATTCGAGCGCTACCGTTACCGCATCCCCGTCATCACGGTGGATGGCGTCGAGCGGCTCGAAGGCCGCATCTCCGACGATGCGGTGCGGGAACTCCTGCGTTCCCTCCCCTGATGGCTCAGGTCATCATCTGATAGAAGTATACCGCGTACGAGAAGAAAAGGCACAGCAGGCGATGGCGATAAATCGGGAGCAGACAATCGAGCGCATGCGCGCATGGGCGCGGCGGGCGCAGTCTGAGGCGGAAAACGCTGATACGCGCGAGGACGCGCTCAACTGGCGCGGCCAGGCCCAGGCCCTCAATGGCGTGGCTAGCTTCCTGGGCGAGCAGGGCGCGCAGCTCGATGACTTCGCCGTCTGGGAGCAGGTCGTTTCCGACCGCGAAAAGGCCCGTCTTGCCTGGATCGAGGCCCAGGAAGGCCCCGCCGTCCCGGCCTACGCGGGCCAGGTCGCCGGATTCGACGTCGCGCTGACGGCTATCAAGGACGTGGATAACGTCGTGTGGCCGCGCTTCGAGCCGCACATCGGCTGATCGCAGTTCAGCGCGGCTGATCGTGCGCCCGGCGCGCAGATGGGGGCAGACATGCAGATCGTCGTCGCCCCTCAGGCGCTCAAGGGCAGCCTGGACGCTCCCGATGTGGGCGTCATCGTTGCCGCCGCGCTGGCCGAGGCGCTGCCCGCTGCGCAGATCATCGTCACGCCGGTGGCGGATGGCGGCGAAGGCACGACCCGCGCGCTGATCGCGGCCACTAGCGGGCGACTGCTCACCACGCAGGTCAGCGGCCCCCTCGGCACGCCCACCCAGGCGATGTGGGGCCTGCTCGGCGCCATCGAGCCGCCGCCATCCGGCGGGGCAATGTCCGCGCCCGTGGCCGTCATCGAGATGGCCGCCGCCGCTGGCCTGCCGCTCGTTCCATCCGATCAGCGCGATCCCTCGCGCACGACCACACGCGGCGTCGGCGAGCTGCTGCTGGCTGCGCTGGACGCAGGCTGCCGCCAGATCATCCTCGGCCTGGGCGGCAGCGCCACCAACGATGGCGGCGCAGGCATGGCGCAGGCGCTCGGCGCGCGGCTGCTCGACGCCGCTGGCCACGACCTGCCGCCCGGCGGCGCCGCCCTGGCGCAGCTCGACCGCATCGACCCCACCGGACTCGACCCGCGCCTCGCCCAGACCAGCATCCGCGTGGCGTGCGATGTGACGAATCCGCTGTGCGGGCCGCTCGGCGCCTCCGCCGTCTATGGTCCACAGAAGGGGGCCGATGCGGCAATGGTCGCGCGACTGGATGCGGCGCTAGCCCACTTCGCCGCTATCATCCAGCGCGATCTGGGGCGCGACGTGGCGACTGTTCCAGGCGTGGGCGCAGCAGGCGGGCTGGGCGCGGGGCTGCTGGCCTTCACGCCTGCCGAGCTGACCCCCGGCGCGCCGCTGGTGCTGGAGGCCATCCACTTCGCCCAGATCGTCGCCGGGGCCGCGCTGGTCATCGTCGCCGAGGGTCGGCTGGATGAGCAGACCGCCTACGGCAAGGTGACGGCCGCCGTCGCGCAGATGGCGCAGGCGGCGG
>Ga0070683_100003195_pt1 | contig 13221 bp, 12 predicted proteins | sample KBSC713LmetaG_FD_64662 | JGI IMG/M metagenome (GOLD analysis project Ga0070683, IMG submission 64662) | Corn rhizosphere microbial communities from Kellogg Biological Station, Michigan, USA - KBS C7.1-3L metaG | ecosystem: Host-associated > Plants > Roots > Rhizosphere ...
GCGCCTCCGATCATGGAATCACCGGCGTTCCCGTCGCGATGTACGACTGCAGGAATTCGGTCCAGTCGGCGATCGCCGCGGTGTTCATCGAGGCGACGAAGTGTCCGTCGGTGGCGCCAGGCTGATACTGGAAGACGCCGCCGGTGCGCATCACGCCGTCGCCGCCGCTCTGATTGAGCGTGACGGGGCGGGCAATCGGGTCGACGTCGTACTCGACGATCAGGGGCCCGACCGGCGACACGCCGAGCGAGCGCGCATTCGCTTCCAGCGTCGAGCTGGGCGTGTACGTGTCGCCCTTGCCCCACGACATGTACACGTGCTTCGACGCGAGCGACGCGGGCGGCTGTCTGACGATGAGTGGGTTGTAGCTGAGCGGATCGGACCGATCGAAGAAGCTCTGGAAGAGCGTCATCACCGGGTGCTCGGCGTCGAGCGGCTCGCCGATCAGGAGCTCCATCCCGTTCGAGATGTCGACGGGCATCGTCTTGCCCAGCAGCGAGGCGGTCAGGTAGGCGCCCGCGCCCGAGAACACGGCCGCGCCGGCGGCGTCGCTGAACGCGAGCGCGATCTCGCCCGAGGTGCTGCCCTGCGAGTGGCCGAAGAACGCCACCTTGGCGGGGTCGAACGCGATCGCCGCGCCCGTCGGAGATGACGTCGCCACGACCGAGGCCGCGGCGACCCGCAACGCCTGCAGGATGTCGACCGCGCCCTGCAGGACGTTGTCACGCGCGGCGCGGGGGCTCAGCGGATTGAACACCAGGTCATCCGGCTTCTTCGTCGAGCCGTTCTTGCGCGCGCCGTGCTCGACGGCGTCGAAGCTGAAGGCGGCCGTCGGGCGCGTCATCTGGGCCAGCTTACGCGCGATGCCGTCCGAGATGAACGAACGCATCGAGCCGCCCGTGCCGTGGTGGTAGACGACCAGCGGCCAGCCCGTCGCCGGCAGCGTCGAGGTCTTGGGGATCGTCATCGCGAAGCAGACCTGCTCGGTGCGTACCAGCGTCGGCACACCGTTGGTCTCGACGATGCCGCCGCCCTGCGCGGGCGTGTCGTAGGGCGCCGTGCCCATCTGGTAGATCGGCACCGAGAACCGCCCGTGGATCTCGCTGAACTTGTCGTCCTCGACGGTCGGGCAGGCGCGGGCCGGCGTTCCGTCGTCGCAGGGCGACTTCATGCCCTGGCCGCACAGCGTGAGCGCCGTGAGCGCGGGCGCGGGCTGCGTCGCGACGCTGGCGGCCAGACGCGCGACGTGCGCGGGCGCGTCCTGCACGGTGAACACGGCAGCGGTCGCGAGGGCGGGCGCGGTGGGCAGGCTCGCCAGGTAGTTGCGCAGCGGTTTATAGACGTCCCACGCGTGGCCGAGCGCGGCGTCGGTCGGCCGCGTCGTCCCCATCACCGCGGTGAAGTCGGTGTCCGCGGCCAGCGCCGCGCCCGTGTCCGACTTCAGGTCCGTCGTGATGAGCGCCGCGTACGTGTGTCCCGCCTCTAACGGCTGGTCGGTGGTGTTGTGCAGAACCAGCGTGTGGTTGCACGAGTACTTCGTGCGCCCGTTGTTGGTGATCCAGGTGCGGGAGAAGGGGCTGCCGAACGACGGCCCCGCCGTCACGTCGATCAGCTGCACGGCCTCGCCGGTCGCGGTCGCGTAGTCGATGTTGTCCGAAAAGCGAAAGGTGATGCCGGCGGCGGCCGAGAAGCCGTCGAAGTCCGTGGTCCACGTATCGACGTACAGCCCCACCAGGTCGACGCCCAGCGGCGTCGGGCCGGGGCGCGGGAAATCGGAGATGTCGAGCACGCCGCCGGTGACGCGTACGTCGTTGGGAAAGGGCAGGCGGTAGAAATCGCCGGGCGGCTTTCCGGGACGGGGGACCTCGAAGTAGCCGCGGAACGCGCCGTCGTCGTTGCACGTCACGCCGGCGAACGGCGGGAACGCCTTCTTCTGCGTCGTGCACTCGCCTGTAGGCGCGCAGGAGAGGCCGGACAGGCAGTCGTTCGTCGCGTGGCAGGTGTCGCCCAGATCGGCGTCGCCGCCGTCGGCGCAGGTGCCGTAGAAGCCGTTCAGCGCGCAGCGGAGCGGCGGCCGGCACTGGCGGTCGGCCGTGCACGCAGCGCCGGTGTCCAGCCCGCCCCCCATCGTGCACACGCCCGTCGCGCCGTCGCAGAAGTTGCCGCCGGCGCAGTCGCGCGTCGCCGAGCACGCCGTGCCCGGGCGTCCGTTGCCGGGATCCGCGCACATGCCGCCCGCGCACACTTTCCCGCTGGCGCAGTCCCGTGGGCGGTCACAGGGCGTGCCGCCGACGTTGGAGATGCCCTTGCTGGAGCAACCCGCTCCGCCCGCCGCGAGCACCACCACCACACCCGCGAAAAAGCGGGCCGAGACACTTCGCATCGGCCGCATCGTAACCCAACCGCGGGCGGTCGCGGGGCGGCTCATTCCTCGGCGTGACCACGGAACGCGTCGTTCAGCAGGCCCGCCATCTTACGCGTGATGTCGTTGAAGCCGGGCGCAGGCGTTAAGGTGCAGGTGAGCCCGCAGCGTTCATCCTCCGACGGCGACACCGGCTCCAGTTCGAAATTGCACTGCCCCCGACTGTCGCCGTCGATGGTGACCGCGATTCCCCACCACAGCGCGATCGAGCTCCTGGTTGACGCCCGCGGTGTGTAGACACGGTTCGGTCCGGCGATGCGGGGCATCGCCGCGAAGCCCTCGCGATTGAACACCTCGTCCGCCATCTCGACGCAACCCTGATCCCGGGCCGGCGTCCTGACGCGAAGCCGCGTCACGTTCATCTCGTAGCAGCCGAAGGACGCGAACCCGAGGGCGATGAGCAGCGACGAGCGGATCGCGCTATTCCTCGGCGTCCTGTTCGCGTTTCTTGCGGGCGACGGGCTCGATGTCGGCGAGGCGCCCCAGCTCGCGGTGGATGCGGGCGACGCGTTCGACCTGGCCCTTGGCGGGGAAGCGTTCGTAGAAGCCTTCGTTCTTGAACATCTTGATCTCCGGCGTCCACGCCGACAGCTTTCGCTCCCAGCGCTTCTGGCGGCCGTCGACCGGCTCGGCGTCCACGTGGGCGAGGTCGGCGCACACGCGCAGCATCGCCTTGATCGTCACGGGCTTGGTCACCATGTAGTTGCCGTTGCCCCAGGCTTCGTCCCACACCTTCTCGGCCGCCTTCAGGAAGTCGCGCACCACCTGGTACAGGCGGTTGATCAGCGTGCGCGACGTGGCCTGCTTCTGCAGCTTCTTCCAGTCCGCCATCACCCAGCGGTGGATCTCGTTGAACAGCTCGGCCTGCAGGATCCACTTCTCGCGCTGGCTGCGACCGCCGAGGCGGTTGATGCGGTAGCGCAGCGGGCTGTCCGATTCGACGTACAGCATGCCGACGACCTGCGCGGCGACGCGCTTGTCGGGCGCCGACCACGACACCTTCTCGTACAGGTCGACGAGGTGGCTCTTGTTGATGCGCGTCGGTGTGGAGTTGATGATCACGAACATCTCGGTCGCGAAGTCTTCGCTCTTGCCGTCGAAGATCACGCACGGGACGTGCAGCGTGCGCGCATCCGCGGCGCGCTCCTCGCGATAGAAGTGCAGCGCCGCCAGTCGGTGCTGCCCGTCGATGATCAGGTACTTCGAACGCGGCTCTTCCAGGTTGCCGACGTTGTCGAAGCCCTTCAGCGGATCGAAGTGCAGCCGCTCCGGCGTGAACAGGAGGACCGTGCCGGGGATCGGTGGCTGGCTCTGCGCCGTTTCATAGAAGTTCTTGATCGCGGCGACCTTGGCCTTTGACAGGTCGCGCTGGAAGGCGCTGTCGCTGCGCTCGATCTTCGAGATGAACTTCGCGACGTCGTCCTCTTCCTCGACCTTGGCGGGCGCGATCTGCCCTTCCTCGGCGTAGAAGCGACTGATGAACTGGACCTTGTCCAGCAGGTGGTCCGTCGGGTACGAGACGAAGTAGAAAACGCTGTCCTTCTGCCTCACCTGGGTCGCGAGCATGGCCGGGATAGTACCCTTAATCCGGGCGCTACTTCTCGCTCCACCGACGGCCGACGATCCGACCCGCTGGCTGCGCCGGGCCTGCGCTCCGGTGCTCATCTACGCCGAGTAAACTCCGCTCCGGTGCTCGGCCCGGCTTCGCCATCGGGCCGGCTTGTCGGCCGATTTTCATCGGTCCGCCGACCCGGCTGGCACGCATTCTGGGAGGGGACAGGGCCCCTCCCAGGGGTCGATTACTTGCAGACGGCGTCGATGCAGGACTGCGTGGTGCCGCAGTCGTTCGTGACGGCGCACACGGGCGCGGCCTCGCCGGCGGTCACGCAGAAGCCGCCGTGGCAGATGTTGGCGTCTCCGCACGAGCAGCAGTCCCCGCTGGTCACGCAGGCCGTGCGACAGGCGCCGTTCACGCACATCCGATCGCCCCCGCCGCAGTCGGCGTTCGAGCTGCACGACGGCCGCGGCCGATCGTCGGCCCGACACAGGCCGCTCACGCAGCGATCCAGCGCGCTGCAGTCCTTGTCGACCTTGCAGGCGCCGCGGCAGTAGCCGTTGACGCAGGTGCCACCGCTGCATTCCGCGTTGAGGATGCAGCGTCCACCGCCGACCGGATCCGGCTGGCAGAAGCCGCCCAGGCAGGTGTCGCCCGTACCGCATTCCAGGATGGTGGCGCAGGGACGCTCGCAGGCGCCGTTCCGGCAGCGGGCGCCGAAGCCGCACTCGCTGTTGAATCGACACAACGGGGTGGTGGGCGGCAGCGGGACGCAGACACCAGAGGTGCAGCACTCGCCCGCCTTGCAATCGGTGTCGATCTCGCAGCTCATGCCGGGCGAGCCGCCGCTGCCGGTGGTGCCGCCCTTGCCGGTGGTTCCGGCCGCGCCGGTCGTTCCGCCCTTGCCGGCCGTGCCGGTGGTTCCGCCCTTGCCGGCGGTGCCCGTCGTTCCGCCCTTGCCGGCGCTACCCGTCGTGCCGGCGACGCCCGTCGTCCCCGCCACGCCAGTGGTTCCGGCCGTGCCGGTCGTGCCGGCGGCGCTTCCGCTCGCGCCCGCGGTGCCCGGTCCGACCGAGCCGCCCGGACCGATCGAGCCGCCTGGGCCATGACCCGCGTCGCCGCTGCCGCCGGTCGCCGTGCCGGTGCCGCCGTGGCCCGAGACGCCGGTGCTACCCGCGCCGTTGCCCGAGCAGCCGCCCTTTCCCGAATTCGATCCAGTCGTTCCGCCGTGATGGCGGTAGGTGTCGATCACGTAAGGACAGTTGCGATCCTCCGGATGGCGATCGCAGTAGTCGTCCGGGATCACGCAACCTACGACGGATGCGAGGCCGACGAACGCGATGCAGGCGGCGGCGAGCGAGGGCGGCAAAGAGACGATGCGGTCCAGCTTCATGGCAGTGTTTTCCTTTCGCCCGTCGCTGCTTCGCAATTCACGCGCCAGTTTTTCTCACCGTGATCGAAGCGACGCGCGCGTTACCAGATGCTCATGAACTGCGGGCTCGAACGCTGGGGCGATTGCTGATTTCGGTGGTGACAGCGCGCACGCGGACGCGACGACGGTGCCCGCCATTCACACGATCGGTGTGATGCGCGCGACTCAGGGCCGCGCGCGATGTCAGACCCCGGCGCGTTCGGTGTTCGGAACGTTCGCGCTCACTGTGGTCGAGCTACACTCGCGCGCTGTGTGGTTCCGCACGTTCCTGGTCGTCGTGAGCGTCGGCGCGGTGAACGCGGCGCCGGCGAAGGTGCCGACGGGCTTCGTCGATCTCGCTGACGTCGCGCCGGACATCGTCGTCGACATGCGCTACGCGGGCGCGGACAACTTCCTGGGTCGGCCGGCACGCGGCTACGGCGCTGCCCGCTGCCTGCTGACGAAGGAAGCGGCTCACGCGCTCGCCGCCGTCCAGCGCGACCTGACCGCGTTCGGCGTCCGCCTGAAGGTTTACGACTGCTACCGGCCGCAGCGGGCGGTCGACGACTTCGTCGCGTGGTCGGGCGCGCCCGGGCCGGCGACCGATCCCCGCCACCACCCGGGCGTGCCGAAGGGCGAGCTGATCGCGCGCGGCTACATCGCGGCGCGCTCGGCGCACAGCCGTGGCAGCACCGTGGACCTCACGCTCATCTCGGCGGCGCCGCTTCGGACGGTGGGCGCGCCGCCGGCGGACTGCGGCCGGATTGTCGGTCCGCAGGCGCCCGACGCCAGCCTGAACATGGGGACGACGTTCGACTGCTTCGACGAGCGGGCGCACGCGGCCAGCGACGGCGTCTCGCCGGAGGCCCGGCGCAATCGTTTGCTGTTGAAGATGGCGATGGAGAAGCACGGCTTCGTGCCGTACGCGCAAGAGTGGTGGCACTTCACGCTGGCGAACGAACCGTTCCCGAAGGCCACCTTCGACTTCGAGATCCGGCCTGCGCCGTGAGCCGCACCGGGCCTGGCGGCGCGCGTTTGCTGACGAACGTCGTCGGTTTCGACGACGGTCCGTTCGATCGTTCGGCGCACGGCGCGCGGGTCCTGCTGGTGGGCGCCGTCTGCGCGCGCACGCGCCTCGACGGCGTGATCTCGGGGCGCGTCACCAAGGACGGGCGGAACGCGACGGCGGCGGTCGCCGCGCTGGTGCGCGGGTCGCAGTTCGACCGCCACATCCGCGCCGTGCTGCTGAACGGAATCGCGTTCGGCGGCTTCAACGTCGTCGACATCCACGCGCTGGCGGCGGCGCTGGCGCGCCCGGTGCTGGTGGTCGCGCGGCGCCCGCCGCGGATGGCGCTGATCCGCAGCGCGCTCGGACGGGTGCCGGGCGGGGCCGCGAAGTGGCGCCTCATCGAGCAGGCCGGTCCGATGGAGCCGGTGCGCGGCGTCCTCGTTCAGCGCGCGGGCCTGTCGCTGGCCGAGGCGCGCGATCTGCTCGACGCGACGACGTTGCACGGCAACTTGCCCGAACCGCTGCGCCTCGCGCATCTGATCGCGGGCGGAATCGTCACTGGCAAGAGCCGCGGCCGCGCGTAGCCGCGGCGCCGTCAGAAGGCGTAGCCGAACGCGAGGCCGGTGTAGAGCAGGTTCTTCCCGCCGTCGCGGTACGTGGTGATGCAGCGGTCGTACGCCATGTCGTTCGGCCCGTCGGGATCGCACCCATAGTTGCCCGCGACGATGCGGCCGTACCCGACGAAGTACCGCAACGAGAACCCGTTGCGCTCCCGGTGCGAGCCGCCGATCTCCAGGTTCGTCCAGGCGACCGTCCCGCTCTTGTGCGGGCAGGTGCTCCACTCGTCCCCGCAGAAGCGGATCCACTCGTACGGCCCGCCCGACAGGCCGGCCCCGATCACCAGCTTCGCGCGGTCGCCGCCGAGGCGCAGGCGCGCCATCGCGGCGCCCTGCGGACCACCGGCGCCCCATCCGGCGCCGGCCGCCACCGCGAGATGCGACGTCAGCGTCTGCTCCGCCTCGAGGCCGAGCTCCCCGAGCGGCGTTCCCAGACCCAGCTGGACGTAGAGCGCGGTGGGCTTGCTCTCGTACACGCCCGTGTCGGCCGCGGACACCTCACCGGCGGCGCCCACGACTGAGGCCAGGACGACGAGCGCGGTGCGCATGCCCGCCAGTTGAGCACGGTATGTGCCACCGCAGATCGCCGTGGATTCGCGTAGATCCGTGCGGCGCCCGACTCGCTCCCGTGGGGGAACGCGACAGCGATGTCGCGTTCGGCGCGGTCAGGACCACGCGCCGAACGCGAATGTCGAACGCTAGTAGCGAACGCAGCCCTTGACGCTGCCGGTGTGAACGACGGAGCAGTTATCGCCGGAGCCGAGGCCGGCGAGCTCGAACTCGATCACCGTGTCGCCGCCGGGCATGCGGATGCGGCTGCCGCTGCCGGCGCAGAACGTCTCGCCCGCGAACGTCCCCTCGACGAGGTGCAACGTTCCGTGCGCGTCGACGAAGCTACCGATCGCGGTCAGTCGATCCCAGGCGAGGCGGAGGTCAGGTTGGGTCGGATCCGAGGTGTCGTTGCCCTGATACTGGAACTCGCCGCCGGCGTTGTCCTGGCTGAGACCGCCGCCCGCCGGGGGCAGCGTCATGTCGACGGACATGTTGTCGATCGTGCCGACCAGCCGCGTGGTGTGCGCTTCGCACAACGGGAAGTCCTTCTGAGTGGTGGGCTCCGACCCGTCGCAAGATATCGCGGACAACGGGACAGCGAGGGCGAAGACGACGGGCAGCACGTGGGAGCGGATCATGATCGGTTCTCCTTGTGAGAAAGAAAGACGACGCAGACGCACGCCCCACCGAGCAATGTACGTGCCGCCGTTTTTCCCGATCTCCGAGCGCGCGCAGCCGCGAACTGACGCGCGCGCATGACACCCTGCGACCAGAATGCACACCCGGTGGCGTGCATCACGCGGCCGCGGCCGACGCCGCGACCGCGAGCTCGTTTGCCGGCTAGGTCGTCGCCAGGCCGCGCGTCATCAGGATCTTGCCCGAGCGCACCAGCTCGACGATCTGATAGTTGCGCAGCAGGCTGAGGAAGACGTCGATCTTCTCCGCCGCGCCGACGATGCGGACAATCAGCGAATCGACGCCGTAGTCGACCACCTTCGCGCTGTACAGCTCCGCGATCTGCAAGATCTCGGTGCGGTCGGGCAGCTTGCACTCGATCTTCACCAGCGCGACCTCGGTCTCGTAGACGAACTGGCCGGTGTGGTCGAACGCGTGGACCACGTCGATCAGCTTCGTCACCTGCTTGATGATCTGGTCCAGCGTGCCGGACTCGCCGCTGCAGGTGATCGTCATGCGCGAGAACTCGCCGTTGGTGACGTCGGCGCTGACCACGAGGCTCTCGATGTTGTAACCCCGCCGCGAGAACACCAGCGCGACGCGCACGAGCACGCCGGGCTTGTTGCGGACGAGGATCGAGATCGTGTGGAGCGGCACCGTGTGCGGATGGATCGGTGCTACGGCGGCTGCGGTCGCGGACATGACTAGGTGCTCCCTTCGGGCTTCGCCATCTTCTGCTTCGGTCGTTCGATGAGCATGTCGCGCAGGGCCGCGCCCGCCGGGATCATCGGGAAGACGTTGTCTTCCTTCACGACCTCCGCCTCGACCAGGCAGGGACCCTCGTTCCACTCCATCGCCGCTTTCAGGACGCGGTCGACCTCGTTGGGCCGCTTGATGCGCCAGGCCTTGATGCCGTAGGCGCCCGCCAGCTTCACGAAGTCCGGGTTGCCCTCCAGATCGACGCCCGACAGGCGGTTCTCGAAGAACAGCTCCTGCCACTGGCGCACCATGCCCAGGTAGCTGTTGTTGATGATGAGGATCTTCACCGGCAGCTTGTGCAGCGCCGCGGTCGCCAGCTCGGGCATCGTCATCTGGAAGCCGCCGTCGCCGACGATGCACCAGACCTTCTTGTTCGGGTTCGCGAACTGCGCGCCGATCGCCGCGGGGAAGCCGTAGCCCATCGTCCCCGCACCGCCCGACGACAGCCAGTGCCGGTTCTTGGTGGTCAGGCAGAACTGCGCCGCCCACATCTGATGCTGGCCGACGTCCGTCGTCAGGATGCACTCACGCCCGCCCAGATCGTCCAGCCGATCCAGCACGTGCTGCGCCTTCAGGCCGCCGCGCTTCTGGTACTTCAGCGGGAAGTGCTTGCGCCAGTCGGCGGTCTGCTTCAACCACTCGGCCGTGTCCAGCTTGTCGACCAGCGGCAGCAGGTCCTCGATCGCCAGCTTCGCGTCGGCCGCGAGCGACACGTCGGGGCTCACGATCTTGCCGAACTCGGCGGCGTCGATGTCGATGTGAATCTTCGTCGCGTTGACGCAGAACTCGGAGAGCTTGCCGGTGATGCGGTCGTCCCAGCGCGCGCCGATCGCCATGATCATGTCGCAGTCGGTGACGGCCTTGTTGGCGTACGCCGTGCCGTGCATGCCCAGCATCCCGAGGTGCAGCGGGTGATCCTCGGCGCAGGCGCCCTTGCCCAGCAGCGTGTTCACGATCGGCGACTGGAGCTTCTCGGCCAGCTTGACGATCGCCGGGCCCGCGCCCGAGATCACCGCGCCGTGGCCGACGTACAGCACCGGCTTGCGGCTGCGCCCGATCAGCGTCGCGGCCTTCTTCAGCGCGTCCGGATCCGGGTGACCCGGCACGGTGTAGCCGGGGAGGTTCACGTCCTCGACGAACGGTGCCGTGCACGGCGCGCTGGTCACATCCTTGGGCAGGTCGATCAGCACGGGCCCGGGGCGCCCCGACGTCGCGAGGAAGAACGCCTCGCGCGTGATGCGCGGGATGTCGTTCGGGTTCTTCACCAGGTAGGAGTGCTTCACCACCGGGTAGGTGATGCCGGTGACGTCCGCCTCCTGGAAGGCGTCCTTGCCCAGCATCGGCGAGATGGTCTGGCCGGTCAGCACGATCATCGGGCACGAATCCATCAGCGCGGTCAGCAGGCCGGTCACGGTGTTCGTCGCGCCCGGACCGGAGGTCACCAGCACGACGCCGGGCTTGCCGGTCGAACGGGCGTAGCCGTCCGCCATGTGCGTCGCGCCCTGCTCGTGGCGGACGAGGATCAGCTTGATCTTCGAATCGACGAGCGCGTCGAAGATCGGCATCGCGGCGCCGCCCGACAGCCCGAAGACGTACTCGACCCCTTCGCGTTCCAGGCAGCGGATCAGCGCCTCGGCCCCGGTCTGCGCCTTGGTGACGGGCGCGGGCTTGGCGGGCGAGGGCGGCACGGGGGTCAGCGGTCGGGGAGCAGGAGAAGTAGCCACGGAAACCTCACTTTCGTGTTCGGAGGGTCCTGAAGCTACGTCGATTTGGCTCAGCCGTCCAGGCGTTTATCCATAAGAACGGCTAATGGGCTGTCGATTTGACCTGAATGACGCGCTGTTCGCGGCGCTTATAGATGATGGCGTGTCGGTTTATAGGTAAATGGCGCCATTAGCTGAGGCGGGCCGCCCACCAGGTCTTCCCGAGGCCGCCGACCGGGAAGGGTTGCCAGGCCTCCTCCTGCTCGACGGCAAAGCCGGTGCCGCCAAGGGCGGCGGCGATCTGGTCGCGGCCGAAGAACCGCTCGCGGATTTCGTAGTGGTGGGTCCGGCCGCCACGACTGAAGGTCACGTCGGCGGTCGCGATCTCGGTCGATCGATCGAAGCCGGCGTCGATCGCCATCCGCCAGCCCGCACCGCTGAAGGTGTTGCTGGCCTCCCACCACTCTTCGAACCCGCGCCGGCTGGTCACGTCGAAGACGAGCAAGCCTCCTGGCCGCAGCACGCTGGCCGCGACCGCGAAGGCGCGCGCGAGCGCCTCCACGTCCAGCAGGTGGTTCAGCGTGTCGTAGAACGAGGTGCAGGCGTCGAACGCGCGTGCGAGCGGCAGCGGGTCGCCCAGGTGGGCGCGCGCGAGCGCCGTGTCGGGCGCATCGGCCAGCTTGCCGCGCGCGACGGCGAGCATCCCGGCGCTCGCGTCGACGCCGGCCAGGCGCCACGCCGGGCGGGCGCGGTGCACGGCCGCGAGCAACGTTCCGGTGCCGCAGCCCATGTCGATCAGCGCGGGGCGATCGCGGCCGGCGCGCGCCGCCGTGTCGGCTTCGCGGTCCAGCAGCGGCTCGAGCCTCGCCGCCGCGACGCGCGCGAACGGCATCATCCCGCGCCAGGATTGCCACTCGTCGTAGATCGGCGCGATCGCGTCGTACAGATCAGTCGTTGCCGACGGGGCCACGCATCGCCTTCTTGTCCGACTGCGCGTGCTTGTCGCGCAGCATCCGATTCTTCGAGCGCCGCGAACGCCGGCGCTTCTGGCGCCGGACGCGCTCGGCTTCCTGCTGGCGCTTGCTGGCGGCGCCCAGGCGAATCTCCTCGATCTTGTCGGCGAGCATGCGCCGCGCGTGAAGGCGGTTCGCGCCCTGCGTGCGCTCGCGCTGGCACTTCACCGAGATGCCGGTCGGCCGGTGGACCAGCACCACGCAGGTCGCCACCTTGTTCACGTTCTGGCCGCCCTTGCCGCCCGAGTGGACGAACGATTCTTCGAGATCCTCGGCGCGTACGCCCAGGCGGGCGAGCCGTTCCTCGAGCTCGCGCGCCTTGTCACCGAACAGCGGCATGGCGCAGATCTATCACGGCGATCGGCGATGGGCCGATCACCCGATGATCACGGGATCGTGAAGCAGCGCAGCCGGACGAGCGAATTCATCGGCGTGCCGTCGCCCGCGCTGTCGGCGTGCGAGAAGTAGAGGTCGTACGTTCCGGGGATGAGGTGCGCCGAATACGAGTCCGCGTTCGTCGAGGCGAAGGGCGCGTAGTCACCGGCCGCGCTTCGCAGCATCAGCGTGCCGTAGTCGCCAGGGCCGGCGGGGACTCCGTTCACGGTGAGCCGGCCGGTGACCATCGTCGACGGGATGTCGATGTCGAACACCTTCGGCGAACCGGGGGCGACGACGACGTCGCTGTGCAAGCGCGCCGCGTGGTTCGCCGGCGCCAGCGTCATCGTGTTCGTCGGCGTCGCCGTGCGGGTGTAATAGACGTCGTACGTTCCGGGCACGACGCGCGCCGAGAAGGTCGGGTTGGCCGTGTTGGCGATGTCGACGCGGTCCCCGGCGGCGTCGCGCAGCGACACGATGCCCGAGTTGCCGGCGCCCGCGGGCTCGCCGTTGATGTTCAGCGCGCCCGAAACGGTCGTCGACGCGACGTCGATGTCCAGCCGCGTGACGCCGCCGGCGCCCACCAGGACGTCGCTGCGCAGCCGGGCGAGGTGGTTGGCTGGCCCGGCGCCGCCCGGGGTCAGGCCCTGCGAGTAGAAGAGGTCGTACCGGCCCGGCAGCAGCCGCACGCTGTACGTGCCGTCGGCGTCCCACAGGACGGCCGCGTTGTCGCCGGCGCTGTTTCGCAGCGTGAGGTGCGCAGCGTCGGACTCGCCGGCCACGCTGCCGTTGAAGTGGACGGTGCCCTCGACGGTCGCCCAGGGCACGTCGATGTCCAGCGCGGTCGTCCCCGCCGCCGTCACGGCGATCCCGCTGGCGAGGCGCGCGTTCTGGTTGGCGATCGCGAACACGCCGTCCGTGCCGGCGAAATAGAGATCGTAGGTGCCTGGCACCACGCGTGCCGCGTACGCGACGTTGTCGGCGGCGGTGAGTGTGAACGCGTCGCCGGTCGCGTTGCGCAGCAGCAGGTTGCCGCCCGTCGCCGCGCTCGCGGGAACGCCGTTGAACGTGATGGCGCCCGACACCGGCGCCGACGGGACGTCCACATCGAGCCGTGTGGTCACCGAACC
>Ga0070683_100003199_pt1 | contig 13218 bp, 13 predicted proteins | sample KBSC713LmetaG_FD_64662 | JGI IMG/M metagenome (GOLD analysis project Ga0070683, IMG submission 64662) | Corn rhizosphere microbial communities from Kellogg Biological Station, Michigan, USA - KBS C7.1-3L metaG | ecosystem: Host-associated > Plants > Roots > Rhizosphere ...
GCGGCGTGGCGCGCGAGCGCGCTCGCAGGATGCGGATGCGGCAAGTTGTGAACGCAAATCGGAACCCACGAACCGGTCTGAAGCGGCTCAATTCATTCGGCCGTGCGGATTTTTGCTTTTGCCGCGGCGTTCCGCCGGTGGCACATCAGTCCCATGCCTTCTCCGAATGCCGCAGCGGACGCCTCGTCCTCGACGCAACGACTGGGCGTTCCGTTTTTGCTCGCCACGGCGTTGCTGCTTTTTCTCACCGGAATATTTTTTCCGTTTTTCAACGTCACCAAATTTTGGATCTTCAGCGACGCCGTGTCGGTGTTCAGCGGCGTTCTGGCGCTCTTTCGCGAAAGCGAATATTTTCTCTTCGCGGTGCTCACGCTGTTCACGCTGATTTTTCCCTGCGTGAAACTCGGCCTGCTCGGAATCATCTGGGCGGAGCGTGAACACAATCTCGCGCGCGTGCGCCGGCTCCATCGCTGGGTCGAGGTGCTCGGTCGCTGGTCGATGCTCGACGTTTTTGTCGTCGCCATCCTAATCGTCGCCATGAAGTCCGCCGCTGTCGCGGACATTCATATTGGAATCGGACTTTACATGTTCACGTTTTCGGTGATCGCGACGCAGGTCGCATCCGCCTGGATCGATCGGTTGCTGACGCACTAAGCAATCCTGCCGAGGGCGCGAATTGCCGACGCCACTGGCCACGGAACACAGTCGTGTTGCCCAGTCCAGGCTCGAGACAACGAAAGCCACGGCGCGTCAAAACGCCGTGGCTCGTGAGCATACTGCAGGTCCGGCCGCTTACGTCGTAGCCGTACCGAAAACACTAAACCCGACACTCGAATCCCCAGTCATCGTCCTGTAATGAACGACACAACGGGTGAAGCCACGAGGGCTTGTGCGGGGCTCAGTTGCGTTGATTAGAAGTGATATGCCACGCCGAGCATATACTCGGCCGCGTCCTTGGCGTGACTCACGGCGTCGTATTGAACCCGCGCCGTCACACTCCAGTCCTTGGTTACTCGATACGCTGCTTTTACGCCGAAATCGACTTCGTTGTCATTGAAGCCGGTCTCGCGAACGAAGTTGACGAACGGCGTGATGACCACCGGCCGCGCCACTGGAATTTCGGTACCGACGCCGAGCTTGTAACGGAACGAGTCGTCGCTGATGCCGCCGCCCCGGCCCCACTCCCAGCCGACTGCGGCAAGCGCGAAAGGCCGGCCCCAAGTTAGCGAGGAGTAGGCGGTCGCGCCGATTTCCGCGTCCTGTTGCGTGAAATGGTCGCCGGCATAATGCGTCCTGGCCCAGTCGTAATCGAGGGTCAGATCGAGATTTGACCGTAGTGGCTGGTTGAATGCGACGGCGAAACCATTCGCATCTTTCGGGCCGGGGCCCGTGAGATCGATGTAGTTGTATCCGATCTCTGTGTACCGCGAGCCGAGCAGTCCGCCGAGCGGTTCTGTCGGCGCAGGCGAGGGCGCGGGTGCCATGGCAGGCGCGCTCTGTGCGGGCGCGACCGATACAGCGCCGAGCGAGACCGCCGCGGCAAAAATTAATGTTTTAATGTTGGTGTTCTGTTTCATGTTTATTGGTTCTTTCAAAATCCGCCCGCTGCGACTTGCGCCACAACGAGCGGGATGGGTGTGACCGCGGTTTTTTCAAAGGTTCCGCATCTAAATTTTCCGTCAGCACGCGATTTTTGCGGAACAATTTGCGCGGATAAATGCCGCGGAACTTGCGAAAATTTCCCATCCGGGATTAATATCCGGTACCCATGAAAAACCGCACTGCCACACTCCTTGCCGCCATGTTCTTCTCCACCTTGCTCTCGGCCTTTGCTCGTTCCGAACCCTTGAAAGTCGGCGACGAGGCACCGGCTGTCACCGGTGTCACCGAGACCGGCGCATCGCTGGCGTTTGCGGACGTGTATAAGCGGCAGCCCTACACGCTGGTTTATTTCTACCCGAAAGCCGATACGCCCGGCTGCACGAAACAAGGGTGCTCGCTCCGCGACGCGTACGAAGTGCTTACGCAAAAAGGCGTGGCGGTGATCGGGGTGAGCCACGACGACGTCGCCGCCCAAAAGGCATTCAAGGAAAAATACCACCTGCCCTTCACTCTGGTCGCCAGCGATGATGATGCGGTCATCAACGCATTCGGCGTCCCGCACATTCCCACGACACCACTGGCGAAACGTCAGGCGTACCTGATCAAAAATGGCAAGGTGATCTGGGCCGACTACAGCGCTTCGACGGACAAGCAAGCCGCCGACGTGCTGAAAGTGCTCGAAGAACAGAAGAGTTGAGGCCGCTGCAAGTCGGGGCGTTCGAGGCACGAGTTCCCTTGCAGGCGAAGTACGAAATAAAACCGGCGAACGCGCTGCGTTGCGATCGTCGCTTCACAATCTACAGTTCTTCATCCCGCGACGATCGCAGCAGACTTGCGGCCGGGTTTTCGCGTACGCGTGCGAGCCACTCGTTGATCAGCGGATGATGCTGCGCCGGGTCCGCCGGCCAGGGCGCGGCCACGAGATCGATCAGCCGCAATTCTCCATCGGCGCAACGGACGAAATTTCGCGCGTGCAAATCCGCGACGAGCCAGGGTCGCCCGTCAAAAAACAGCAGTCGTGGATGATCGCGATTTGCGCGCAAGAACCGCGATGGAATTTCGATCAAGCCCGGTGGCAACGACGACGACATGTCGGCGCCCTGCGACAGCGGTTCGCCCAGCGCCTGTTTCGCCACCACGATTCCTTCGGGCGTCACCGCCACGACTTCCGTCGCCATCCCGCCGAGCACGTGAATGAGCAAAAGTTTTTCGAGCAAACCGCGATAGTCGCCCAGGCGTGCGCCAGCGAACAGCGCAGACTCGTCGCCGGGATCAAATCCAAACACGCTGCCGATCCGTTTCTCCTCGCGCGGGAGGTAAAATTTATAGACGGAGCCATCTTTCTCCGACGCAAAGGCCCAGGCCTCCACGCCGCCTCCGATTCGCAACAGTTGCGGATTGGTTTCCTCGATCGGATTTTCCGCCTCGGCCGGAAACCCGAAAACGTCGAGCGGGTGGAGCGGAAGTGCCGACCGCCACGTTCGTATCGCCGCGCCGAGCGCCGCCCAATCGCCGCCGTCCCCTTCGAGCAGGCTTACTTCGTCTTCCGCGAGGAGGACGAGATCGCGGTCCGAATCTGCTCGGAGACCGCATTGCGCTGCCGCCGCGCCGAGGCGAGCGAGCGCTTCCAATCTTCGCTGGTGATCGTGTTGAAGAGCGGCTCGCCCGGACGCGTCCGGGAGCGCGCGGCCGCGGATGAGGCTGAATTTTCCGGTAAAGGTGTCTTGCATGCGTCCGCCATGCGCGAAACGTCAGCGCTGCGCTGTGCGTTGGCAAAAGATTTTTGCCGACATTTTATTCGCAACGATCCTTCCCGCCTCGCGCGATCCGCGCCACGCGCCGTCCGCGGAAAAACCACTGGCGGCATTTTCCCGCGCGCTCATTCATATTTGACGATTCGCATCGCGATGTCCGCGCGCAACCGGTCCACATAGGCGAGCGTGAAATTGCTGACGGGAAGCTTCTCGTCCGCGATGAGCGGCGTGAGGTCCATCGCCCACGTGATCGCGGAAAATTTGTCCGTGTCGTGTGAATTGTGAAAGGTTGCGTTCGCCAATCTTCGGCCGAGCGCGGCGAGATCGTAACGTTTTCCGCCCGCAATCTGGGAATCGAAAACCTTCAGCAATTGCGGCGCGAGCTCCGGTAGTCCGCTGGCGTCGAGCGCCACCTTGTCAGCGTCGATCAGCCAGTCGAGATCGCGCCAGACCTCGCATCCCAGAACGCGGCGCGGCCGCTTCGCGACGGGCAGTGCCCGCAGCGCTTCGATGCAGCGCAACGCCAGCGCCACATGGGTGTCATGCTTGTCCGCCGGTTGGTGCAGATAGATTATCTCCGGCGCGCAGGCCGCGAAGATCGTCGTCAAATCCCGAAAGACATCGCGTGCCCGCGCTGCTTTCACATCCGCGCTCGTGTGGGCGAGTTGCAGCATCAAATTGTACCGGCCGATTTCGGCGGCCCGGCGCTGTTCCGCGCGACGAACTGCGAGCATTTGCTCGTTCGTGAATTTCGCGTAGCCGCCGTCGCGCGGTGAACCCGCGCCGTTCGTCACCACCACTCCGGTGAAAAACCTGTCCGTGCGTCCGTGGCACTCCGCGATGCCGTGATGCGCCATGATTTCGATGTCGTCCTGGTGCGCCGCGACGCAGAGATGGGTCGTGCGCGCCAGCGCGGCCGCGGGAGTGATGCTCTCGGCAATGGGCAGGAAAATATCGGCGTCGGGTCGGGAGAATCTCACGATTTCTAGAAAAGTTTGGCAGGATAAACACCTTCACTCACCAACGAAGCAAGCTCGGCGATCACCCGCGGTTTGTCCTCGCGGTAGGTCACGCCAAACCAGGAGTCGACCGTCGGCAGCACGCGCACGGTCGCTTCGCTGCGCTGGATCAGCGTTGAAATTGCCGCGGGCAAATAAAATTCCGCTTTCGGATCGGAGCCGTACTTCGCGAGAAATGCGCGAAATTGCCGATCAATCCCCGCGAACACCGCTGGAGTAAAGCCCCAGCAGTTCATCGAAACGATTTCCCTGCCGGAAAACGTTCGTCCCTCGCCGACGTCATCGGCCACGATGCCCGTTCGTTCCGTGATCGATTCGAGCGCGCCATCGGGCCGCGCGGTGCAGATGCCGCGCGACACCATGCCATGTTCCGAAAGTGTGTTGGCGAGCCGAAATCCCACGATCGCAAACTCCGCCGCTCCGCTTGCACTTCGCTGATCCAGGAATTTCGCCAATTGCACCAGCGAATCCGCGCCGTAAAAATCGTCCGCGTTGATTACGGCGAACGGCTCCCGCACGGATTCCCGCGCACACCACACGGCATGGCCCGTGCCCCATGGCTTCTCTCGTCCGGCCGGAATGACGAAACCCGGCGGAAGCGCGTCCAGCGACTGAAAGACGTAATCGACAATTATTTTGCCGGCGTATTTCGCCCCGATTTTTTCGCGAAAAACGGATTCAAACTCGCGCCGGATTACAAACACGACGCGACCAAAACCCGCGCGCAACGCATCGAAGACGGCATAATCGAGCACGGTTTCGCCGGACGGACCGACGGAATCGATTTGTTTAAGCCCGCCATAACGCGAGCCCATGCCGGCGGCGAGAACGAGAAGCGTCGGTTGCATCCGGGCGATGGAGATGCGATGACGCGGCGCGGTCAACGCCGGATCGATTCAGTGCCAGAGCCGGATAGAACGGGAGCACCCGAATGGAAAACCAGTTGGCGATGAAGTCCTCACGCCGACAATTCGCCGAGTGCGGATAACAAAAGATGAGCGTTTGGTCGTTGTTTATCAGTTCGCTATTCCTGAGGATGTTTGTTTTGCCGCATGCATTTCTCACAATCCGTTTCTGAACCGGAATCGTTCGCTAACGAACGTGGAAAAGGGGTTCACGACTTGGCGCCCAAAGGCGCTTCAATCTGCCGGCGGTCGACGCAACAAAACGACGCTTTGCTCGCACGTGAAACTTTTTGTGCTAAATTGCGTCACTGTTCCCCAACAGTGCCTACCATGAAAACAATTCGATTTACCCTCACGACTCTTCTCGGCTTGGCGGTCGCCGCCGGTCTTGCGGCCGGTCCTAAAACCCCGCCTCGCGCCGAGGTCATCTTCTCCCACCCGGACAAATTCACGGATGCTGCCGATGGTCCGCGCGGTTCCGATATCGGCCGCGATTCCAATCTCGAGCAGCTCAAAGATTATCTGGTGGACCGCGCAAACGTTTACATTCCCGAAGGCCAGAAGCTCGAGGTGACGATCACCGACGTTGACCTTGCCGGCGAGGTTGAACCATGGCGCGGGCCAAGATTCCAAGATACGAGAATCGTCAAGGACATCTATTCGCCGAGGATCGACCTTTCTTTCAAACTCACCGACGCGAGCGGAGCGGTCCTGAAACAAGGGACGCGACAGTTGCGGGATCTCACGTTCAACATGAAAATTTATCCGAATCGCAACGACTCGCGCGTCTACGAGAAGGGATTGATCGACGACTGGATGCGAAACGAATTTCGCGCCCGGAAATAGTTTGCTGCAAACGCATTTGCCCGCGACCGCGAATTCATCAAATTCGCGGTCGTTTCGTTTTTGACCATCGATAATTCGAGCAACGTTGGAGCAACCGCTCGCCTCGACAAATGGCTGTGGGCGGTGCGCATTTTCAAAACTCGTGCGCAAGCTACGGCGGCATGTCGCGCCGGCGGCGTGGTGGTGGACGGCCAAACCGCGAAACCGGCCCGGGATATTCGCGGGGGCGAACGGATCGAAGTTCGCCAAGGCATCATCAAGCGCACACTTCTCGTCGCCGGACTTCCGCGAACGCGCGTGGGAGCGAAGCTCAGTGCGAATTATTGCTCGGATTTGACCCCGGCGGAAGAGTTCGAGAAACTGCGCGATCAACGCGTGCAGCATATTCTCGCTCGCGAAAAAGGCTCGGGACGGCCCACCAAACGCGAACGACGTGCGATCGATCGTTTATTCGGCTGATGCACATTATTCTCTGATTGGCGGACACGTGCGATGCGGCGCGCGCGACCTTCCGCAAATGGCAAGGAATGCCGTCGGTTAAGTTTCGGCCGCACTAAACACGGTCCCAAATGTGCCGAAGAAACAGGCGCATGGTCTCAACTGAGGTGATCGTCCTCGCTGTCCCGATTTCGGCACGGTCGGGCCGCGGTGTGGTCGGTTTCCGATCAAATCAAGGCCGGAACGCCCGCAGGCGCGTCTTCGCGCCGCGCATTCGGAATGCGCAAAATAATCCGGCGGTGGACGGGCGCGAGCCGATCGTCAACGCATCGCGCGCACCCGGTTTCCGCTCCATCGCCCTCGGCGCAAAAATTGAGGCGGATTTTTCGCCCCGGGCCGAAGCCTTTCAATGAGCGATCTGGCACACGTGAACGTTCTGCCCGGACTATCGAATTCGATGGGACGCGAATCGGCCGTTCACCCGCGCGTTGAAACGTTGCTGTCGAATTACGAGCAGGAGGTTTTCGCCCGAACAAATCGCCTTTTTGCCTGGCTGCTTCCCGCGCAGTGGGTGTTTGCTGTCGGCTTGGCTGGATGGCTGTCGTCTGGCGCGGCGGGTTCCCGGGAATCGCTGGTCGGTGTCGCGATTTTTGCCGGTGCGCTGCTCACTTTGCCGGCGTTGGGACTGATTCGGGTTATTCCGCATAATTTCTACACGCGCGGTTCCGTCGCAGTGGCGCAGGTGGGATTTTCGGCGCTGCTGATCCTGCTTACGGGCGGCCGGATCGAAACGCATTTTCATATCTTCGGATCGATGGCGTTTCTCGCGCTTTATCGCGACTGGCGTGTGCTTCCGGTCGCGACGGTTGCGGTGGCGATTCATCTGCTCGTGGTTGGTTTGTGGTGGCCGGCCGCGGTGCACGGCGATGCTTTCCCGACCCTTTGGCGAACCGCAGAGCAAGGTGGATGGGTTCTATTTGAAAATGTCGTCCTCATCTGGTCCTGCCTGATCTCGCGGCGCGAAATGTCCGAGATCTGCCGACGACAGAATGAAAACCGGCAATTGCTCGACGAACTCGAACATCGTGTCCGCGATCGAACTGCTGCGCTCGAAACCGAGATGCAAGCGCGCGAGCGAACTGCGCGGGAACTCCTGCAAAACGAGCAAAAACACCGTGAGCTCGTCGCGAGCGTGCCGATCGGGATTTTTGAGACCACACGCAGCGGCAAAGTTCATTTTGCGAATCCTCACCTGCTCGGTCTCCTCGGACTTCCCTCCACTTTCGATTCGACGGCGCTGACGCTTTCCGACGGCAAAATTTTTCCGCTGGCGGCGCGCCAACGCATGTGGGAGCGGCTCGAGCGCGAGCACGAAGTGCGTGGTTTTCCCGCGATGCTCCAGCGCCTCGACGGCTCATCGTTTGAGGTTGTGATCAATGCCCGGTTGAAAACGACGGCGCCGGACGCGGAGCCCATCTGCGAAGGCACTTTGGAAGACGTCACCGTGCGCAAACGTGCGGAACGCGAGCTGGAAATCCTGCACGGCCAATTGCTCGTCGCCTCGCGTCAAGCGGGCATGGCCGAAGTCGCGACAGGTGTGTTGCACAATGTCGGGAATGTGCTCACGAGCGTTAATCTCACCGTGCATGACGTGCAGGATCGCCTGAAGACAACCCGGCTCAGTCATCTGCATCGCGTGGTCGAAATTCTTCAGCGTGAGCAACCGCGGCTCGCGGAATTTCTCACGCAGGATCCATCCGGACGCCAGGTGCCGGAGTTCCTCGCGAAGCTGGACAGTCATCTCAGGAGCGAAAACGAACAACTGCTCGCGGACGTCGAAGGCCTCGTCCGGCATTTCGAGCACATTCGTGAAATCATTATTACGCAGCAGGGCTCCGCGCAACTATTCGGAGTGCTCGAAATCCTGACGCCCGCGCAGCTCCTGGAAGACGCGCTGCGCCTGAATGCCGAGTCGCTCGAACGTCACGGTATTTCACTCGAACGCACGTTCGATGCAGGCGACCTGGTAAAGGCCGATCGCCACAAAGTCCTACAGATTCTCGTCAATCTTTTGAAGAATGCGAAAGACGCGCTCGAGGCCGTCAAGCCGGGCGAGCGCGTCATTCGCGTGCGCATTCGTCGCAATTCAGAATCCATGGTCGCGTTCGCAGTGCAGGACAACGGCCCGGGAATCACGCCGGAAAATCTGACCCGCATTTTCCAACATGGCTTCACCACAAAACCGGGCGGCCATGGATACGGCTTGCACAGCAGCGTGCTCGCCGCACGGGAAATGGGCGGAGATCTCTCGGCCGCGAGCGATGGTCCAGGCCTGGGTTCCACGTTCACTCTCACGTTGCCCGTCGCGTCATGAAGCCGATTCTCCCAGCAAATCGCCGGGTCCTGCTGGTCGACGACAATCAGTCGATCCATGACGATTTTCGCCGTATCCTGGCGCGGCCGAGTTCGACCGGAAGTCTCGACGACGCGGCGGCCGCTCTCTTCGGTTCCGACGCGGAACCGCCGATGATCGAATCGGACACGTTCGAGCTCGACTACGCGCAACAGGGCCAGGACGCCTGTGAGAAAGCGTCGATTGCGGTCGCCGCGAAACGGCCCTACGCGCTTGCGTTCGTCGATATGCGAATGCCTCCGGGGTGGGACGGACTGACGACCGTGGGAAAATTATGGGAGATCGATCCGCAGTTGCAGGTGGTCATTTGCACGGCCTATTCGGACCGCAGCTGGAGCGAAATTCAGTCGGCGCTGACGGCGCGTGACCGCTGGCTGGTTCTAAAAAAGCCGTTCGATAAGGTTGAAGTGTTGCAGCTCGCGCAGGCGCTGACGGAGAAATGGCACCTCACCCGTCTTGCCCGTCTGCAACTCACGACGCTCGAGGAGCACGTTAATCTGCGCACGGATCAGCTTCGTCAGGCGGTGCAGGTTAAAAATGAATTTCTCGCCAACATCAGCCATGAGTTGCTCACGCCGATGAACGGCATCCTTGGCATGCTCGAAATGCTGGGCGACGCGCGCCTCAGTCCGGACCAGATGGCGTGCCTGCATGACGCGCGCGCCTGTTCCGAAAATCTGGCGCAACTCCTCCGGCAGATTGTTGCGTTTAATCAGGCGGAGGCGGGCACGCTGGTCCTCGATCCGCGTCCGTTCGGTCCGGCGAGCCTGCTCACCGAGGTCGCCGCGGCGTATCGCGCGCGTGCGTTGCACAAAGGTCTCGCGCTGCGAACCCATGTCGCGCCCAATTTGCCGGCGATCGTGCGCGCCCCGGCCGCGGTCATTCGACAAATTCTCGTTGTCCTGCTCGACAATGCGGTGAAGTTCACTGCTTCCGGTTCGATCACGGTACGCGTGACCGGCGATGCCGCGCGGCTTTGCTTTGCGGTTCATGACACCGGCATCGGGTTGACCGCGCAGCAGTTGGAATGGATCGCGCTGCCGTTCGCGCAGGTGGACGGCGGACTGTCGCGGCGCAATACGGGAATCGGCCTCGGGGTGCCGCTGGCCAAACGGCTGGCGACTTCGTTGGGCGGCGAGCTCACTATCAGCTCGCAACCGGGCGCCGGCACCACCGTCACATTTTCCGTCCTCGCCACCTGCAACGCCGAAACGCGCGCCGCCAGCTGATCGCTGCATGCCGCGGCGGGGTCGCCTTGCCCGTGCTTGAATCCTCAATACGGCCCGCGAATGTGGGACTCGACCTCGTGCGTGTAGAATTCGGCCAGACGCGCGTGTAATTCCCGTCCGAGCGGAGGCAGCGCGGATGCGCGGGCGTTCGCGCGCGCCTGCTCCGGATTTTTTGCGCCGGGAATGACGACGCTCACCGCATCGAAATCCAGACACCACCGCAGCGCCATTTCCGGCAGCGAAGAACCGCTGGGCACGAGCGGCTTTAACGCGTCGGCCAGCTCCACGCCTTTCTCGAACGGCAGGCCGGCAAACGTTTCGCCGACGTTGAACATTTGTCCGTCACGATTGAAATTTCGATGGTCGTTCGCTGCGAACGCGGTGTGCTTCGTCATCTTGCCACCCAGCAGTCCGCTCGCGAGGGGCAGGCGCACCAGCAGTGCAACCTTCCGCCGCTTTGCTTCGGCGAACAAGACGCGCGCCGGTTTCTGGCGGAAAATATTAAAGATAATCTGGAGCGCCGCGACACCGTCCTGCTGCACGCAGAACAGCGCTTCTTCCATGGATTCCACGCTGACGCCAAAATCACGAATTTTGCCGTCGCGCTTCAATCCCCGGAGGTGCTCAAACACCGCGCCTTCCTTCAGCACCTCGAAAGGAATGCAATGCAACTGGGTGAGATCGAGCGCCTCGACGCCGAGCCGGCGCAGCGAGGCTTCCGTGTGGGTGCGAATTCCTTCACGCGTGAAATTGTTCGGCCAGCCCGGCGGGCTGAACCGCCCAAGCTTGGTCGCGACGTACAGTGGCTCGCGGGTCTCGCGCAAAAATTTTCCAATGAGCGTTTCGCTCCGTCCATCGCCGTAAACGTCGGCTGTATCGAGTAACGTAGTACCGGCATCCACGGCGGCTCGCAGGGTCTGCAACGCGACTTCGTCAGGCACGTCGCCCCAGCCGCCGCCCAACTGCCACGTCCCGAGTCCGATTTCGCCGACCGCGCGTCCGGTCGCTCCAAAAAGCCGAGTGTTCATGGACTTGGAACGTGTGATCGTCTCCGCCCAATGCAAGCTCACGCGATCGTTTCGAGTGATGTTGCGGGAAGGATTTTCGACGCATTTCGCGGATCGGATTTTTCACCGAAGGGAATTTCTGCTTGGCCGGCGACGCGTTCGTGGCGAGGGTCGCGATTCCATGTTGGCCACTGACACTGAAACGATGCAGGAAGCGCCGTGGCGCTCGGGTCTGCGGAGTGCGCGGGCGAATCTTCGTCCTGGACTTGCGTTGCAGGTTGCCGCGCTCGCGCTGGTCATCGCGTATTATCAACACGAGCCGACGCGTGCGGCGCTGAATCGTCTCGCGCTCTGGCGGGCGGAAGCGGGCGTGGCGTTCGCGATGACGACGACCGGAATTTTTGGCGGGCTCCTGCCGTTCCTTTATTTGCGGTCACAATCGGCCACGCGCCACCAATACAATTGGGCGCAGGGCGCCGCGATCACCGCATTTTGGGCCTACAAAGGCTTCGAAGTCGACTTCTGGTATCGGCTCCTCGCGCGCTTTGTGGGCGGAGGTCATGAGGCGAAAACGATCGCGATCAAAAGCCTCCTCGATCAGTTCATCTACTGTCCGCTGTTTGCAGTGCCGATCACGGCGCTGATTTATTTCTGGACCGAGACGCGCTTCGATGGAGCAGCGACCGCGGCGGATGTTTCCGCGGGAGGCTGGTATCGGCGGCGGGTTTTACCGGTGTTGATTTCGAACTTCGGAGTGTGGCTGCCGGCGGTGGGCGTCATCTATGCGCTGCCAACGCCGCTCCAGCTTCCCCTGCAAAATCTCGTCCTGTGTTTTTTTACGCTGCTCGTATCCCACCAGACCCGGCGGCGCCGATGATCTGATCTGACTCGGGATGAGCGCAATGGCTCGAAGCTCTCCGTCGATTCCGTTACGTTCAAACGCTGGAATATCGAAGCCAGTTTTTGCCTCTTCTGTTATGCTCCGCATTTTACCGTTGATGAAGTTGTCACGCCTGCCCGCTTTTCTCGTTCTCGCTTTCGCCGTGCTGCTGCCGTCCGCACGCGCGCATGTGAAGGCTTCGCTCGTTGCGGCTGACACGTCGATTCAACCCGGCCACGCATTCACGGTGGCGTTGCGGCTCGAGCACGAACCGCATTGGCACACATACTGGCTCAACCCTGGAACCGGTTTGGCCACGACGCTGACATGGACACTTCCGGCGGGTTTCACTGCGGGCGAAATCCAGTGGCCTGCGCCGGTAATCCTCAAAGATCACACGGGAACCGTCGTCGGCAACGGTTACGAGGGTGAAACGTTTCTCCTCGTCACGATCACGCCGCCGGTGTCGCTTTCGCCAGGCAGCACGGTTGATCTGAAAGCGGCCGCGGAGTGGCTCATGTGCAGCGACGTGTGCATTCCCGGCAATGCGAACCTCGCACTTTCCTTGCCGGTGTCGGCCGGTCCGCCGCAACCCAACGCCACGTGGTCCGCGAAAATTGCCGCCACCGCTGCGGGCCTGCCGAGGGCTCTACCCGAGTGGAAAATCACCGCGACGCGCGATGCGAAAAATATCACCCTCACCGCAACGCCGGCGACTTCCGGTGTGCGTGCGCCCAAGGACCCGCATTTTTTTTCGGACGACAATCTGGTCGCTTACGACCTGCCGCAAAATGTAAAGCCCGGCGAAAATGGCGGTGTTGTGCTGACGTTGCCAATTTCTCCCGACGGTCCGACTACCGCGACGACCCTCCACGGAGTCCTTACCTCTGAGAGCGGCTGGCGGCCTGACGGATCGTTCCGCGGGCTGCGTATCGACATTCCGTTTACATCGTCTCCGGCGGTTGGGACGGCGACTACCAACGCGAACCTCAAACCGCAAAACCCCGAGCCGCCGGGCTCCAGCCGAGCGGTTTCGACTGGTCTGGCGGGAACGCTGCTCCTCGCGTTTGTCGGCGGGCTCATTCTCAATCTCATGCCGTGCGTTTTCCCGGTGCTCGGCATTAA
>Ga0070683_100003201_pt1 | contig 13214 bp, 13 predicted proteins | sample KBSC713LmetaG_FD_64662 | JGI IMG/M metagenome (GOLD analysis project Ga0070683, IMG submission 64662) | Corn rhizosphere microbial communities from Kellogg Biological Station, Michigan, USA - KBS C7.1-3L metaG | ecosystem: Host-associated > Plants > Roots > Rhizosphere ...
TCGCCGAAATCGCGGAAGATCGACGTCAACGTTCTCTCATCCTCGGTGTTGAGCAGTGTCGCGGCGTCCATCGGGGCATCCGTCCCCATTCGCATATCCAGGTGCGCGCCCTGCCGAAAGCTGAAGCCACGGTCACTGTCATCGATTTGATGGGACGAAATCCCCAGGTCGAGCAAGATACCGTCGAACAGAATCCCCTCGAGTGCCGGCACAGTGTCAAGCGCCGCGTAGTTCGACTGGATCGCCGAGAAACGGCCGGCGTCGGAGAAGCGCGCGAGACGCTCGATCGCGGCCGCGAGCGCTTGCGGGTCTCGGTCGACTCCGACGACGTTCTCGACCCCGGCCTCGAGCAGCGCCATTGAATGGCCCCCGCCGCCGAGCGTACCGTCGAGCACCCGGCGCGCGCGACGGAGGAGCTCGGTGACGTCGCCGGCGAGCACAGGCGCATGATATGCGCTATCGAGCGGCATGAGATCCAAACACATCGCGATGATCATCCACGGGTCGCGTGCCGACTACCCGGAGGTCCGGCATCTCGTGGATTGGGTGCGGCAGAAGGGCCATCTCGTCGAACCGCTGGTGACGTACGAATCGGGCGACGCCAGTGCGATGGCGGCGGACGCCGCGCGCCAAGGCGTCGACGTGGTCGCCGCGGTGGGCGGAGACGGAACGGTGAACGAAGTGGTGAACGGGTTGGACGGATACGACGTTCCGCTGGGGATCATTCCGGTGGGAACGGCCAACGATTTTGCGCGACAGGTGGGAATACCGGCAGACGCCGATCATGCCATGGATGTTATCCTGCAACGCAAGCCAAGGCGACTGGACACGGCGTCTTTGAACGGCCGTCGCTTTCTCAATGTGTCGACGGCGGGTGTCGGCGCCGAGGCAACGGCGGAGACGCCGCCCGAGGCGAAGGAGGCGCTTGGCGCAATCGCCTACCTCATCAGCGGCATGCGGAAGCTGGCCGATTTGAAACCGCAGCGGGCGCGCTTCGCGGGCGATGGGTTCGAGTATTCCGGAGAATTCCTGATGTTCGCCGTGGGGCTCACGCGCGCGTCCGGTGGCGGAACGATGGTGACGCCGATGGCGTCGGCGACGGACGGGCTGTTGGACCTCTGCATCGTCGAGAGCATGTCGCGCACCGATTTCGCGCGCATCGTGCTGCGCGTCAAGAAGGGCGAGCACATCGGCGAGGACGGCGTGCAGTACGTGCAAGTGCGATCCGTGACGATCGACGCGGGCGAGCCCGTCGTGGTGAACGTGGACGGTGAGTCGTCGAACGCGAAGCGGCTGGTGTATCGGGCGCGGGCGCGCGACTTGTGGGTCCATGTGGCGACGCTGCCCGGTGAAGCAGAGGTGTAGAAAGCAAAACCGCCCGGTGCGCTGAGCACCGGGCGGTTTCATTTAGCGCCAATCTCGCTTACTTGCCGCAGAGCGCCTTCTTGAACTGCGGGATGGCGGCTTGAATCTGGTTGAGCGCGCCCATGATCTGGCCCGCTGCTTCCTTGTTGTACCCGCCGCCACGCGGCATTGACATCGCCGTCGTCGCCGTCATGTCCTCGGCGATCTTCGTTTCGCCGCACGCTTTCTCCCTGGAATCCTTTCCTTTTTCCTTGGAGAGCTTCTGTGCGTTGTTGATCGCGTCGAGGCCGACCTGGAACGAGGCCAGGCCGATGTAGAACTGGGTCGCCTGCGTGCTGGCGATCGCGTCGGCCGTCTGCGCCGTCTTCAACGCAGCTTCCCAGTCGGCACGCTCCTCGGGCTGCCCTTTGGCATCCTGCGCCTTTTTCGTGGCGGCGCCAACGGGGCCGAGCAACGCCTGACCCAACTGCTCTTTGCTGGAGCCGGCGGCGATGGCCTTTTGGGCGAGCGCCATCGCGGTGTCCGGCATGTTCAGATCGTTGGCGGTCACGATGGCGAACAGCCACGCGTTCGCGTTCTTCGGTTCGATCTCCGTCGCGCGGCGCGCGGCGGCCAGCGCCTGCTGCATCTGTCCCGCCTTGCGATAGTTCTGGGCAAGGAGGAGTTGCAGGCTGGCGTCGTTCGGGAATTTCTGTGCTGCCTTGGCGGCGAGCGTCTGGACCATGGCGGCGTTGCTGTCGCTCTGCGCCGCACCGATCTGCCGCTGGAAATAATCGAGATTGGCCGCGGCCGTATCGGCCTTCACGTATTCCTCTCCCGTCGCGATGGCCTGCTTGAAGTGTCCAGCCTTCAACTGGAGCAGCCACTTGGTGCGCAGCATCTGGGGATCGCCCGGATTCTGCACGAGGAGCGAATCGATGATCGGCAGGGCTTTGTCGGGCGAGCCGAATTGGGCGATCTGCGCGATGATGGACTGACCGACGGTGGCGTTCGACGGATCCAGCTTGAAGATCGCGAGGTTGGTCTCGATCGCTCTTGCGGTGTCGCCTTTCTGCAGATACGCATCCGCCAGATTCGCCAGCGCGATGAGCGCGCCCGGATCGACGGCGACAATCGCCCGCGCCACGGGGATGATCGAGTCGGCCGGCGCTTTCTGAGCCGAGAAGGCCGACAGCAAACAGAGGCGCGCGAAATTAGAGTTTGAATACGCCGTCAAGCCGGCACGCGCCGCCTTGATCGCGTCGTCGTACTTCGCCGCGCGCAGCGCGTTGGTGCACAGCTTGTACGATGGAATCGCTTTGCTGGCTTCGGTGAGAGAGCGTTCGATCTGCTTGGCCGCATCGCCCGGATCCTTGGCGTCGACGGCCGGCAGCGGCTGGATCACCGTCTGCTGACCCGTTTTCATCAACAGGCGCGGCTCGACGTGGATTCCGCTCGCCGTCTTGGCCACGGCGCCTTCGAGCACCTGCTCGCCGCGAAGCTGCTTGGCCAACTCCATGAGATCGGACGCGTTGAGCGCCGAGTCCGCACGGTAGCCCGACGCCTCGAGCGTATTGTTGATGTTCGTCTTCGGGATGACGTAGAGCTCTTTGGTCGAATGCTCGCTCTGCAGTCGCTTCCGGACCTCGTCCGCCATGGCCACGCCAAGTTGGCGATCGGCGCTACGGAACGTCGCGACGAGAATGTACGGTGTGTCGGCATTCGGCACGCCGCCTCGCTGCTCCGGCTGTCGCGCAACCTGCGCGAGCAACGGGGTGCCCACGAGTGACAGCGCGAGAAGGGCCAGGCCTTTGGCACTCGGACGTTGCGTTGACTTCACGGTCTTAACCTCCCAAACGTTGAACTAAGTACCCCGCGACGTGTACTCGGGTTCGCAATTTCAAGAAGACACATGGGCGAAGAGGGACTCGAACCCCCGACTTCCTGCGTGTAAGGCAGGCGCTCTAACCAACTGAGCTATTCGCCCGACCTGCACGATCGGGCGGGTCGCTCCGGCAATTACGGCTGTACATAGCAACTTTCGCCGCGGCGAGTCCGGCCGGCCCACTCAATCCCTTTTTTCGCCCTAAAACGCCGCCGAAAATTCTACTTCACAATCGCGATCGGCACGAGGATGCAATATCCAATCGCCAGCAAGATTGGGGCGATCGTTTCTCCGCCCCGTGCCAAATCGGCGAACCCGGCTATGATCACCACCGCCGCGATCGCCCACCACATCACGCCTCGTGTCCGAGACGACGCCCCGTTCTCCGCCATAGGGGGTGTAGTGTAGACCTTCCCTGGAATGGTGTCAAGCAACGTGCTGACGCGAAGTTACGCGATGATGAGCGCGACATTACGGAGTGATTAAGACGGCGGAATCTCCGACGCTCCACCCCGCAAATCGCTCTCGTCGTCCCCGCGAAGCAACGCCTCGATCGCACTCCGTCGCGCCGCCCGCTCGGCGGCCTCGTCCGCCGCAAGCAGTGCCGCGAGACGCCGACGGTTGCGTTGCCGCCTCGCCACATACAACGGGAAGACGAGCACCAGAAGCAACAGCCCGCCAATGGCGAAATCACCCACGAGCGCGAGCCCGCCATATCGCCTGCGCGTCCGCTGCTGCCATCGCTGCTCGAACCCGGCCAGCGTCATCCCGTACGTCGCGCGAAAGGCACGGTCCATCGATCCGGTGTCGCGCCAACTGAGCAGAAAACGCGCGAGCCCGGCCGTCGTGTCGAGCGCGGCCAGATCGACGACGGCGCGATACGCCAGCGCGTACGCGTTCTGCGCCGTCGTCGAGCCGGCCGTGAACTCGGCGTCCAACTCGTCGAAGGTCGGTGTGCCTTTCAACGCGAGCGCGACGTTCGCCGCCAGCGCGTCCTCGCGTCTCCACTCGTGCGCGGCGTAGCTCGCATAGCCTTCGTCGAACCAGCGCGGCGGCGCATCGCCAAGAAACTCGTGCAGCGCCAAGTGCGCGAGCTCGTGGCGCAACACCTCGCGCGGATCGCCGGCGTCCGCGCCGGCGAAGCGACCCTGCATCACGATGCGCCGCGAATCCGGAAAGGTGATGGCCGCACCCCACTCCGGCGCGCCGGGGCCGACCCACTCGCGAAACCGCTTGGCATTCGGGGCGATCGCCAGCCACACGTGCTGGCGCGGCCGCGGAACCCCCGGAAACGTGTCGTTGCGAATCGCGGCATCCACCAGCGATTGCGCCAACGTCTGATCGCTCGGGAAATACACCGCGGTGAACCGGCCGCGGTCGAGGCGTTCCGGCGCATCGTCCTGCGCGCCGAGCGTCGAGCGCAACGCCACGAGCGCAACCAGCGCGCACGCGACCGCGCGCAACAGCGGGCGCACACGCAGCCCGTGCCCGCCTACGGCGCTCCGCCCGCCTCCACTGTCTTGAGCACCTCTGCGCAGCGTTTTCCCCACGGATTGAACTTGTTCGCCTCGAAGCCGGCCGTCCACGCCGCCACGGCGTGCTGCCGGCGCCCATTGAGCCAATACGCACGACCGAGCTCGTAATACGCCTCGATCAGGTTCGGACCGAGTGTGAGCGTTTTCTGAAAAAATGTCTGCGCATCCTCGAACATGTCCCGCTCGAGATACACCAAGCCGAGATAGAAGTGCGCGTAGAGCGTCGCTTTCTTGTCGTTGTCGAGACGGATGGCGCGCGACAGGTGTTCGATGGCCTCGCCGAAGATCCGCTTCTTGAGACAAATATATCCGACGTTGATGCGCGCCAGCGCGTTCTGCGGCTCGCGCGCGAGCACCCTCTGAAAGTTGAGCAGTGCGTCGTCGAACTTGTCTTGCAGCATCTCGGCCCAGCCGAGCAGGGCCTCGGCGCTTGCATCATTGGGCGACAGTTGCAGCGCCTTGCGCAGCAACTGCTCGGCGGCCTCGTAGTCGCCGAGCGAGATCTGGGTCCACGCTTTCTCGATGAACGTCGACGCGCCGATATGATCGGCGTGCACCACGGGACGCTCGGCGGGAAATTGCGGCGCGAGCGACGGCTGCGCTGCCTTGAGCACCTTCCACCGGTCCACGAGCTGGAGCACGTCGGCGCGCAGCGAATTGAGTTGGGCAATCTCTGCTTCGACGGACTTGAACAACGCGCCGATGTCGGCCTTCAGTCCGTCCAGCTCCGTCGCGGCATTCGGTGCATCGAGCCGCGCGCCCAGGGCATCGTGCCGGGCGCGCAGCGAGGTGGAAACGTCATCAGCCACGCAGCGCCGGCTCCAGCGTCTCGACGATGCGATTGAACTCGAGGCGATCGGTGCTCGACAGCACGCGATCGATGTCGAGCACGACCACGACGCGCTCTCCGAGCTTCGCGATGCCGCGCATGAACTGCGCGGGCAGTCCGTGGAAGAGTGCCGGCGGCGGTGTGACGCTCGCGGCGGGAACGACCGCGATCTCCGATACCGAATCCACGATCGCGCCGATCCATCCGCCGGTCGCCGCGAAGACGAGAATGCGCGTCTCGGGCACGATCGGCGCGTCGGGCAGCTCGATCCGGTGCCGCATGTCGACCACGGGAATCACCGTGTTGCGGTACGGCATCACGCCTTCGATCCAGCGCGGAACACCGGGCACGCTGCTCGGCGCGGTGTAGCGCAACACACGCTCGACGGCGAACACGTCGGCCGCGAACAGTTCGCCGCCGAGTTGGAAGATGACGAGTTGTACGACGTCCTTCTTCATTTCCGTTCTCCATCGCCCGCGACCGCCGCATCGAGCAGCGCGTTGGCATCGAGTATTCCGATCAACTGTCCACCACCATCACGACGAACGAGCCCGACGAGAACTCCGTCAGACGCATCGGCACCCCCGCCCGGGGCTTTGAGGAGGTCGCCCTCCTCGATCGCAATCGCATCGTACACGTCGTCGATCGCGAGTCCGACGCGGCGATCCTCTCGAACGAACAGCAGCGCCGCGCCATCGAGCGTTCCGGGGACGCGAAGCAGTGGGCGCGGGTCGTACACGGTGACCAACTCGCCGCGGATCGTCGCGACGCCGAGCACCGTCGGCGGCGCATCGGGGATCACCTGCACCGCGGGCGCGTCGATGACCTCGTCCACCGACTTGAGGTCGACGCCGAAGCGCTCGGTGCCTATTCGGAAGACGAGAAGCCGCGCTCGACCGTCACGGAACATGGGACACCGCGTCCACAAACTCGGCGATGGCACTGCCGATCTCGCCCAGCGGCGCGACGCGGTCCGCGCCCGCGCACTGTAGCGCGGCCTGCGGCATGCCGAAGATCGTCGCCGTGTCCCGGTCCTGAATGATCGCGCGGCCGCCCGCCTCGCGAACGGCCCGCGCGCCCTCGGCGCCGTCGCGCCCCATGCCGGTCAGCACGACGGCGACCGTCGAGGCGCCGAACACGGCGACGGCGGATCTGAACAACAGATCGGCGGCTGGGCGAACGCCCCACACCGAGGCCGTCGTGTCGAGCGCGATGACGGGGCCTGCGCCGTCGTCGCGAACGGTCATGTGAAATCCGCCCGGCGCGACGTACACGCGTCCGTGCATGACGGCCTCGCCGTCTTCCGCCTCGTCGATTCGCACGGGACTCACGAGATCGAGGCGCTGCGCGAGGCTCTTGGTGAACCCCGCCGGCATGTGTTGGACGATCAGCACCGCGGCGTCCAGCCCGCGCGGCAGCTGCGGGACAATCGCCGCCAATGCGCGCGGCCCACCCGTCGACGACGCGACGACGACCGCGCGCGTGGCGCGCGATCCCGGGTCTGAGCGGCCTTTCGATCCATCGACCACGGGACGCGACAGCATGCGCAGCCCGCCAAGATTTGCGCTCGCCGCGTCTCTGAGCGCGGAGAGCAGCCGCTCCGAGATGACGCGCAAATCCAGGCTGATCGGGCCAGACGGCTTGAGCACGAAATCGACGGCACCCAACTCCAACGCGCGCAGCGTCGCGGCGTGGCCGCCGTTGGTCGTTCCGGCGCTCAACATGACGACCGGGCGCGGCGTCTCACTCATGATGTAGCCGAGCGCGCTCAAGCCATCGAGCTCCGGCATGTCGACATCGAGCGTGACGATGTCCGGATCGAGCGCGTGGATCTGCTTCAGCGCGTCGTAGCCGTTGCGCGCCGTGCCGGCGACGGCGAACTCGCCCGAGTCGGCGATGATCTGCGACGTGAGCCGCCGCATGAACGCACTGTCGTCGACGACGAGCACCCGCCGTTTCTCAGAGGACACGCGAGCCTTTTTTCAGGGACCGCACTTCAACATGTCCGTCGTCCAGATGGAGAAACACACTGCGGCCATGATCGCTGCCGACGTCTTCGGCGACGATCGGCACTTTCACCTCCGACAACACGGTTCGCACCGCCGCGATATTCCGCTCGCCGATGTTGATGCCGCCCGCCGGAATCAAGTTGCCGAACATGCTCGCGCCGCCGACGATCTTGGCGCGAACGCGCTCGGGCTTGGCGCCGAGGAGACGCATCTCGCTCAACAGGAGGGGCACCGCCGTTGACGGGAACTTCGCCGGGTTCGACCGGTCGCGCGACATCGCTTCGTTCGGCAACAAGACGTGCGCCATGCCGCCGACGTGCGCCGTCGCATCGTAGAGGATGATGGCCACGCACGATCCTAGGCCGATCGTCGCGATCGTGCCCTCCGCGGCGACGGCGTAGTCGGCGACCTTGACGCGAATCTCGGAGGACTGGTCGCTCATAGACGGCGAAAGATGCGCTCGCGCGCGTCCACCGGAGCGAATCGCGACCGGATCGGTCCCAGCAACGTCTCGACTTTTCCCAGCACGAGAAAGCCGTCGGGCGCGAGGGACTCATAAAACTTCTCGAATACCCGTTCCTGGGTATCGCGGTCGAAGTAGATCAGCACGTTCCGGCACACGACGAGGTCGAATGGGCCGGCCGGGGCCGGCTCGCCGAGGAGGTCGCGGCGTTCGAACCGCACGAGGCTGCGAACACCGGGAGCCACGACCGACGGCGACGTCGCCGAGAAATACCGTGTGCGAAGCTCGTCGGGCGTATCGGAGAAATCCGCCGCCTCGAACTGCCCCCGCTCCGCCGCCGCCAGACATTGGCGGTCGATGTCGGTGCCGAGAACGCGGACTCGCTCGATCTGCGGCAGCATGCCGTTCATCGCCGCGTGGCGGTGGAACAACACGGCCAACGAATACGGCTCCTGGCCCGACGAGCACCCGGCGCTCCACACGCGAATGAGCGGCGTGGTCCGGTGCCACAAGACGGGCACGACGTTGGCGGCGATCGACGCGTACACGTCCCAGTTTCGAAAGAGCTTGGTGACGTTGATCGTCAGGACGTCGAGCAGGCGTTCGTACTCGTCGGCGTCGGCGTCGAGGATCCGCGCGTAATCGTCGTAGGTGTGCACGCCGCGAGCGCGCATGCGCACGGCGATCCGGCGCCGCAGGCACTTTTCCTTGTAGCTCGCGCAGCCGAACCCGCGCTCCAGCGAGATCTTGCGCGTGAGCCCGAGGAAATCTCCCTGCTGCGACTCCGGCATCAAAAGACCTGACGGACGGACTCGAGATTCGTGCGCACGATCGCGTTGTCCGGATTGATCTCCAGCGCGCGCTCCCAGCAGCGCACCGCTTCATCCCGCTCGCGTCGTCGCAGCCGAATGTTGCCCAGCTTGAGATAGACGTCGCTGCCGATCTCCGGATTCACCTTGGTCGCGCGCAGATAGGACTCCAGCGCGTCGTCGTATTGCGTGGCCCGATATTGCAGGTCGCCGAAGTTCTTGTGCAGCTGCGACACGGCGGGATCTTCGTGAATGCCGCGGTCGGCGGCGACGCGGGCTTCGTCGTACCTGCCGGCGCGTTCGAGCACGACGGCGAGGTTGTTGAGCAGCACCGCCGCGTGCGGATACGCCGCCACACCTTCGTTGAGCAGCTGGATCGCTCGCGCCGAATCCCCGATCAACGCCACCGTGAGCGCCATGTAATGATACCAGGCCGCCGTCGGCGGACCGTTCACGAACAACGCCTTGGCCGCCGACAACTTGGCGTCGGCCGCCTCGAGATCGCCCGCCAACAGGCTGATCACACCCGCCGACGTCTGCACGCGCGCGTTGTTCGCGCCGCCGCGACGAATCGCCTCATCGAGCGCGATGCGGGCCTCGTCGTAGCGATTCTGTCGCTCCAGGGCGTATGCGAGATTGTGAAAGATCGCCGCCTTGGCGCCGGGTTGCGCGGCAGCATCGGCGAACGTGGCAACGGCTTCGTCCCATTGACCCTGACGCGACAACACCAGGCCGACATAGAACCGCGCCGACGCGTCGTTGCCGCGGAGCTCGAGCACGCGGCGAAACTCGCGCAGCGCCTCGTCGAGCATTCCCGTCTTGTAGAACGCGATGCCGAGATTTCGATGCTCTTCCGCGCGGCCCTCCGACAACGGCTGCGCCGGCCCGGCGCTATTGCCGATGCGGTGGATGAAGCCGGCGGTCAACAGACCATACAGTGCCTTGCCGACCTCGAACTCGACGAGCCCGGAGGCATCGACGATCGCTTGGACGTCGCGCGAGCCGTCCACCAAGTCGAGCACGGCGCGCTGCTCGTTCGTCAACGCGACGTCGCTCACTTGCGCGTGCGGCCGATCCGCCTCGAAGATGATGTCGAACGTCGGAATCTTCTTCTCGATCAACCCCCATTCGTCGACGCGGCGCGCGCCCTCGAGCAGCAGCGATTCCGGATTGATCGACACCGTGTGGTCGAGCGGGTCCGGCGCGACGTCGGCCTCGAAGTTGAACGTGCCCTGATTCCAGGTGAACAGGTAATACACGGCCTCCTGGATCTGCACCTCGATCGCGTCGTGCATCTCTTCGACGCGCAGCGCACCCATGTCGACGAGCAGCTCGCCCAGGCGGCGGTCGCGTCGGCGGGACTGCGCCGCGATCGCGGCGTCGAGCTGCGCTTGCGTGACCGCGCCGCTCTTCACGAGCACGTCGCCGAGACGGTCGCGCCGATTCACGATCGACGCGTAGCAGATGCGCCCGCGGTCGAAATAGATGTTGCCGAAGCTCGACCGATGCGTGACGCTCAAGCATCCGGTCTTCTTCCCCATCGCGAGAAGCTGCAACACGTCGGGAAGGCTTGCCTCTTTGAGGCTGCCGCGAATAGCCATTAGGCGGCCCTCCTCATCGGAGCTCCTCGATCAAGCGGGCCGCCGGATCTGGCCACTCCCACACGACCTTCTCGCGATCGAGAAAGAACGCATCCGTGGCGGCACGCTTCACCGCGCCCCCGGCCGGGCCGGCGTCATCGGGATCGAGCGCCGTGCGGATGAACTCCATCGTGACCGGCACGGCCGCCACTTCCGCCGAGGCGACGACGCGGTTGGCCGTGCCGATGATTTCACGAACACTCATGGCCGGGCGCATCGCCAGATACTCGATCATCGGCGGTGTCGGCTCGACGCCCAGCTCGCGCAGATAGCGCGCGTAGAGACGCTCGCGGAGCGCGTGATCCGGCGACTGCATTTGCACGACCAAGCCGCCCTCGAAGCGCGACCGAAGCCGCTCCTCGAGGCCGGACAGATCGCGCGGCGGACGATCGCTCGCGATCACGAGCTGCTTGCCTTCGGCGTACAATGCGTTGAACACGTGAAACAGCTCTTCCTGCGTGCGTTCCTTGCCCGCGACGAACTGTACGTCGTCGAGCAGCAGCGATGACGCCGCGCGATATCGCGCTCGCCAGCGGTCGATGGTTCCCTCTTGCAGCGCCGCGATCAGCTCGTCGACGAAGAGTTGCGCCGGGACGCAGGCGACCGCCGACGCGCCGGTAGCGCTCTGGACCAACCCGTTGCCGATCGCGTTCAACAAATGCGTCTTGCCGACGCCGCTCGGCCCGTGAATGAACAACGGGTTGTACCGCGAGCCGGGGACGGCGACGATGGCGTCGGCGGCACGAACCGCGAGTTGATTGCTCACGCTGACTTCGAAACCGGCGCGCGTGAATGCCGCTGACGGACCCGGTGGAGGCGTGGTCGATCGCAGCGCGCGCTCGAGCAGATCTTCGGCTTCGCTCAACCGATCGGGGTCACGGAAGGCGTCGTGCGCGGCAAGCGCGGCGTCGAGACGCGCCAGTTGCCGCTGGAGATCGCGCAGCTTGTTGACACCCGCCTCGAACTCGCGCAGCACCGTCTCGACGCTCGTCGGCGGCGTGCGATCGGCCAGCACGCGCTCGAGCGCGCCGGTGTGAAAGCCTTCACTCTTCCAGTATTCGATGCCTTCGATGAGGCGCGTCTTCCACTGCTCGACATGATGCGCGACCGCCGACGCGATGTCCGTGAGGAAATTCGCGAACTCGCCGCCGACCGGTCTGGGCGCCGCCGAGCGGCCGCGCTGATCGGCCAGGTCGCCCAGAATCGTGAGCACCGCCTCCGGCTCGACCTGCTCTCCACCGAGCGTCTGAAACGCGATGAGCCGATTCAGCGCGCCTTGCAGCTCACGCACGTTCTTGAACTCGAGACGTCCGAGCTCGTCGATCACGCCGCCACGGAATCGGACACCGCGCTCCTCGCACTTGGCTTTGAGGATCGCCATGCGCGTCTCGTAATCGGGCGCGCCCATGTCGACGATCAATCCGCCCGAGAGCCGCGTGATCAATCGCTCGTCGACGTCGGCGATTTCCGTGGGCGGGCGATCGCTCGTCATCACGATCTGTCGTCCGTCGGCTTGCAGCGCGTTGAAGATGCGCAGCAGCTCCGTCTGCGTCTCACGATGGCCGGTCAGGAACTGCATGTCGTCGATCAAGAGCAGCCCGACTTTCAGATAGCGTTCCTTGAATCGCTCCGTGTCGCCGCTCGCGATGGCCTCGTGCAGCTCCTCGACGAAGTCGTCGAGCGTCACGAGCTCGACGACGAGCTCCTTTCGCTGCGCGACCTGGTTGCCGATCGCGCTCATGAGGTGCGTCTTACCCAAACCCGAGCTGCTGTAGACGAACAGCGGGTTGTAGACCACACCGGGCGACTCGGCGACCGCCCGCGCCGCCGCGACGGCCAGCCGATTGGCCGAGCCGACCACGAAGTTGTCGAAGCGCAGCCGGGAGTCGATCTGCATGCGGCTCATCCGCGCGCGCCGGCCACGGCACCGGCGCTCGTCCCCGCACTCAGGCGCTTCAGCACCACCTCGGCAATCGACCGGAGGGTCTCGAACACACCCGGGCCGTGCAGCGCGTCGGCTGGGAATTCAGGCACGCCGCGAAAGTTGAGCGCGTCGGACAACTCGGACGTGCTGAGGATCAGCTCGCGCGGGAGATCCTGCTTGTTGTACTGGATCACGAGCGGAACCGTGCGCGCGTCGATGCCCTGCTCGGCCAGATTCGCGTGGAGGTCCTGGAAGCTCTCGATGTTCTCGTCGAGCTGGCGCGCTTGCGAATCGGCAACGAAGACCACGCCGTCGGCGCCCTGCAGCACGAGTTTCCGTGTCGCCTGGTAGTAGACCTGTCCCGGCACGGTGTAGAGCTGGAACTTGGTCGTGAATCCGGAGATCGAGCCGAGGTCGAGGGGGAGGAAGTCGAAGAACAGGGTGCGGTCGGTCTGCGTCGCCAGCGACACCATCTTCCCCTTCCGGTCGTCGGGGACCTGCGAATAGATGTAGTGCAAGTTCGTCGTCTTCCCCGACCGCCCTGGGCCGTAGTAGACGATCTTGCAGGTAATCTCGCGGGTCGCGTAGTTGACGAGGGACACGGAGGCGGTGGTGGAGCGTTAGGCGCGCCCGAAGAGCGCGGCGAGGTTGTGATTGAGGTCCCGCTCGAAGTTCTCGGCGAGGACGGGCTTCTCCGGCTCGACCACTGGCGCGGCCTCGGCCAGCCGCTGCTCGAATTCTCCGTAGTAGAGCTGCACCAGCCCGAGCGAGCTCTC
>Ga0070683_100003204_pt1 | contig 13208 bp, 11 predicted proteins | sample KBSC713LmetaG_FD_64662 | JGI IMG/M metagenome (GOLD analysis project Ga0070683, IMG submission 64662) | Corn rhizosphere microbial communities from Kellogg Biological Station, Michigan, USA - KBS C7.1-3L metaG | ecosystem: Host-associated > Plants > Roots > Rhizosphere ...
GCCGCGGCGCTGGCGCTGTCGCTGATGGTCATCCACTACGTCAGGCAGCCGGGGGGCGAGAGCCTCACCTACGGCCGCCGCCGCGCCGAGGTGCTCAGCGGCCAGGCCAACGGCGCCGTGCTGCTCGTCCTCGGCGCGCTGGTGATCTACGAGTCGGTGTCGCGGCTGATCACGCCGCCAGAGGTGCACGGTCTCGCCGTCACGATCGTGGCCGCGATCGGCGTCGTGGTGAATCTCGCCGCCGCCTGGGTGCTGGCCAAGGCCAACCGCGAGAGCATGAACGTCGAAGGCAGCTTCCAGCACATCATCACCGACCTGTACGCGTTCCTCGGCACGCTCGTGGCCGGCGTCGTGATCCTGACGACCGGATTCGCCCGCGCCGACGCGATTGCCTCGCTCCTCGTCGCCGGGCTGATGCTCCGCTCCGGATACCAGCTGCAGCGCAAGGCGATCCGCGTGCTGCTCGAAGGCGCGCCCGAGGGTCTGGCGCCGCGCGACGTCGGCATGGCGCTGGCGCGCTGCGAGCACGTCAAGGAAGTGCACGACTTCCACCTCTGGGAGCTCGCCCCGGGCCACCCGATCCTGACGGCGCACGTCCTGGTCGCGCCGGGGGTCGATTGCCATGCGGCCCGTCGGGCGCTCGAGCACATGCTCCACGATCGCTTCCACATCGAGCACACGACGCTGCAGGTCGATCACGCCCCGCGCGAGCTGCTGACGATGCAGCGCCGGTCGCGCGGCACGGCGTAGCCGCCGCCGGTCCCTACTTCGGCGGCGCGTAGCGGATCTTCGTGATCCCGAGCGGTCCGATGCTTTCCCCGGGGCGCACCAGGCGGAAGCGCGTGAAGGGCGTGGCGGAGACGGCGGCGATCGTCAGCGGTTTTCCCGGCGTCGTCACCGGAATCGTGTGCTCTTCGTTCAACGCGTCGCCGGACAGCGTGAGCTGAATCGGCTCGGCCTCGGCCCCGAAATCGATGAGATCCACCGCGACCGCCTGCACCGCGCGCGGCAGCGTGACCGTGATCGGCGCGCGCGCGCTGGCGGCGCCGATCGACGTCGTCCCGTCGCGCTTTCTCAGCCGCAGATCCTTCGGATCGTCGAAGGTGAACTCGAGGCCGTCGGGGAACCCGCCCGCGGCAAAATACGGTGAACTCGACGCCTTGGTGAGCGGCGGCGTGACCACGGTGGATCCGTCGCCAATATGCATCTGCGAGGCGTCGAACGTCACCGCGCCCGGGAAGAGCCGCTTGAATTCAGCGGCGGTCACGATGCGCGCCTGCGGCGCCACGAAAACGGCGGCCGCCAGGGCCAGACCGGGCACGACGAGCGAGGGCGTCGACATCCGCATCACCGGTTTTTGTAGGTGGCGATCAGGGAGGCGACCGTGCCGTCCGCCTTGTACTTGGCGAGCTCCTGATTGAGGAGCGGCAGGTACGACACGTAGGGCGACCGCTTCGAGATCGTGATGTAGAAGTTCTCTTCGTCGACGAACGTCGGCAGGCTCTCGAACTGCGACGCCGAGCCGGCTTTCTTGAGGAAGTCGTCGCCGGCATAGAGCGAATAGAGGAAGTAGTCGGCCTGGCCGCTGGCGATGAGATTGAACGCGTCGGTCGCGGTCGTCACGCGCGTGAGCGTCAGGCGGCTGGCCGCGAAGTCGTCGAACGCCTGCCCGTAGCTGTCGCCGACCATCGCGACCCCCTTCTTGCCGACGAGCACGTCCCAGCTGCCGAACGGAAACGCCTTGCCCCTGGCGACGAAAATCGCCACGGGATCCGTCGTATAGGGGTCGGAGTAGACCATGTAGCCTTCGCGCTCGGTCGTCTTGTAGGCGGCGACGAGCAGGTCGACATCGCCCGAGCGCGCCTTGGCCTGCACTTCGTCCCACGTGCCCTCGTAGAGCACGTCGGTGGGGACGCCGAGGTCGGCGAAGATCTTCTTCACCAGCGCGGGACCGGCGCCGTCGATCGTCGACCCGCTGCGGAACATGATGGGCGGCCATTCGGGGTGCCCTGAGGCGACGATGCCGATTTTCACGGCCGGGCTCGTCGGCGTGGACGTTTTTCCGCACGCGCTGAACGCGCCGGCGATCAAGGCGATGGACAGGAGCGAGGCAAACCGGGTTTTCATGGGTGACGGATATTCTAATGCGATGTTCCAGCGGCACAGCGATCGCGTCATCGTCGGCAACCATGCGTTCCTCGACGTGGCCCGCGCCTTGACGCCGCCGCTCGTCCGCCATCACGTCAGGCCTCTGACCGGCCTCGATCCGATCGACGGCCGGACGCTCGGCAAGGGGGATTCCTGCGTGCTCGACTTCGGCACCCACCTCGTGGGACATCTGTCGTTGCGTTTCGCCCCGGTGGGCAGCCCGCCCGACGCGCCGCTGCACGTGCGCCTGATCTTCGGCGAGACGAGGGCGGAGATCGACGCCGCCGGCACGCCCGACAGCGGCTGGTTGAGCAGCTCCTGGATCCAGGAAGACACGTTCCACGTGGACGTGCTCCCCGCCGACATCGATCTGCCGCGCCGCTACGCCTTTCGCTACGTTCGCGTCGATGTGCTGGATACGTCGCCCAAGTATCGGGTGCGCATCGAGCGGGCGCGCGCCGAGACGGTCAGCGCCGTCGACGCGGCCGCCGTCGCTCCGTTGCCGAAATCCGCGGCGCCGTTTCGATGGCTCGACGACGTCAGCCTGCGCACGCTGCAGAACTGCATGCACGGGGTGTTCGAGGACGGACCGAAGCGCGATCGGCGGCTGTGGCTCGGCGACCTGCGGCTGCAGGCCCTGGTCAATTACGAGACGTTCCGGCTGAACACGCTGGTGAAGCGCTGCCTCTATCTGTTCGCGGCGGTGCCCGACGAGCGCGGCCGCATCGCGGCCAGTCTCTTCGTCGAGCCGGAGGTCGTGCCCGACGACACGTATCTGTTCGACTACTCGCTCGCCTTCGTCACCGTCCTGCGCGACTACTTCGCGGCGACCGGCGATCGCGCCGCGCTCCAGGCCTTGTGGCCGTCCGCACTCCGGCAGTTGGCGCTCGCGCTCGAATCTCTCGATCGCCACGCCATCGTCCGCGACGCGGACGGCTGGTGGTCGTTCGTCGACTGGCACGTCGACCTCAACAAGCAGGCGGCTTCGCATGCCATCCTCGTGGCCACCCTCCGCCACGGCGCCGAGCTCGCTGCGGTCATCGATCCGGGACGATCGGCGGATCTGCTCGCTGAAGCGCAGCGCCTGGCCGCGGCCGCGCGCGATCGCCTGTGGGATCCCGCCGTCGGCTTCTTCGTTTCCGGTGCCGGAAGACAAGTGTCAGCTGCGAGTCAGGTCTGGATGGCGCTCGCCGAAGTGCTCGAGCCGCGGGAGAACGCGGCCTTGCTGCGCAGGCTGCGCACCGAACCGCCCGCGATCGGGCTGCGGACGCCCTACGCGCACCATTTCCTCGTCGACGCGCTGTTGCGGACGGGCGAGCGGGAGGCCGCGCTGGCCGTGCTGGAATCGTACTGGGGCGGCATGCTCAAGCACGGCGCCGACACCTTCTGGGAAGTGTTCGATCCGTCGGATCCCACGTTCTCGCCGTACGGCAGCCTGCGGCTGAACAGCTACTGCCATGCGTGGAGCTGCACGCCCGCCTACTTCATTCGCAAGGGCTGCTTCGACGCTGGCGCGTGATCACCGCCGCGCCGCGACGGCGATCGCGCTCGCGCCCGCCTCGCGGTCGATCCCGCGGCAGACGTCGATCAAACGTCCGACTTGCGCCGCCGGCAGGACGCCGTCGCACAGATCGCGAACCTTCGCGTCCAGGTCGGCGTCGCTCAACGGGCGTTCGACGCTGCCCACCGCGTGTTCGACGAACGTGTCGACACGCCGGCCGTCCGTCAGCGTGATCGACGCGCGCGCCTGCGCTTCGCCGATCGACGGATCCACCGTCGCGACGACGCGATCGCGCAGCGCGACGATGTCGGGATTGCCGACCCACTCGTCGGTGAACTGCTTCACGCCGGCGGCGCCGGTCGCGATCGCGATCGCGGCGGCGAAGTAGACGCTGAACTTGCCCTCGAGCCCGGTGCGCGGCGTCTTCTTTCCCGTCAGCTCCAGCACCAGCGGATGGACCAGGAGATCGACGCGCGAGATCGCGGCAGGTGTCAGGTGGTGCGCGGCCCGCAGCTGCAGGCAGGCGTCGATTGACGGGTGCAGGACGACGCCACAGGCGAAGGGTTTGTAGGTGTTGAGGAGGATCTCGTAGTGGTCGCCGAGGCCGCCGGTAATCTGCGTGTAGTCGCACGCCGTGCTGAGCACGTGCGCCCAGCCCGACTTCGCCTCGATCGACGCGTCGCTGCTGGTGAACCCTTCCCTGGCGAGGAGCGCCGCCGTGAGGCCGTTCTGCGCCGCGCGGCCGGGATGAAAGCTCTTCGTCATCGTGCCGAACATCTCGCGCAGGCCGACGGGCTGGGTTGCGGCGAGCCCGAGCGCCCAGCGCATCTGCTGTTCGTTCAAGCCGAGAAGCCGTCCGCTGGCGGCCGCGGCGCCGAAGACGCCGGTGGTCCCCGTGATGTGCCAGCCGCGGTCGTAGTGCGCCGGATAGACGGCGTTGCCGATGCGGCATTCGACCTCGGTGCCGAGGACGAGCGCGTGCAGGAACTCGCGCCCCGTCACCGGACGGGTTTCCGACAGGGCGAGGATGGCGGCGGCGACGGGCCCGGCGGGATGGATGACCGTTTTGAGGTGTGTATCGTCGAAGTCGAGCACGTGCGAGCTGATGCCGTTGACGAGCGCGGCGTGCAGCGCGTCCGTACGCTCGCGGCGGCCGAGCAGGCTTGCCTGTGCCGGGCCGGCGAACGGAGCCAGGGCGCGGATCGCGATGCCGGGCGCATCCTCGCGCGAGCCGCCAACCGCGCACCCCGTCCAGTTGAGCAGCGTCCGTCGCGCCTCGGCCCGGACCTGTTCCGGCAGGTCCTCTTCCTGCGCGTGGACCACGTAGGCGGCGAGCGTCTGCGTCACGTGATCGGGGGCGTCGGACTGCGGCGTCGTGTGCGCGCCGGTCCGCGCCAGGCCATCCCCTCCCGGCAGGAAGCCGGCGATCCCGAGCGCGCCGGCGGCCACGAACCCTCGGCGATCGATCGTGCTCATGCGTCGCTTATTCTAAAGCGCACACCGTGACCACTGCCTCGCTTCGCGACACCATCCACGGCGCGCTGATCCTCGCGCCCATGACCAAGGGATCGAACCTGCCGTACCGCCGGTTGTGCCAGGAGCTCGGCGCGCGCGTCACGATGAGCGAGATGACCGTGGCGCGGCGCCTGAAGCAGAAGCGCAACAGCGAGTTCGCGCTGATCCGCAAGGCCGCCGGCGAGCGCTGCTTCGGCGTGCAGCTTGCCGGCAACAACCCGGAGGAGATGGCGTGGGCGGCGGCGCTGGTGGAGTCGCGCGGCGCGGATCTCGTGGACGTCAATCTCGGCTGCCCCATCGACTACTTCACGAGCAAGGGGCTCGGCGCGGCGCTGGCGCGCGAGCCCCGCCGCGTCGGCCGCATCGTCGCCGCGATGAAGCAGGCCGTGCGCGTGCCGGTCACGGTGAAGATCCGTCTCGGGTGGAACGACGAGCACCGCAACTACCTCGACGTCGCCCGCGCGGCGGTGGATGCGGGTGCCGACGCGATCACCGTGCACGGGCGCACGCGCGCGGCGCGCTATACGACGTCGGCCGACTGGACGGCGATCGGCGAGGCCGCCGCGGTGATGCCGGTGCCGGTCATCGGCAACGGCGACCTGCTGTTCAGGCACGAGATCGACGCGGCGCTGGCCACCGGCTGCGCCGCGATCATGTCGGCCCGCGGCGCGCTGATCAAGCCGTGGCTGTTTCGCGAAGCCGTCGAAGGAGACCTCGACCTCACGGCGGAGGAGCGGCTGGAGATCGACCGGCGCTACGTCGCGCTGGCGAAGGAGCACTGGGGCGCCGACGAGCACGGCGTGTCGCGCATCCGTGTGTTCCTCTTGTGGCATCTCGGCTTCTGGTGCCGTTATGCGCCGCGGCGCGCCGATGGCAGTTACCCCGCGATGCAGGTGCGCGAGTCGTGGACGCCGCGCACGCCGCTCGAGGCCCTGCTGGCGCGTTCCGACGCGCCGGCGCACGAGTACCTCGCCGACCGTCTGCTTGCCGACGAGCCGGTCGATCCCGCGCACGCGCCCGCGGCCGCCGCGGCGCCGGAGATCGACGACGATCGCGCCGAGGCGGGGTAGCTCCGCGGGGCGGCACGCGACAGCGAAGCTAGATACTTCCGGCCTCGACCATGTAGTTGTTCGCCGTGCACATGGCCGAATCGTCTGACGCGAGGAAGAGCGCCATCCGCGCGACGTAGACCGGCTCGATCGGGTCCGGCAGGCACTGCGCGGCCAGCTGCGCGGCCAGTTTTTCCGGCGTCACCCACAGCCGCTTTTGCCGCTCCGTCATCGTCCACCCGGGCACCAGCGTGTTGACGCGGATCCGGTGCGGTCCGAGGTCGCGCGCCATGCCGCGCGTCAGCCCGTGCACCGCCGCCTTGGCTGTCGTGTAGGCGGGAAAGCCGCCGCCGGCGCGCCACCACGAGTCGGAGCCGAGGTTGATGATCGATCCGCCGCCCGCTTCGATCATGCCGGGCGCGACCGCCTGAATCGCGAAGAACATGTGGCGCAGGTTCGTCGCGATGCGCTCGTCGAAGAACTCCGGCGTGACCTCCTGCCAGCGGTGGCGGTCGTCGCGCGCGGCGTTGTTCACCAGCACGCGCGCCGGCCCGTGCGCATCCGCGAGCGCCGCGACGGCGCGCCGCAGCGCGTCGATGTCGCGCAGGTCGCACGGCTCGAATCGCACCACGCGGCCGGCCCGGCGCAGCTCCGTCGCCAGCGCCTCGCCGTGCTCGACGTCGAAGTCGAGCAACCCCACGCGCGAACCCTGCCAGGCAAACGCGCGCACGATGTCCATGCCGATGCCCGAGGCGCCGCCGGTGACGATCACGGGGGTGTCTTTCAGGCTTGGATAGACGGCAAAGGACGGCGTGCGCGGATCGGTCATGGCCGTGACTGTAACAAATCGGGTCGAGCGATTGGCCGCCCCGGCCAAACAGCGGACTGACCACGATCCGCGCGCGTGTCGCAGCTACACGGGCTGAGAACCGCAGACACACGCCTCATGCCCGGGAGATGGCGATTTCCGGGCACGCACGACACATCACGGTCGATCCGATCTGACAAGTACGCAGAAAAATCACTCGGCAATTTTCTTGCTCGGCGTGCGCGCGATTGGAGGACACGACCATGCAGATGACTGCGATTGCGGCTGTCGTCTTCACCGCGACACTTGCGGGAGGCGGCCCCGCGACTCCTGGATCGGCGGACACACTGGTGCCGCCCGGGTGGGATCGATTCTCGGCGGACCTGACAATCACGCACGGGCGAGTGACGGCGGACGGGTCCTCGACGTCACACGTCGCCACGCCGACGACCGTCGTCCACGTCGTTCGCACGCTCGATCGCGGCGCCTGGCGCACGACCTTCGAGGTGCGCGGGCGCGGCCCGATCGGCGACGGGCGCGTCAGCGAGCGCCCGCAGGACGTGTTTGCCCGGATCGAGGATCCGGGCGACGGATCGCCGCTGCGGATCTTCGACGCCAACGGCGTGCAACGTCACGTACCAGGCGCGGCGGAGATAGCGGCGATGGCGTCCCGGCTCGGGATCCCGGAGGACCAGCTGCCCAAGGATGCCGCGGCGCCGCCCGCGGCCGTCAAGGGTCGGCCGCGCATCGCCGCTGCCGTCGACCGGCTCGTCCCGCTCCGTAGCGACGCGGCCTCGCGGAAGCGCGGCCTCGAAGCCCGCGCGGGATCCGCGCACGGGACGGTGCGCGGTCTCGATCGCTACATGGTGCAGCGCGGGAGCAGCGTCCGCGAACAGCTCGTCGATCCGGTGCTGAACCTGCCGGTCGAATCGAACACCGTGGAGAACGGGGTGCTCGTCGGCCACACCACGTTCGCCTACACGGCCTACGGGCGGGATCGCGTCCTGCGCACCGCCACGCGCGTCGAACGCCGGATCGAGGGCAGCACCGACCGCTCCGTGGTCGAGATGCGGCTCGACAACGTACGGTTCGAGCGGCAGGGAGGTGCGCGATGACGTCACTCACCCGTCGCATTCTCGCGTCCTGCGTCGCCGTGGTTGCGCTCCTGCCGGCGACCCCGGGATCGGCGCAGACCGAAACGACGCTCATCCACGGCATCGTGTCGTCGGGCGCGACGTGGGACACCGCGGCCTCGCGGCTGTCCGGGGCCCTGGCCATCAACACGCATCAGCCCGATCTGCCGTGGTCAGCTCCCTACGACGACCAGGCGCTGACGCTCGACACGATCGGCGGCCTTGGCGGCACCAGCGTGGCGATCGGTCACAGTAACGGCGGCGTCGTTGCGCGCAGATGGGTGGCGCGCGGGCACCGTCTCGACACGCTCGTCACCGTCGGCACGCCGCACTTCGGCGCGCCGCTCGTGGCCAACCTGGGCCTCTATGGCGGATGGTTCTACCAGGGCCTCAACGCCATCTTCCGGAGCGGCGACGCCTTCTCCTGGCTGGTGTACAACCGCCAGGACGATCCCTCCTACTCGTGCTGCGACTGGCAGTGGCTGTGGTACCAGATCGCGGAGTCGCTGAACTTCGGCGGCTACTTCACGCAGTACGGCGTGTTCGGCGCGCTGGGCGCGCTGGGCGTGACGACGGGCGCGCCGGTGCTCGGGCAGATGGATCCGCGCTCCGCCTACCTGCAGGGCATCAACAGCGGCGGCGCCATCGGCGCCGAGGCCGGCAGCGTGCCGGTGCGCATCGGCATCGTCTCCACGACGTCGCCGCTCGGCGGGCCGCTGCGGCTCGTCGCCTCCGACAGCACGGCCGACTGGATAGGAGGGACGTTCCACGGCATTGCGTGGACGTTCTATTACCTGTACTTCGACATGTCGAGCCAGCTCGATCCGTGGGACTACGACGGGTGGGATGCCGCCGATCGGCTCTACGACGCGGCGCAATTCCTCGACGGTTGGGACGTGGCCTGGTGCGCCGCGGTCTCGTCGGTCGGCATGTGGTACTGCGACGGCAACGACGACGCGGTCCCGTATACGAGCCAGCAGTACCCCAACGCGCTGCTCCTCTACACGCCGTGGCAGGGCGGACCGGCGCACACCTCCGAGACGAGCAGCGGCGGGATCATCGACATGATCCAGTCGGCGCTGGTGAATTACGGACACGTGCCGCCACGCGGCGGCGGGCCTCCCGGAGGAGGCAGCGGCACCACGAACCTGTATGGCGAGACCTATCTGTATCCCGGCCAGTCGGCGGCGTCGCCGAACGGGCGGTTCGTGCTCACGTACCAGTCGGACGGCAACTTCGTCCTCTACGACAACGGCGGCGCCGTGTGGGCGATCAATTGCTGGCCGCAGTGCAACGACCTCGGACCGGCCGGGCATGCCGTGATGCAGGGGGACGGCAACCTGGTCGTCTACGACGGCTACGGCAACCCCGTGTGGCACACGGGGACCTACGGCAACCCCGGCGCCTACCTCGGGATTGGCGACGACGGGAGCCTGCGCGTCTACGGGCAGGGCGGCAACGTGCTCTGGTCGAGGTGACGAACCGCGGGCGGTGAGCCACCGCGCTCATCGCCCGCGCCTTCGCAGGTGCAGCATGCGCATCCTCATCCTGGCCCTCGTCCTGTTCGCAACGACGGCGCCTCAGCTCAAGTGGCGCACCGAGACGCCCGCGCGGGGAACGCCCGCGATCGACGAGGCGGCGATCTATTTTCTGACGCGCGCCGGCGATCTGGTTCGCGTCACACGGGGCGGAATCGAAACGTGGCGCCGCCGCGTCGGAGACGGATCCGCGGACATTTCCGGCGGCACGGTCCTCGTCGCGGATGACGTGGTCGTCGCCGGCGATTACGACGTTGTTGCCGTGGGCCGGGCGGACGGAGCACCGCGATGGCGGTTCCATCCCGTCGACGGCTATGGCCCCGGGCTGTACCTGGGCGCGATCGCCGATGGCCTCGTCTTCGCAGGGTCGCCATCGGGCCGCGTCTACGCCATCGACCTGCGAACGGGCGACGCACGCTGGTCCAGGCTGGTGGGCCCGTCCGATCGATCGACCGCGTTCCGCCCCGTCGTCGATGGCGGCGGCGTCTACGTCGGCTACACTGATTTCACGACGCGTCCGGCGGGCGGGGTCATCGCGTTGGATCCCGTCAGCGGCCGCGAGCTCTGGCGCGCGGCCTTTCCGGCGCGAAGGCCGGTGTCGCCGGGAACGGGACTGGCAGGAGGCCCGCTGGTCGATGCGTCCGCTGTCGTTGCCGCGGATGCGGAAGGCATCGTGTTCGCGTTCGATCGAGCGAGCGGATCGGCTCTCTGGTCGATCGACGATGCGAGTGCGGTGAGCGCCGGAGGGGCGGAGTTCCGTGCCCTGGCGATCGCGCGACGGACGCTCATCGCGACGTCGATGAACGGCCTGGTGACGGCCTACGATCTGGGCACTCGCGTGCGGCGTTGGCAGTACGACGGCAGGCCGCTTGGCTCTCCCGCGTTTCAGCTCGCCGCGAGCGCCGGGCTGGTGTTCGTGCCGTATCCGGGCGCGGGCGTCGTCGCGCTCGACGCGATCGACGGCCGCGAGGTGTGGCGTGCCGGCGCGGGCGCGCGTGGAGCGATGTGGCCGCCGCTGGTGTCGGGGGACGATCTCTATGTGGCGAGTTCGGATGGGGTGCTGGCCTATGCACGGTCCGATCGTTGACGGCGCGCTCGCCGGCGCCCTGATGTGCGCGGTGGCGTGCGGCGGGGCGGGCACGAGTCCGTCGCCGTCGCCGCAGCCGAGCCGTCTTCACTTCAAGGCCGGCGCGCAGATCCTGACGTTCACCGGATTCGCCGTGTCCGCGGACCCCGCCCTGCCTGCCTGCACGCCGACGGGCGCGCCGTTTGCGGGAACGTCGATCATCGCGCCGGCGGACCTGCAGCAGTCCGGCAGCCAGTGGGTGGCGCGGTCGACGGCTGCGACCGGCGGCTCGCTGGAGCTGCGGATCGACGACACCGGCAACTCCTCGGCCGTGGGCGACCTCATCACCGGCAGCATTCAGGGCAGCGCCATCGACACCGGGGCGACGCTGCGCCCGGCCAACGGCGTGACCGCGACGTTCGTCGCCCCGTCGATCGTCGACGGGACCGTGCAGCGCACCGCGTTCTTCACCATGGGCCGCATCACCGGAACGATTCGATTCAGCGACGGCGGATCGTCTCCGCTGTCGACCGGCACGTGCACCGCGATCCAGTGGATGATGCAGCCGGCCAGCGGTCTGTTCCCGCTGCTCGGCCTGGAGCTCTCACTGTGATCGCGCGGGCCGGCGCCCGCCTGGTGGCTGCGGTGGCGATCCTCCTCGCACCCGCCATGGCGGTCGCCCAATCAGTCGCCGATTGCGGGGCGCGTCCCGCGGTCGCCGCTGCCGTGGATCTCACCGCCGCCAACGTCCGCCTCGACGAGAGCGTCGTCCCGCCGTCGAGCGAAGGGGACGCGCGATTGACGCACGCGGTTGGGGTGTGGGGCGCGGGTGAAGTCCCGCTCGACGCGCGGTTCGCGCTGAGAGTGGAGATCGCGCGCTCGCGATTCCCGATCCAGCCGGCGCCGGGCGCGACCGACGCCGGCGCCGGCGACGTGTCGCGATCTCAGTTCGGCGGCGGCCTCGTCGTCCATCCCGGCGGGCGGCGGGTCTGCGGCCATCTCGCGCTGACCGCGGGATGGCAGCGCCTCTCTTACGCTGGCGTGCATGCGTCAGGGCTGGAGATTGGCGGCGGGGTTGGCGTCGATATGCGGACGGCCGAGCGGCTCTTTGTCTTCGTCGAGGCCGGCCTTGCCGGCGCGCACAATGGGTCGGCTCCCCCGGTCAACGCCGAGATCTTCTTCTCCGCACGCCTTCTCGCAGGCCTACGCCGCACCTTCTAGCGGACCTGATAGCGCAGCTCCGTCGCCAGCGCCTCGCCCTGCTCGACGTCGAAGTCGAGCAACCCCCGCCTTACTGAAGCCACGCCAACAGCGCAGTCTTGTCGATGGATTCGATCAGGCGCTTGTTGGCCACACATCCCCCGACGTGGATGAAGCGCGGCGCGGAGCCCAGGCACTCCGTGAAGTGACCGATCGTCAGCAACTGCGGCGCCGATCGCGGAAGTGCGGGGTTGAACAGCTTCCAGTTCGGGCGCACCAGCGGCTCGCAGCCGGAGGCCGGGACGCGACGGAAACGCGAGAGCGAGACCCGGTCGGCGCTGGCGTAACAGGCGGGCGCCGCCTTGTCTGGCGCCGACAGGCCTTCGGACGTCGCCCTGGCCGCGGCAAGCTCCTGCTCGCTCTTGATCACGACCGCTTTCGCGGCGGCGATTTGCGGCAGCAGCGTGTCGGCCTGCTTTTCCTTCGCCGCTTCCATTTTCGTCATCTTCTCGACGTACGCCGGATCCTTCTGCAGGGGCGCGAGCTTCCGGTACTCCGCCAGGCGCTCCTCGCGCTTCTTGGGATCCTTCATCTCGTCGTATGCCGCCTGTAAGCGGGCAACCGCGTCGCGTTCACGGGTCAGTCGCTGATCGACGCCGCGCGACACGAGCTCCAGCGCCTCGGCAAACGTCAGCGCCGCCCAGATTGGCTGTGGGCTCTTCTTCAGGACGAGCGTATCCCCGTAGCGCGGTAGGCCCAGCACGTCGGGCTGCGGTGGCGGGAGGCGCGCGACATCGGTATCGAGCGCGTCGAACTCCGGCACCTCGTGCCCGGGAGTGTCGAACAGCGGCTGCGACAACTGGTTGACGAAGAACAGCAGCTGTGCGGTTTCTCCCCTGTCATCGCGCCTGGCCGAGGCGCCGGTGCCGAACTCCGTGACGGGGTAGGCGCCGAAGTTCAGCACGGCCGGCAGCGGTCGCCTGGTCAGCGCGGGCACCCCCGCGCCAGCCCCCGGACGGTCTGGCTCCAGGTAAAGGTCCCCTGTGGTTTCGACGCTGAAGCCAATCGGGTTCGTGAACCCGTCGGTCTTCTTGAGGATCGCGTTCAACCGCAGCAGCTGCGCTTCGAGTTCCTTCACATCGGCCGGCCGTGCGCCCAGCAGCCGCCGGGGATCGCCGTCGGCGGTGAACCGCCATGGTTTCCACGTGCCCGGGGCATCGGGGAGATAACGCGTCTGGGCGGCGAGCGTG
>Ga0070683_100003206_pt1 | contig 13206 bp, 14 predicted proteins | sample KBSC713LmetaG_FD_64662 | JGI IMG/M metagenome (GOLD analysis project Ga0070683, IMG submission 64662) | Corn rhizosphere microbial communities from Kellogg Biological Station, Michigan, USA - KBS C7.1-3L metaG | ecosystem: Host-associated > Plants > Roots > Rhizosphere ...
TGCTCCTGCGGTGGCGACCGGCGTACGCCCTCCGAGTGGGCGCCCTGATGCTCGTCGGCGCCTCGTGCCAGGCTGCCATCATCGGCAGTCAGCTGCCCGTGTGGGGGATCGGTCTGCTGGAGCTGCTGACCGGCATCTGTGTGACCGGGACGTTCACGCTCTGGGAGACCTCGCTCGGCGAGCACATCCCCTTGCGGGCGCTGTCGCGGGTGTCCAGCTACGACTACCTGTCCAGCACCGGGATGATCCCGCTCGGCACCGTGGTGGTCGGCGGCCTGGCCGCGCTGGTCGGCATCTCGGCCACCCTGGTGGTGATGACCCTCTGCGGCATCGGGGCCGCGGTCGTCGTGCTGGGCATCCCCTCGGTGCGACACCTCCCCCGCCCCGTCGAGGCGGCTGTCGGCGGCGGACCGTAGCGTCGTACGGCATGGACATCATCCTGATCCCGGGCCTCTGGCTGACCGACCGATCGTGGGACGACGTGGGGCCGCGGCTGGAGAGCGCCGGCCACCGACCGCACCCCCTCACCCTTCCCGGCATGGACTCGGCGGGCGCCGACCGGTCGGGCGTCACTCGTGCCGACCACGTCGACGCGGTCGTGGCGGCGATCGACCAGCTGGCGGACGGCGGGGCCGACGCCGGGACCGCCGATGCGAAGGTGCTCCTGGTCGGCCACTCCATGGGGGGTGTGATCGCCTGGGCAGCCGCGGCGGCCCGGCTCGACCGCGTGGCCGGGGTGGTGTTCCTGGCCAGTGAGCCGGACGTCCCGGAGCCGAGCGAGTCGATGTTCCCCGTCGCCGGCGCCGACGTGCCGTTGCCACCGTGGGACTTCTTCGACGACGAGATGGTCGCCGACCTGTCCGACGGGCTGCGCGCGCGCATCCGCGAGGGTTCCGTGCCCTCGCCCGTCCACGCCGTCACCGGCGGTCTCTCCTTCGGCGACGACCGGCTCCACGACCTCCCGGTCACGATGGTCACCGCGGAGTACGACTCGGCCCAGCTGAAGGAGTGGACCGAGGCGGGCGAGCCCGGCACCGAGGAGATCGCGGCGCTCCGCAACGTCGTGTGGGTCGACCTGCACTCCGGTCACTGGCCGCAGTACAGCCGGCCCGACGACACCGCGCGGGTGATCGTCGAGGCCGCGGCGCGCGCCTGATCGCGTTCAGCTGTGGGCGATGCAGCGGGTGGCCCACGGCCGCGCCTCGAGGCGCCCCTCGGGGATCGGCTCTCCGCAGACCTCGCAGGTGCCGTAGCTGCCGTCCGCGACGCGCTGCCGCGCGCGGCGTACCTCGTCGAGGATGGCCAGGAGGTGCTCCTGCGTGGACACCGCGGCCAGCCGGTCGACCGCCATCGAGGTGCCCTCGCCGACCCGCTTGCCGAACGAGATCGTGCCGAGCTCGCCGGGCGGCTTGGTGAGCTCGGCCAGCTGCTCCTCGAGCTCGGCCTCGCGCCGGGCCAGCAGCCGGTCGGCGTCCTCGTGCATCGGGCCAGCGTACGGTGCCCGACGATCTCGCCGGACGTCGTGCCGGGCCCGGCGAGGGCGCGACCGGTGACGTGCGATGCTCCGGTCATGCTCTGGCGCGTGGTGGTGGTCCTCGGCGCCGCCGGCTTCGTGGTCTACCGGCTGTCGCTCGCCCTCGAGATCCGCAAGGCACGCCGGACGGGGGACCGGGTGCGCGAAGAACAGCTGCGCAGGCACGGCTTCGGGCTCTACCGCTGGGCGGCCGCTGCCGTCGTGGTGTTCATGATCGTGCTCGTCGTGCTGGTCTGGTCGAACTCCCGCTGACCGGCTCAGGGGCCGGACGGACCGTCGTGTCCGACGTCGTCGAGGACCGCACGCACCATCGCCAGCCGATGGACGCAACGCTCCGGCATCGAGTGCCAGTAGTAGGGCAGGGCCATGATCGCCAGCGCCAGCGCCCATCCGCGTCCCAGACCCCACTCGACGTCGTCGACGCCGACCGACGCGCGGAACGTCCCCCGTGCAGCCGGGTCGAGGAGCTCCCACGCGACGACCAGGTCGACGGCCGGACGTCCCACCGACAGGCACCCGAAGTCGAGCACGGCGACGAGCCTGCCGTCGCGCGTCAGGAGGTTTTCCGCGACCAGGTCGCCGTGGTGCCACAGTGGCTCGTCGCCCTCCGGGGCGGGCAGGGCCACGGCCTCGTCCCACGCCCGCTCGACCGCATCGACGTCGAGGCCGAGCCCGGCCATCTCGCGACAGTCGGCCAGCAGTCGTCGCAGCTCGTCGTCGAGGTCGGCGAGCGGTCGTCCGCGGTACCACCGCAGCGCCGGATCGGCCGAGGCCGCCGGTGGGACCTCGAGCGAGCGAAGCCCGGTGACCACCTGCGCGAGGTCGCGTGCGAGAGCGTGCCGCGGCGGCCGGCCGGGCGCCGGCACGGTCGGCGTCTCGCCCTGCAGGAAGCGGACCAGCGACCACTTCTCCGGATAGCCCGCAGCGGGTGCGCCGGTCGCGACGATCTGGGGCACCCGCACCGGCAGCACGGGTGCGACGTACGGCAGCCAACGCTGCTCCTTCTCGATGGTGGCCGTGCCGCCGGGCTGGCGTGGCACCCGCACGAGCAGGTCGTCGCCGAGCCGGAACAAGGCGTTGGTCGACCCGGTCGGGGTGAACCGGCGCAGCGGGAGACCGGCGTACGCCGGCGACAGCGAGGCCAGCAGGTCCCGGACGAGCGGCTCGTCGACCTCGATCTCGGCGTCGTGCATCCCCGCCATGACCACCACCCGGACTCGTCGTCTCCGAGGTCCGGTGAGCCGGACCCGGCTGTCGTGCGCGCCCTCATGCGACCGGAGGGAACTCCCCCATCGCGTGGTCGGCGATCCGCTTCATCATCCACACGTCGATGCCGCCACCGACCACGCCGCCGGCGAGGGGGATGCCGCGGCCGAGCCGGGCGAAGGCCTTCTCGCCGAGGCCGCGCAGCAGCCGGAAGCCGATCGCCTTGTTCACCATCAGCAGGGCAGCGGGTGGCAGCTGCTGGCCGACCAGTCCGACCATCTTGCCGGTGCCGCCGGTGAGTCCGGCCTTCTTCAGCACCTCGTCGGCCTCGGAGCCGACGAGCGTCAAGAGCACGGCGGTCCGCACCTGGGGGTCGGTGACGTCGTACCCGCGCAGTGTCGCGATCGAGGCCACCATCCGGGTGGCTCCGACGTAGAACTCCACGACGTTCGCCGGCAGCGCGACCGGCATCGTCACGAAGCCGCCGACGCTGGTCACGAAGCCGCCGACGCCACCCTTGACCACGTGGGAGCGGACGATCTTCTTGACCGCGCCCTCGGTGGTGCGGGTGTCGCGCCGAGCCAGGTCGGCCAGCTCGCGGGCCGACTTCAGTGGACCCAGCCCGTCGATGCCGGCGTCGAGCAGCACCTGGACCAGGCGCCCGACGACCCCCTCATCCCCCCGGGGAACCGGTTCGGGCAGGCGCCGCGGGCCGCGAGGATCCGAGCGCCTCAGCGACACGGCGCGCTCACCCGTTGCTCGGGGGTACGTCGGGTCCCGGCGCGTCGGGCGTGCCACCCGTGCGCTGCTCGGCGATCCGCTCGACGCCGCGCTCGAGGGATCCGCGCACCTGGCTGATCCGGTCGGCGTGCTTTCCCTCGGTCCGCCGGTCGACCGCGGTCGCGGCCTTGTCCAGCAGCCGCTCGATGTCGTCGCGGTGCTCGTGGGCCAGCTCACCGACCCGGGCGACGCCCTGGCGGACGGTGTCCTCGAGTGTCGAGGCCAGCTCGCCGAGATGGCGTTCGACCTCGTACTCGTCCAGCTTGGCCCGGATGGTCTCGGTGAGCGGCGGCTTGTCCGAGGGGGTCTCGGAGGACGGCTCGTGCGGATGGTCGGTCATGGCACCTCCAGGTGTCTGAGGCTCCCATCCTGCCCGCCGGCCCGGCCTCACCCAACCGGGCGGGCGCGCCGGCGACGGAGCCAGGATCAGGAGCGGACGAGCCGCGCGATCGCCGCCGAAGCCTCGGTCAGCTTCTCCTCGCCACCCACGCCGGTCGCGACGGCGTCCTTCACGCAGTGCGCGAGATGGTCGTCGAGCAGGCTCAGGGCGACCGCCTGCAGCGCCTTGGTCATCGCCGAGACCTGGGTGAGGATGTCGATGCAGTACTCCTCGCCCTCGACCATCCGCTGGAGCCCGCGCGCCTGACCCTCGATGCGGCGCAGCCGCTTGAGGACGTCGTCCTTGTCGTTGAGGTAGCCCGGGTGGCCCATGACGTCCATCATACCCCGTTGGGGTATCCGGCGGGCGATCTCGGTGTCACACCTCCCGACCCGCGGCGCGGGCCACCGTTCGGCCCGTGAACCCGAAACGTCCCGGACACCCGCATCGGTGACGATGGGGACATGGCCGAGGACCCCCGCGCTCCCGACCGGGCGTTGCGCAGCGACATCCGCCGGGTGACCTCGATCCTGGGGGAGACGCTGGCCCGGACCGAGGGTCGGGAGCTGCTCGACCTGGTCGAGCTCGTGCGGGCACACGCCAAGGAGGGCCGCCTCGACGAGCTGCCCGACTTCGACCTGGCCACGGTGACCCGGCTGGTGCGCGCCTTCACGGCGTACTTCCATCTGGCCAACATCACCGAGCAGGTCCACCGCGGCCGGGCCCTGAACCGGACGAGCCGGCACGCGGGCGGCTGGATCGAGCAGGCGGTCGCGCGCATCTCCGACGCCGGAGTCGAGCCGGAGGAGGTCGCGGAGATCCTGCGCCACGTCGGGCTCCGGCCGGTGTTCACCGCTCACCCCACCGAGGTCGCCCGACGCTCGACGATCGACAAGCTACGTCGCGTCGCCGCGCTGCTGGAGGAGCCCGACTCGCCACGTCGGACTCGCCGGCTCGAGGAGGCGATCGAGCTGCTGTGGCTGACCGACGAGATCCGGGTCGAGCCGCCGGAGCCGACCGACGAGGCGCGCAACGTCGTGTACTACCTGGAGGGGCTGTCGGCCGGCGCGCTGCCCGACGTGCTCGAGGAGCTGCGCGACCGGCTGGCCACGATCGGGGTCGCCCTGCCGCCCGGGGTCCGCCCGTTGCGCTTCGGCAGCTGGGTGGGTGGCGACCGCGACGGCAACCCGTACGTCACACCTGCAACTACTCGCGAGGTGCTGCTCCTCCAGGCCGTGCACGGGATCCGGCTGCTGCGCACGCTCGTCGACGGACTGCGCCGCGACCTGTCGGTCAGCAACCGTGTCGGTGCAGTGTCCGACGCGCTCCGACGGCGTCTGGACGCCCGGCTGCCCGGCCTGCCGGAGGTCGAGCCGCGCTACCGGCGGCTGAACGCCGAGGAGCCCTACCGCCTGTTCCTCACCTGCGTCCACGTGCGACTCGGCCTCACCGAGGAGCGGCTGCTGCACGGGACCCCCCGGGTGGCCGGACGGGACTACGCCGACGACACCGAGCTGCTCGACGACCTGCTCCTGCTGCACGCGTCCGTGCTCGGGCACCAGGGCGCCGCGGTGGCCGACGGGGAGGTCGAGCGACTGGTGCGCACGGTGGCGGCCACGGGGCTCACCCTGGCCACGCTCGACGTGCGGGAGCACGCGGCCAAGCACCACCATGCCGTGGGCCAGCTGCTGGACCGGGTGGGCGGCCCGATGACGCCGTACGCCGAGCTGGACCGGGCGTCCCGGGCCAAGGTGCTCGGCGAGGAGCTCGCCGGTAGCCGCCCGCTGGCTCGCTACCCGCTGCCGCTGGACGCGGAGGGGTCGGCGACCGCCGAGACGTTCGGCACGATCCGGTGGGCGCTCGACGAGCTCGGACCCCGCGCGGTCGAGAGCTACATCGTCTCGATGACCCGGGACGCCGACGACGTGCTCGCCGCCGTCGTGCTCGCCCGCGAGGCAGGCCTGGTCGACCTCGGCTCCGGCGTCGCCCGGATCGGGTTCGTACCGCTGCTGGAGACCGTCGACGAGCTGGAGCAGACCGAGTTCATCCTCGACGGCCTGTTCGGCGACGCGTCCTACCGCGAGCTGCTGCGGCTCCGGGGCGACGTGCAGGAGCTGATGCTCGGCTACTCCGACTCCAACAAGGCCGGCGGCATCACCACCTCGCAGTGGCAGATCCAGCTCGCACAGCGACGCGCCCGCGACGTCGCCCGGCGGTACGGCGTACGGCTGAGGTTCTTCCACGGGCGCGGCGGGTCGGTCGGCCGCGGTGGCGGCCCGACGTACGAGGCGATCATGGCGCTGCCGTCGGGGACGGTCGACGGGGAGGTCAAGATCACCGAGCAGGGAGAGGTGATCAGCGACAAGTACGCCCTGCCCGCGCTCGCCCGGCAGAACCTCGAGCTCGCCCTCGCCGCCACGCTCGAGGCCAGCGTGCTGCACCGCACCGATCGTCGTACGCCGGACGAGGCCGTGCGGTGGGACGCGACGATGGACCGGATCTCCGAGGCGGCGGCCGCGCGCTACCGGGCGCTCGTGGAGGAGCCGGGGCTGGCCGCGTACTTCCTCGCCGCCACCCCCGTCGACCTCCTCGGCGCCCTGCACATCGGCTCCCGCCCCGCGCGTCGCCCCGGCGCCGACGCCGGCATCGACGACCTGCGCGCCATCCCGTGGGTGTTCGGCTGGACGCAGTCCAGGCAGATCGTGCCGGGCTGGTTCGGGGTCGGCAGCGGTCTCGCCGCGGCCGACGACCTGGCCGCACTCCGGGAGATGTACGCCGAGTGGCCGTTCTTCCGCACGTTCCTCGGCAACGTCTCGATGACCCTGGTCAAGACCGACCTCGACATCGCGGAGCGGTACGTCGCGTTGGCCCCCGACGCGCTACGACCCCTGCTCGACGTCGTCCGCGCCGAGTACGAGCTCACCGTCGAGCGGCTCCTCGCGGTGACCGGCGACCAGGCTCTGCTGGACCGGGAGCCGACCCTGCGCACGACCCTGGAGATCCGCGACAACTACCTGCAGCCCCTCCACCACCTCCAGATCGAGCTGCTCGGTCGCTACCGACGCGGCGAGGACGACCCGGCGCTCGAGCGCGCGCTCCTGCTGACGATCAACGGCATCGCCGCCGGGATGCGCAACACAGGCTGACCGGCGGCCCCGGCCGCCTCGTCCTCCTCAGCGCGGCACCGGCTGGTCGTCGTCGCGCGCACCGAAGATGGCGAAGCCGTCGAGGGTCGCCTGGTCGAGCCCGGTGTTCCAGCCGGCGGTCTGCGCGCGCGACCGCCGGGAGAAGAGCATCCGGAACCTCTCGTAGTCCGGTACGCCGGCCAGGGCGGCGGCGTGCTCGCCCAGCGACGGCTCCATCGCCTCCACGACCGGCCGCCACATCGCGGCCGGCGGCACCCCCTTGCCGAGAGCCTCGCGCAGGTCGGCGTGGTGGACGGCGGCGTTCCACACCAGGGCCGGGCGGTCGTTGCCGTCGAGACCGGCCACGACCTCGCCGACGTGGGCCCGCATCTCGGAGACGATCTCAGGGGTCGTGCGCGCGGCGCGCTCGGCGACGTGGCGCTCGGTCCAGTCCGGCCCCGGTGCCCCGTCCATCCGACCGTTCAGCACGTCGGCGGGTCCACCCGCCAGGTGGGCCAGCACGTCGTGCACGGTCCAGTCCGGGGTGGCCGGGACGTTGCGCGAGAGCTCCTCGGTCGACAGGCCCTCGGCCAGGTCGGCGACGGCGGCGATGTTGGCCCGGTACACCTCGGCCCAGTCGGTCATGGCGCCAACCTAGGCGCAGGAGGTGACCGGGTCGAGAGGCTTGTGGACGGAGCCGGCGCCGCGTACTGTCGCGATATATCGCGAGCCGTTCGAGAGGCGAGCGACGTACCCGATCGTCACAGCGAGGAGTCGGACGGATGGGGCGGGACTGGGGACGCGAGTTCGAGGCGAGGTTCCAGCAGCACGCACGCGGCGGGGGCCCGCCGCCGTGGGTGGCCGGGCTGTTCGGCCTGGCCCAGCCGAACCAGACCCGGGCTCCCCGGGTACGCCGCGGAGACGTGCGCGTCGCGATCCTCGCGGTGCTCGCCGACGGGCCGCTCAACGGCTACCAGGTGATCCAGCAGATCTCCGAGCGCACCGACGGCGGGTGGCGACCGAGTCCGGGCTCGGTCTACCCGACGATCGCGCAGCTCGAGGAGGAGGGACTGCTCGACGGGGACGACGAACGGGGCCGGCGTACGGTCTCGCTCTCGGCGACCGGCCGCGCGTTCCTCGACCAGCACGCCGACGAGGTCGACGAGGTGTGGGCGCCTTTCACACGCGAGCGCGCCGAGCGCCCTTCGCGCGACGGTGAGGCCGGCCCTGACTTCGCCACGCTCAAGCCCGAGCTCGGACGGGTGATGAACGCCGTGTGGCAGATCATCACCACCGGCACCGACGACCAGCGCCGCGCCGGCGTGGGCGTGCTGGTCGAGGCGCGGCGGGCGCTGTACCAGATCCTGGCCGACCATCCGGGCGACGAGGTGGACCACCTCGATGACCGCCACGACGGCGAGGAGGAGCGATGAACGAACGGTTGCGCATCGGCGACGCCGAGCGCGAGGCAGCCGCCCACGAGCTGGGTGAGCACTTCGCCCTCGGACGGATCACCGCCGAGGAGCACGCCGAGCGGCTGGAACAGGTCTGGGCTGCGCGCACGTCGGCCGACCTGGCCCCAGCCTTCCGCGACCTGCCGCGGCCCCAGCCCGCGCGCTCGACGCGGAGTCCCCGGGACCGGCGGCCCGAGCTGCCCCGGCTGCCGTTCCCGTTCAAGGTGCTCGTGATGATCGTCCTGGTCTGGTGGGGCTTCCACCATCCGCTGTTCCTGCTGCTCGCCGTGATCGGGTACGCCGTGCTCCTACGCCCCCTCATCCACCGGCCCAGGTGGCGAGATCGGCCGGTGCTGCGGATCAGACGCCGATGGCTCGGTTGACCCAGACGTCGCCGACCACCATGCCGACCTTCTCGTAGAGGCTGAGCGCCCCGGTGCGCGAGTCGGTGGAGAGGGCGGACCGGACGGCCCCGTGCTCGCGGCCGCGGGCGAAGGCGTCCACGAGCAGCGCCTGGGCCAAACCACGGTGGCGCTGGTCGCGGCGGACCGCCAGCCGATCGATGTACGCCTCGTCGGCGGCCTCACCGGCCATGATCACCAGCGCGACCCCGACGATCGTGCCGGCGGTGTCGGTGACGACCCGGAGGTTCCACGGCTCGAAGCCCGGCCGCCCTATCACCGCGGCGTGGAAGTCGTCGTACGGCTCGCGCTCGCGCACCGACCACTCGAGGAAAGCTTCCTCGAGCACGTCCTGGACCTCGCGGTACTCGTCGGGAGAGGCCTCGCGGATCCGGTAGCCCTCCGGGAGGTCACGGTGCTGGATCTGGGTGCCTGCGGGCAGGGCGAGCACCCAGCTCGTGTGACGGATGCGGTAGCCGAGCTTCTCCAGCAACCGGTCACCGGCCGATCCCTGCGGTACGGGGCTCCCGTAACCGGTGCCGCCGAGGTCCTTCGCGGTCTGCTGCATCCAGCCGGCGACGGCGGTGCCGAGGCCGCGGCCACGGTAGTCGGGGTGCACCGCGGCATCGCCGCGGTCGTGACCGGTGATCTCGCCGTAGGCGACCATCCGGTCACCGTCGAAGACCCCGATCGTGTGGGTGGCGACGTCCCAGCTGGGCCGGCTCCAGTCGCTGACGATGTCGGCCGGCTCGATCTCGACCTTGCCGACGTCGACCATCTCCTGGGCGGCCGCGAGGTCGAAGACGGCACGTGCGTCGTCCATGGTCAGCACGCGGGAGGTCAGGCCCTCGGGAAGTGTCAGGTCGCCCATGAGCCGGTATCAGATCATCGACCGGGCGACCGCGCTACGCGATTTCCGACCGGGTCGGTGCAGAAGTACGCCGAAATGACACCGACTCGGCGCGAATGCGCAGGCATTCGGCACCGAGTCGGCGCTGGTGTCCCATCCCTCCACGTCGAGTCGGCAGGTGCCGACCCGACGTGCGGGTCACAGGGCGATGGCGGAGATGTCGAAGTCGAGCTTGATCTTGTCCGACACCAGGAAGCCGCCGGTCTCGAGCGCGGCGTTCCAGGACAGACCCCAGTCCTTGCGGGACAAGGTGGCCTGGCCCTCGAACCCGATGCGCAGGTTGCCGAACGGGTCGCGGGCGGAGCCGGTGGACTCGAACTCGATCGTGATGGGCTTGGTGGTGCCCTTGATGGTCAGGTCGCCGGTGATGGTCCAGTCGTCGCCGTCGCGCTCCACGTCGGTGGAGGTGAAGGTGATCTCCGGGTGCGTCTCGCTCTCGAAGAAGTCGCCGCTGCGCAGGTGGGCGTCGCGGTCGGCGACACCGGTGTCGATGCTCGCGGCCTTGATCACGAGGTCGACCTTGCTGTCGGCCGGGTTCGCGGTGTCGACGTGGGCGGTGCCCTCGAAGTCCTTGAAGGTGCCGCGGACGGTCGTGACCATCGCGTGCCGGGCGCTGAAGCCGAGGCGGGTGTGGCTCACGTCGAGGGTGTAGTCACCGGTGATGTCGTCGATGACGGTGGTGGCGGGGTCGAACGGGCTGTTCGTCATGGTGTGGGGGTCCTCCTCGGACTGGATGAAGTTTCAACCATTTGCCGGTATAACGCCTGCGCCGCCGAGGCATTCCCCGGGCCTCCTGTGACGCGGGTCACGTCCGCGCCCGGACGCGTGGGTGCCAGGCTGTGCCATGGCCCCGTCGTCGCAGACCCCGCACCAGATCGCGTTGTCCGAGAGTGACCAGCCGACTCGCTGGTACAACGTCCTCCACGACCTCCCCACACCACCGCCGCCGGTGCTCCATCCCGGCACGGGTCAGCCGGTGGGTCCCGACGACCTGTCGCCCCTGTTCCCGATGGACCTGATCCTCCAGGAGGTCTCCGGCGAGCAGTACGTCGAGATCCCGGGCGAGGTGCTCGACGTCTACCGGCTGTGGCGACCCTCGCCGCTCTTCCGGGCCCACCGGCTGGAGAAGGCGCTCGGCACCCCGGCTCGCATCTACTACAAGTACGAGGGCGTCAGCCCCGCCGGGTCGCACAAGCCGAACACCGCCGTGCCGCAGGCGTTCTACAACGCCAGGGCCGGAATCGCGAAGCTGACCACCGAGACCGGCGCCGGCCAGTGGGGCACCGCCCTGGCGTTCGCCTGTGCCCAGTACGACCTGGAGTGCGAGGTCTGGCAGGTGCGGGCGTCGTACGACCAGAAGCCCTACCGCCGCACCATGATCGAGACCTTCGGCGGCACCGTGCACCCGAGCCCGAGCGACCTCACGGAGGCGGGTCGCACGATCCTGGCCCAGGACCCGGACAGCCCCGGCAGCCTCGGCATCGCGATCAGCGAGGCGGTCGAGATGGCAGCCGGGGACCCGACCACCAACTACGCGCTCGGCAGCGTGCTCAACCACGTCCTGATGCACCAGACCGTGATCGGCGAGGAGGCGCTCCTGCAGCTGGCGTCGGTGGGGGAGACCCCCGACCTGCTGGTGGGGTGCACCGGTGGTGGCTCCAACTTCGGCGGCCTCGCCTTCCCGTTCCTGCGGGAGAAGTGGGCCGGCCGGATGTCGCCGACGGTCCGCGCGGTCGAGCCGGCGTCGTGCCCGTCGCTGACCCAGGGCACCTACGCCTACGACTTCGGTGACGCGCTCGGGATGACCCCGCTGATGAAGATGCACACGCTGGGCCACGACTTCGTGCCCGAGCCGATCCATGCCGGTGGGCTGCGCTACCACGGGATGAGCCCGCTCATCTCGCACCTGTACGAGACCGGCGAGCTCGAGGCGGTCGCCAAGAAGCAGTCCGAGTGCTTCGCGGCCGGGGTGCTGTTCGCCCGCACCGAGGGGATCGTGCCGGCCCCCGAGCCGACCCATGCCCTCGCGGCGGCGGTCGAGGAGGCGCTGGCGTGCCGGGAGTCGGGCGAGGAGAAGGTGATCCTGACCGCGCTGTGCGGTCACGGCCACCTCGACCTCTCGGCGTACGACGCCTACCTGCGCGGCGACCTGGTCGACCACAGCTGGGACGACGCCGAGCTGCAGCAGGCCGTGGCCGGCGCCCTGGCGAAGCTGCCCGCGGTCAGCTCCTGAGCGCAGCCTCGTCGGCTTCGGTGCCGACCAGCTCGCGGACCCGGCCGATGGAGTCCCAGTCGTTGACGTGCATGCCGGCGACGACGCGGTCGCCGCGCAGCCACCAGACCCGGAAGGTGCGACCCTCGACCGGCCCCTCGCTGTCACCGGTGACCACCACGCGGTCGAACCCGTCGGGGCCCGGGTGGCCGACGTACTCCAGGCCGAGGGCGTACTGGTCGGTGAAGAAGTAGGGCAGGTGGTCGGCGACGGCGTTGCCACCGAGCAGGTTGGTGGCGGCTACCGTCCCGTGCTTGATCGCGGTGTCCCAGTGCTCGACCCGGACGCGGTGCCCGAGCACGGGGTGGTCGACGTTGGCGACGTCGCCGGCGGCGAAGATCCCCGGCGCCGACGTGTGGAGGCCCGAGTCGACCAGGATGCCGTTGTCGACGCCGATGCCGGCGTCGGAGGCCAGGTCGGCCATCGGCGCGACACCCACCCCGACGACGACGCGGTCGACGACCAGCGGGTCGGCGCCGGCCAGCGAGATCGTCACGCCGTCCGCGCCCCGCTCGATCGCCTCGATGCGTACGCCGGTGCGCACGTCGACGCCCTTCTCGCGGTGGAGCTGGGCGAACAGCGCGCCGATCTCGGGGCCGACCACGCCGCGCAGCGGCTGGTCCTGCGCCTCGAGCACGGTGACCTCGGCGCCGGCCTGACGGGCCGCGCTGGCGACCTCGAGCCCGATCCAGCCGCCGCCGATGATCCCGATCCGGGCTCCCTCGGTCAGCTGGGCCTTGAGCTCGGTGGAGTCCTCGAGGGTGCGCAGGTAGTGCACCGGCGCGCCGGAGTCGTCGGCGAGCGCCAGGTGGCGGGGTATGGCACCGGTGGCCAGCAGGAGGCCGGACCAGGTGATCTCCTCGCCGCCGGCGCGCAGCGTGCGGGCCTCGGGGTCGACCGACTCGACGCTCACCCCCGTGCGCAGGTCGACGTCGTGCTCGGCGTACCAGCTCTCGACGTTGACCAGCGCCTTCTCGGCCGGCTCGTTGCCGAGCAGGTAGCCCTTCGACAGCGGCGGTCGCTCGTACGGCGGGTGGGGCTCGCCGGCGAGGACGACGAGGTCGCCGGCGTACCCCTGGTCGCGCAGCTCGCGGACGGCGGTTCCGGTGGCGAGTCCGCCACCGACCAGGACGATGGGAGCGCTC
>Ga0070683_100003209_pt1 | contig 13202 bp, 6 predicted proteins | sample KBSC713LmetaG_FD_64662 | JGI IMG/M metagenome (GOLD analysis project Ga0070683, IMG submission 64662) | Corn rhizosphere microbial communities from Kellogg Biological Station, Michigan, USA - KBS C7.1-3L metaG | ecosystem: Host-associated > Plants > Roots > Rhizosphere ...
CTGGCCGGTGTCGGCTACGAGTGGCTCGAGCTCGGGCCGTACGGCTACCTGCCGACCGACCCGGCCGAGCTGTCCGACGAACTGGCCGCCCGCGACCTGACGGTGTCCGGCGGCACCATGCACGGCCACAGCGGGCTGCACCGCGCCGGCGAGCTGCCGGAGATCCTGGCGCAGACCCGCAAGGTCGCCGCGCTCACCGCGGCCGTCGGCGCCCGCGACCTCGTCTGGGTTCCGGTGCCCGGCTACCGCGACGACGTGACAGGCGCCTACCTGGAGCCCGGAACGCTCGACGACGACGGCTGGAAGAACCTCGTGCGCGGCGTCAGCGAACTGGGCCGCGCGACAGCCGAGGAGTACGGCGTCCGCCTGCAGTTCCACCACCACGCGGACAGCTACGTCGAGACCCGGCCGCAGATCGACAGGCTGCTGGCCGGGACCGACCCGGCATTCGTCTCGCTGTGCCTGGACACCGGGCACCTCGCGTACGGCGGCGGCGACGCGGCCGCGCTCATCGCCGAGCACCCGGACCGGATCGGGTACGTCCACATCAAACAGATGGACCCGGTGATCGTGGCCCGGGCCCGGCGCGAGGACCTCGCGTTCGGGCAGGCGGTGGCGATGGGGGCCAGCTGCGAGCCGCCGGCCGGGATCCCGGACGTGCCGTCGGTGGTGCGGGCGCTGACCGAGCGGGGCCGGGACACGTTCGTCATCGTCGAGCAGGACATGTATCCGGTGGCGTTCGACGTGCCGCAGCCGATCGCCGCGCGCACCCGCGAGTACCTGATGGGCTGCGGGATCGGCGCCCAGGAAGGAAAGTAGGACATGACCGTTCGGGTTGGAGTCATCGGCACCGGGATGATCGGTACCGACCACATCCGCCGGCTGACCCGCTCACTGTCCAATGTGGACGTCGTCGCCGTCACGGACGTCGACATGGATCGCGCCCGCCAGGTCGCGGCGGGCGCCGGCGGCGTCGCGGTGTTGGCGACGGGCAAGGACCTCATCGACAGCGACGCCGTCGACGCGGTGGTCGTGACGTCATGGGGGCCCACCCACGAGGAGTACGTGCTGGCGTCGATTGCCGCCGGCAAGCCGGTGTTCTGCGAGAAGCCGCTCGCCACCACGCGCGCGGCGTGCGAGCGCATCCTCGACGCGGAGACGGCCGCCGGCCGGCGCCTCGTGATGGTCGGCTTCATGCGACGCTACGACGCGTCGTACCGCGACCTGCGGGCGGTGATCGCGAGCGGTGCGATCGGTGCGCCGCTGCTCGTGCACTGCGCGCACCGCAACCCGACGGTGCCGCCGAGCTACTCCAGCGACATGGCCATCAACGACACCTCGGTGCACGAGATCGACATCGTCCGCTGGCTGCTGGACGAGGAGATCGCCGCCGTGCGGGTTCTGACGCCACGCCGCAACAGCCGCGCGGCGGGCGGCCTCACGGATCCGTTGGTGCTGCTGATGGAGCTCGCCGGCGGCGCCCTCGTGGACGTCGAGGTGTCGGTGAACATCGGCTACGGGTACGACATCCGTTGCGAGGTGGTCGGCGAGGGCGGCACCGCGGCACTTGCCGACAACCCGGGCGTGATCGTGCGCAGCGGCGGCCGCTTCGGCGGCGCCGTGCCCGTCGACTGGCGGCAGCGCTTCGTGCGGGCCTACGACGGCGAGTTGCAGGACTGGCTGGACGCGGTCGCCGCCGGCACCACGACCGGCCCGAGCGCCTGGGACGGTTACGCCGCGACGGTCGTGGCCGAGACGGGCCTTTCGGCGCTGCGCACCGGCGAGCGGGTCGCGGTCTCGCTCGGCTCCAAGCCCGCGCTGTACGAATCGGGCCTGGCGGTGGCGTCATGAAGGTGGCCGGCGGAGCCGGTGCCCATGTGGTCGCGGCCATACGCCGATCTTGCAGTTGTGATGCCGACCAAACTCGGGCAAATGATCGCGATACCAGCGCCACAACTGCAAGATCGACGCACCGCAGCCGTCACCTTCCTCGCCGATCTTGCAGCTGCCGTCGGAGCTTTCGCCCGTCTTCGGTCGACTTTGCCGGGCAGCGCGACTGCAAGATCGGCGTATAGCCGCGAATAGAGGCCAGGTCAGGCGTGCTCCCGGACCACCCCGCAGCCGCTGAGGAAGCCTCTGCGACCGGTGGACGCGCCGGCGACGGGTGGAGTCACGGCGCTCTCCCTCCGGTTGGACGCTGATGCGCGAACGGGGGTGCCAAGTGAATGCGCTGTGTTTTACAGTTAGTTCGTCTAGCAACTAAACAAATTAGTCGACCGGTATCGCCCTCACAAGACGGCCGGGTCGACCATCGGATCCACCTCGCCCGATGGGGCATGATGGTGGGCCTACCACGCCAGACGGGCGAACCATTGATCACGACGCAGCACGGGCCGCAGCCCGCTGACTTCGCCGACGTGCGGGCGACGAACCTCGCCGTCGTCCTGCGCCACGTTCGCGACCACGCGCCCTGCTCGCGGGCGGACATCGCGGCGGTCACGGGGCTGAACAAGGCGACGGTGTCCAGCCTCGTCGCCGACCTCATCGAGCGCCGGCTGGTGCGCGAGTCCGGGCTCACCGAGCGGCGCATCGGCCGGCCAGCCACGATGCTGATGCTCGACGGCACGAGCCACGCCGGGCTCGGCGTCACGATCGGCGCGGGCCAGGTGACCGCGGTGGGCCTCGACCTCTCCGGCGAGCAGGTGCTCTCGTGGCGCCGGGCGATCCACGCCGGCGGAGTCGGCTCGGCCGGCACTGCCGGCGGCGCGGGGCCGGCGGGCCCCGGCAGGGTCATCAGCGCCGTGGCCGCCCTCGTGGGCCGGGCCGCGACCCGCATCGCCGCCGGCGGCCGCACAGTGCTCAAGCTGACCGTCGGCGTGCCCGGCCTCGTCGACGGCGACGGCGTGGTGCGCCTCGCCGGCGAGCTCGGCTGGCGCGACGTCGACCTGCGCGGCGAACTGGTCCGGGCGCTGCGCAAGCCGGGCTACGACGTCGCCGTCGACAACGACGCGAATCTCGCGGCCCTGGCCGAGCACCGGTTCGGCGCGCACGCCGGTACCGCCAACCTCATCCACGTGACGAACGCCGGCGGCGTCGGTGCCGGCCTGGTGCTCGGCGGCCGGCTGGTCCGCGGCGGGCTCGGCTTCAGCGGCGAGCTCGGGCACGTCGAGGTCGAGCCCGGCGGCCCGCCGTGCCCGTGCGGGCGGCGCGGCTGCCTGGAGGCGGTGGCCGGCGCGGCGGCGATCGTCCGGCGGGTGCGGCCGGAGGCGTTCGCCGACGGTGCTGGGCCCGATCTCGCCGCCGAGGTCGACGAGGTGGTGCGCCGGGCCCGCCGGGCCGACCGCACGACGCTCGCCGTGCTCGGCGACGCCGGTCGCGACCTGGGCCGCGCGCTGGCCGTCGCGGTGAATCTGCTCAATCCCGAGGTGGTGGCGCTGGGCGGACACTTCGTGCCGCTCGCGCCGTGGCTGTTGCCGGCCGCCGAGGACGAGCTCGCCGCCCGCGCCGTCGCGCCCGACGCGGGCGGGTGCCGGCTGGTCGCGTCGGCTCTCGGTGCCGACGCGGCCGCCATCGGCGGCGCGGCGCGGGCGCTCGACGACCTCGACGCCGGCCTGCTGCCCCCCAACGCGGCACGCTAACGTATCGATCGAGGGCGATCCGGAGGCTTGACTGGGAGCGCTCCCAATGCGAGCCTCGATGCGGCGCACCACCCCCGCCGCCCCGCTCGATTCCGCCCGATTCGAGCGGCGGTTATCGACGCGTTTCGAACGACGATCGTCGCTGCATGGTCGCCGGGTCGTCGAAGCGCTTCGACACCGGCTCGACCCCCCGAGGAGGCCTCCCGTGGACGCGATCCGGGACACCTACCGGGATCCCCACCGGCCCCTCGACGCCCGCGTCGGCGACCTGCTCGCCCGGTTGACGCTCGCCGAGAAGGTCGGGCTGCTGCACCAGCACCAGGCCGCCGTCCCGCGGCTGGGGATCGGCTCGTTCCGCACCGGCACCGAGGCACTGCACGGGCTGGCCTGGCTCGGCCCGGCCACCGTGTTCCCGCAGGCGCTGGGGCTGGCCAGCACGTGGAGCCCCGACCTGGTCGAGGCCGTCGGCGCGGCGGTGGGCGACGAGGTGCGCGGCTTCCACCACAAGGACCCGGACCGGGCCGGCCTCAACGTGTGGGCGCCGGTGGTGAATCCGTTGCGCGACCCGCGCTGGGGCCGCAACGAGGAGGGCTACTCCGAGGACCCGTGGCTCACCGGCGTCATCGCGACGGCGTACGCGTCGGGCCTGCGCGGCGACGATCCCCGGTACCTGCGCACCGCGCCGACGCTGAAGCACTTCCTCGGCTACAACAACGAGACCGACAGGTCCACCACGTCCAGCGGCCTCGGTCCGCGGGTGCTGCACGAGTACGAGCTGCCGGCGTTCCGCGCCCCGATCGCGGCCGGCGCGGCGGTCGCGGTGATGGCCTCGTACAACCTCGTCAACGGCCGGCCGGCGCACCTGAGCCCGCTCATCCGGGCCGAGCTGCGCGCGGCCGCCCCAGGCGACCTGCTGGTGGTGGGCGACGCCGGCGGCGTCACGAACATCGCGGGCGCGCAGGGTTACCACGCCGATCATCCGGCCGGGTTCGCCGCCGCACTGCGGGCCGGCGTCGACAGCTTCACCGAGGACGACGCCGACCCCGCGCGCACCGTCGACCGGATCGCGGCGGCGCTGGCGCGCGGCGACCTGACGGAGTCCGATGTGGACACCGCGGTGCGCCGGATTCTCGCCGTGCGGTTCCGGTTGGGGGAGTTCGACCCGCCGGAGCGCAACCCGTACGCGGCGATCACGGCCGAGGTCATCAACTGCGCGGCGCACCAGCGCCTCGCGCGGGAGGCGGCGCGGCGCAGCATCGTGCTGCTGCGCAACGACGGCCTGCTGCCGCTGGACCGCGCGCACGTCGGGCGGATCGCCGTGCTGGGGCCGCTCGCCGATACGCTGCACGTCGACTGGTACAGCGGCACGCTGCCGTACGCGGTCACGCCGCGGGCCGGGCTTGCCGACCTGCTCGGCGCGGACGCGGTCACCTGTCACGAGGGCGTCGACCGGATCGCGCTGCGCACCGCCGACGGGTACGTGACGGCCGGCGACGGCGAACCGTTGCGGTTGAAGGCTTCCGGTGCCGACGCTGCCGCCTGGTTCGACGTCGTCGACTGGGGTGGCGGCGTGGTGGCGCTGCGGGCGGCCGCCAATGGGCGGTACGTCGGGACGGAGGACGACGGCACGCTCGTCAACGACCGGATGGGGCCGGGCGGCTGGATCGTGCGCGAGACGTTCCGCCTCGTCGACGCCGGCGGTGGGGAAGCATTGCTGTACCACTGCGCCAGCGAAAGGTTCGTGCGTCTGCGTACCGGCGGCGTCCTGGTTGCCGATGCCGGATTCGGGCAGGCGTTGCGCGTCACCGTCGAACTGGTGGAAGACGGCGCGGCGGCCGCGGCAGCGGCGGCGCGCGCCGCGGACGCCGCGATCGTGGTGGTCGGCAACCACCCGATGGTCAACGGCCGGGAGACCGAGGACCGCGAATCCCTTGCGTTGCCGGCCGATCAGGCCGTCCTGATCCGCGCGGTGGCGGCGGCCAACCCGCGCACGGCGCTGGTGGTGGTGAGCAGCTACCCGTACGCGCTCGACCCGGTCGCGGCCGGCCTGCCGGCTGTCCTGTGGACCGCGCACGGCGGGCAGGAGCACGGCGCGGCGCTGGCCGACGTCCTGCTCGGCCTCGCGAACCCGAGCGGGCGGCTGACCCAGACGTGGTACCGGTCCACTGTGGAGCTTCCCGACCTGCTGGACTACGACATCATCGCCGCGGACGCGACGTACCAGTACTTCCGGGGCGAGCCGCTGTACGCGTTCGGGCGCGGCCTGTCGTACACCACCTTCGAGTACGCCGACCTGCGACTGTCGTCGCCCTCGGTGGCGGCCGACGGCGCCGTGACCGTTCATGTGGACGTCACGAACGCCGGTGCGCGGGACGGCGCCGAGGTGGTGCAGGTCTACACGCGACAGTGCCGGTCGCGGGTCAAGCAGCCGCTGCGGCGGCTGCGCGCCTTCGCCCGGATCGAGCTCGCCGCGGGGGAGCGGCGCACCGTCTCGTTCCCGCTGCGGGCGGCGGACCTCGCGATCTGGGACGTGACGCGCGGCCGCTTCCACGTGGAGCGCTCGCCGCATCTGGTGTTGGTGGGTGGCCTGTGCGCGACGCTGTTCGTGGCCGGGTGTGACATCCCGCCGCGCGACCCCGGCGTTCTGACGCGCGCTGTCGACCACGACGAGGCGGCCGGCGTCGCACTCGTCGACGCGTCCCCTGTGGACGGTGACGCGGTGCGCGCGGTGGAGCCCGGCGGCTGGGTGGCGTTCCACGACGTGGATCTGCGTGCCGGTCCCGGTGCCTGCCGGCTGAGCCTGGCCCGGGGCGCACCCGGCGAGGCGGCGGTGACGCTGCGGCTCGACGACCCGCTCGGCGGGCCGGTGCTCGCGACGGTGCGGGCCGCCTGCCCGGACGGTCGCTATCAGTGGTGCCCGGTGTCGGCACCGGTCGCCGGGGGCACGGGACGGCGCGATCTGTACGTCGTCTTCGACGAGCCGGGTACCGAACTGCGCGACCTCGTGTTCACCGATGACTGACTCCGGGGCGCCGGTCACGATCGCTGAGGTGGCCCGGCACGCCAATGTGGCGCCGAGCACCGTGTCCTATGTGCTCAGTGGCAAGCGGGCCATCTCCGCAAGCACCCGGCAGCGGGTGCTCGCCAGCGTGCGCGCGTTGGGCTACCACCCGCACGCCGGTGCGCGGGCGCTGGCGAGCAACCGGTCCAACGTCATCGCGCTGGTGCTGCCGTTGCGCGCCGGCATGCACGTGCCCGTGGTGATGCGCTTCGCGGTGTCGGTGGTGACGGCGGCCCGCCGGTACGACCACGACGTGCTCCTGGTGACCGCCGACGAGGGCCCCGACGGGCTGCGCCGGGTCGCGGCCAGCGCGATGGTCGACGGGCTCGTCCTGATGGACGTCGAGCTCGACGACCGCCGGATCCCCACGCTCCGCTCGCTGCACCGGCCGAGTGTCCTCATTGGATTCCCCGCCGACGCGACCGGCCTCACGTGCGTCGACCTCGACTTCCACCGCGCCGGGGCGGAGTGCGTGGCGCATCTGGCGGCGTTGGGGCACACCGATGTCGCGCTGCTCGGTGCGCCGCAGGCGGTGTACGAACGGGGCACCGGCTTCGCGCACCGCACCCGCACCGGCTTCCTGTCCGCGGCGCGGGCCGTCGGGATGCGGGCGGTGGCCGGGCCGTGCGGGGAGAACCCGGTGGCGGTGCGGGGCCGTATCGCGGAACTGGTGGCCGCGTCGCCCCGGGTGACCGGGCTGGTGGTCCACAACGAGGCGGCCGTCGAACACGTCCTGGTGACGCTGCGCGAACTCGGCCGCCGGGTACCGGGGGACATGTCCGTGGTGGCGATCTGTCCCGACGAGATGGCCGAGCGCGCCGACCCGCCGCTCACCTCGGTGCAGATCCCCGCCGAGGAGGTCGGCACGCGGGCCGTGGACCTGTTGATGCGCAAGCTGACCGGCGCCGAGGCTCCCGAGTCCACCCTGCTGCCCCCGGTCCTGACCGCCCGCGCCAGCACCAAGCCCCCACCGCCCTGATCGCGCCCCCATGATCACGACGATCTTGCAGTTGTGGTGCCTCCCAAAGTGCCGCAGACCAGGGCGAATTGGGGCACCACAACTGCAAGATCAACGGGATGTTGCGGCTAGGCCTACCGCGCGGGCCTGGGCTAGCCGCACCGCCTCCCGGTCGCTGGCGTCGACGATGGCCGCTATGTGGGCGTCGGGGCGGAGTACCCACACCTCGCCCGGACGCATGTCCAGCGTCTCGGCCAGCGCGCCACTCGGGTCCAGGGAATGCACCCGCGCCTCCGAAAGGGTGCACACCCCGCGCCGGGCCAGCGCCCGCAGCCTCGTCTCGCCGCCGGCGGCCCGCGGGTCGACGGGGGCGTCGGGCACCAGAACGCCGGGCGCCGGCGGGTGAACCCCGCCCCGCGGCGGGCGCCCCGTGAACGGGCGGCCCGGGTTCGGGGTGGTCAGCGGCGAGTCGTGGTACCAGAACGGCTCCGCCAGCCGGCCGGAGTCCACCGCCGCCCGCGCGGCCGGGTCGGAGCCGGCCCGGGCCAGCACGTCGAGCCGGTGCGCCCGCTCCGCATCGGTCTGCGGCACCAGGAACCGCATCGTCGCCGACGTGACGTCGAGGTTCTCCCGCGCCGCCGCGTGCCGCTCGACGTGGTAGCTCTCCAGCAGCGACTCCGGCGCCCGTCCACTGTGGACCAGGGCGAGCTTCCACGCCGCGTTCTCCGCGTCCTGCACACCGGAGTTCAGCCCGCGCGCCCCGAACGGCGACATCAGGTGCGCGCTGTCGCCGGCGAGGAGCACCCGACCGACACGCATCCGCGGCACGACGCGCGCCGAGAACCGGTAGACCGAGCGCCAGACCACCTCGTACGGGCGCGCGCCGATGATCTGCCGGATCCGCCGGTCCAGGCCCCCGGTCGCCGCCGAGGAAGCCAGGTCGAAGTCCGGCGGCACCTGCCAGTCGATCCGGAACGTGCCCCCGGGGCAGGGGTGCACGAGCACCTGCCGGCCGGGGTTCCAATCCGGGTCGAAGTAGAAGCGCCGCTCGGTCTCCCAGCCTGGCAGGTCGGTGCGGATGTCGCAGATGAGGAACCGGTCGGCGAAGCTCTCGCCGTCGAAGGTCAGGCCCAGTTGCCCACGCAGGTCGTCGCAGCGCGGGCCGGCGCACACCAGCACGTGCGGTGCCCGCAGGACCACCCCGCCCGCGCAGGAAACGCGGACGCAGGACGCGTCCTGGTCCAACCCGACAACCGAGTGGTTCCAGCGCACGTCGATCAGTGGCTGGGCGGCGATGCGCTCGTCCAGGAGTTCCTCGGTGCGGGCCTGGGACACGTTCGCGAACGGCGGGAACGGAGACCGTCCACTGTCGACGAACTTCACAGCGAACAGTTCCCTGTCGCGGTAGTACGTGCGCGCGGTGCGCCAGGTGGTGCCCTCGCGCGCGATCGCAGCGCCGGCGCCGACCGCGTCCCAGATGTCGATGACGTCGCGCTGCTGCACGATCGCCTTGGACCCGACGGCATCGCGGGCCGGTCGGGCGTCGAGCACCACCACCGGGACGCCCCAGCGGGCCAGGAGCAGCGCAGCCGTCTGCCCCACCGGGCCGGCGCCGACGACGATCACCGCCGGCGTCAGCCCTGCATCGCCGCCCATACCTCGCGGTCCCGCTCGGCGGTCCAGATGCGCGGCCAGTCGACGCCGTCGAGTTCGTCCCAGAGCCGCTGCACGTTGAACGGCATGCAGTGCTCGAAGATGGGCCACTTGCCGAACGTCGGCGCGAGCGCGGCGTGCGCGGCCTCGAACGCCTCCCGTGGCGTGCCGCCGCGCGCGTGCACCGCGCTGGTGTGCTCCAGCATCGACGTCAGGAAGGCGCGGGTCTGCGCGATCGCGGCGGCCACGTCGGAGCGCCCGCGCGCCACGGCGCCGCGCCCGCCGATCAGCGCCTCCGCGCCGAACGCCGCCACGGCGTCCAATGTGGACGACGACCAGTCCCGGTGGAACGCGTCGCCGGTGTACAGCGCGGCCTGCGCCTCCACCAGGTCGCCGGCGAACAGGATGCGCCGCTGCGGCAGCCACGCCACGATGTCGCCGGCGGTGTGCCCGCGCCCGCAGTACTGCAGCACCAGGTCGCCGCGCCCGCCGCCGAGGTCGATCGTCATCCGGTCGGTGAACGTGACGGTGGGCCAGGTGAGCCCCGGAATCGACTCCTCGCCGGTGAACAGGCGGGGCATCCGGTCGCGCTCGGACTTCCAGTCGGCCTCGCCGCGCTCGGCGATCAGCACCCGGGTCTGCTCGTGCGCGACGATGTTCGCCGCGTCGAAGGCGGCCGCGCCCAGCACCCGCACCGCGTGGTAGTGGCTCAGCACCAGGAACTTGACCGGCTTGCCGGTGTGCTCGCGCAGCCGGTCAAGCCAACGGCGGGCCATCACGGGCGTCGCCCGCGCCTCGAACGCGACGAGGAAGTCCTCGCCCTCGATGGCGCCCACGTTCGGGTCGCCCTCCGCGGTGAGCGCGTACACACCGTCGGCGAGCACCTCCAGCGTCTCGGCCTTCTCGGCGAGATCGGCGGACGACGCGAACGGCTTGACCATAGGAACCGGACTATACCGCCTCGGTAGCCACCGTCCCGGCACCGTAATTGTGTTGAAAGGACCCGTGCCGGCGGCCAGCCTGGAGGTTCACCCGGACCGACCCGACAGGGAAGCATGCGCCTCTTTCGTGACCTGTGGGCCACGTCGCCGCGCCGGACGGCGGTCGTGGCCGTCCTCATCCTGCTCGGCGCCGGTGGGCAGGCCGCCGCGGCCGCCCTCGCCGGCGCGGTGCTCGTCGACCGCACCACCGCCATGTTCGTCCTGCTCGCGCTGGCCCTCGTCGCGTCCGTCGTCAGCGACCTCGCGGTCGGGCTGATCACCGCCGGCCTCACCGCCGACTGGTCCGCCGACGTGCGCCGCCGGCTGTGCCGGGTCGCGTTCGGTCAGGACCTGCCGACGCTGGAGGGCACCCCGGTCGGCGAGCTCCTCGACCGGATGGACGGCGACGTCAACCAGGTCGCGAACGAACTGCGCGGCAGCGGCGTGCGCATCGCGCAGTCGGTCACCGCCGGCGCGCTGTCGATCGTCACCGCGTTCGTCGTCTGGTGGCCGGCCGGCCTCGCGATGCTGCTGCTCGCCGGCGTCCTCGTCGCCACCCTGAAGCGCCCCACCCAGCGCATCAACCCGGCCCGGATGCTCGAGGAGGAGGCCTGGTCCGATCTCGCCGCCGTCATGGAGGAGGCGATCCACGGCCAGGACGACGTGCGCACGAGCCTGGCCCGCCCCTACGTGCTGCGGCTGTTCGCGAAGCGGGCCAGCCAGGTGCTCGCCAAGGGCCGCAAGGTATGGACGCTGTCGGCCCGGGTCACCTCGACGGCGTCCGGCCTCATGCGCGTCGGCATCGCGGCCGTGGTGCTCGGGGGCGTGGTCGCGCTGTCCGCCGGGCGCGTCGACGCCGCCCGGCTCACGGCCGTCTGGCTGCTCGCCGTGTCCTTCGGCGCGATCGTCGAGCGCATGAGCCGCATGGTGCCGGAGCTGCAGTACGCGCTCGGCGCCTGGGGCCGCATCCAGTTGCTGCGCGACGCGCCACAGGAGCCGGCCGGCGGCCGGCCGCCCGTCGACGGCGACCTGACGGTGCGCGACCTCACCTACCGCTACCCGGCCGGGTCGTCGGCCGGGCGCCGTCCGGCGCTCACGGCCGTCTCGCTGACCTTCCGACGCGGACGGTCGTACGCGCTGATCGGGCGCACCGGATCGGGCAAGTCGACGCTGGCAAAGGTGCTCACCCGGGCCGTGGACGTGCCGCACGGCACCGTGTACCTCGGCGAGACCGACCTGGTCGACCTCGACCTCGAGGGCCTGCGCCGGTGGATCGCGGTGGTGCCGCAGCGCACCGAGATCCTGGCCGGCACGCTCGCCGAGAACATCGCCCTCTTCGACCCGGACCTGCTGGAACCGGCCGCCCGGGCGCTCACCGAGCTCGGCCTCGCCGACTGGGTGGCGGAGTTGCCCGACGGCGTCCACACCCGCCTCGGCGACGGCGGGCACGTGCTCTCGGCGGGGCAGGAGCAGCTCGTCGCGTTCGCCCGGATCCTGGTACGGGACCCGCACGTGGTGATCCTCGACGAGGCGACCGCCCGCCTCGACCCGGTCACCGAGGCGCAGGTGCAGCGTGCCACCGAGCGGCTGCTGGCCGGCCGCATCGGCATCGTCATCGCGCACCGGCTCTCGTCGGTGCGCCGCTGCGACGAGGTGGTCATGCTCGCCGACGGCGCCGTGCTGGAGGCCGGCCCGCTGCGCGAGTCGTCGCGGTTCGCCAGGCTCCTTGCCACGAGCCATGTTCCGGCGACGACCAACGGCTCCGCCGCGCACGCCGTCCGCTCAGGGACGGCGACCGTCGGCGCGGCCTCGACCGCCCACGCCGCAGGCGTAGGGGCCGCGAAGGCGGCGCCTCCGCCGTTGCCGCAACCGGCGCGGACCCGGACCATGCGGGAGATCTACCGGCTGATGACCAACGACCCCCGCTACGGGCTCTGGTCGGTCGCCCTGTTCCTGGTCATGGTCATCCTCGGGCTCGACAGCGCGGTGCTCGCATGGCTGTGGGCCGACGTGGTCGACGGTGTGGGGCAGCCGCTGCTGCCGGCGCTGGGCATCGCCGCGGCGCTGCTGGTGGCGGTGCCGGTGCCGTACTACACCGGGCGCCTGTTCCCCGAGTGGTGGGTGCGCCAGATGCTGCGCATCAGCCTGCGGCTGGTGTACGGGCAGACCGGGCCACGGCGGGTCAGCAGCCACACGCCCGCCGAGGTGGTGGCGCAGGGCGGCGACACCGAACGCACCGTGGAACTGGCCGACAACCTGATCGACCAGTTCATCGCCGTCGTGGTTCTGGTGTCGATGACCGTCGTCTCCCGTTCGGTCGTGCCCGGGCTGTTCTTCGTCGCGACGATGGTGGTGTCGGGCCTGATGTCGACGCTGTTCGGGCCGCGGCTGGAACGGGCGGCGCGGGACACCGTCGCGGCGCGGGCGGCGTTCGCGACCGCGCTCGTCTCGGCGCTGTCGGCCGCGCGGACCGTCAAGCTCGCCGGGGCGACGGCGCCAGTGCTGGCCCACCTCGCGAAGCTGGACACCGTGCGCAGCGCCCGGCAGCGCCGCGAGATCTCGGTCAACGTGTTCGCCCGGTCGACGCCGGCGCTGGCCGCCGGCCTGCTCCCGATCGGCGTGTGGGCGCTGTACCTCACCGGCGACCTCACCGCCGGCGCCACGCTCGTCGCGGTGTCGACGTTGGGCTCGGCGCGCTGGTTCGCCTGGACCACGGCGTCGCTCGTCGCGCAGCTCCCGTCGGCGCGGGTGTGGACCCGGCGCACCGTCGCGATGACGGGCGTCGGCGCGTACTCGGCCGCGGTGCCCGGCGTCGACATCTCGGCCGGCACCGCGCCCGCGCCCGACCCGGCGCCGCGGCACCCGCTGCGGCGCCTGGATCTGGCCGGGTTCAGCGCGGTGCACGAGGACGG
>Ga0070683_100003212_pt1 | contig 13198 bp, 12 predicted proteins | sample KBSC713LmetaG_FD_64662 | JGI IMG/M metagenome (GOLD analysis project Ga0070683, IMG submission 64662) | Corn rhizosphere microbial communities from Kellogg Biological Station, Michigan, USA - KBS C7.1-3L metaG | ecosystem: Host-associated > Plants > Roots > Rhizosphere ...
GAGCCGGGCTTCACCGCCAAGTCCGGGCGCCAGCACGCCGAGAAGGTCGCCATCGCCACCGCCGCCGCCGACCTCGTGACGCCGGGCGACGCCATCGCGCTGTCGGCCGGCACCACCACCGTCGAGCTGGCACACCGGCTGCTGGACGTGCCGGACCTGACCATCGTCACCAACTCCATCCCGGCCGCCGACGTCTTCTACCGCGCCGCCCGGGCCGACCAGTCGGTGGTCCTCACCGGCGGCGTGCGCACCCCGTCGGACGCGCTCGTCGGCCCGGTCGCCGTGGCCACCATCCGGTCGCTGCACCTGGACGTGCTGTTCCTGGGCGTGCATGGGATGACCGAACGGACCGGGTTCACCACGCCGAACCTCATGGAGGCCGACACCAACCGGGCCTTGGTCGCCGCCGCCGAACGCCTGGTCGTGCTCGCGGATGCCACCAAGTGGGGCACAGTGGGCATCTCGTCCATCGCCGCGCTGGGCGACGCGGACATGCTGATCACCGACGACAAGCTGAGCGACGACGCCCGCGCGGTGCTCGCCGACCACATCGACCAGCTGCGCTTGGTGACGCCGCGGCCCTGAGCCCCCGGATTCGTGCCACACCGTTCGTCGATCGGTCGCCGGCTCCGGGCCCGGGCCAACCTGACCGGCATGCGTCCGACCTAGCGTCGCGGTGTGCTGGGTCTCATCGGCGGCGTCGGCGCGGCCGGCGCCCTGGCGGCGTGCGGCCCGAGAAAGCCGGCGGCACCCCGCTCGCCCGGCGGCCCGTCCGCAGCGCCGGATCCGTCGGCCGGCTCCAGCGCCCCCGCCGACTAGCCGTCGCCGAGGTGGGGCCGGACGCGACCGCCTTCGCCTACCGCGGCGCGCTCGCCACCGTGCAGTACACGGCCACGTGGGGTGACCCGAAGAAGGCACCCGCACCGTTCGACGCCGACGTGCGCGGCTTCCGCGCCACCATGCGGCAGTGGCTCGGCGACGCCGCCTATGTCAACTACGCGGACCCGTCGATCGAGGCCTACGGCCCCGCGTACTGGGCCGCGAACTACAAGCGCCGGCAACAGATCAACCACACGGCCGACCCGCACGGCCTGTTCGCGTCGCCGCCGTCGGCGAAGCCGTAGATCAGTGCACCACGTAGGGCGGCAGCGTCGTTGCCGTGGCCGCCACCGGGTAGGCAGCCGCGTTGCCGCTGCGGTCCACCGCCGTCACCGTGAACGTGTAGGTGGTCAGCGGCTGGAGCCGGGGCACGACGTAGGTCAGCGTCGTGCCGGGCACCGTGGCGATCGGCCGCCCGTTGGCGAAGAGCCGATACGCCGCGACGCCGTAGTTGTCGGCGGCCGCCGCCCAGTCCAGGCGTAGCCAGGTCGTCCCCACGCTGCCGGCCCGCACCGTCACGGTGTCGCCCGGCTGGGGCGCCACGGTGTCGCGCGTCCCGGTCGTCCGGACCACCGCCGCCGGCCCGCGGGTCGTGGTGTTGCCGGTCGCGTCGACGGCCTCCACCCGGAGCCGGTAGGTCAGCGCCGGGGCCAGCGAACCCAGCCGGTAGCTCAGGACCTCGCCGGGAACGCTCGCCACCGGCACATCACCGTCGTACACCAGATAACCGGCCACCCCGGTGTTGTCGCTGGCGGCCGGCCAGGTCAAGGTCGCCGAGACGTCGTCGGCACTGGCGCCGAGCGCCGCGCCGGCCGGCCAGCGCGGGCCGCTGGCCGCGTCGGCGGTCACCGCGGTGGCCGTCGTGGCGCCGGTGAAGCGCAGCCCGGCCGAGTTCTTGACCGCCCACGGATCGGCGGTGGTGTCGAACACGACGTCGTGGAAGGTGCTGCTTTGCAGGAACTGCAGGCTGGCCGGCTTGGCGTTGAGGAACCGCACGTTGTCGAAATGCAGGTCACGGTGCGGTTGGTCGGCCACCCCGATCACGCTGATCGCTTCCCGGCCGGTCCCATCGACGGTGACATTTTCCACGCGTACTGCGCGGAAGAGCGCTTTCGTGGCCGCCGGTTCGACGACGATCGCCGCATTCGGATCCGAGTACGCGGAGGTGAAAATGAACGCCTGCTGACCGATGTTCTTCAGCGCGTTGTCCCGGAAGAGCACGTCGCGCGCGCCGCCGCCGTTGTTCGGGTCGGTCTTCATCCGCAGCCCGACGTCGGTGCCGTTGATGACGTTGTCCTCGGCCACGATGTGCTGGATCCACGCGCCGGTGTGACTGCCGGCCACGACCGCGCCGTGCCCCTTGCGGAAGTAGTTGTTCGAGATCCACGCGTGCTGGGACGGCGGGTCGTTGGTGGATGCCGCGCCGAGCCCGGCGGCGAAGTTCATGTCGTCGTCGCCGGTGTCGAACACGTTGTTGATGACGGTCAACCCGTCACTGTTGGTGAACTCGATCCCGTCGGCGTTGTTGATGTTGAACGTCTCCAGCTTCACGCCGTTGACCGTGACGTTCCTGTCGCGCAGGTTGACCAGCGTGTGGTTGGACGGGTTGAGCGCGGTGAACCCGCCGTAGTAGACGTTGTCCACGCCACGGAGGGTGATCAGGTTGGACCGCGTCGGGTACGGGGCCGGGCTGCCCAGCTGCGCGGCCAGCACCACCTGGTTGGCGGCCAGGATCCCGTTGGTCGCCACGGTGCTGGAACTGCTCGGGGCCGAGACCGGGAAGCCGTCGGCGTCGACGCCGTTGCGCTTCCAGCCGTTGCCGTCGATCGTGCCCGGGCCGACGATCCGGATGTTCTTCAACGAGCCGTAGTCGTAGGTGTGTGCGTTGATCAGCGAGAAGAACCGGGTGTCGGTCGAGTAGTCGTAGAGCTTGTAGTTCCACGGATAGTCCTCGGCGCGCTCCGAGCCGAGCAGCGTGGCCCCCTCGGCCACCTGGAGCGTCATGTCGCTCTTCAGCCAGATCGCCCCGGTCTTGAAGACGCCGGCCGGCACGAGCACCTTCCCGCCCGGCGTGCAGGCGTCGATCGCCGCCTGGATCGCCGCGGTGTTCAGGGTGGTCCCGTCGCCGACCGCGCCGTAGTCGGCGACGTTGAACACCCGGGGAACGGGCGTCGTGGCCTGGGTGACCCGGTTGCTGTCCCGCGACTCGTGCCCGGCCGCGTCGACCGAGCGCACCGTGAAGCGATAGCGCCGCTCGGCCTGCAGGCCGGTCGCCGTGAACGTGTTCATGACGACCTTGACCTGCTGGCTGTTGGCCGGATCGGCGTAGAAGGCGTCGATGTAGGGCTTGGCCGGGGACCCGGTGCCGGCGCTCGCGCTGCCGAGGAGCCGGCCGTCGAGGTACACGTGGTAGTCCACGACATCTGCGTGGCGGGCCGGCTTGTTCCAGGCCAGTGTGATGCTCTGCTCGTCGAACGCGAGGGTCGGCACCCGGACGTCGGTCGGCGGCGCCGGCCGGCTCCATTCGGCGCCCGCTGACGCCGGGGCGAACATCGGGGCCAGGAGCAGCGCGGCGAATGCGGGCAGGAAGCGGCGCAGGCGGGTCATCGAGACCTCCCGAGGCGGCGGGCAAGCGCTTTCCTCGTACACTTTGCCAAGCGCCGACCGGTCGGTCAACCGTCAAGGTCGCTCGGTGCGGACCGGGTCGCCGCGGACCAGGTCGTCGTGGATGCGCCACCGGGCCGTCGTGAGAGCCTGCCCGGCGGCCGCATCGCCCTGCTCCAGCCGCTCCCGGATCATCCGCAGCGCCGCGAACGATTCGGCGCCAGCACCGTGCAGGCGGAACAGCACCGACTTGAACGTGCCCGGGCCAGGGCCGACCGCCGTCTCCACCCGGCTCACCGCGACGCCGTGGCGGCCGGCGTCCGCCTCCAGGCGGCGGGCGAGCTCAGCCACCGCCCAGGAACACTCCTGCGGTCCGCGCCCAGCCGACATGAGCAGGTGCACCGCACTCACCGGCCGCTCCCCCGGCGCTTGTCGCGGCGGAACTCGGCGTCCGGGCGGTCCGCCGTCTTGTAGGTGACCACGGGGACCGTGGTGACGATCGGCGTCGCCAGGTTGTGGGCGACCAGGTCGCCGATGACCTGCTCGATCCGCTTGTAAGCGGTGGGCGCCTCCTCGAACAGCAGCTGCCGGTCGCCGCACACGACGATCGAGCCGACCGGGGTGCGGCGCAGCTGCTCGACCGTGTGCTTGGCCCGGCCCCGGACGAGCGCGTCGGCGCGGGACATCTTCCGGCCGGCGCCGTGCGCCACCGAGTAGCCGGCCTCCCGGCCGGCGTGCGCGGCCGCCAGGTAGGACAGCGTTCCCCGCGTGCCGGCGACGAGCACATCGCGGCCGTCGCCCGGCGCGGCGCCCTTGCGGTGCAGATACATCCCGTCGCGCAGCTCCACCAGGTTGTGGGACTGGTCGACGATCGGCTCCGTCCGCGCGGCGCCCAGCGCGTCGGCGACCCGTTGCGCGAGCAGGCGCCGGTTCAGCGACCCCCAGCGCACGGCGTCGTCGTGCGCGGTCAGGTAGCCCGCGACGTCGTCGGCCGGGCCGGCACCCAGGCGTTCGGTGTGCCGGCGCAGGATCTGCTCACCGAAGCCACGCGATCCACTGTGGACGATCAGCACGAGATCGCCGGCGCCGAGGCCGAGCCGGTCCGCGTGCGCACTGTCCAGAATGGACTCGATGCGGGCCAGCTCCACGAAGTGGTTGCCCCGGCCCACCGTGCCGAGGCTCTCGAGGTAGCTACCCGGGATGTCCTCGTCCACATCGGACGCGTCGAGCGGCCGGTCGAGGTCGGGGAACTTCTGGGCGAGCCGCTCCGGCACCGCCCGCTTCAGGCTGACCGGAAACACCGCGATGCCACAGCCGATGTCGGAGCCGACCAGGTGCGGGTAGAGCACGGTCGACAGCATCGCGGCGCCGATCGGGGCGCCCTTTCCGGGATGGAGGTCCGGCATGCCGGCGACGTGGACCATCCCATCGAGGGCGGCCACGTGCCGGCATTGGTCGACGGCGTCGGACTCGATCCAGCTCGACTCGGACGCAAACACCGTCACGGACTGTGTCTGAGACAAGACGTTCTTCCTTTAGCGTGTGCGGACAAAGCGGCGCTTCACCTGGTTGCCCGTCAGAACGTCATGCCCATCAGGATCGCGAACGCCACCCCACCGCACAAGCCATTATCTACTCGCGCGCGCCGAGCAGCGCCACCGGCGCCGGCCGGGTCGCCGACCAGCTGCTGAGCACGCTGGTCAGGCTCGTCACCACCACCGCGATCAGGCCGACCGCGGCGACCAGCCGCCACGGCACGTCGAGGGTGGCGTGGCCGGTCAGCGCGGTGGTCGCGGCCAGCACCGAGATGCCGGGCGCCGACGCGGCCAGCGCCCCGAGGATCGCCCCGGCCAGGGTCACCGCCCAAGACTCCAGCAACGTCGAGCGCACCACCTGGCCCCGGGTCAGCCCGGTCACGCGCGCGGCGGCGAACTCGCGCCGGCGGGCGGCCGCGCCGATCACCACCGAGTTGACCACGCCGATCAGCGCGTAGAGGCCGCCCAGTCCCAGGATGATCAGCATCACCCGGTCGTTCGTGTTCGCGCGGGCCTGCGCGTTCTCGGCCAGCCAGCGGTTCAGGTCGGTCACCGCGCCGACCTTGGCCAGGGCCGAACGGACCGCCGCACGGTCGGCGTCCGGCCGCAGCGCCACGTACGACACCGTGGAGGCCGAGGCCAGCTCCGTGGCCGGGATGACGCCGGCCGGCAACAGCAGTTCGGCGCCCCCGCCGGCGGCCTCCGGAACGGCACCGACCATCGGCAACCGGCCCAGGTCGGTGGTCGCCGTGCGCAGCGCGACCGTTCCGTGGTGCGGCAGGTCGCCGCCCGGCCCGACCATCCCGCTCTTGCCGCGCAACGCGGCGAGCGAGCCGCTGCCGGCATGCACGCGCGGGTACGCGGCCGGATCCACGACCAATGCGGTGTAGGTTTCCGTCTCGGCGTCCTCGCCGGCCCCGGTGGTGGCCTTCACCAGCACGGCGGACTCGGTCGAGGCGTGGTCGACCCCGGGCACCCGGGCGACCGCGTCCCCGATCGCGCCCTGAGCCGTGACCACGAGGTCGGCCCGGGTGTCGCGCTGCTCCTGCTGGACGCCCGCGGTGGTGAACGACCCGCCCGCGGTGTCGATGCCGATGACCAGTCCGATGAGGACGATCAGCGGGGCCGCCACCGATGCGCTGCGGCGCCGGCCGTCCCACACATTGGCGCGGGCCAGGCCGCCGATGACACCCGCACCGGTGGGGATCAGGCGACCTACAACCGGTACTAGCAAAGGAGCCAGCGCGGCGAGCGCGATGGCCGCGGGCATGGCCACGGTCGAAGCGAGGGCCGCCGCTCCCGCCGGGCCGGCGTGTGGCGCCACGATGACCATGGCCAGCGCGCCGCCGAGGAACAGCAGGCCGGCGATCCAGCGCCCGACGGTCATCACCCGCGCGGCCGCGCCGACGTCGCGCAGCGCTTCGAGGGGCTGGATCCGTCCGGCCCGGTGTGCCGCCACGAGCACGCCGGCGACGGCGAGCACGATGCCGATGCCGACGGAGACGAACAGGATCCACGGCCGCCACTGGGCGGTGAACGTGTCGGGCACGAACCCCTGCGCCCGCAGCAGCCGTGTCTGCACCGCCATGACCCCAAGGCCGGTCGGCACGCCGAGTGCCGCCCCCAGGGCGCCCAGCAGGAAGGCCTCGCCGACCAGCAGCCGGCGCACCTGGCCGCGGCTGCCCCCGACCAGCCGCAACAGCGCCAGGTCGGCGCGGCGCTGGCTGACGGTGAAGGCAAACGTCGAGCTGATGATGAAGCCGGCGAGGAACGTGGCCACGCCCAGCACGATGCCGAGCAGGGCCACGGCCGCCTCGGCGTCGTCGGCGAAGGCCAGCTGATCGGCCGGGCTCGACCCGGGCGGCGCGTGGAGCAGCGCCGCCGAGATCAGCAGCAGCAACGACGACTGCACCAGCGCGACGCCGAGGGTCACCGCCAGCAGCGAACCCACGAACAGGGGCCAGCGTTCGGCCAGGCCGGCCCGGCTCATCCGGAACATGTCAGCGCTCCCAAGCGGCGAGGCGTTCGGCGACCGCAGCGGCATCGCCACGTTCTGCTCGGCGGTCAGCGAGCCGATCAGGTTGAAGCTCTGGAAGATGAAGCCGACCCGGGTGCGGCGCATCGCCGTGAGCTGGCGGTCGCTGGCGCGGCTGACGTCGGTGTCGCCGATGAACACCTGCCCGGCGCTGACCCGTTCCAGGCCGGCGGCGCAGTGCAGGAGCGTGGATTTCCCTGATCCTGCGTCATGATCGATGTCGTCGAAGTGGTCACGTATCGACGCTATGAAAACCGTCCACCAACGTCGCTGCCGCTGACCCGCCGATTCGTGGTAAGGCTACCCACAGCCCGCGTTGCCGCCATTCCAGCGCCGTTCCAGTGCCGGCGGGCACCCTGACGGCCCTTCTCACTGCGAATGGAGTGCAACGTGTCGAACAAAATCCTGCGGGTCCTCCTCGTTGGCGCGCTGGCCGCCGGCGCCGGGCTCGCGATTGCCCGACCGGCTCAGGCGGTCCCGATCCCGCCGGTGGTCGTCATCCAGAGCGACGCGAGCGGCCTGTGCGTGGCGGCCAGCGGCACCGACAACGGCTCACCCGTGGTTCAGGCCCGGTGCGACTTCACCTCGAACGCCCAGCGGTGGACGCAGATCTACCTCGGCGGCACGTACGAGCTGCTGCAGAACCTGGCGTCCGTGTCGACCTATCCTTATGTGCCGATGTGCCTGGACGTCACCGACGGCGGCTCGGCCAACGGCACGAAGCTGCAGGTGTGGGAGTGCACCAACACGCCGGGCATGAGCTGGCGGTTCGTCGACGCGTACCACGGCGACGGCGCCTACCCGCTCAACGTGCACACGAAGATCGGCCCCAAGTGCCTGGACGTGCCGGCGGGAACCGTCGTCGAGGGTGTCCAGCTGCAGATCTACACCTGCACCACCCGGACGATGAACCCGGCGCAACTGTGGGCCGCGCTGAGCTAAGGAGCTGCTCAAAGTACACCGGGCGCAGTCTCGTCCACGCCGACCTCGGCGCGCCGGATCGCGCTACGACGGCTGACCGGACTGCGTCGGGACCGCAGCCAGCGTCCGGAAGCACGGGCGAAGGAGTTCGATGATCTGGTCGGGCGAGGCGTCGGCGAGGCGGCTGAGCCGCAGCAGGTAGCGCTCGATGATCACGCCGTGGACGATGGCGCTCAGCAGGCTGGCGCGCAGCCCGGCGTCGCCGGTGGGGATCGCGGCGGTGATCTGGCTGAGCTGGGGTTCGGCGGCGGCCCGGAACCGTTCGGCGGCGTCGGTGTTGGTGAGCATCGAGCGCAGGACGGCCAGCGAGGCCGCCGGCTCGCTGTCCAGGCGGCTGGCCAGCGAGGTGAGCAGCGCCTCGGCCAGCTGCTCGGCGGTCGCGTGCGGCAGGTCGTCGGCGGGCAATTCGGCGGCGCGCGCGAAGAGCTCGTCCTTGGCGCCGAAGTAGTGCATGACCAGGCCGGCGTCGACGCCCGCCGCGCCCGCCACCGCCCGGATCGTGGTGCGGTCGTAGCCGACGTCGGCGAACAGCTGGCGGGCGGCGGCGAGAATGCGCGCCTCGGTTTGGCGGCGCTGCTCTGCCCGGGTCATTCCGGTCACGCGGTTCATTCTACGGACGTTGACTGAAGCACCTGATTCGTTCTACGGTCGTTGAATGAACGAGGCGACCGAGACCGTCGACCGGATGCTCCGAGCGGGTCGCGAGCTCGACATCGAGACCTTCGTGGAGTTGATGGCCCCCGATGGCTACCTCGAATGGCCGTACCGGCCGCCGGGCGTGCCCGCGCGATTGCAGGGCCGCCAGGAGATCCGCGCGTTCCTGACCGCGGCGGCCACCGAGTTCATCAGGTTCGACGAGTACCGCGACGTGGTGGTGCATGAGACCGTCGACCCGGAAGTGATCATCGTGGAGTACGAAGCGCACGGAACCGTCGTGCCGACTGGCGCGCCGTTCCGGCAGACGGTCATCGCCGTGTTCCGGGTTCGCAACGGTCAGATCCTGTCGTACCGCGATTACATCAACCCGCTGCCGTTGGCCGAAGCGCTCGCGAGCGTCCGCGGCGCCGCCTAGAGTCGGGATCATGCCGGCTGGGACCAAGGACGATCCGTGGGTGTTGCGCACACCGCCCGGCTCATCCGAGTACACGATGCATCGCGACGAGACGGCCGAACCACCGATGCTCGTCTGCGAGGTCGGGTCGACCAAGCTGACTTACCAGCTCCGGGCCATCGAAGACCTGCACGCGTGGCTGCGTGAGCAGGGCGACTGGGTGCCGCTCGGCGCGGCCGACGAGAACAAGCCGGCCGCCGACGGCACGGTCGAGGCGTGGGGCCGGTCCCCGGACAACCCGGTCGGCGGCTGGTACGGGCTGCGCAAGGGCTACCGGGGCCGGTTCGGCATGTACCTGCCGCCGCTGCTGGAAGCGCTCGGGCTGGCCGAGGTGACGCACGAGGCGCGCAACAACCGGATGCGCGCCCGCTGACGTCGCGTCACATGAAGTGCCAGTATGAGCCGCCGATCGGGTCGATCTGCCACGAATACGGCGAGCAGGCGTACTGCACCAGGTTGGCGCCCACCACGAGGCTTTCGGACAGGATGGCCAGGCATTTGCCGCTGTGCCGGGCGACCAGGAAGCCGTAGCCGCCACCGATCGGCGCATTTACCCACGTCCACTGCTGGTTGAACTGGTTGTTGCAGATGTTCTTCTCGACCTTGTGGTTGTCCTGCTGGCTGGCCCCTTCGACCTCCAGGCACTCGCCGGTGGAGGCCACGATGAGTTCAAACCAGCCGCCGTCCGTCGGTACGATCCGCCACTGCTGGTACGGGTAGGACCAGCAGGTCCACTGCTGAACGTTGTAGTACGTCGTCGGGTACCCGAACGCCGTCAGGCACTGACCGCTGTGCCAGTTCTGCACCACCTGGTAGATGAACACCAGCTGCGCGGGCTGCGCAGCGGCCGGGGCGGCCCATCCCGTGACGACGGCGGCGACAACGGCCAGCCAGAGGGCAATCTTGATCTTCATCCATACCTCTCAGCGCGAGCAGAAATGTGCTCCCGGAAGCGTGCGCCATGGGTGTGGACGGTTCAGTTGCAGGTTTGTTGACGGCGCCGGATGGTGTAGTGCAACACCAGGAACGCCAAGCCGAAGACCCAGAAGGCGTGCTCCGCCCGCAGCTCGCCGTCCTTGACGTAGACGTCGAGCTGCTCGGCGAAACCGTGGACGGCCAGCGTGGTCAGCTGGCGGGACTCCGGGTCGATGTAGGTCAGGTAGTGGCCGGGCTGGTCCAGCTCGCTGCGGCTGGTGAGCACCAGGCCGCCGTCGGGGCGCGGGCGGGGTAGCAGGGTGGCGGTGAAGCTGGCCTGCGGCAACGGGAAGCCGACGCTGACGTACCCGCGACCGGCGTGCCGGTAGGTGGTGTAGATACCGACGTAGATCGGTTCATCGGTGTCGGCGAAGGACCGGATCCAGCCGCGGATGCCGGCCACGCCGTCCGGCTCCGGGCTGATCGTGTCGATGCGGCTGCGGATGCCGCGCTGCGTCTCCCGCTGGTTCATCGGGACGTTGGCCTGCCCGAGAGGGCGCGCGAGGAGCGCGCGGTACAACAGGTAGCCCGGGCGCACCCACAGCCGCCACTCGGGCACGATGTCCAGCGTGAAGCGGGTGGTGTGCTCGTAGAACTCCCGGACCCGTTGGTCCACGCCGGCCGGGTCGAACTGCTCACCGGCCAGTTCGTCGAAGGACGCGACGATCCCGACGTCGGGTGCGTCCGCGCGGTAGGTGCCGCCCAGCACGTCGGCCAACTCGCGGACGTAGCCGGTGCCGACGTACCGCGTGCGGGACTCCAGCGGTACCACGAAAGGCAGTTGCTCGGCGTCAACCTGCTCGGCCAGCAGGCTCACCTGGGCATTGCGGAACAGGGCGGCGGACACGACGCGATAGACCAGCACGGTGGTGGCGGCGACGAGCGCGGCCGGTGCCGCCCAGCCGGCGGCCGACAACGCCAACCCGGTCGCTGCGCCGACCAGCGGGCCGAGTATGACCTTCTGCGGCCGGATGGCCAGAAGCCCGGCGATGAGCCCGAACACGATGCCCACCACCAACGGCCCGGCACCGGTGAACCGCCCGATGAGCCAGCCGAGCGGGGCCGCCAAGGCGGCACTCGTCGCGATCCGGGCCCACAGCGCGGGAATCTCACCACGGCGCTGCCGGGCTCTGGCCACGGCGTCGCCGGCGCCCAGGCCGACGCCGCCGGCGAACGCCCCGAGCAGGGTGGCGCGCGTGCCCCAGTGACTGGCCACCGAGGCACCGGCCAGCACGCCGATCACGGCGGCAAAGCCGATTGAACCGGATGGCCGGGCGCCGTCACGTGACACGCCCGCAATCTACCCGTACTCGGATTGACCGGCCGCGAGCCCGGCGGCCATGATCAGCTCGTACTCGCCGATGTCGACCGTCGAAGCGAGAACCACCGCGCCGTTCGGGCACTCCTGCGCCAGGATGTGCACGTCACTTTCGTACACAAAGCCACGGATCAGCCAACGGTCCAGCGACTCGGCCAAGACCAGAACATCGGATCGCAAGAACGCGGCCATCCCCGCCGGACTGTCGAGCAACCCGCCGACACGAACGTCTTCCAACGGCTTCAGCTGCTCCAACTGGCGCAGCCCCGAAGCGGGAACGCAGGGATCAGCATCACCGATCAGCCGGCCCCCGACGATGAGCTGGAAGCGAAACATACCGTCGCTGCCCGCCCGGGTCAGGATCATCCCGAACTGACCATCGTCAGTAGAGATCAACATACCTCTACATCCTCCTGGGACAGACACCGGTGAGCCAGGAGGAAAAGCGGCGTATCGCCGGAGGTTCGCCGGAGCGATATGGTCGCACCGCGCAGTGACGGGGCGGGCGGGGCGGAGATGTCGGTTGATGCGGCAAATGGGCCGGATGGGGGCGCTTGGCTGCGCGAGCGGCGGGAGCGGCTCCTGCTCACCCAGGAAGATCTGGCCGCGCGGTCCGGGGTGGACGCGCGCACGATCCGGGACATCGAGACCGGCCGGACCGCCCGGCCGCGGCCCAGCACCGTCCGGCTGCTGAATGAGGCGCTGGCTGACACGCCCAACCAATCCGCGATCCGGCCGCCCGCCCAGCTGCCGGCGGACGTGGCGGGCTTCACCGGCCGGGTCGCCGAGCTCGGCGACCTCGATGCCCTGCTGGAGCGGGACGAGCCGGCCACGGTGATCATCTCGGCCATCGCCGGCACCGCGGGCGTCGGCAAGACCGCGCTGGCGATCCACTGGGCCCACCAGGTCCGCGACCGCTACCCCGACGGCCAGTTGTACGTCAACCTGCGCGGCTACGACTCCGACCAGCCGATGACCCCCGGACAGGCACTGGCCGGCTTCCTGGCCGGACTCGGCGTGCCCGGCCACGACATCCCGCTCGATTTAGACCAGCGCGCCGCCCGCTTCCGCAGCGAAACCGCCCACCGGCGACTCCTCATCGTGCTGGACAACGCCTCCAAGGTCGAGCAGGTCCGCCCCCTGCTGCCCGGCGGCTCCCGCTGCACCGTCCTGGTGACCAGCCGCGACTCCCTCGCCGCCCTAGTGGCCGTGCACGGCGCCCACCGCATCGACCTCGACCTGCTCCCCGACACCGACGCCCGGGCCCTGCTACGCCGGCTCATCGGCCACCGCATCGACGCCGACGAGGAGGCCGCCACCCTACTCACCCGGCAATGCGCCCGCCTACCCCTGGCCCTGCGGGTAGCCGCCGAACTGGCCGCCTCCCGCCCCGCCGAGCCAGCCAGCGAACTGGCCGCCGAACTCGCCGACGAGCAACGACGCCTCGACCTGCTCGACGCCGGCGGCGACCCACGGGCCGCGGTCACCGCGGTCTTCTCCTGGTCCTACCGCAACCTGCCACCCACCGCCGCCCGCATGTTCCGCCTACTCGGCCTGCACCCCGGGCCCGACTTCGACAGCTACGCGGCCGCCGCACTGACCGGCACCACAGTCGACCAGGCCCGGCGGCTACTCGCCGCGCTGCACCGCGCCCACCTGGTGCAACCCACGGCGCGCTCCCGATACGGCATGCACGACCTACTCAAGGCCTACGCCACCCAGCTCGCCCACGCGCACGACGCCGAGCCCGACCGCCGGGC
>Ga0070683_100003213_pt1 | contig 13195 bp, 12 predicted proteins | sample KBSC713LmetaG_FD_64662 | JGI IMG/M metagenome (GOLD analysis project Ga0070683, IMG submission 64662) | Corn rhizosphere microbial communities from Kellogg Biological Station, Michigan, USA - KBS C7.1-3L metaG | ecosystem: Host-associated > Plants > Roots > Rhizosphere ...
TGTTGGTTTTATTCCCGGTATTTTGGGAAGACTGTATCAGCAATTTGCAATTACCATCGCTATCTCTGTTCTTATCTCCGCCTTTGTTGCATTGTCATTAACGCCGGCATTGTGCTCCATCATGTTGCGCCCGCATCATTTGGATAGAAAGGCAAGGGGCCTAAATAAATTCTTTTACTATTTCGATACATGGTTTGAGAGAGCGACACACAAATACACCAATATCGTAGGAAAAGTCATCAAAGGAAGTAGGTATGCACTTATATTGCTTCTGTGCATCTTCGTTGGTACTTATTTATTATTTAAGGTAAAACCAACCAGTTTTATTCCAACTGAGGATGAAGGACGGTTATATATTACTTATGAATTGCCGGAAGCTTCTTCTACTTCACGAAGCCTGGTAACGCTCAATAGAATCATGGATACCATCAAAACGATACCGGGGGTGAATCACTATGCAGCATTGGGAGGATTGAATGTTATCACGTTTGCGTCGAAATCAAATGGTGGTACGATTTTTTGCCAGCTAAAACCATGGAGCACACGAACCAGCAAGGAACAGCAGATAACGGGGATCATGGCGGAAATGCAGAAGCGATTTGCATCTATAAAAGAAGCTAACATCCTCGTGATTCAGCCCCCGGCGATTCCGGGATTAGGACAAACTGCTGGATTTACTTTTGAATTGGAGCAGCAGGAAAGCACTGACGACATCAAAGAATTCGAGAAAGTGGTAAATACATTTGTAGGCCAGCTAAACAAACGACCTGAGATAGCAAGAGCATTTTCTTATTTCACAGCAAGAACGCCGGCTTACCAGGTGGACGTTGACAGGGATAAATGCAAGAAGCTGGGTGTTTCAATTGCAGATGTTTATAGCACCATGCAAACTTTTTTAGGTAGCCGTTATGTAAATGACTTTACTATTTATGGACGAAATTTTCACGTTGTCGCGCAGGCAGATACTTCATATCGTGGCGATATAAAAGACATGGACCAGTATTATGTGAGGAATCAGTCCGGACAATTATTGCCTTTAAGTGTTTTAACAAGTTACCGGGTAATTGAGAACGCGCCGGTGATCTCACATTTTAATTTATTTCGTTCGGCTGAAATAAATGGCACTCCTAAACCCGGTTATAGTAGTGGCCAGGCGATTGAAGCGTTACAGGAAGCCGCCAAAAGTCTGCCGGCTGGTTATGGATACGAGTTTGCAGGATTAAGTAAGCAGGAAATAGAAGCGGGTTCAAGTACCATTTACATTTTTGCACTGTCAATTGTATTTGTGTTTTTGTTTTTAACTGCACTCTATGAAAGTTGGTCTGTTCCATTTTCTGTCATTCTCGCGGTGCCTCTTGCGGCTTTTGGCGCTATACTTACTTTAATTTTTATTCCAAGATTAAGCAATAGTGTTTATTCGCAAATTGGTTTAATTACGCTGATAGGGCTTTCTGCAAAAAATGCTATCCTGATCGTGGAGTTTGCAAAGTTGCGTGTTGATAGTGGAATGGAATTATTGAAGGCTACGCTGGAAGCGGTCAGATTGCGTTTACGACCTATATTGATGACATCCTTTGCTTTTATTTTGGGTGTACTACCGTTGGCATTTGCAACCGGCGCAGGAGCGATCGCTCGCCAAACCATTGGATGGACCGTTTTTGGAGGAATGCTCGCAGCCACATCGCTTGCAATTTTTATTGTGCCCGTCCTGTTTGTAGTTATAACGCGGATGGCGTATGGAAAAAAGAAGCTGGACGAATTAAGATTACAAGGTGAATTTAAGCAACAGGGTAAGCCTGCCATTTAGAGTCATTCACCCGGATGATACTTTCTCTCTACGTGTTTTAGCACATCGTCTTTATAAAAAAGGACATCTTTGAAGTTGCCATCAATATACATTTGCGCCTGGTCAGTAAAATGTTTTGATGAAGGATCAAAGGATTGCCCACCCGTGATGACCGATTTTGCTTTCACTTTTTTCCCGAATTCTACACACGCGATGAAGCTGTTTCCGGAAAACCCGTAGCGTTTATTTGAATTGCTAAAATGACGTGATTGATACGACGGTATTGACCCCCAGTTTGACGATGCTAATCCCACCGGTAAACTTGGCTTGTTATCGTCAAAATTTTCACCAATGCCAACGCGCTGGTACCTGTTCATGTCTCCCCATGGAATTTTCCATGATCTGAATCTTTTTTGAAGATCCCTGACCGTTTCATAAAGTACGTACAGGTTTTCACCGGCAGAACTACTTCTTATTCGGTTGGCCCATTCTATAGCTAACGTTGTTGCGGTAGAGGAAGCGGAAGAATTTTTATCCCACGATTTTAGCAGATCAATAGGCTCCGTTAATATCTTTTTTAACGAGTCAGTTTCAGATAATTCATCAAAAGCAAGAAAAAGATGTGGCAACAGGATCTCGAACGCTGAGAGATAGTGACTATATCCAACTTCGTTAATTAACCTGTCAATAGTGAGTTCAGTTTTCTCTTCTAGTAAACGTTCGGCATTGATAGCGCGATAATTTTCTGCATCGGGTGCCATGTATCTTGGATAACTTTCTTTTTTCGGACTGCTGCCGCCGGAAACTGCGAAAGGAGTGGAGTTGCAGTTTTGTATCCAGCCGCTTGCCGGATTGTAAACGTGAACCATTTCGTCGAGCGAATGCAGGCCTTTCCACTCAGTGGACGACGTAGTGCCGTCCACCGGCTGCGCCCAATTCAATTTCGGATCACGTTTTGGCATAAAGTTGCCATGCCAGTAAGCAATGTTTCCTTTATCATCTGCGAATACGGTATTGTCCGAGCTGTTCGATCGCATGTTCATTACTTTCTTGAAATCTTCAAATCCCTTTGCCTTCGTTCGTAACCATGATTGTATTAAAGCATCGAGTGAGCGATTATTTTCTTTGAGGCTTAACCAGTCTCCGTTCCTGCTCCCCATCACGGGCCCGTGGCCTGTAAAGTATGTAGTAAATGTCTGTTGCTTAATATTATTGTTGTCTTTGTAGTTTATAGTTACTTGTTTTGTTTTTACCGGCAGCCATTTTCCATCATATAAGTAAGAAAGAGACTTCCCGTGTTTCCCGATCTTTTCTTTGTACAGATCGGCTACGTCCGCGTCACTTGAGGTATGCATCCATCCGCAGTGTTCATTAAAGCCCTGGAACACAAAAAAAGTCCCCCAGGTGACGGCACCATATGCATTCAATCCTTCATCACTCACCATTTGAGCTTCGGTGCGGAAATAAAAAGTTACGTGTGGGTTGATATATATTATCGCATTTTTAGAAGACGATCTGGAAGGCGCAACAGCAAAACCATTTGATCCTGTTTGCTCGATGTTATCTTTTGCGAACCTTAATTCGGAAAGGGAAACTGATGGGTCATTTGCAGGATACAAGTTCTTCATGTCCTCCAGCGTCAGTTCTGCTGTTTGTGTAGCGGAAATACTTCCATTTGTTCTCATTAGGGCGAACCAGGGTTCAAAGCGTTTCAATATCGCTGGTTTGATTTGCGGGTTTTTATAAAGAAAATAATTTACTCCGTCTGCAGCAGCATCTAATAGTTTCTTGAACCATTCCGGAGATCTCTTGTAATCTTTTATTGCCGCGCTGCTGTCATAGATCAACCGCATTTGAAGATCATCATACAAACCGGCTTTGCCGATTTCAGAAAGTCTTCCCATCATTTCAAGATTATTCTCTTCTACTTTCTGAAAATTTTCCTCACACTGGGCGTACAATAGTCCAAATACAGCATCGGCGTCTGTTTTTCCATATATATGAGGAATGCCCCAGTTGTCCCGTATGATAGTGATGCGCTGGGCTTCTGCTTTGTACCGGTTTATTTCCTGCGAAGTAAAGGTTTGAGAAAAAACAAATGATGGAATGAGAAATGACAGCAATAGTTGTTTCATGGTTCAAAAATAAGGGGGAATGGATAATAGATGATACATAATAGATGTTAGATAAAAGGCGAAGCATAAAAACCGCTGACGATGGATCTTGACGAAGGGCTAGAAGTTAACAGCTAGCAGCTAATAGCTAGTTTTGCAGTAAATTGCCCTTTCTATGGAAAAGAGGACGATCATCTCAGTAAAAGATCTTATAAAGAATTATGGAAATTTTGAAGCAGTAAAAGGCATAAGCTTCGAAGTATATGAAAATGAAATTTTCGGAATGCTGGGTCCGAATGGCGCAGGCAAATCAACAACACTGGAAATTATTGAAACATTGCGGGAGAAGACAAGTGGCGAGGTTATTGTCGATGGGCATGACCTTGATAGGGAGCCGAGCGAAATAAAAAAGATCATCGGTGTGCAGTTGCAGACCAGTGGTTATTATCCCGGACTTAACCTGGTTGACCTGATCGAACTTTTTTGTGGGTTGTACAATAAGGACATGGAACCGATGGAACTGCTGCAAATGGTAAATCTAACGGAAAAAGCAAAATCAAAGTTCAAGGAATTGAGTGGTGGTCAGAAGCAAAGATTTTCGGTTGCGACCACACTGATCAATGCCCCCAAAATTATTTTTTTAGATGAACCCACAACAGGGCTTGATCCGCAGGCGAGAAGAAGTTTGTGGGAATTGATCAGAACAATTCGTAACCGGGGGACAACCGTGATCATTACCACTCATTACATGGATGAAGCAGAATATTTGTGTGATAGGGTGGCAGTGGTCGATTCGGGTAAGATCATTGCATTAAACAGCCCCGACCAAATGATTGATGATCTTGTTGCTTCCGGCTTTGAAAGACCGAAAGAAGTAAAGAAGGCTAATCTTGAAGATGTATTCATTCATTTAACGGGCCACTCGCTGAGAGAAGATTAGGATGGTCGAATTGTTTGAAGTTTAAAGCTTGATGAAGTAATAACAATATAATAGTTGATTTTTATGACAACAACGGCTATTGATCCGAGATATCCAATTGGAACATATGAGCAACAGCCATTTTCTATTGAGCGTAAGGTGGAATGGCTCGCCGATCTCAAGTTTCTTCCACATTTAATGGAGAACGCAATTCTGAACCTGGATGAAGCGCAACTGCATACTCCTTATCGTGAAGGTGGATGGACTGTTCACCAGTTAGTGCATCATGTTGCCGATAGTCACATCAATGCTTATTGCAGGATGAAGCTTGCACTCACTGAAGACAACCCCACCATCAAACCTTATGACGAAAAACTTTGGGCTGAGATGAACGACGTACAAAAATTGCCGATCAATATTTCTCTTACCTTACTGCATGCACTACATGCGCGGTGGTTTGAGGCCTTGAAATATGTTTCCGATGATGAATGGAATAATAGAACTCTTTTTCATCCTGAGCATAAAAAAACGATGAGATTGTGGAACGTTCTCGGAAATTATGCATGGCATGGAAAACATCACGTCGCGCAGATAACAGCATTGAGGGAAAGGATGGGTTGGTAAAAAGATATTCAATATTCAATGTTCAACGAACAATGCTCAATTGAATATTGAAAATTGAAAATTGAGCATTGAGTATTTTTTCATGAAGTGGAAAATCCTCTCTTCCAAATACCTCTTTAAAGACACCTGGTTTTCTGTTCGCAAGGACAGGTGTGAAACTCCTGATGGTAAAATTGTTGATCCGTATTATGTGTATGAGTTCCCAACCTGGGTTACGGCATTGCCTGTTACTGAAGACAACAAAGTAATAATGGTAAAGCAATATCGCCACGCGATAGAAGATATCTCGCTTGAGATCCCGGGTGGATGTGTTGATGACACTGACAAGGGCTTAGAAGAAGCCATCGCCCGGGAGCTGTTGGAAGAAACCGGTTACTCGTTCAAAAAATTTGACTATCTCGGAAAGATCTCGGCCAATCCATCAACAAATAATAACTGGATGCACATGTTCCTGGCTACGGATGGAGTAAAAACTCACGAGCAAAAATTGGATCATAATGAAGACATCGACGTTCAGCTATATACCGTTAATGAATTGAAGAATTTAATAAAGGAAAATAAGATCGTACAGGCGATGCATGTTACTTGCATTCTGTATGGGCTGCAGAAATTAGGAGATTTGGAATTATAAGGGAGATCAGTAGCGATTACGATTGTTATTATTGAACTTGTTATAACCTCCGCCACCCCGGTTACCACCACCTCCGCCTCCACGATAGCCACCGCCGCCGCTACTCCGGTGACCGCCACCCCCACCGCTACCTGGACGGTCTTCCGCTGCCTTTACTACAAGAGGTTTTTTGCCAAGAGAAATATTATTAAGTCCTTCAATTGCTTCCTTTGCTTCTGCCTCTACAGGCATTTCAACAAAACCAAACCCGCGACTCTTACCGGTTTCTTTATCCATCGCTACTTTAGCGGAATTCACCTTGCCGAATTTTTCAAATATTTCTTCTAATTCGGCATCATCCAGATCATAAGGCAAACCAGCAACAAAAATATTCATGGCAACTTTTTGTGTGAAGTTACTGAACTTATATTTCTATGCGTTAATGATTTTTACTTATTAACCCCTCTTTGTTTAAATGTTGAAAATTAAATACCGGGTAGTGTCATGATAAGGTAATGCCTCAGTGTTTACCTTTAGTCGATGAAACGGGTCTTGTTATTTTTTTGCGGTGGTCTCGTCGTTCTGAAAGGGTTTGCCCAGCATTGCCCCTGGGATTGCAGCGGGATGATCGTACTGGAGACTCCCGTGGCAAAAGGCACGCTCTATAAATTAGAACCCGTCCTCGTTGATGAAGAAAAAAAGGTGATCGTTGATACAATGTATGGAACCAATAAACCAACCTATGATCGGTGCGATCTTTTATTCTATGATGATTTTACAAAGCAGCGTGCAAAAAAGATTGCAATTCATCATGGGTACGAATACGACACATTTTACCATTTTGCAGCGGGTCAGTATATCCTAAAGTACAATTTTTGCGAATTCAGGGACAAAAAATTGTACCTGAGGTACTCCGACGCGTCCTCCAAATCCAAAATCTATCATTACATAGAAATACCTGATGCTAATCGAATTCATTTACACGATTACAATAGTCAGCTTCGAGAACGAAAAATGGAAAAGATCAAAAATGACCTGAAAGGCTCAGTTTTGGTAGTGAGTTGTGAACAATGGAAATTAAAGAAACCGGAGTGTAAATAGCTACTCGGCGTGTTCTCTTTCGACCGAGAGCGTACATTCACCAATCAAAGCAGCGAGGGCTCCAACCGCTGCGAGCACTGGGGCGAGCACGGCTCCTACTACTCCAATTGTCAGGGGAAAAGTCATCAATTCTTTACCACTCTTGTCTTTAATGATGATCTTTCTGACGTTGCCTTCTTCAATTAAGTCTTTTATCTTTTTTAATAACTGTTCACCCGTTGTGGTGAAAGTTTCCCACGTAGTCTTTGCCATATTTTAAATTTTAGATCCACCAAATTTATTCAGTCGCCAATTGCATTTCTCGCTTCGCCATTGGCGCAGACGACTTTGAACTTTTAGTTTGTACATATTTGTTTAAGAAATGCATCATGATGATTGTGATGGTCATTGTTCCGATCACTACGTATCCTAGCCTGTCATAATGTTCCAATACACCGCTTTTTGTTTGCACCACGATCAAGCCTGCGACAGCGGACGCTATACCGCCTGCAATTTGTTGGATCGATGAATTAATACTCATAAATGCACCCCGGTCCTGCGCCTCTGGTACTGCCGTCATCAATGCGGACGAAGATATCATCCGCGACGAGATACCTATATATAATACTATGCTTAAAATGATAATGAGCCATAATGGAGTAATGCCAAGGTTTGTATAGATCGCGACCATAACCATACCAATCAATGAGCCCGCAACAAATATGGTATACTTGCCCACTCTGTCGCTCAATTTACCGATAGCTGGTCCTGTAAGAATCGTGAACACTCCCGAGACACCGTAAAGTATCCATAATTGATCCAGCCTGATCCCAAGATTAAAGTTGCTGAAGGTACTACCCAGGGGCATTAGCATAAAACCGCCAGTCGCCAGCAAAGTAGTAGCGGCAAACGCACGCAGGTAATGAGAATTTGAAATCGTTTTTACCAGGTGATGAAATGGATGCCGCTGATCGGATCTTATTTTTAAGTGCTCATCGATTGGTTTCATATATAGTGCAATCACCACTCCCACAGCAAAGCAAAATATCGCGATCATCCAAAATGGCGAATGCCATCCGAAATGATTCGCCAATACTAATCCTATGGGAAGACCTAATATTTGGCTGGCAGCAAATGCCATTTGTACAAATCCCATTACTCTGCCACGTACCTCCAGTTTGAATATATCACTTATGATGGCAAAGCTTATTGAGCCAATAACACCGCCAAATATGCCTGTTATGATCCTTGCAAAGAGCAGAAACTGGTAGGTGGGTGCAACAGCACACAACAAGGTGCCTCCAAGAAAACCGGCATAGAAAAAAAGAAGGAATTTTTTTCTGTCGAATTTGTCAGCAAAACCAGCCGCCAGTATTCCCGATATGCCCGCACTAAACGCATAAACCGACACAACCAATCCGAATTGGGATGGATGAATATGCCAGTTCTTTATTAGAAACACACCAAGAGGGGAAAGCACCATAAAATCAAGGATCACTGAGAATTGAATGATGGTCAATATGGCGATAACGAATGCATGGTAAGGAGTAAATATTTTTTCCTGAGTTGGTTTTTGTGTTGTTGTCATAATGTGAAGTTAGTGATCGCTACGCGGTAATCTCCGTTGTATTTCGGTTAAGGACTGCTCCGGGCCGGTTAAATTATTTTTTTGGCGGTGAAAGCAGTTTTTCGGATCAGGCGTTGATCAGGTTTTGTATTTCCTGATTTTTATTTCGAAGATCGATGCCGCCTTCAAGTATGGATTTCAGGTTAGTCATATAAAATGTCCAACCTTTACCGCATTCAATAAAAAAATACCGTTGCTCCTTCTCATCGTCCATTGGCATGGTTTGTTGTAACTCACAAATGGTCTCGCCACCTTCCTGCTTTATTGTTACCTGCACTACACAGCCGCCGGAAAAGCTGAATTCTAGTTCATCCCTTTCATTTGTAAAAAGAATTTCCTTTTCTTCTGCGGTGTCATCGGGGTAACCAAACCAAAGCCATTTATAACGATCGGCTTTTTGCACCGGTTCATCCCTGCGTCTGGGTGTGCCGTCGGGTCCTTTAAACTCCGCCGTTCGCAAAAACCAGCTTTCGAGGCCCTGTTGTGATGACCAGGCGTTGAAAATTGCCGCAGGCTCTGCATCGATCGTTATCCTTTTTGTGAATTGCTTCCAATTGTATGTTGTCATGATTACAGAAAATAAAATGCTGTTAAATAAATTTACAATTTATATACTGTTCCGCAATTGAGAAGGCCGTCCTGCTGACAATCACTTATCTTCGCGGACTTTCATGAAGGAGATCAACGAAATATTTGCCCTACTCGACACGCCGAAGAAGATAGCAATCACGACACATCAAAAACCCGATGCAGACGCCATGGGCTCGTCACTTGGCCTTTATAATTTCCTGGTGCAGTTTGGCCACCAGGTCACGGTCATTTCCCCAACCAATTGGGCTAGCTGGGTTAGCTGGATGCCCGGCAGCAAAAAGGTGCTCGATTATGAGATGCAAAAACAAAAAGCGGAAGCTGTGCTTGATGAAGCCGACTGGCTTTTTTGCCTTGATTTTAATCACTATAATCGTACAAAGAACATGGCGCCGAAATTGGCTTCATTGAAGTGTACGAAAATTTTAATCGATCATCACGAAGAACCCGACGAACAAAGTTTTGATTACGGGATCAGCGACGCTTCAAGAAGTTCGACGTGTGAGTTGATCTATGATTTCATTCTTGCTTCGGGCTATAAAGACAAGATAACATCAGACGTGGCTGAATGCATTTATGCCGGTGTGGTGGCAGATACCGGGTCGTTTCGCTTTCCCAGCGTATCGGCAAATGTTCACAGGCTAGTGGCCGACTTGAAAGACAAAGGGCTGCTGCATACACCTGTTCATGAGGCGCTCTATGATAATTTTTTAGAGAACCGCCTTCGGTTTATAGGCAATGTATTGTTGAACAGAATGGAAATATTTTATGAATACAATACTGCATTGATCGCAATTCCAAAATCTGATCTGCTTAAGTACAATATCAAAACAGGCGACACTGAGGGCCTTGTAAATTATCCTATGTCAATTCAGGGAATAAAATTAGTTGCTCTTGTGATCGACAGAGACGAAGAAAGAAAATGGAGTTTTCGCAGCAAGGGTGATTTCGATTGCAATACGTTTGCCCGCAAATATTTTGAGGGCGGTGGCCATTTTAATGCATCCGGTGGCCGCAGTAATGACTCCCTGGCTGAGACGGTAAAGAAATTCAAACAGGTGATGAAAGAAAATGAATCTTTATTACAATAAATATTAATTAAATGAAGTACAACTTTTCTGTGTTGACATTCTTAGCAGCGATGATTCTTGCACTAGCGGGTTGTAGCAACCTGGATTACAAGAAAACCAAAAGCGGCTTATTATACAAGATAATCTCTTCAGGAAATTCCAGGAACCCGGTGGTGAAAGAAAATAATTATTTAAAGTATAATGTCGTTACCAAACTCAACGACTCAGTACTATATAGTAGCTATGGAAAAATGCCTGGATACTTTAAGGTCGGGAGTGCCAAAGGTGCGGAATACTCACCCGTAGAAATATTCGGAATGCTGAAAAAAGGTGACAGCGTTATTACGGTATCAATGATCGATACTTTTATGAAAAGGGGTATGGCTAACCAAATACCGCCCGGCGCAAAAAAAGGCGACAGGATGATAATTACATTCAAGGTGGTGGATGTTTTTACGAATGATAGCGCAACACAAAAAGATTACAATGCTGAAATGGCCAGGGACAGACCCAGACAGGAAAAGGAAATGCAGGAACAAATGGCAACGCAAAGAAAACAAATGAAAGAGATGCGGGCGCAGCAGGAAGAGGAATCGCGTAAATCGGGCGAAGTCGACAGGGAACTAAAGAATATGGAAAGCTATCTTGCCTCGAAAAAGATCACAGCACAACAAACGGGTAAGGGAACTTTTGTTGTCATCAAACAACAGGGAACGGGAATCGCAGTTAACGATCAGGATACAGTGACAGTGAAATACACCGGCAGGATACTTGCAAATGACAGCGTTTTTCAAACAAGTACGTACACTTTTCCTCTTGGCGAAGGGGCGGTGATAGCAGGATGGGATGAAGGAATTAAATTATTCAAGGTGGGAGGGAAGGGTACATTATACATTCCGGGCTTCCTCGCCTACGGGGCAAATGCGAGGCCACCGTTTAAAGCATTTGAAGCTTTGATCTTTGATGTAGAAATTCTCAATTCACGACCTGCATCCGCAGCGACAAAATAAGTTCCGGAAAATAATTATTGTTTAAACAATTAAATTGCTGAACTTTGCTTCAGCTTTTTTTTATAGGCACTCATTATCAACTGACACGATCGTTTAGATCGGCTCCGTTTTTAATCCAAGAATCCTTGTACTTCTGTTCCCTTGAAAAAAGCCTTAGTCCCGTCACTTTGTTCGCAACATATATTGGTCCTTCTGAAAACTACTGGTTAAGTATAGTATCGTGCGTTGATTCGCGAGGTGTGTAAGAGCAATCTGTTAAGGTTGCTTTTTATTTCGCATCGTTTACTGCCTTCCAGAGCTCCACTGCCTCTTTCGCTTCTTTTACATCATGCACTCGCAGGATGTTTGCGCCGTTCATCAAAGCGATCGTATTTAACACGGTGGTGCCGTTTAACGCTTCTTCGGGTGAAATGTTCAGCGTTTTATATACCGATGATTTTCGGGAAAGGCCTACTAACAGGGGAGCATCGATCAACTTAAAAACGGAAAGGTCTTTAAGCAATTGGAAATTGTGAGCAATGGTTTTTGCAAAGCCAAAACCAGGGTCAATAATCAAATCAGTGATACCGGCATTCCTGCACTCATGTTTTTTCGCGATAAAAAAATCAAGCACTTCGCGGGTTACGTTTTCATAGCTGGCCAGTTGTTGCATTGTTTGGGGCGTGCCTTTCATATGCATAGCAATGTAAGGGACTTGCAACGCAGCTATAGTTGGCAGCATTTTGTGATCCATCATCCCGCTGCTGACATCATTCACAATACTCGCCCCCGCCTCTACGCATGTTTTTGCCACCGCTGAATAATAGGTATCGACAGAAATAAGAATGCCGGGGAATTTTTGATGCATTGCTTCAATACTTTCAATAATGCGGGTCAGCTCGGTATTCTCCGGAACTTGTTCACTTCCTGGCCTGGTACTTTGTCCTCCAATGTCAAGAATATCCGCCCCGTCGTTGATCATCTTTTCAGCCTGTGTTAAGATTTTATCTTTTCCGGAAAACCGGCTGCCTTCATAAAAAGAATCGGGTGTGGCGTTGATGATTCCCATTATAAGTGGCTTGTCAATGACCAGTAACCTTCCCTTACAGTTTAGTGTGAACATTTCCAGTTTGTTGTTATTTTTGAATCTAAAGATAACTCGTAATAGAAAATGAGGATCGCTGTCGCTGTAATACGTATACTGGTTGGAATCCTTTTTATCTTTTCCGGCCTTGTAAAGGCAAACGATCCATTAGGGCTTAGCTATAAAATGAAGGAGTTTTTTGAAAAATGGAATGAAGGTCTTGAACAGGGATCACTCTTGTTCAAAAATATTCTCATCAATCTTTTCCAATTTCTGCATGATCATTCCTTGTCGCTCTCGATATTCATGATCGCTTTTGAAATTCTTGCCGGTGTCGCACTGTTATTGGGCTGGCGCATGAAAGTGTTTAGCTGGCTGTTGTTACTGCTGATCATCTTTTTTACTTTTTTAACCGGCTACGCTTTTTACTCAGGCAAATTCACTAATTGCGGATGTTTCGGCGATTGCATTCCCATTACGCCACAAACATCTTTTCTAAAGGATATTGTTTTAACAATACTCATCATTTTTCTTTTTGTCAACAGGAAAAAGATCCGTCCTTATTTTTCCAGCAAGACAAATTTTTGGATCATGGCGGCTGTCACGCTCTTTAGCTTTGGTCTGCAATGGTATGCTTTGAGTTATTTGCCGTTCGTAGATTGCCTTCCTTTCAAAAAGGGCAATAACATTGCGGAAAAGATGAA
>Ga0070683_100003215_pt1 | contig 13190 bp, 14 predicted proteins | sample KBSC713LmetaG_FD_64662 | JGI IMG/M metagenome (GOLD analysis project Ga0070683, IMG submission 64662) | Corn rhizosphere microbial communities from Kellogg Biological Station, Michigan, USA - KBS C7.1-3L metaG | ecosystem: Host-associated > Plants > Roots > Rhizosphere ...
CGACACGACCAACAACGGCACCGCCGAGGGCGGCTCGCCCAACGGCGAGGGCATCTGGACCTTCTCGCCCGCGTTCACCCACGAGGTCCGCTTGGCCGGTGTGCCCAACCTCACCGTCGACGAGAGCTCGCAGTTCCAGAACGCCAACCTCACCGCGGACATCTACGACGTCGACTCCGCCGGCAACGCCACGCTCATCAGCCGCGGCACCTACCTGCTCGGTGGCAGCGGCACGATCTCGTTCGACATGTACGGGGACGACTGGGTGCTGCCCGCCGGCCACCGCATCGGCGTGCTGATCGGCTCCTCCAACGCCGAGTGGTGGACGCCCACGCCCACCTTCCAGACCGTGACCGTGAACAGCGCGCACGTCACGCTCCCGTTCCTGAGCTGCGCCCGCACCAAGTTCATCCAGGGCGATCCCTCGGTCAAGCTCGACAGCTACAAGTCCGACTCGCCCTTCCCCGTGGACGCGACCACGATCCAGTCGGCCACCGACCCGTCGTTCCCCGTCCCGCCCGCTCTGAGGGACTGCGGTCTTTAGGGCGCCCTTATAGGGTGCCGGGTCCTGCCCAACCGGAAAGGACCGGACTTGCAACGAAGTCGACTCGCCGTACTCACTGCTGCGCTCGCTGCTCTGGTGGCCGTCGCCGTCCCATCGGCACAGGCCGCCTCCAAGAAGGGCACGACCATCACGGTCATGAGCCGCAACCTCTTCCTCGGCGCGGACCTCATCCCGCTCGCCACCACGCCACCCGGCGCGCAGTTCGAGCAGACCGCGCAGAACATGTTCGCCGGCGTGAGCGCCCAGGATCCCAACGCCCGGATGAAGCTCGTGGCCGGCGAGATCGCCAAGGCCAAGCCGGACCTCGTGGGCTTCCAGGAGCTGTCGCTGTGGCGCACGGGCCCGGCGCCCGCCTCCACCGTCGCGTACAACTACATCAAGACGATCCTCGCGCAGCTCAAGAAGCTGCATCAGAGCTACCGCGTGGTGACGATCAAGCAGGGCTTCAACGTCGAGGGCCCGATGGGCGGCGGCAGCGACGTGCGGCTCACGCTCGGCGACGCGATCATCGCGCGCAAGGGCGTGAAGGTGAAGCACGCGCGCTCGGGGATCTTCAAGAACCAGCTCACGATCCCGACGCAGGCGATCGGCAACGTGGTGACCGAGCGCAGCTACAACCAGCTCGACGCGACCGTGCACGGCGTCACGGTCCACGTGGTCAACACCCACCTCGAGGCCTACAGCCCCGACTTCCGGCTCAAGCAGGCAAAGGAGCTCGTCAAGGGACCGCTGCGCTCCAAGCTACCGACGATCCTGATCGGCGACCTCAACTCCGGTCCCAACCTGCCCAAGGCCGAGGACCGGCCTCCCTACCAGGCGATCGCCAAGGCCGGCTTCAAGCCTGAGCGGACCGCGAAGTTCAGCTGCTGCTTCGACAACCTCACGGACAAGACCGGCTGGGACCACAACGTCGACTGGATCATGGCCAAGCCCAGGCTCAAGCTCGTGCGCTCGTTCATCACGGGCAGCGAGACCACGCGGGCGGGCGTGCACCCCTCCGACCACGGCGGAGTGGTGAGCGTGCTGCGGCTCAAGAAGACGAAGTAGCCGAGCGGTTCAACGGCTGACGCGCGCTGTGGTCGTGGCGAACGACCGCAGCGCGCGGCCGCCGCTCCACTCCACCTCGGCGCGCACCGCACCGAGGCGACCGGGCCGCGCCCGCAGCGTCCAGGTGCGGCGCGTGACCCGGCCGGCGCCGAGAGCTGAGATTGCGATCCGCCCGTTGGCGGCGGACCAGCCGCCGGGCAGCCGCAGGCGCAGGTCGATGCCGCTCGCGGGCGCGTCGCCCGCGTTGCGCACAGTGACCTCCACCCGGGCGCGCCGGCGAGGGGCGCGCACCCGGCGGAGGCCGATGCGCACGTCGGCGGTAGGAGGATTGGCCGAGCACGCCGAGCTGGGCGTGCTCGCGCCGGTGGCCCAGGCGCCGCCCGCGGTGTTGCCGAGCGCGAGAGTCAGTTGGCCGCCGGGCACTAGCGCCGAGTGGGCCACCGAGCTCGTGGTGAGCGGCGAGCCGTTCAGCGTCCCGCCCTCGATGTAGCGCAGCCCCGCGGACGCGCCCGGCGCGGCGATCACCAGCGGACGGGCGCCCGGCTGACCGATCTCCACGCGATCGAACATCGGCGTGGTGAGCGCGTAGTGGTCGTCGCCTCCCGTGATCGGGTAGAGCCCCAGCGCCGACAGCACGTACCAGCCGGACATCGTGCCGAGGTCGTCGCCGCCAGGCAGGCCGTTGGGCGCGGTGGTGTAGAGCGTCTCGGCCGCCCGCACCACGTCCGCCGTCTTCCACGGCTGGCCGAGGTAGTCGTAGAGGTAGGGCGCCTGGAGGTCCACCTCGTTGTGCGGGTTGTAGTGCGATCCGCTCCCGTGCCAGTACCTGCGCACAGCGGACGCTGGGCTGGCGGTGATCGCGCCGTAGGCGAAGAACCGGTCGAGCTTGGCGAGCGTGGCCTTGGTGCCGCCGAGCGCGGCCGCCAGCCCGCCCACATCCTGCGGCGCGAGCCACGTGTACTGCCAGGCGGACCCCTCCTTGAACCCGCTCCGCGAGCGCGCGTGGAACGGCTTCTTCCACGAGCCGTCGTCACGCCGCGCCCGCGCGAACCCGGCCCGCGTGTCGATGCTGCCGCGGTAGCGCTTGGAGCGTCGCAGGAAGTAACGGGCGTCGGAGGCCTGCCCGAGCCGACCCGCCATGAGCGCGATCGCGCAGTCGTTGAGCGCGTACTCGAGCCCCACCGACGCCGAGAACGTGTAGTCGCCGCGCCCGCCGAAATACGGGACGAAGCCGCGGTTCACGTACGCCTCGAGCCCGGTGCGCCCCTCGAAGGGGGAGCGGTTGGGCACGTCGGTGGCGTTGTGCAGCACGGCGGCATACGCGGATTGGACGTCGGCCGGGTGCACGAGTCCCTTGAGATAGGCGTCGGCGATCACGTTGGAAGCCGGGTCGCCGATCATCTCGTTGGTGTCGAAGTGCGCGTACACCCACTTCGGCAGCCAGCCCGACTCGCGCGCGTCTTCGATCAGGCTGTGCACCATGTCGCCCACGCGTTCCGGAGCCACCAGGTCGATCACCTGCTGAGCCGTGCGGTAGGTGTCCCACATCGAGAAGCTCGTGTACTGCGCCTGCCCGGCCGGCACGTGGTGCACGCGATCGTCGAATCCGGCGAAGCGGCCGTCGACGTCCGAGAAGAGGCTCGGATAGAGCAGCGTCCGGTACAGGGACGTGTAGAAGGTCTGCCGCTGCTGGTCGCTGCCGCCCGACACGCGCACGCGACTGAGGATGTCGTTCCAGGAGGCGCGGGCGCGCGCGGTCGTGGCGTCGAAGTCGAAGCTGTTGCCGGTCTCCGCGCTGAGGTTCTTCAGCGCGCCGGCGCTGTCCACGTACGAGACCCCGACCTTCGCCACGAGCGGCCCCTGAGCCGCCGCGTTGCCGAACGACACCCAGGCGCCCACGTCCGGGCCGTTGGCGTCGCGGCGACGCGGGCTCAGCCGGTTGTCGTGGCCAGTGCCGAACGAGGTGAACGGCCGGCTGAACGTCATCGCGAAGTAGAGCGTGTAGCGGTTGTGGCTGCGCGCGGGGCACGCGTTCCAGTAGCCCCAGCTGCGCACGAAGCCAACGACGGTGTTCTTGCCCACCACGTGCACCTTCGCGTCCTGCACGCCGCGGAAGTTGGCGCCCGGATCGATGATCACGTTGGCGGACGAAGCCGCGGGATAGCTGAAGCGCGCCCAGCCCGTGCGCGGCGTGGCGCTCAGCTCGGCGCGCACCTTCCAGCGGTCGAGCGTGACCGCGTAGTAGCCCGGTGACGCCTGCTCGCTGGAGTGCGAGAACGGGGACTTCTGGGCGGTGGCGTCGACGGTGCGCACCCTGCCGGTGGTGGGCAGCGAGACGACGTCGCCCATCGCCGCGCAGCCCGTCCCGGACAGGTGCGTGGTTCCGAAGCCCCATGTGCGCGGTTGGGAGAACTTGTAGCCACCGCCGCCCGCGCCGTCGGTGTTCGGGCTGTACTGCACCATGCCGAACGGCGTGGTGGCGCCCGGGAAGACGGCGCCCGACTCGGTTCCGGCCATAGGCCGGACGAGCGCGGCGTAGTCCACGGCGGGCGCGGGGTCGGAGGTGGCGCTCCCGGGGTCGTTCAGCACCCCGGCAAGCAGCAGCACGAGCGCGAGCGCCAATCCTGCCCAGCGCGGGATGGGGTCGAGGGGGCGAGACACCGAGGTTTCACAACACTACGGCAGGCCATGAGTAGTGGCGGACGCTCCGACGGCCGAGTTCAGCTCGCGCAGAAGCTTCATGAACTCATCGAACCGCTCTGCCCCGAGCTCCTGCCGCCACTCGGCCTCAACCTCGGCCACGATCTCGCGGATGGCTCGAAGCGCCCGCCGCCCGCGCGGGCTCAGCCAAATCCGTTTCCTGCGCGGATCGGCGCGCTCGGGCCGCCGCTCCAGGTATCCCAGCTGCTCCATCTGGCCGAGCAGGTAGTTGGCCGCCTGCTTGCTCATCCTCAGTTGCGAAGCCAGCTCCGACGGGCTCAGGCCGTGCGGGCCGGGGTACTGGAGCACGTTCAGATGCGCGGGGACGAGGTCCCTGTAGCCGCGAGCGTGAAGTCCGGAGAGCATCCGCGCACGCACCACCTCCCACGGCAGGCGGAGCAGCGCGCCGACGAGCGGCGGTTTCAGCTCATTGCGGTCAGCGGTAGTACTCATCAAGTTGACTTGCCGGGCGCCCAACGTTAGATTGAGGTCAAGTCACTTTACTCGGAGGTCAGGCATGAAGTCGGACGCGATCGCCGTTGGCGCCATACGCATTCAGTTCCTTGTGGACCCGGAGCAGGCGGAGGAGAGCGTGAGTGTGTTCGAGTGCACGGTGGCGGCCGGCGTCAAAGTGCCCGCGCCACATAGCCACGACGCGTTCGACGAGACGATCTACGAGCTCGAGGGCGCCTGCACCTGGACCGTCGACGGGAACCGGGTCGAGCTCGCGCCCGGCGAGGCACTCTTCATCCGCCGCGGCTCGGTGCACGGCTTCGAGAACGAGGGCGATGAACCGGTGCGCTTCCTGGCGATCGCGTCGCCCGGCATATTCGGGCCGAGCTACTTCAAGGAGGTCGGCGCCCTGCTCGCAAACGGAGGACCGCCGGACCCTGCCGAGATCGGCGCGGTGATGCGCCGCCACGGGCTCACGCCCGCGCCGCCTGGGTAGAGTCGCGGTCATGGCCTCACTCATCACTGGCGTGGACTTCGTGTCCGTGCCCACACAGGACCTCGAACGCGCTGTCCAGTTCTACGGCGAGACGCTCGGTCTCGAGCGCTCGGTGTACGTGCCCGAGCGCAACTACGCCGAGTTCGAGAACGGCACGGTGACATTCGGCGTTGTCAATCCGGAGAAGATGGGCATCGGGCCGTTCAAGCCCAACGCCAACCACTTCGCTCTACACGTGGACGACGTGGCGGAGGCGCGCAAGGCGCTCGAAGAGCGGGGCGTGAGCTTCATCGGCGACACCTTCGACACGGGCGTCTGCCACATGGCGTTCTTCAACGACCCGGACGGCAACGCCCTCCTGCTGCACCACCGCTACGCCCCGCGTCAGAGCGAGGCGTAGCGAGGCGCGAGAACTAGTGGCCTGAGTCGGTCGCGGGGGTCGCGGGAACGGCCTCGCGGCGGCGGGTCAGGCTGCGAACCAGCTTGCCGATCAGGCCGATCAGTGCGGGGATGAGGATGAGCATGTCTGTCTCCTGTGTGTGCCGGGGGCTCTTGCGGACATGCCTCGATGATCGGCCCGCCCGGCCTCGATTTCATCGGCGCGCGGGTCGAACTTCGGGCTCCACCCGCGGGTGGATCGCGGTGCCTCCTTACTCCACCCTGGAGCCGATGACCGGCAGGGTTGCGAGCCGTATCGTCTGGGGAATGCCGAGGCGACTCTTCCACTGGTACTTCCGGCAGCGCCGGATGGTCGGGCTCCCCGGCGAGCCCCGCACGCCGGAGGTGATCTTCCTTCGCACGCTCGGCCTCGCCTACCTCCTGCTGTTCCTCGTGACCACCTTTACCACGGCGCCGCGGCCCGGGATCGAGGGCAAGGGGTTAGGAGTCCTGGCCGCGTTCGCGCTCTTCGTGGCGGGAGTCGCGCTCACGAGCCCGAACAGGGAGGCGCCGGAGCCCCGGCGCGTGGCCGGCCTGTTGGTGGTGGCCGCCGCCTCGGCCGTGCTCGTGGCGCTGCAGCCGTCCGGCCTCTGGGAGGCGAGCCCGTACTTCATCGGCATCGTGGCCGCGATGCGCCTCGAGCGCGGGACCGGCCCGTGGGTGCTGGGCGTCTCGCTCGTCACGCTTGGCGCCGTCGCCGGGGCCACCGGCCACTGGGACCAGGTGGTCTGGGTGATCGTGGGCGCGGTGCCGTGGTTCCTCATCATCCGCATCATGCGGGCGTTCAGGGAGCAGACCGTCGAGCTCGAGCTCTCGCGCGCCGCCGCGGCGGAGGCAGCGGCGGAGGCCGAGCGCAGCCGCGTGGCGCGTGAGATGCACGACGTGCTCGCCCACTCGCTCTCCGCGCTTGCGCTCCAGCTCGAGACCGCCCGCCTCAGCGCGCACAAGCGCCAGGTCGACCCCGAGCTGGCGAGCGACATCGACCGCGCCCACCACCTCGCCGTGGCCGGCCTCGATGAGACGCGCCGCGCGATGCGCGCGCTGCGTGGCGAGGAGCTGCCCGGCCCCGAGCTCGTTCCCGCTCTTACACAGGCTTTCGAGGAGCAATCCGGCCTGCCGGTGGCTTTGGAGGTCCAGGGCGAGCCGCGGCCGCTCGACCCGGACGCCCGGCTCGCGCTCTACCGGACCGCGCAGGAAGCGCTCACGAACGTGCGCCGCCACGCGACGCCGGACAGCGTGGATGTCATGCTCGACTACCGCTCCGATGCGACCGTCCTCGTGGTGGCCGACCACGCCGCAGACCGGACCCCAGTGCTCGTCGACGGCGCCGGCGCGGGCGAGTCGGGTTACGGGCTCACCGGCATGCGCGAGCGGGCCGAGCTGCTCGGCGGCGAGCTCGTCGCCGGGCCCACCGAGGACGGCTTCCGCGTCGAGCTGCGGCTGCCGGCGTGAGCGTCCGCGTGCTGCTGGCCGACGATCAGCGCCTCGTGCGCGAGAGCCTGGCGACGATGCTCGGGCTGCTCGACGGCATCAACCTCGTCGCGACGGCGTCGGATGGCGAAGAGGCGATTGACCTGGTGAAGAAGCACGACCCCGATGTCGTGCTGATGGATCTCAGGATGCCGAGGCTCGATGGCACGGAGGCGATCAGGCGCCTGCGCGAGCGCGACGCCGAGGTGCGCGTGATTGCGCTGACCACATTCGCCGACGACGAAAGCGTGATCGGCGCGCTGCGTGCCGGAGCGCGCGGATACCTGACGAAGGACTCGAGCGCCGAGGACATCCAGACGGCGATTTTCAGGGTCGCGGCCGGCGAGGCGATCCTGGATCCGGCGATCCAGCATCACGTCGTGGCTGCACTGGCGACCGATGACCACGAGCCCACCCCCACCGACCTACCGGACGGACTGACGCCGCGCGAGGCCGAGATCCTCGCGCTGATCGCCGACGGGCTGACGAATGGCGAGATCGCCGAGCGGCTCGTGATCAGCCCGACCACCGTGAAGTCGCATATCAACCACCTGTTCGCCAAGGCCGGCCTGCGCGACCGCGTGCAGGCGGTCACCTACGCGTACCGCAACGGGCTGGCGAGCCCGCCGAGCTAGGTCGCTAGGCCGCCGCGAAGCGCTGTGCGGAGCGAGCGCGCCGCTTGGCCGCCTCGACCTCGCGGTCCTTGGGCGGCGCGTTCGTCACCAGCGAGGCGAGCAGGTGCTCCGTGGCGTGGGCGATCTCGTCAACCGCGCGGTTGAACGCTTGCTCGTTCGCCTGCGAAGGCTTGCTCGACCCGCTGATCTTGCGCACGTATTGCAGCGCGGCGTCGCGGATCTCCTCGTGGCTGGCGGCCGGCTCGAAGTTGTGGAGAGTTCTGATGTTTCGGCACATGAGCCCAGCCTACTCGGGTGGTGTGGCACTGCCTTCGATCAGCCGGAACCAGACGATCGTCATCGGCTCGTCGTCGGTCAACCGCCAGCCGGGCTCGCCCAGCAGCACGGCGGTCTCGTCGCGGCAGCCGTCGTAGAAGCTGCGCTGGTCGACACGCCACTCCTCGAGGGTGGTCGTGCCCGCGCTCTCGGCGTTGACCACGTCGGGAGTGATCTGGCCGAACGGCAGCACGACCACGCGCGTGACCTCCACGTCGCCCCAGCGGCGGCCGTCCTGGTCGCGGATCGGGAGCCGCATGCCCAGGCTGGGAGTGCCGCCCTCGAGCTCCCACTCGCGCGCCAGCGAGATCGCGGCCGTCTTGCGGCCCTCGACGATCGCGCGGATGAGCCGCTCGCCCGAGCCGCGGTCGTTCTCGTGGCCGAACTCGAGGAACGGCTCGCGGGCGTCGCGCCAGGGCGAGAGCGGAATCTCCGCGGTGATCCGGGTGCCGTCGCCGGGCGGGCTGTCGATCTCGAGCTTGCCGCCGAGCGACTCCACCCGGTCCACGAGCCCCGCGAGGCCCGAGCCGCCCTCCGTGGTGGCGCCGCCCACGCCGTCGTCCGACACGGTGGCGTGGATCAAGCGGCCGGCCTGGTGGATGTCCACCTGCACCGCCGACGCCTCGGCGTACTTGGAGGCGTTGGTCGCCGTCTCTGAGACGAGGTAGTAGAGCGTCACCTCCACCACGTCCGGCAGCCTGCGCTCTGGCAGCGATACCACCTCGAGCGGGACGGTGAGCCGCGCCGCGAGCGTCTCGAGCGGCTGGGCCAGGCCACACTCAACGAGCCCGGACGGGTGAAGCCCGCGCGACAGCTCCTGCAGCTCGGTGAGCGCCGCCGCGGCCTCACGCTCGACGGTCTCGAGGAGTTCAGACGCCTGCTCCGGCGAGGCGTCGAGCTGTCGACGAGCGAGCTTGACCAGGTTGCCGAGCGCGAGCAGCCGTTGCTGAGCGCCGTCGTGAAGATTGCGGCCGATCCGGCGGCGCTCCTCGTCGGCAGCGTGCACAACTCGCGCGCGCGAAGCGTTGATCTCCGTCTCGCGCTCGCGCAGGGTGATCTCGTGGCGGCGGCGCTCCACCTCCGCGGCCGCGCGCGAGGCAAAGATGAAGAGCGCGGTGAGCTCCTCGTCGCTTGCCTCGAGGCGTCGTTTGGACTGCACGCCGATATAGCCGAGGCGCTGACCGTCGGAGCCGCGCAGCACGATCGCCAGGTAGCCGTCGAGCGCGTACTCGGCCACGAGCGGGTCGGCGGGAAAGCTTTCGCATACGCCGTCGGGGATGGACACGACGTCGCGGGTGAGCGTGAGCGCGCAGGGCGAGCCCTCGAGCGGGAACTCCACGCCCTCGCCAAGAGCGTCCGCAGCGCCGGGCCATGCCGCGAGCGTGCGCCCGCTCTGCGGCGGGTCGCCGATGTACTCGGCCACGAACGCCACTTCGGCGCCAAGCGCCTCGGCCACATGGCGCACCAGCGAGCGGAAGAACGCCTTACCGACAACCGGCGCGGTTCCTGCCGCGATCGTGCGAAGGAGATCGCGCTCAGTTGCTTCTTGCGAGGACGCGAGCGGGGCGGTCATAGAGAACGGTGTGGCTCCTGGAGCCAACCGATCGTAGCGTCGATGCAGGCGTCTGACAGTGTTGCTAACCGCCCCTCGGACGTTCGGCCATAACCCTTGCTTCGCACCCCTTGCGGGGCTAGTTTCGCGCTGCAACGCCCCACTAATCACAGGAGGACGATCCCGTGATCGACCACTCCGGCATGCCTCTCGGCAAGCAGCGGCCCCGTCACGATCCGCGCACTCTCCAGCTTGCCGACTACCTCGACACCACTCAGCTTCCGGCCGCGCCCGCGAGCTGCGACTGGGGGACCAAGCTGTCATCCGACGGCTGGGGAATGATGCTGAACGACAAGATCGGCGACTGCACCTGCGCCGCCGCCGCTCACCTCATCCAGGACTGGACCTCGAACGACGGCACGCTTGTCACCCTTTCGGACGACGACGTCCTGAAGGCGTACGAGCACGTCAGCGGCTACGACCCCAAGACGGGCGATAACGACAACGGCGCCGTCGAGATCGACGTCCTCAACTACTGGCGCAAGAAGGGAATCGGCCGCCACAAGTTCGACGCGTATGTGGCGCTCGAGCCGAAGAACCACGAGCACATTCGCGACTCGATCCACCTGTTCGGCGGCTGCTACGTCGGCCTGGCGCTACCCGTGTCGGCGCAGACGCAGCGCACCTGGACCGTCCCGCCCGGCGGCACCACCGGCCGCGGCGCGCCCGGCTCCTGGGGCGGCCACGCGGTCATCCTCACCGGCTACAACCCGCGCCGGGTGACCTGCATCACCTGGGGCGAGGAGAAGCAGATGACCTGGAGCTTCGTCGACGCCTACTGCGACGAGGCCTACGCGCTGTTGTCGATCGACGACTGGCTGCACGGCGATCGCAAGTCGCCGGACGGGCTCGATCTGGAGACCCTTCGCAGCGATCTCGCGCAGATCAAGGATCACGTAGCGCACGCAGTGGCGTAAGAGTGCGGAAGTGCGGAAGTGCGGAAGTGCGGAACTAGTTTTTCCCGCTCTCCGCACTCCGCTCTCCGCACTCCTCCAACACCTCTTTCGCGATAGCGAAAGCGCTGTTGGCACGCGGCACTCCTGCGTAAATCGCCGTGTGCAAGATCACCTCGGCGATCTCGTCCGGCGTCAGGCCGTTCGTCAGCGCGGCGCGTACGTGCATTCCGATCTCGTTCTCGGCACCCAGGGAGACGAGGGCTGCCAGCGTGATGCAGCTGCGGGTCTTGCGGTCGAGGCCTGGGCGGGACCAGATCTCGCCCCACGCGTAACGGGTTATGAAGTCCTGGAACGGCTCGGTGAAGGGCGTGGTGTTCGCCACCGCGCGGTCCACGTGCTCGTCGCCGAGGACCTCGCGACGTGTCTTCATTCCCTGCTCGCGGTCGGCCATGCTCAGCCCTCCGATTCCAGGTGGTCGAGGATCAGATCGGTGACCTCCGTCGCCCGCTCGACGTTGATCAGGTGCGCGCCCGGATCGAGCACGGTGAGGTGGGCGCCCGGGATGTCCTCCGTGAGGAATTGTGCGTGCGGGTCGGGCGGCGTTGACGGGTCCTGTGCGCCGGCGATTATGCGCGTGGGCGCGGCGATCCGCTCGAGCTGATCGCGCAGATCGAGCCGCTCGAGCGCTCCGCAGCACAACGCGTAGCCCTCGTCGGGTTGCGCGGCGATCATCGCACGTATGCGTTCCACCACCGCGGGCTGGCTTTGGCGAAATCCCTCGGTGAACCAGCGCTCGACGCCCGCGCCGGCCACCGACTCGGTGCCGTGCTCGCGCACCGTGGCGGCGCGCTCGATCCACGTTTCCGGTGTGCCGAAGTACGACGTGGTGCAGAGCAGGACGAGGCGATCGATCCGCTCCGGGGCGTTGGCCGCCAGCCACATGCCGGTCATGCCGCCCATCGACAGCCCCACGAAGTGCGCGCGCTCGATCTCGTTGCGATCGAGCAGGTCGAGCACGTCCTGGCCGAGGTCCGGGATGTCATAGGGACCCGGCGGCACCGGCGACTCGCCGTGGCCGCGCTGGTCGTAGCGCAGCACGCGGAAGCGCTCCGACAGCGCCGGCACCTGCGGGGCCCACATCTCCAGCGACGATCCGAGCGAGTTGGACAGGACTACGACGCGAGCATCGTGGGGCCCGTTGATGCGGTGGTTGAGCTCGACGCTCATGCGCTGCTGCGGTGCGCCTCGAGCGCGCGGTCGATCAGCTCGGAAGCAGCGCCCAGATACGACTCCGGCGCAAGTGTGGCGTCGTCCACGTCGGGGAGAGCCTCCCGCAACGACACGCCTTCGTCCATCACCCTGCGCGCGGCCTCCTCGACGACCTCCCTCGCCTTCGCCCGCCCTAGCGACGGCGTGAGCGCCGTGACGACGCTCTCGCTCATGAGCAGGCCGCCCGTGATGTCGAGGTTCGCGCGCATGCGGTCGGTGTCCACCTCGAGTCCCTCGAGCAGCCCGCGCAGTGCGGCCGCCGCCGAGCCCGTGAGCCGCAGCAGGTCCGACAGCGTCTCGGCTTCAGCCTGCCACGCGCCCGCGGCGCGCTCGTGCTCCTGCGTCATCGACGCGAGCATCGTCGCCACGAGACCCGGCACGCGCGCGGCACACGCACTCACCGCAACGGCACCGACCGGATTGCGCTTGTGCGGAAGCGTCGACGAGCCGCCGCGGCCCTCGCCGCCGCCTTCGCTCACCTCCCCCACCTCGGTCTGCGCGAGCAGTTCCACGTCGCGCGCGATCTTGCCCATCACGCCCGCCGCGGCGCCCAAAGCGCACGCGAGCCGCACCGGTCGCACGCGCACGGTCTGCCACGGCAGCGCCGGCTCCGCGAGCCCGAGCGAGCGCGCGACCGACGCCACCGCAGCCGGTCCCTCGTCACCGAGCGCGGCCAGCGTGCCCACAGCGCCGCCGAGCTGAACCGCCAAGCCGTTCGCGCGCACGTCCGCAAGCTCCGTCTGCACCTGGTCGAGCCCGCTCAGCCAGCCGGCGGCCTCGAGCCCGAACGTGATCGGCGCGGCCTGCTGCAAGAGCGTGCGGCCAGCCATCGGCGCGTCGCGATAGCGCTCCGCCAGCCCGGCGCAGGCGTCCGCGGCCGCGCCCAGATCCTCGAGCAGCGGTCCCAGCGCGCGCCCCGCCACCAGCATCGCCGCGCTGTCCACCACGTCCTGGCTCGTGGCGCCGCGATGCAAGTGAGCAGCGGCGTCCTCGGGCAGCTTCGCGCGCAACGCGCTGAGCAGACCCGGCACCGGCGTGCCCTTGTCGGCGGCGCTGCGCCCGATCTCCTCCAGGTCGAAGCCGTCCGCCACACACGCAGCCGCGATGGCCTCTGCCGCGTCCGCCGGCGCCACCGCGCGCGCCAGCGCGGCCTCGAAGTCGAGCATCGCCTGCAGCCAGGCGCGACCCCTCACCTCGTGGGCCACGCGGCCCTGCCCGAAGAGACCGCTAAATATCGAAGAAGACAGTTTCGTTCTCCCCCTGGAGGTGCACGTCGAAGCGGTAGCCGTCGTCG
>Ga0070683_100003216_pt1 | contig 13190 bp, 10 predicted proteins | sample KBSC713LmetaG_FD_64662 | JGI IMG/M metagenome (GOLD analysis project Ga0070683, IMG submission 64662) | Corn rhizosphere microbial communities from Kellogg Biological Station, Michigan, USA - KBS C7.1-3L metaG | ecosystem: Host-associated > Plants > Roots > Rhizosphere ...
GCGACGTGGCGGCGGAAGCTCCGCTCTCCGATCGAGATGACCGAGCCGGTTTCATCGATGGAGTGATACGTGAGGATCGCTCTCATACGCGCGCGGTCTCCCCCGATCGAGCGAGTGACGGCGTCCGCTGGATCGACGGACGAAAGCGATGCACGAGATCGAGATAGCGTGGAAGCACGGCATCCTCGCTGTACGACTCGTGGAAGACCGCGTAGGCGCGCTCGCCCATGCGGGCGTGACGCTCGTCGTCCGCGAGCATGGCGCGCATACCGCGCTCGAGCTCATCGGCATCGGCAAAGGTGACTCCCGCGCCGCTGCCTTCCACGAGCTCGAGATACGAGCCGAGCCTGCGCGCCAGGACGGGGACGCCGCGACTGTACGCCTCGATGACCGACATCCCGAAGGTCTCGAAGCCACGAGACGATGCGATGACCGCGCGGGCACCCGAGTACAGATCCGAGAGGGCGTGACCGGACTGGAAGCCGACGAAGCGCACACGGGGGATGCCCGCCGCGCGGCGCTCGAGCGCCGCGCGCTCGGTGCCTTCGCCAGCGATCACGAGGTCGGCATCTTCGAAGGTCGCGAACCGGTCGATGACATCGTCGAGGCCCTTCAGGGACTCGATCCGTCCGACGAACAGGAAGTAGGGTTTCGCGCCCGCGGGACGGCGCCGCGCGGGCTGACCGGGATCGTGGACGAAGCCCGGGATCACTTCCATGTCCCGCGGGAAACCGAACTCGTGGTGCTTCGCGCGACTGAATGCGCTGACGGCGATGAACGCGTCGACCTCGTCGAGATGCCGCTCGAGCAAGCCGGTGTGCCGCCACAGCTGCGGCGGCCGACCGTAGCGCAGCTGGCATCGCACGCACTCGCGTCCCGTGCACGGCTCGACCTGGTGGCGCCAGAGCACGTGCGTCGGACACACGAGCCAGTGCTCGTGCGCGGTGTACAGCTTGACGGCGTCGCCATACGCCAGCGCAGCGGGGCCACCGACGAGTGACACGTTGTGGAAGTGGATGACGTCGAAGCCCCCGTCATCGAGCAGGCGCTTGAGGGTCCGGCGATGGACGAGGGGGTGGCCGGTCTGCTGCGTCAGTCCGACGGCCACCGCGCCGAGCGCACTGCGGAGCCGATGGACGACGACCCCCTCATCCGACCCGACCGGCGTGGCGTCGCGCCGTCCGGACAGCGTGCGATACGCATCGTCGTCGCAGATGACGGTCACGTCGTGGCCAGCTCGCACGAGCGCGCGAGCGAGGGACTGTACGGCCACCGCGTCGCCGCCGAAGCTTCGCGGCGGGTAGAAGGTGGTGACCATGCAGAACCGGAGCGGCGTCACGAGACTGCCGGCATGGGAGCAGCGCGGCGGCCGATGGCCACCACGTCGTCGAGCGCGTCGAGCGTCGCGCGAGCGCTCGCCCGCCAGGTGAGTCGTGACGCGCGTTCGAGCGCAACGGCGCCGAGGCGCTCGCGCTCGCGCGCGTCGAGGAGGGCACGCATCGCGGACACCAGCGCCGCGGTGTCGCCTGGCGCGACGAAGTAGCCGCCACCCTCGAGCAACTGCGGCAATGGACTGGCGAGTGTCGCGACGACCGGTGCGCCGCACGCGGCCGCCTCCACGGCTGGCAGGCCGAAGCCCTCGTTCTCCGAGGGCAGGAGCAGCGCGGCGGTTCCGGTCAGCAGGTGCCGCAGCGTCTCGTCCGGAAGAAATCCCGTCCACTTGATCAGGTCCGACGTGCCGCAGTCGGCGATGGCCTCGTGGATCCCCGCGCCGACGCCATGGAAGTTGTCCGCGCTCGTGGTGCCGACGAGCACGAGATAGGGTGCGGGCTTCCCTGCCTCGGCCGCCTCCGCGACGAGGACCGCATGGGCGCGGACGATACGGTCGACGTACTTGTGCGGAGTGAATCCGCCGACGTAGGTGAACCAGAGCGCGTCGTCGGGCACGCCGGCCTGGCGCGCGACCGCCCGCGCTTCGGCGATCGAGCTGGGGCGAAACGTCGGCGCCGCGGCCTCGCCCGCAACGCGCAGCCGCGCGCGTGACACGCCGAGGATCTCCTCGATCTCGGCGGCGGCGAAGTCCGACACCGTGAGCACCAGCGTGGCCTGCCAGAGTGCGAGGCGGACCTTGGCGTTCCAGAAGAGCCGCGCGCGATGCGTCGGCATCGTCAGCTCGGGGAAGCGCTCGGTGATCGTGTCGTGGATCGTGACGAGCGCGGGCAGTCCGGGCGGAAGCGGGAAATAGGTGTACACCGACGGCGACCAGAACACGTCGGGCCGATCGCGCCAGACGGCTCGCGTGAGCCGCAGCATGTCGATCGGCGAGCGATACCCGTCGGCGGCAGCAGCGCTCGCGGGCGACGCGCTCTGCGGCACGTGGACGATGTCGACATTCGGCGCGTCGAGCTGCGCAGCCGCGAGCGACGCTCGATCACCATACACGACGAAGCGGTGATCACGCGCCGCCAGGAGCAGAGCGCGCAGCAGCTCGCGCGTGAAGCGGCCGTAGCCCCGGCCGTTCGCGAGACACGCTCCGTCGACACCGATGCGCATCGCTACGACCGCTCTGGCCGCAGGATGAACGACGCTCGAGTCAGCATACGCGACTCAGTGAGTCCGCCGGTCCCGTCCAGTAGCCAACCACCTCGCCGGCGGTCCAGGAAAGGATGAAGAGCACCAGCAACGGGATGGACAGCAGAAGCTGCATCCGATAGCGCCGCTTGGCGAGTACGCGAGCGACGGTGCGATACATCAGCAACGGCGGGAGAGCGAACGCGGCCGCGCCGATGGCGAGCCGCTTGGCGAAGGGCATCTCCTTCACGCGCTCTCCCGCATACGAGCGCGCATAGAGGAACCGCTGCGACAGATACTCTCCTACCGTGTAGTGCTTCTTGTGCCCGACGCCGATCTCGGGACGGAGGACCATCGGGACTCCGTCGCGATGCATGGCATCATGCAGATAGTTCTCCCACTTGCCGGCGGCGATCGTGTCACGATAGCGCGACAGCAGCGCGCGATCATACACGACGTTGTTACCGGGGAGCGAGCTCGTAGGCCCGCTGGGGAGGGGCGTGATGCAGTGACTGTACTCGCAGAGAAACGCTGCCCAGTCCACGACCGAGGTTCGCGCCGCGTTGTCGATCGAGCCGCCGACGACGGCGCCGGTCTCTCGCCGTGCGTCGAGCAGCGCGCGGGCCCATCCGGGTGGCACGATGACATGGTCCTCGATGACGGCGACCGCGTCCCCCTTCGCTGCCTCGAACGCCATCCTGCGCATCTGCGGGATGGTCGTATCCGCCGGCACCGCGAGCACACTGGCTTCGGGGAACCGGCGCCTCACCTCGGCTCGTACGCCGTCGCCGAGTCGGTCGACGACCACCATCTCCAGCGACACGTCGGTGGACTGCGCCTGGAGTGCGGTGAGGCAGCCAATCAGGTCGCCGAGCCCATTGACCGAGGGAACGACGACGGAGAGATCAACGGACATCGCCACTCGGGAGCGGGCGAGCCGGACCGCGGACGTATCCCACCGCCTCGCCCACGGACCATGCCGTGACGAACGCGAGGGTCGCCGGCAGCGCGCGAAGGAATGCGCCCCACCGCGTCGGCGCGGCAGCGCGAGCGACACGGGTGAGAATGACGACCGGCAGCAAGGGAGTCACCGCGGTGAGCAGCCAGCGACGTGCGTCCCGCTCCTCGACCAGCCGCGTCCTCGCGTAATCGCGACCATGCTCGTAGCGGTCGCGCACGAACTCCCAGAACCGATACGACTTGTTCTGATAGACGGGCGCGGTCTCCACGAAGTGGAGCGAGCTGCCACGCGCCCGCAGCCGCTCGTGCGCGACGTTCTCCCATTCCCCCGCGCTCGCCCACGCAATGACGTCGCCGACGATCGAACGTCGGTAGGCGACGTTCGCGCCGGTCAGCTGCATCGACTCCCCGGCGTCGGTGCGCGTCGTCGCGAAGAGACCATACTCGGAGAAGTACGCGGCCCAATCCACGGCGCGCTTTCGCTGCGCGTTGTCCATGCCGCCGCCGGCGATCTCGGCGACGTTGTCGACGCCAAGGCAGAGCTCCTCGACCCAGCTCGGGCCGGGCACGCAGTGGTCCTCGGTGAGCATGACGATGTCCCCGGTCGCCTCGCGCATCCCTGCGCCGCGAAGCTCGGGGATGGTCGCCCCCCGCTTGACGGGAACGAGCTTGACGGACGGATAGGCTTTCGCGATCGCCTCGAGGCCAGCCTCGTCGTCATCGCGCGCGACGATGAGCTCCGCGCGTGCGCGCTCGCACTGCCCGATGAGCGACGCCAGACAGTCGTCGAGCAAGGCGCGGGAACGGTTCGACGCGACCACGACGGACACGTGCGGGACGGCGAGAGACGCGAGTCGCGTCGCGTCGGAGGATCGGGTGGGCGTCGTCATCCGGGTCATGCTGCCCTCAGCGCTTCGCGCATCTCTGTCTCAGCCATGAATGCTCCGAACGCCTCGCCGGCAGCCCAGGCGGCGGCGAGGACGCAAAATGCTCCCAGTGAGGTCACGAAGCGCACCACGTGACCTCGTGCACGGACGACCCGACGGGCCACGCGCGCGAGGAGTACGAAAGGAACCAGCGGCGCCCCCACGATCATCTGCCATCGTGTACGGATCCCGCTTCGAACGCGAAACGCGCCGGAATGACGCCCATGCGCGAATCGCCGAGCGGCCATCGTCGCGAGCCCGGTGTCGTCAGTGAACCAGGCCGTCGCGCCCGAATGCATGATGAGCGTGCGACCCAGTTGGCGGAAGCCGGCGTGCGCCTCGACTTCCCAGAACGACTCCGCTGTGTCCTTCCTCACCGCGCGCAACGCGGCGTGATCATAGGCAGCGTTGTCGCCCGCGATCTCTCGGACGAGCCCGTCGGGCGATCCCAACCACGCGGAGTAGCGCAGGTAGAAGGTTGCGCGACCAGTGGCCGACGTCCCCGGAAGGACGTCGAGCGGGCCGCCGACTCCCGAGGCGCCGGACCGTATGCCCTCGATCAGGCTGCGCGCCCAACCGGCCCCGACGCGGCACTGGGCAATCGTGAACGCGACGATCCCGCCGCGTGCGTCACGCAGGCCGCGCCCCCAGAGTGCGGGCACGAGCGTTCCGGGCGGCATAGCGATGAACCGGGCGGAGGCGAACCGCTGCCTGACGAGGTCGAGGCCAGTCGCCCCCGAGCCGTCGACGACGAGGATCTCCGCGTCGAGGCCTGCGCAGGCGGATTCGAGCGACGCGAGGCATTCCGGCAAATGGGTGCCCGCGTCGAGACTGCCGACGATCACGGTGAGCTCGCAGGTATCACGGGCCGGGTTCATCGTGTTGCCAGGCAAGGAGTGCTCTGATTCGGGTCGCGCGACAAGCGACGTGCTGACACCGGGAGTCGGAAGCAAGAAGGAGCGCGCCGCGTCGAGGGCTGGTAAGTACTTTCATGACAATGGATTGCCATCGTCCGGAGATCGGGCAAAGCACTCCATTGGCGCGGTATTTGTGCCGTCGTCGCTACACCTCGTTGCGCGATCACCGCGACGCCTTCCGGAGAGTGCGGAGAGGGCTCTGCGTCAATCGGTGCAGAGGTCTCCGCAAGGGAAGGACGCGCAAGCGGACTCTGCGTCGCACCCCCGTCCGTTCAGGTGTGCGGCGGCTGGGCGGATCCACCGCGTAACCGTGGATCGCATCATAACATGGAACGCGGCAGGTCCGAGGGACTGGAGGGTTCGTCGGGCGTGGCGTCGCGATAGCTTCCGTACGCGGACCGGCGGGCGACACGAACCAGACCACGGCGCCGGAGTTGCGTAAGGAGGGGCGCCCAAAGTCGGATTGCGCCGGCGACCTGGTCACCGGTGCGACTCAGCCTGTTCAGTCGTCTATTTGCAACACCATCGCGTCCACGAGGCACGCTTGGCAGTCCGATCGTCGGGTGACCCGATCCGGGTCGTGTATTGCATCGACAACATGAGGATAGGTGGTACCGAGCTGAACGCGGTCCGAACGGCTGAACGGCTCGATCGGTCGCGCTTCGCGCTCTCGGTCGTGTGCATTCACGCGGACGGGCCGCTGATGGCGCGGTACCGGGACGCGGGGATCCCCGTGCACCCCTTGCCGATGAGCAGCCTGCTGGGGCCACAGGCGGCCGGGCAGGCGCTCCGGCTGATTCGACTGTTCCGGCGCGAGCGGACCGACATCGTCCATAGTCATGACGCCTATACCAGTGTATTCGCGACCATGTGTGCCCGACTGGCAGGAGTGCGAGGAGTGATCGCGAGCAGACGCTCGTGGCACTCCCCGCATCTGCAGGGGCGCATCCTTCGCGCGAATCGATTCGCCTATCGGTTCGCCGATCGGGTCGTCGGCAACAGTCCGAGCGTATCCGGGCTGGTCGAATCGGAGGGTGGCGTGCCGGCGTCGCGCATCGTGACCATCCCGAACTTCCTCGACCCACAGGCGTTCGACCCGCTCCCCGAGGCGAGCCGCCGCGCGCTGCTCCAGGAGCTGGGAGTGCCCGCAGACGCCTTCGTGGTGGGGATCGTCGCGCGCCTCTCCCCGGTCAAGGATCACGCGACCCTGCTCCGCGCGATCCGGGAGCTCGTGGCGGAGATTCCCGCCGTGCATTGCGTGTTGGTCGGCGACGGGCCGGAGCGCGGGCGCATCGAAACCCTCGCACGCGAGCTCGGGATCGAGGATCGTGTGCATCTGGCCGGCGAGCGGCCGCAGATCCCGAACCTGCACGGACTGTTCGACGTGTCGGTGCTCTGCTCGACAACCGAGGCGTTCCCGAACTCGGTGCTCGAGGCAATGGCCGCCTCGCGACCGGTGGTGGCGACCGACGTCGGCGGGACGCCGGATGCTGTGCGCGAGGGCACGACCGGCCTACTAGTGCCGCCGAGCGATGCGCCACGACTGGCGCGCGCGATCGCGCGGTTGCACGCGGAGCCCGCGCTGCGCGCGACGCTCGGCACGGCGGCGCGCAACGCAGCGGAGACGGGATACAGCGCGACGGCGGTGATCCAACAGGTCGAGGCGCTCTACACGGCCCTCGCTCGGCGGGACGCGGCATGACAGTGCCGAATCGTCCACCCGGAGCCGGACTCGCGCCGGCTGGGGGTCTGTGGCCGGCGCACGTCCCGCGGCCGCACGTGGGCGCACCACCTGGCCCCGCTCCTGTCGCGCCGCCGGCCGGCACGGGCGGACTCGCGGTGCCGCACGGTGTGCGCGTGCTCCAGGAGGCGTTCGCTGAACGGTTCCCGTGGCGGGGCGTCAAGTGGTCGATGACGTACGTCGGGTTCCTCGGCTACGTCTTCGCCGTCACGACCTATCGGTTTCCGATCGGCAACGCGTCGATGATCATCGGGCTTCTCGGCCTGGTCATGCAGCCCGAGCGGATCCGCGTCCCGGGGCTCCTCAAGGGGCTCGCCGTATTCCTGCTCTGGTGCGTGGTCGGCTACGCGGTCACCGACTATCCAACCATGGTGAGCGACCGCCTCCAGATCGTGGGGAAGGTGTGGCTCGTCGCGCTCGTGGCGGCGAACGCGCTGCGTACGCGGCCGCAGATCCGATTTGCGATCTTCTTCTGGCTGGGTTGCTTCGCGCTGTACCCGGTCCGCGGATCGATCTTCAACTACTATCTCTATCACGAGACGGTCGCCGGTCGCGCCTCGTGGAACTACATCTTTTCCAATCCGAACGACGTCGCGGCCTACTGCATCCTGATGCTGTCGCTCGCGCTCGGGCTGCTGTCGGTCGAGCGTAAAGGTCCGGTTCGACTGGCGACGATCGCCGGGCTGGCCGTCGTCCCATTCCTCGTGCTGCTGACGAAGTCGCGCGGCGGCTTTCTCGGGATGGCGGTGTTCGTGATGATCGCGCTGCTCGCGCAGCGCAAGCGCGGCAAGGCGATCGTGGTCGTCGCTGCTCTCGCCGGGCTGGTCATCCTCCTCGCGCCGAACAACGTGCTGAATCGCGTGCGAGGGCTGAAAGCAGTGGACAGCGGCAATCTCGAGCAGGTCGACGAAGAGGGCTCGGCGTTCCAGCGATACGAAATCTGGAAGGTCGCCCGGACGGTCATTCGCGAGCATCCGGTCACGGGGGTCGGGCTTGGCGCCTATCCCGCCGCGCACCGACTGACGGCGCAGCGAGCGCAGTTCAACCCGACGGCGCGCGGCCCGCGCGACTCGCACAGCACGTATCTCAACGTGACCGCCGAAACAGGTCTCGTCGGGGCGGCGATCTTCTTCGTCAGCTACATCCTCGCGCTGCTCCGGATCAACGCCATCCGCACGCGCGCGAAGCAACTGCTGCCGGGCACGTCGCAACTGCTGTTCACCTATCTAGCCGGCATGATCGGGTTCTTCGTGAGCGCCATCTTCGGGTCGATGGCTTACGTGTCCTTCCTCCTGCTGATGGTGATCTTCATGTGGGCGATCGCGGAGGTGGTCCAACTGGAGCTCGACGAGGCGAAGAAGGGGCGCCTGATCGTCGTGCCGGCGGAGCCGCTCCTTCCGCGGCGACGCGCGGCCAGGTAGCCGAGCATGTGCGGCATCACTGGATTCGCGGGCATGCCCGGCCTGCGTGAGCGCGCTGGCGTCCTGCGCGACATGTGCTCGGCGATCGTGCACCGTGGCCCGGACGAGGAGGGGCGCTTCGAGTCGCGGTCCGTGTCCCTCGGCATGCGCCGGCTCAGCGTGATGGATCCGGCGGCCGGCAAGCAGCCGATGGGGAACGAGGACGGCTCCGTGCAGCTGGTCTTCAACGGCGAGATCTACAACCACCGGCAGCTCCGGTCGGCGCTGTCGGCGCGCGGACATCGCTTCACGACGCACAGCGACACCGAGGTCATCGTCCATCAGTACGAGGAGACGGGCACGGATGTCGTGCAGTCGCTGCGCGGCATGTTCGCGTTCGCGCTCTGGGACGCACCGCGTGCGCGGCTGTTCGTCGCGCGGGACCGCATCGGCATCAAGCCGCTGTACTACTGGGAGCACGACGGCGGCGTCGCGTTCGCGTCGGAGCTGCGCTCGCTGCTGACGCTGCCCGACTTTCCACGCCGGCTGGACGTCGACGCCGTGGCCCAGTACCTCGCGTTCGGGTACGTGCCGGAATCGGCGTGCATCTTCGCGGGCGTACGCAAGCTGCCGGCAGGACACTGGCTGACGTGGAGCGACGGCTCGCCGGTCACAGTGCACAAGTACTGGAGCGCGCTGCGGCCGGAGCGTCTCGACGTCACGGCCGACGAAGCGAGCGAAGAGCTGAAGTCGCTGCTGCGCGAGTCGGTGCAGATCCATCTCGAATCGGACGTGCCGGTGGGCGCGTTCCTGTCGGGCGGAATCGACTCGTCGACGGTGGTGGCGCAGATGACGCGCCTGATCCCCGGCCGGGTGCGCACTTTCTCGATCGGCTTCGACGAGGATTCGCACAACGAAGCCCCGCACGCGGCGCAGGTGGCGGCGGAGCTGGGCACCGAGCACACGGAGCTGATCGTGCGTCCCGACGCGGACGCGCTGGTGGAGTCGGTGATCGCCGGCTTCGACGAGCCGTTCGGGGACTCGTCGGCGCTTCCGACCTTCCTCGTCTCGCAGCTGGCGCGCGAATCGGTGACCGTGGCGCTGTCGGGCGATGGGGGCGACGAGCTGTTCGGAGGGTACACACGGTACGCCGAGCTGCTCGCTCGGCGCGAGCTGCCGCGGCTCGCGCGGATGGGGATCGCGCGCGTGGCGAAGCGACTCCCGTACGGTACCTTCGGCCGTGGACGGATCATCGATTACTCGCGCACGCTGCAGGGACGCTACGCCGCCACGGTGGCCGTCTCGCCCGATGTCGGCGAAGGGGGCGTCGCCGCGCCGCCGATCGCGGCGCGCGTGCCGATGATGGACGAGCTGCTGGCGAGCGCGTTCGCGCCCGTCGCCGGTCGCGATCTGCTGGCGCAGATGACGTCCGTGGACCTCGTCACCTACCTGCCGGGCGACATTCTCACGAAGGTGGATCGGATGAGCATGTCGGTCTCGCTGGAGGCACGCGTCCCCCTGCTCGACCATCGCATCGTCGAATTCGCGAGCGCGCTCCCGAGCCGGCTCAAGTACCGCGACGGCGTGGGCAAATGGCTGCTTCGCCACGCGATCGTGGGGCTCGTGCCGGATCGCGTGCTGAGTCATCCGAAGCGTGGCTTCGGCGTGCCGCTGAGAAGCTGGTTTCGTGGCCCGCTGCGATATCGGCTGGAGTCGCTGCTCGAGCCCAAGGCGCGCATCGGGCCATACGTGGACGAAGGGGCCGTGCGGCGCCTGGTGCAGGAGCACCTCACGGCCCGCCGCGACCACAGTCACCTGCTCTGGCGGCTGCTCGTGCTGGAGGTGTGGCTCGGCGCGCTGGAGGACGGTCGCCTGGAACGTGCGTCACCGCTCGCGAGCGCCGTGCGCGGCGCGGCGGCGGCTGGAGTCGTGAACGTGGTCACGGGCTGAGTCGCCATGCTCTTCAATAGCGTCGTCTTCCTCTTCGCCTTCCTGCCGGTCACCTACGCGGTGTTCTGGATGCTGCGTAGCACGCAAGCCCGGTACATCTGGCTGGCCGTCACGGGCTACGTGTTCTACGCGTACTGGGATGCGCGGTTCTGCCTGTTGATGCTCTTCTCGACGCTGGTGAGCTATTTCGCCGGCGTCGCGCTGCTGCGCTGGGACACCGACGCCAGGCGACGGAAGCTGTGCATGGTGATCCCGATCGTGGTGGATCTCAGCCTGCTCGGCTTCTTCAAGTACACGAACTTCCTCCTCGACACGGTGGCGGACGTGTCACGTGCGTTCGGGGGAGACCCGCCCGTACGGCACCTGAACGTGATCCTGCCGATCGGGATCTCGTTCTACACGTTCCACACGATCTCGTACATCGTCGACTCGTACCGGCGCGTCATCAAGCCGACGCGCAACTTCTTCGAGTTCGCCGCCTACGTCTCGCTGTTCTCCCAGCTCGTGGCTGGGCCGATCGTGCGCTTCCGGCAGATCGAGGCCGACCTGGAGAACATCGGCACGACCAGCCGGACCCAGTGGATCCCGATCGGCATTCGCTTCTTCGTCATCGGGCTGGTCGAGAAGGTGATCGTCGCGGACAGTCTCGCGGCGTTCGTCGATCCCGCCCTGGCGTCGTACCACACGTTGTCGACGGCGGCCACCTGGCTGGCGATGCTGGGCTATTCGTTCCAGCTCTACTTCGACTTCTCGGGATACAGCACGATGGCCGTGGGACTGGGCTATCTGTTCGGGCTGCGCATCCCGCAGAACTTCAACTCGCCGTACAAGGCGCTGGACCCGAGCGATTTCTGGAAGCGGTGGCACATCTCGCTGTCCACCGTGATGCGGGACTACCTGTACATCCCGCTCGGCGGCAATCGGGAGGGCGAGGCCAAGACCTACCGGAACCTCATGATCACCATGCTGCTGGGCGGACTATGGCATGGTGCGTCGTGGAATTTCGTGATCTGGGGTGGGTATCACGGCGTGCTGCTGCTGACCTACCGCCGGTTCGCGTCATCCTGGGACCGGTTGCCCGCGATCGCCCGGCAGTTGGCGATGTTCCTTTTCGCCGTCGTGGGTTGGGTCTTCTTCCGCGCGACCACGATGACCATGGCGATGGCCATGCTCGGACGCATGTTCGTGCCCGTCGCGGGCCAGCTCGAGCCGGCGGCAGCGCTGGCGCTTCCCCTCGTGCTGGTGGCGGCCCTCTGGGCGATGGTGGGGCCGAATGCGTTCGAGATGCCCCTGGAGCGCCAGTGGAAGAGCCGGCTCGCGCTCACCGCGTCGTTCGCCGCCTCCCTGGCGCTGATCCTCGGGTCGCGGCCATCTCCGTTCCTGTACTTCCAGTTCTGATGCTGCCGTCTTTCGTCGTCCGCTCACGCCGTCGGCTCGGTTCATGAAGCCGCTTCGCATTCTCGTCCACCTCCTCGTGTTCGTGCTCGTGCTCGAGCTGACGACGCGCATCGACGAGCGGCTGCGCTTCGGCACGCCGCTGATGTCGAGGGTGCTGTCGAGCGAGGATCTGCGCGAGTTCCGGGAAGGGGCCGTGCAGGGGCGCCCGAACGCGCGCTATCAGAAGTGGGGGCTGAACGAGCTGGGGCTTCGCGGTCCGTCCACGACGCGCGAGCCGCGGCCGGGGGTGATCCGCATCGTCACCGTGGGTGCATCGGAAACGTTCGGCATGGCGGAGGCGGAGGGGCGCGAGTACCCTCGGCAACTCGAAGACTCGCTCAACCGGGCGGCCGAGGGTCAGAGCTCGACGCACCGGTTCGAGGTTCTGAACGCATCGCTGCCCGGGATGTCGATCCCGAGCATCCTGCTGGGCCTGCGCGGCCACATCCGGTCGCTCTCCCCGGACGTGGTCGTCGTCTATCCGTCGCCGTCGTTCTACGTCGATCGCGAGGCACCGCATCCGCCGACAGACGTGCAGCCCGACGATACCCTGTCCCTGTCGCGCGCGTTTCGCCCGCGGGTGCTGCCCCGCATCGTGGATGCGGCGAAGAGTCTGCTGCCCGCCGCGGCGCTGGACCGCCTGCGCGAGCGGGACATCCAGAAGAGCATCGAGGAGTATCCACCGGGCTGGCGCTTCACCTCGATCCCGCAGGACCGGCTGGCGTTATACTCGCAGCACCTGCGCGAGATGGTGGGGACGGTGCGATCGATCGGCGCCGAGCCAATCCTGATGACACACGGCAACGCGTTCATGGACGGGACGCGGAACGAGGCGCTCGCCCGGGCGTGGGTGCGCTTCTACCCACGCGCGACGGCGAGCACGCTCATCGCCTTCGACTCGGTGGCGCGAGCGGTCACCTTGCAGGTGGCGAAGGACTCGGGTGTCGTCGTCGTGGACGTGGCGGCGGATCTCGCGCGCAGCGGGAAGGGCGATCACCTCTACAGCGACTTCGCCCACTTCACGGAGCTGGGCGCCGCTCGGGTGGCGACCGATCTCCGCGACTCCGTCCGGGCACTGGTGGACCGGACGACTCGCGAACGCGACGTCGCCGGCGTGGTGCTCCAGGCGTCAGGCAGCCGGGCGCCCCGGGCGACAGGCGGACTCCAATGAGCCAGACGATCAGTCTTCGCGACTCCGCGGTCTACGGCCAGCTCGCGCCCGAGTCGGCGGTGGTCGCGCTGACGGCCGCGGGCCCGACTGGTGAGCCGGCGCTGCGTCCTCTGCTCG
>Ga0070683_100003217_pt1 | contig 13185 bp, 10 predicted proteins | sample KBSC713LmetaG_FD_64662 | JGI IMG/M metagenome (GOLD analysis project Ga0070683, IMG submission 64662) | Corn rhizosphere microbial communities from Kellogg Biological Station, Michigan, USA - KBS C7.1-3L metaG | ecosystem: Host-associated > Plants > Roots > Rhizosphere ...
GCACCGGTCAGCGGGTCGTAAAACCGGGCCACCAGCTTGGCCAGCGTCGACTTGCCGCCCCCCGACTGGCCGACCAACGCGATGCAGCCGCCGGCGGGCACGTGGATGTCGATGCCGTGCAGCACCTCCGACTCGCCGTAGGCGAAGGTCACGTCGTCGATGTCGATGCTGCCCTCGATCCGTACGAGCTCCCTCGCCTGCGGCCGGTCGGCGATCTCCGGCTGCTCGTCGAGCACCGTGGTGATCTTGACCATCGCCGCTGCGGCGCTCTGCAGCTGCCCGTAGACGTCGGACAGCTCCTGCAGCGGCTGGAACACCAGCTGCAGAAGGTAGACGGCGGTGATCAGCGTGCCGATGGTCAGCGAGCCGTCGGCCAGCAGCCGCGAGCCGATCACCAGCACCGCGGCGGTCGAGATCACACCCATCAGCTCGATCGCCGGAAAGAACACCGAGAACAGCTTCTGGGCATAGACGTTGGCCTTACGGTTGGCGGCGTTCAACTCGTCGAACTGCGCCTGGAACGTGCGCTCGCGGTTGAAGGCCTGGATGATCGCCATCCCGGACACCGACTCGGCGACCTGGGCGGTGACGGTGGCGATCCGGTTCCGCACCTCGAGCTGTGCCACCGCCGACGTCTTCTGAAACCACCGGGTGAGCACCAGCGACGGCGGCAGGATGACGAGCGCGACCAGCCCCAGCCGCCAGTCGACGATGAACAGCACGACGACTGTGGTCGGCAGCAGCACGATGTTCGAGACCAGGGTTGGCAGCCCCTGGGACAGGGCGTCGGACACGGCGTCGACGTCGCTGGTCAGCCGGGCGATGATCCAGCCCGCCCGCTGCTCGGAGAAGTAGCGCAGCGAGAGCGCCGTCAGATGCCTGAACAGGTCACGGCGGAGGCCGAGCACGATGCCCTGCCCGATCCCGGCCAGGCCGCGGATCAGGATCGACTGCAGCGCCCAGCCGGCCGCGTTGACGCCCAGGTAGAGGATCACCAGCTCGGTCAGCAGGCTCTCGTCGCCCTGCCCGATGGCGTCGTCGATGGCCGCCCGGACGATCAGCCAGCCACCCGCCTGCGCCGCGGCGCCGCCGGTCGCCACCAGGGTCAGCAGGGCGACCAGCAGCCAGCGGCCCTCGAGGTAACGGCCCAGCCTGGTCACGCCGGTGCGGCGCCTACGCGGCAATGATCTCGTCCCCGAACAGCGAGGCGAACACGCCGTCGCGGGCCAGCAGGTCGTCCGGATGGCCGTCCTCGGTGATCCGGCCGTCCTCCAGCACCACCGCCCGGTCGGCGAGCTCGAGCGTCGACAGCCGCTGGGTCGCCACCAGCACGGTGCGGCCCTCGAGCGCGGGCCGCAGCCGGTCGACCAGCTCCCGCTCGAGATGCGTGTCGACGGCCGACAGCGGATCGTCGAGGACGATCACCCGCGCATTCGAGATCAGCGCCCGGGCCAGCGCGACCCGCTGGCGCTGGCCGCCCGACAGGTTGACCCCCCGCTCGCCGATCAGCGTGTCGTAGCCGTGCGGCAGGTCGCCGACGAACGCCGTCACTCCGGCCGCCTCGCAGGCCGCCAGCACGGCGTCCCGAGGGGCGTCCGGACGGCCACCGACCAGGTTCTCCCACAGCGGCACCGAGAACAGGATCGGCCGCTGGGTGACGACGGCCACGGCATCGCGCAGATCCGCCAGCGCCAGGTCGCGGATCTCCACGCCGGCGATCGAGACCCCGCCCGCGGTGGGGTCGTAGAACCGCGGCACGAGGCTGAGCAGCGTGCTCTTGCCCGACCCGGTCAGCCCGCAGACCGCCACGATCTCACCCGGCTCGACGGCGAGGTCGACGCCGCGCAGCACCTCCTCCTCGCCCAGGTAGCCGAACCGCACGCCGGCGAAGGCGACCGCGGCAGGGCCCGGCGGCAGGTCGGCCGGGGCGTCGGGCTCGGGCAGCCTCTCGATCCCCTCCAGCCATGCGAATGTCCGGCCGGCGGAGGCCACCGCGCGCTGGGCAAGGTTGAGGATCCAGCCCAGCGCCTCCAGCGGCCACGCCAGCTGCAGCAGGATGGTATTGAACAGCACGAACTCGCCGATCGTCAGGTTCCCCTCGATGACGTCCCGGCCGCCGAAGAAGAGCACCGCCGCAATCGACAGGGTGGGCAGAAAGAACAGGCCGGGCAGGTGCTGGGCCTCGACCCCGGCCTGCCGGACGACGACGTCGCGCACCGACCGGGCCCTGTCTCCGAAACGCCCCCGCACGTCGTCCTCGCGGCCGAACGCCTGCACCATCTCGATGCCCACCACCGCCTCGTCGGCGGCCTCGGTGACATCGCCCTTGCGAGCCTGCACCTGCCGCGAGATCGGCATCACCAGGTGCGCGAAGCGCCAGGCGATCAACCCGATCAGCGGCATCGCCAGGCTGGTGTAGAGGGCCAGCTGGGGGTTCACCAGGACGAGCACCACGGCACCGCCCACGATCATCATCGCGCTCTGAGCGCCCTGCACCACACCCCAGCCGATGAAGTAGCGGATCGGGAACAGGTCGTTGGTCGCCCGGGACACCACCTGCCCGGTGGGCTGGCGATCGTAGAAGGCGCGGGGAAATCCCAGATAGCCCTCGTACAGCATCTCCCGCACCCTGGCCTCCAGCCGCACGCCGATCCGGGCGGTGGCATAGCGGCGGGTGAAATTGATGCCGGAGCGCAGCACGCCGAGCGCCAGGATGGCAGCGATGTACGGCCAAAGGCGGCCCGGATGGCCGGGGACGATCGCGTTGTCGATCGCACGCTGGATCAGCGCCGGGATCGCCAGCGAGAGCACCGTGTACGCGAACGCGCAGGCCAGACCGAGCTGGACCAGCCGCTTCTCGCCCCACCACAGGGGGGCGAGCCGGCGCACGGTCGGCCAGAACGGATAGTCCTCGGGGTCAACAGGGTTCATATGTCGTCGCCGGCGGGTGAGCGGCGACGACGGTCCCGCGCCTCCCCCGGGCATCATGAAGGCTAGTGCATGGCCTGCCGCCGCAGTCGCGCTGTACGGCCCGGTTCGGCGCCTCGCCGGGCCGGGTACACCATGACCGTGAGGCGCGCAGTCATCACTCCCTACGAGAACGGACCGCTGATCGTCCGGGGTCCGTTCGCGCTCGCCGACGAGGACGGCCGAGAGATCGAGGTGGGCCGCCGGACGGTGGCCCTCTGCCGGTGCGGACGCTCGCGGCTGCGGCCGTTCTGCGACGGCTCGCACCTGACCGGCAACTTCACCGCCGAGGGCGGCCTCAGCGAGGAGGCCGCGCGCCGGCACCGGGTCGGGTCAGCCGCTGGCCTGCGGCAGCAATGACGACGTCCCGGCGTCCCAGGCCCTGAGCACGGCGCGGGCGAAGCGGCCCTCCAGCTCGAGCAAAGCGGCGCCGCCGAACAGGATGTCGTCGGTCAGGTCCGGCTCCGTCCGGGCCAGTCCCTCGGCGAGGTCGTGCGCGGCGACCGCCTCATGCACCGCGTCCGCTTCGACGTGCTCGTCGAAGAACTCGGTCGCCGCCTCCAGGCCGAGCCGGCGAAGGCCGGCGGCGTAACGCCGGTTGGGCACCGGAGACGTCATCTCGAACACCGCCAGGTGCCCGACGATCCCGCCACGCAGCCGCCGGTGCAGACCCATCAGCGACATCAGGTTGACGGTGGCGAGCGTCGTCCCCGGGAGCCTGTCGAGGTACGCCCCGTAGCGGTCGTCGAGCCCCAGCGCACGCATCGAGCCCGCGAACAGGGTGGCGTGCATCCGGCCGGGGGCGCCACCGCCGTACTCGTCGGACTGCACCTCGACCAGCGCCTCCTTCGGCCGGCCAGCCAGCCGCGGCACGGCCCACGAGTGGGGGTCGGCCTCCTTCAGCTGGTACGCCGAGCGGTGGATCAGGAACTCCGAGAACCGCTCACGCGAGGCGTGGCGCTCGAGCGTCCGGGAGAGCGCGGGCGCGTCATCGGCGGCGACCATCGCCCTCAGGGTCGCCTCGACCTGCTCCGGGGCGGCAGCGGGCACCGCGACCGCCTCCCGCAGTGCCTGCTCGAAGGGGGCCTCCAGTGACCGCCGGGCGGCCAGCAGCGACGGCTGCCACTCCCACTCGGGATCGACGCCGGCGAACGACCGGTAGTGCTGCTCGTAGCAGACGTACAACGCAAGCTGCAGGTCGTCGTCGGCCAGCGGGTCGCCACCGTGGGCGGCAGGCGGCACTGAAAGATGCCCGGCACGCCGGCGCAACGCACTCAGGATGGCCTCGCTGAGCGGGCCCCTCGGGCGGGGCAGGGGCGGCGCCTCGAGCGTCCCGGCAGGGGTGATCTGATCGGTGTGAAGCACCGCGGAGGTGGTGCCCGCCGAGCCTGCCACTGAAACGATTGGATAGCATCGGCGCCGTGAGCGACGCCCCGAGGATCGAGACCGAGCGGCTGGTGCTTCGGGGCTGGCGGCCGTCCGACCGCGCGCCGTTCGCAGCGATGAACGCCGACCCGGAGGTCGTCGAGCATCTGGTGAACCCGTTGACCCGCGAGGAGAGCGATGCTCTGGCCGACCGGATCGAGGAGCACTTCGCCGTGCACGGATACGGCCTGTGGGCCGTCGAGGTGCCGGGCCGGTGGCCGTTCGTCGGTTTCGTCGGGCTGCTGCTGCAGACGTTCGAGGCGCACTTCACCCCGGCCGTCGAGATCGGCTGGAGGCTGGCACGCCCCGCCTGGAGCCACGGCTATGCGACCGAGGCCGCCCGCGCCGTGCTGCGCCACGCGTTCACCGAGGCCGACCTCGACCAGCTGGTCTCGATGACCGTCCCCATGAACACACGCTCATGGGCCGTGATGGAGCGGATCGGCATGACCCGCGATCCGGCTGACGACTTCGATCACCCGCGAGTGCCCGAGGGTCACTCCCACCGCCGTCACATCCTCTACCGGCTGTCCCGCGATCGATGGCTGGAGGCGGGGGCTCAGGCAGGCTCGGACGACAGGCACTGAACCGCGCCGAGGCGCTGGAACACGCCGTCCTCAAGTGCCGCCAAAGCCGTCAACGCGGACTCCGCGGACGCGGCGCCGGCCAAGTCGCCCCGGCGAACGGCATCCGCCAGCCGCCGCAAGCCACGCTCGTCCCGGGCGAACAACCGCAGCAACCGGCGGCGGTCGGCCTGCAGCCCGGCCGGGAAGCTGACGCGAGCGAAGCGCCCGTTCACCTCGGCGTTCAACGGCATCAGCCGGTCGAGCAGCGGCACCAGCTCGGCGGCGGAGGCGGCGCTCGCCAGGCTGGCCTGGAGCGGCGCGAGATCCCTCCTGGCCTTGACGCAGATCCGGTTCAACCGACGGCGGAGCTGGTTCGCGTCGCTTGCCGGCACGGCGCCCACGCTCTCCGAGGGCGCTGAACCGCTGTGCGTGGTGCCGTGTGCGAAGGAGGACGGCGCCGCGCTCTCGTCGCCGCCCACGGCGCCGTGGGCGAAGGCGAGCCCAACAGCGACCCCGCACAACCCGAGCAGGCCTATCAGAATCCGGATCACCCGTCTATCATCGGGTGGCCCTACCGCAGCGCGGATGCCCCGGACGGGTGACCGGGGCGCCGAGGGGATCGACAACCGCATGGCTGATCAGGAGCGCCGTCTGGCAGACAACCGGGAGCAGCAGGAGCGGGTCTGGGGGACAGACGAGCTCCACCGTCACTACGCGACGGTGCATCCAAGCCTGCTGCGATATCTGCGCGTCGTCGCCGGCCAGTCCGCCGAGGACGTCGCCTCGCAGGTCTGGCTCGAGATCGCATCGTCCCCCGACATTCCGCCCGACGAAGAGGAGATGCGCCGCCTGGCGTTCGTGATCGCCCGCCGCCGGGCGTCGGACATGCGCCGGCGCTGGTGGCAGCGCAAGGTCGACGTGCGGCCTCCGGGCTCCGCGGATCTCGAGCGCGCCGCTCCCGACATCGACGCGCCCAGCGACACCACGGTGCGCCTGCTGCGCCTCCTGCCGCGAGCCCAGGCCGAGGTGGTGCTGCTCCGGGTGGTGGGTGGGTTCGCCGCAGACGAGGTGGCCGTGATGACCGGGATGACCCCCGGGCATGTGCGCGTGCTTCAGCATCGGGCGCTGCGGTCGCTGCGGCGCCACCTCGAGGCGCGATCGGACGGGGGGCTGTAACGGTGAGGCTCCCTGTCGCGATGGTAGTGCTGATGAGACGACGCAGGCTCGACGTCGATACCGCCGACCGGATGCTGGACGGCCGCGTGCCCCCGATGGACGCGCCACCCGGCTACGGCGCCGTGTCGGCGTTCCTGCTCGAGCTGCGGGATGCAGCCGACGGTCAGCACCCGACGTGGGCGACCGCCGGCGGCCACATCCCGCTGACACAGCGAAGGACAGCGGGGATGCTGAACACCGCGCGTTCGGGGATCCGGCGGTCGGCTCTCGTGGGCGCGCTCGCATTCGCCGCCATGACCGGCACAGCGTTCGCCACAGGCCTGCCCGGGGCGGCCTCCGACACGGCGGTCACGATGCTCGAGAAGCTCCATCTGGCCGTCCCCGGCCCGGACGAGCACGCCGGCGACCACCCGGACGGCAAGGCGACCGCCGCCGCGACAGCGAATGATCAGGGCGCCTCGACCGTGAACGGTACGGTGGCAGCGTCGAAGCAGCCACGACACCATGCCGGCACGCGCCGGCACGCGCCGAAGCCCGCCGCAACGGCTCACGACCAGGGCCAGGGCAAGGATCGCGGTCAGGGATCGACCATCTCGACCCTGGCCCGGACGACCACCGCGACCGGTGTCGACAAGGGCGCCGTCATCTCCACCGCCGCGAGCGGGGGGCAGAGCCAGGCCGGCGACCATGGCCAGGCCGGCGAGAGCGACACGGCCACCGGCGGCAGGGGCAAGGCCGCCGAGCACAGCCACGCCGGGGAGCACAGCAAGGCGAACGACCGGGCCAGCCGGCCCTGACCGACGTCAGCAGGCGGCCACCCATCCCGGAGCGGGCCGTGACAGCCTGCCGTCGGCCACCAGGTCGTCGACCAGCCGGTCATCCCACCGCCCGCGCCACGTGAACCATCGCTGGAGCTCCGGCTCGGGAGCCAGCACGGCGGCGAACACTCCTGCTACGACCAGCTCGCCCAGTCCGCCGCCGGAAGCCGGCTGCGGGTACGCCTGATCCCAGCGGGTCAGCAGGCTGGAGTGCAGATGGCCGCCGCGGCCCGTGCCCGTCGTCACGCTGTGGCTGACCACTGCGCCGGCCCGCTCGAGTGGGCGCCGGGCCGCGCGCAGGCGCGGCGAGCCCCACCCCAGCTCGACCTTGAGATCCTCCAGATCGCTGGGCCCCGCCTCCCGCAGGTGGCGCAGCAGCCGCCCAGGATCGTCATCCACCGCCTGCCGCTGCTCCAGCTCGGCCCGGCAGACCGGATCGGCAAGCGCCGCCGTGGCCGCGGTCAGCAGCAGACGGCTGCCGTCGTGGACCGAGAGCTCATAGACGCCGTCGCGGGCCGCCATCGCCCAGAACCAGGGATACTTGGTGGCGGGCCACTCGGCGAACCCTCCGCGGCCGGACCGGTACGGCCGCTCGTGACACGCCCCGAACAGGCTGGGCAGGGCCGAGTCGGGCGTTCGCGTCAGCATGCCGCGCTCGTGGAGAAAGGCCTCTGCCTCTTCGAGCGAGCGCAGTGCGCGATCGGGCTTGAGGCGGCACTCCTCGACCCGCCTGCGCTCGAGCCCGGCGAGCGGTGCGCCGGCGCAGTCCACGGTCACTCCACTCCCCGTCCACGGGATGCCATACCCGCCGACTCTACCGACGGCGACGTGCGCCGCCCACCTCCGGCGGCCGGTCGAGAACCGTCGCGGTGGTCTATCCTCCCGGGGGTGTCGGATTTCGATCGTCGAAACGCACGGCGCAGGCACCGCGGCGTCGAACGGGCGGGCCGTCGGTGAGGGTCAGCTTCGAATGTCTCCAGTGCGGCTATCACTGGGAAGGTCGAGAACCGGGGTTCGTGCCGCCCGAGCGATGGATCCGCTGCCCCCACTGTGAGCGCCCCGCGGTGGAAGCGCACGGCGCGCCGACGCCGGTGGAGCCACCCAAGGACGACTGAGCTCCCCCGTCGAGGGGAGCACAGCGACCCCCTGGGGAGGCACCACCTTTGCTCCCCCCGGCCCGATGAAGGTTGCGGAGGTCGGTTTCGGCCGGCCGTCGCGTTCAGTCATGCCACTGGGAGGGGTCTCTGTTGGCGCTCGACAGCAACCATGGTCGGCGGACCGCGGGCGAGAGCCGCATCCGGAGCCGCTTTCCGCGGCCGGTGGTCGTGGCGCTGCTGTTCGTCGCCGCCCTGATCGTCGGGGGCCGCCACCCGCTGGGCGCGGCCGCAGCGACGACGGTCGTCAAGACCGAGTTCGCGGCGGTTGCCGACAGCTACGTCAACGCGAGTGACATCAACGCCAACTATGGGTCCAACGTCCGTCTGAGGACGACCGATTCGCCGGTCATGCGCAGCTATCTGCGGTTCGAGGTGTCCGGGCTCTCGGGGACGCTCTCGAGCGCGCGGCTCCGGCTGCACGTCGCCCTGACGTCCGGCGGCAGCGTCTCGGTCGCCCCGGTGACGGCGCCGTGGGACGAGCGAACGGTCACGTTTGCCAACTCCCCGCGAGGCGGCACGGCGGTGGCCTCCTCGGGCCGGCTGAAGAACGACACCTGGACGGCGCTCGATGTCGGCTCGCTGATCGACGGAGACGGCACGTACTCCTTCGTCGTTCGCGGAACCGGCGGCACTCGCCTGAACAGCCGGGAGAGCGGCACCACGTACGCTGCCCGGCTGGCCATCTCGACCACCCAGCTTGCGGACGTATCGCCGCCGACCGTCCCCCAGGGCCTGACCGTGGGCAACCTCACGGGCAACGAGGGAGATCTCGGCTGGAGCACGTCCGTCGACGATGTGGGCGTGGAAGCCTACGACCTGTTCCTCGACGGATCATTCGTCGGATCCACGTCGGCCGCCACGTACCACTTCTCCTCGCTGCGGTGCGGAGCGACCCAGGTGCTCGGGGTGGCCGCGCGCGACGCGGCGGGCAACCGGTCGGAGACCGCGACCGTCTCGGTCACCACACCCGGCTGCAGCGCGCGCGACGACCAGCCGGCATTTCCGATCCGGGCGGCGTTCTATTACCCGTGGTTCCCCGAGACATGGACGGTGGGCGGCTACGCCACTCACTACCACCCCGTCGCCGGCTACTACTCGTCCACCACCACGAGCGTGATCCAGCAACAGGTACAGGCGATGCAGTACGGCGGCATCCAGGCTGGGATCATCTCGTGGTGGGGGCCGGGCACCGCGAGCTCCGATGCGCGGGTGCCGGCGATCCTCTCGGCCACGGCGGGATCGGCCTTCCGCTGGGCGTTCTACTACGAGGCCGAGAGCACCGGCAACCCGACCGCGTCCCAGATCGCGGCCGACCTCCAGTATCTGGAGAACAGCTACGGCACGGATCCGTCCGTGCTTCGCGTCAACGGCCGAATGGTGGTGTTCGTCTACGCCGACGGTACCGACGGCTGCGGGATGGCCGATCGGTGGGCTGCCGGCAACACCGTGAACGCCTACGTGGTGCTCAAGGTGTTCGGCGGTTACACCGGGTGCGCCGCCCAGCCGGACGGCTGGCACCAGTACTCCCCTGCGGTTCGCGCCGACGCCCAGTCCGGATACTCGTATTCGATCTCGCCGGGGTTCTGGAAGGCGAACGAGTCAGCGGCCCGGCTCCAGCGCGACCCCACGGCGTTCGGGCAGGCGGTTCGCAACATGGTGGCGTCGAACGCACCCTGGCAGCTGGTGACCACCTTCAACGAATGGGGCGAGGGGACGGCTGTCGAAGACGCCGACTCCACGGGGTACGCGACGCCGAACCTGGGCACCGGGGCCGGCTGGCAGAGCGCGTCGGGATACGGGACGTATCTCGACCTGCTGCATGCGGACGGTGCGCCGGGGGACAGCGAGCCCCCCACGGCGCCGAGCTCGATCGTTGCATCCTCGGCCACCGCGACCACCATCTCGCTTTCGTGGAGCGAGTCGTCGGATAACGTCGGGGTCAGCCGCTACGACGTCTACCAGTCCGGTGCCAAGGTGGCATCCAGCTCGACGACGTCCGCATCGGTGGGCGGTCTCAGCTGTGGCACGGCCTACAGCTTCGGCGTGGAGGCTGTCGACCTGTCCGGCAACCCGTCCAGCCGCACGGCCGCGACGCTGTCCACCGCGGCCTGCCCATCCGACGTCCAGGCACCCACCGCGCCCGGCGCCCTCTCGGCCTCCGGCGTGCTGGCCGATCAGGTCACGCTCTCGTGGACGCCGTCGACCGACGACCGGGGCGTGAAGGACTATCGGGTGTACGTGAACGGGAGCCTGGCAGCGACCGTGGCCGGGCCACCGACCACCCTGACCTCACTTCAGTGCGCGACGACCTACACGCTGGCCGTCGAGGCACGAGATGCCGCGGGCAACGTCTCTCCGCGGGCCGAGACCGCGGCGACGACCGCGGCCTGCCCGCCCAGCCCGCCGGCCAGCGGCCCCTGCAATGCCCGCCCCACCCCGCCCGCCACCTACCAGCACGTGATCTGGATCTGGTTCGAGAACCACACCTATTCGTCGGTGCTGGGCGGCAACTCATCGGCGCCGTACTTCAACTGGCTGGCGAGCAGCTGCGGATACTCGATCCAGTGGATGGACAACCTGTTCTCGTACAACAGCGAGCCCGAGTACCTGGCCGGCGTTTCGGGCTCCAACTGCGACATCGGATTCGCGGCCACGGGCACGAACTGCAACACCGGCAACGACGGCAGCCCGTCCGGTAGCACGGTGCTGACGACGAGCACCCTGTTCGACCAGGTGACGGCCGCCGGCGGCACATGGAAGGCCTACCAGGAGGGCATGCCGGGCAACTGCGCGTTCTCCAGCGGGGGTAGCGGGTACGCGCCCAAGCACAACCCGCCAGTGTTCTTCGCCACACTCACCGGCGGCAGCCACACCGCCCCGGCGGCCGGCAGCCCGTGCCTGTCCAGGGATGTGCCGATACCGGCCCTGAGCTGCCCGGGGACGCGAGGGTCAGCCTGCTCGGCGCCCGGTGGAGCGCTGATCGACGACCTCGCCAACGACACGCTTCCCACCTTCGCGTTCGTGACGCCGAACCTGTGCAACGACATGCACGACTGCTCCCCCACGGTCTCCGACAACTGGATCCACACCTACATGGACATCATCCTCGCCAGCCCCGCGTACCGGTCGGGGAGTACGGCCGTGTTCCTGATGTGGGACGAGGGCTCTTTCGGTGCCCCGCAGCCGAACGTAATCGTCTCGCCCTCCACCGATCGGGTCGTCTCGTCCACGACCATGAACAACCTCGCGGCGCTGGGCACCACGGAATCGATGCTGGGAATCGGCACCCGGCTGGGATGCGCGTCGGGTACGCCGCCGGGCGGCGTCGGCACCTGCCCGTCGGGGTCGACGGTCGACCTTCGCGGCCTGTTCAACCTGTGACCGGGCGGGACACACCACGGCCGTTGCGGCCCGCCATCGTGCTCGCCGGACGCCGATGGATCCTGACCGCCGCGGCGATCGCCGGAGCCCTCGCGCTGGCCGGCGCTGTGCGGCAGCATGCACCGGCCGCGGAGGGGCCGGCACCGGCGCCACCGTTCGCGACGGCAGCAATCGCGGCCCGGGAATCCCGGCTCACCGACCGGTTCCAGCTCGCCGGGCCGGCGGCGGTGCGATTGCTGGACGGCACGCCACAGGTGCTGCGCTACGACGCGCGGGTCAGCGACCGCCCCGGCTGGCAGGAATGGCAGATGGTGCGATCCGCATGGCAGCCCACGCCCGGCAGATGGCGTGACCACCCCCTCTTCTCGGCCGCGGGGCTGCACGACCCGCCGGTGACCGCGCTCTCGACGTCGGGCCGCACGCTGGCCGTCGTCGACCAGCCGCCGATCGGCGACCGCGCCGCATCCGTTGGTCGCGTGATGCTGCTGCCTCAGGCGACGACGCTTCCCGGATCGTTCACCGTCGCCGGCTGGCACGTGGACGCCCTCGCGGTGGTCGACGGCCTGCCCGGCCAGTCGCGGCTGCTGGGCCTGGTCGAGGAGCAGAATCGCGCCGACCACGGCGGGGCGTACCGCTGGCGGCTGGTTCGCTACGGGCTCGACGGCCGGTGGTCGACCCTGGGCAGCGGCCCCATCCGCCCGCTGGTCGAGATCGGGCCGCAGGTGGGCGTTGCCTATGCGGCCACGCGGATCGTCGTCACCTGGCGGCAGCCGGCCGAGGACGAGGACGACATCGGCTCGACCGCAGGCGCCTACCTGGAGGATGGACGCTGGCACGCCATCCAGCAGCCGGGCGAGGGAATCGTCGTCGACGAGCCGCCCGGCGGCTCGTCACTGGTCTCGACCCCCACCGGGGCCGTCCACGTGGTGCTGCGGCATGTCACCGACGGCCGCTTGCAGCCGGCCGTCCTCGCCGGCGACCGATGGCGGCCCAACGGGTCACCGCTCGGCCCTCCGGCGGGCAGCTCGGCGGCCTGCGCGATGGCGGCGACCGACCGCGGCGTGGAGGTGGCGGCGCTCACGCAGCTGCACGGCGAGACCAGTCTGGCGCTGTACGGTCTGGAGGGCGCCTCGTGGAGGCGGTTGGCATCTGTTCGCGACCCCGGCCCCCGCGCCCAGCCGGCCATTCTGCCGGGGGGCTGCCTGATCAGCCCCGGAGGCGGAAGGGTGTTCTATCTGCGTCTTGGCCCGGCCGCGGCCGGCGACCACGAGCAGCTGATGCTCGCCTCGGCGGCCGGGCGGTGAGCCGCCCCCCGGGCGCTCAGGACAGCTGCTGGTTGCTCCGCCTCCATGCGATGGCGAAGATGCCGCCAAAGGCAACAGCCACGATCCCCAGCAGGAGCGGGATCCCGTACGGCACACCGGTGACGGTCGACGAGCTGTCGTTCGAGTCGAGACCGCCGACGTTCGGCACCTTCCCATGAAGGACATCGGCGAGCGTGGCCAGGGCCTCGCGGCCGAAGCGGCGGCTGGGCTCCACGTGGCTGTTCTCGCTGAACTCGTTCCAGCTGATCAGCCCGAGAGCATCCGGCGACGACGCATAGGCCGCGGCGAGCTCCCTGCGAAGCGTCTCCCCGCCCCGCCGGGGCACGACGCTGGTGCCGCCGACCAGCCGCGCGTCGAACCCGGGCGCGGC
>Ga0070683_100003218_pt1 | contig 13180 bp, 12 predicted proteins | sample KBSC713LmetaG_FD_64662 | JGI IMG/M metagenome (GOLD analysis project Ga0070683, IMG submission 64662) | Corn rhizosphere microbial communities from Kellogg Biological Station, Michigan, USA - KBS C7.1-3L metaG | ecosystem: Host-associated > Plants > Roots > Rhizosphere ...
CGAGGAGCGCAGGTAGTCCGTAGTCCGCGGCGAGGCCATGACTCGCGCAGGCCAGAGACCAGAACAACATGATGGCGAGGAAGCCGCGCCGCGTACCGAGGAAGTCGACGAGTCGTCCGCCGCCGAGGTACATGAGTCCGTACGTGACCAGAAACGCCGAGTCGAGGAAGGCCTTCACCTGATTCGAGATCGGAATGTCTCGTTGAATCACGGTGATGGCCCACGGCAGCGTCTGACGATCGAGGTAGCTGATCGCGATCGCGATGCTCACGAGGGTCGCGACCGACCAACGCGCCGTTCCGGCGCGCGGTCGCACTTCGTCGGCGACCAGCGTCTGCTCAGCCATGCGATCGTGTGGTGAATCGATAAATCGTCGTCGAGCGGAACGTTTCGCCCGGCCGCAGCACGATGGGCGGGAAATTCGGATGATGGATCGCGTCGGGGAAATGCTGCGGCTCGAGCGCGACTCCCGCGTGCTGCTCGTACTTCACGCCGCCGACGCCGGGAAACGATCCGTCGAAGCGATTGCCGGTGAAGAACTGCAGGCCGGGTTCGGTCGTCCAGATCTCGAGGACGCGACCAGACAGCTCATCCTCGAGTCGCGCGGCGAGCGAAAGTCCGCCGTCACGTCGATCGAGCACCAGATTGTGGTCGTAGCCGTTGGACGCTTTCCGCATCTCCTCGATCCGACTTCCGATTTTGCGCGCGTGCGTGAAGTCGAGCGGCGTTCCCGCGACAGGAGCGATCTCGCCGGTCGGCACGAGCGACGCGTTCCCCGGCGTGAAATGACTCGCGTTGATCATCAGCACTTCGCCGAGCATCGTGCCTGATCCGGCGAGATTGAAGAACGAATGGTTCGTAAAGTTGACCGGCGTCGGCTTGGCGGTCGTCGCCGTGTATTCGATGCGCAGCTCGTTCGCGTCGGTCAGCGTGTAGAGTACCCGAGTCTCCAGCGTTCCCGGATAGCCTTCCTCGCCGTCGGGACTCGTGTAGCTGAATTCGACGCCATTGGCGCGTGGCGTCGAATTCCAAACCCGTTTGTCGAATCCACGCGCGCCGCCGTGGAGATGATTTGGCGCGCGGTTCGTCGCGAGCGTGTACGTCTTGCCGTCGAGCACGAACTTTCCGTTCGCGATTCGGTTGGCCACGCGGCCGAGCGTCGCGCCTAAATAGAACGGGGCCGCGACGTAGTCCTCGAGTCGTGGGTACCCCAGGACGACGTCGGCGAGCTTTCCATCGCGATCAGGGACCCAGAGCTCGGTCAGCGTCGCACCGTACTCGGTGACCTTCGCGGACATGCCCCTCGCGTTCGTGATGGTGTAGATCCGGACGTTGCTGCCGTCATCGAGCCGCCCGAAAGGACGAACGTCAACATGCAGATCGGGAGGCGGATGACCGGCGGAATGCGCGCGGCACCCACTCAGCGTCAGCATACTCGCCACGAGCCAAGCAACCGACCGTGCTCGGAGCACTGTCACTCGACGCTCGGTTTCGAGAGCTGCACGGCTGGTCGGGGCGGAATGGGGAAGAGTCGTCCAGGAAACTGGATACATTATGCATTCTTTCCGCCTCTGGGCTAGCCCCTTCTATAGAAGAGCCGGCGGCCGCAGCCGATCAATGCGGAGCTTCGCACGACCCCGATATTTCAGGCTCACCGCATCGAGGGTTTTGCCATGGCTGTCCGCCGAACAAATAAAGGCCCGAGCGTCTCGCGAGCGAAAGCGTCCGCGCCGTCGACCTCAGACGAACGTCGTCCCGAAGCGTCGAAGCTGTACTCGACGAAGAACGATCTCCCCGAAAGCACCCGCCGCGAAGTGATCGAGCTGCTCAACGCTCGTCTCGCCGACTGCATCGATCTCGAGTCCCAAGCCAAGCAGGCACACTGGAACGTGAAGGGCCCGAGCTTCATCGCGCTTCACGAGCTGTTCGACCAGATCCACGAGGCGGTCGACGAATACGCCGATCTCATCGCCGAACGCGTCGTGCAGCTTGGTGGCATCGCCGAAGGCACAGTCGGCGTGGTCGCACAGCGCACGACGCTCGTCGACTATCCGCTCGTCCTCACGAAAGGGTCGGAGCACGTCGCTGCGTTATCTGACGCGCTCGCGGAGTTCGGTCGTGTCGTTCGCGTCGGCATCGAGGAGATGACGGATCTCAAAGATGCCGACAGCGCCGACGTGTTGACCGAGATCTCGCGCGGCATCGACAAGTGGCTGTGGTTCGTCGAGGCACATCAGCAGGGCGAATAGCCCAATCGATTTTCGTGAGCGCTATCGCCGCTGGAACTCCGGCGACGATAGCGCGATCACTAACAGCTCGCGGAGCGCGGCGCGCGCTCACGACGAGTTCGAACGGCGTCTTCACCTTCGCGCGAAAGGCTGCCTTCGAGAAGAATACAGGACTCGTGATAATCGTCCGCACGACCGACGGAATATCGCCGTCGGTCCGGCGGAAGGTCTCTGCCGCACGCGCGACGAGGCCCGGTGGCGGACTATCCGAGACGAGTCGTCTCGCCAGCTTGAACGCGATGTGCCTCGCCGTCGACGGATGACGCGCGAGGATATCCAAGACGTCGTTGCCGTCCTCGATGCCTCGCCCCGCGGGAAGGACGTGGCCGAGGACGATCTTCGCGCCGCTGTCGTGCAGCGCGGGACGGAACACGAATACGTTCTCGCCGCCCTTCGCCTGGTAGGTCCCTCCCGTCAACGCGCGCGCGACTTCCTGAACGTCCGTTTTGGTATATCCGCCGTCGACCCCAAGGGTACGGAGCTCCTGAGCTCGCGGGCACTAGTTCTCGTTCAATCCATTCTTCGTGCTCAGATAGTTGTCGAGATAGACAACATCGCCGGCGAATGTGCCGTCGCGCTTAGTGGATCTCTAAAGCTGCCGAACGCGCGGGGTCGAATGACGCCGCGGTCCCACGCGACCGTCGTGACGCGATCTGGTACCTTGCCGGAATAGATGGAGAAGTGATTCTCCCAAAAGTCCGTTACGACCTCGAGCAGCTGCCGCTGGCTCGTCTCGGCGGTCAATATTTTTCCGGCATACAGATAATCGCCGAGCCGTGCATAGGCGATCAACTGCGCAGTGCTTCTCATCATGATCGCTTTCGCGGCGCTGTCGCACTTGAATTTCGGCGGCGGACGACGCGCTGCCGCAGATCGTGACTGCCGCTGCGACGAGGGCTGATTGGCGTTTGAAGTGCCGACCTGTAGACACGCGAGCGAGCTCCGGAGGACGCCCGCGTCTACGATATCACTCCAGCCGGCTTTGTGGAACTTCTATTTCTTCGATGCTCAATCGAGCAACGTCGCGGGCACCTTCCCGCCGTTTTCCGCGAACTTCTGCATGACGGCCTTCTGCAGCCAGGTGTTCATCGTCGCGCTGTCGTTTAGGTCGCCGGTGTACCCAAGCTCCGAGGCAAGTGCGCGTCGGTTGACCATGCTGCTGTCGATTCCCAGGAGCTTCATGAGATCGACGATCGAGTGGCGCCAGTCGAGCTTCTGCGACGAGTGTGACGCCATGTCCGACAGGACCTTCTCGACGTCGACAGACGACATCGCGGCCGGTGCCGGGGCCGCCGGAGGCGGCGACGACGCCGCAGGTGCAGCCGCGGGCGCCGCCGCGGTCGATGGTCCGGAGGAAGGATTTGAGGTTGGGGCGACTGCCGGCTGCGACGCCGTCGAATGCCCGAACACCTTCGACATGATCGATCCAAGAACGCTCATCGGTCTCCTCTGCGATGCGAGTCGTCAAAGAACGACGCTTTCGCAAGGCGTAGGCCTCTCGAACGCATTCCACACGAATGACGGGCAAAAGGATCCAACGGTTTTGGTCGTTCGTGCATCTGATTGACTGACACATCGAGCGATGCCGCGAACGTCGGCATCGACCGCTTCCATCGAAACGAAGGACATTCGAAATGAGATCGGCGATCGCGCTGTTCGCGGTAGTTGCAGCAATCGGATCAGTTCACGCGCAGGACCCCCGAGCTACTGCGCCCGTCTCGCCTCGAGGCGCACAAAGTGATCCCGCCGACTCGCTGTATCGCGTCGCGCATGAGCTGTTGGCGCGAGGCGAGTATGGTCGGTCCGCGGAGCTCTTCAAGGGAATCGGTGAGAAATTTCCGAAGTCGCGCTACCAAGACCAGGTAGCCTACAACGAAGCGTTTGCTCGGTATCGGATCGGTACGACGAAAGAGCTCGAGGCGGCATCCCGACTTCTCGAGCCGCGCGCGAAGATCGTCCTCGGCGCGCCGGACACAGGCGACGCGAATCGCGGATTTGGACGCGGACGTGCGCGATCCGAGGGCGACGTCGCAGGCCTCTACATCCGCGTCAACAAAGTGTTGGCGCAGCGCGGGAACAGCGACGCCGCAAACATCATCAAGGTCTCTGTTCGCCCGGGCGCGAATTCGTGTGACGCGGACGATATGGATACGAGAGTCGACGTGATCGGCGCCCTCAGCTCCATGGATCCGGCGCAGGCACGTCCAATCCTCAAGCGTGTGTTGAGCAACCAGGATCCGTGCAGCGTGGATCTTCGCAAGAATGCTGTGTTCATGGTCGGGCGCTCCGGCGATCCCGAAGCGGCGGCGCTGATTGCATCGGTCGCGAAGAGCGATCCATCGCCACCGGTCCGTGTTGAAGCCATCAACTGGCTACCGAAGCTCATGGGTGACGCGGGGGTCTCGGTTCTCGAGGAGGCCATCCGAACGGAACAGGACGAACGGATTCAGCGCGCGGTTGTTAGAACATTGGCATCGACCGACAGCCCGCACGCGCGGCAAGCGATTCGCACTCTGATCGATCGCAACGACGCCCCGTTGACGCAGCGCGTCGAAGCCATCAACGCGATAGCGAGCCAACGGATGTCCGCCGATGACGCCGCGTACTTGCGAGAGCTCTATTCTCGGTCTGACAACGAGGAGATACGAGGCGCAGTCGTCGGCTATATCGTCCGGTCAGGCAAGACCGCGGACTGGATCGCTGTCTATGATGGCGCTCGATCGCTCACCGTTCGCAACCGCATCATCAGCGCGCTGGAGACCCGAAAGGAGTCTGAAGCCGCTGACAAGCTGGTCGACATCGCCAAGACGAGCACGGTCGGGTCGCTTCGTCTTCAGGCCATCAATGCGCTCGCGCGCCGTAAGGATCCTCGAGTGGCGGCGCTTCTCGACGAGATCGTGAACGGCCGCCGGCCATAGACGATGACCGAATTTCGCCGGCCACTGAGCGAGCTCGGACGCGACAGGCGCTTCACGGTCTCGTTACCGGTTGGCGACGCGACTCGCCCGCATGGCTGACGGACAACGGCGCACTTCCTGCGAATCCGCCCGGCTCTGACTCACTCACGCCGGACCAGGAGGTCTCCATGTCTCTCGACTCACTTCAAGATCTGTATATCGAGCACATCCAAGATCTGTATAGCGCGGAACAGCAAATCATCGAGGCGCTGCCGAAGATGATCGATAAAGCGTCGAATCAGCAGTTGAAGGATGGCTTCAGCCGGCATCTCGAGCAGACGCGCGAACATGCTCGTCGGCTCGAGGGGATCGGTCGCCGAGCTGGCCAGGACATCGACGGCAAGACGTGCAAGGGAATGGAAGGCGTCATCAAAGAAGGCGCTGAAGTGCTCAAGGAAGACGGCGATCCAAATGTCATCGATGCCGCGCTCATCTCGGCCGCGCAGCGAGTCGAACACTACGAGATGGCTGGCTACGGCTGTGCACGCGCGTACGCCGAAGCGCTCGGACTGGAGGACGACGCCGACGCGCTGCAGCAAACGCTCGACGAAGAAGGCGAGACCGACGAAAAGCTGACGCAGCTCGCCGAATCGATCATCAATCCGCGAGCATCGGGAATGGACGCAAACGCAAGCTCGACGCGTTCACGCTCGCGCAACGCCGACAACGAAAGTCGCCTCTAGCCACCCTCGAAGCCGGGAGGCCCGAGCCTCCCGGCTTCGTTCGACCTATCCGGCCGACGTCTCTCCACCGAGTAGGGTGAGCACTTCGCCGGTGAGGTAGCTCGAGTCCGCGTTGGACGCGAAGAACACGTAGCTTGGCGCAACTTCTTCTGGCTGTCCCGGGCGTTTCATCGGCGTGTCTTCGCCGTGCTTCGCCGCCGCGGTTGCCGGTTTATCTGCAACGTTCAGCGGCGTCCAGATCGGACCTGGAGCGACGCAGTTCACGCGGATCTTTTTCGACACGAGATTCTGCGCGAGCGACTTCGTGAAAGCGTGAATAGCGCCTTTCGTCGCGGAGTAGTCGAGGCCGACAGCTTTCCCAATTCCAAGAATGAGGAGGATGGCAACGGGTTCGAGGAGCTATCGCTCGCTGACGCCGCGACGCATCTCTTCGAGGAGTGTCGGATGATGCTGCCCGGTGTGCAGGCGCTTCTCGGATCGTCGTCGTGTCAGTGGCGACGGTGATGTCGCCAGCGGCCATTCATCGAACCCGCGAGCCGCTTGGCGTCTCCCGCGGGTTTATCAGACTTTCATCGAGACTATCGTGCCTCTTCGCGCGCGCCTGCGCTAGCGCGCGCGAGCCTTTCGGAGATTTCGAGCGCTCGTGAACTGCCGGTGGTCGATCGTATGAAACTTGTCGCGACACGGGCGACCATTGAACACCGCGTAGTGTTTCGCGTGCCCGCACGTCGGACATCGCGGACGCGTCGAGCTCGTTCGCGCCGAGGGATCGTGTCGCTGGCGAAACAGTCCGACCGGCCCCGGATCGGTCATGTGACCCCACGTCTTGCCGCCGATCGCCATCGTCAACGCTCCACGAGAAACGCCAAGCTTCGTTGCGAGATCCGCAATCCATCCCCGCGGAAGCGCTTGGTCGCGCGCGAGCATTCTCGCGAGTGCGACGTCCGTCGCCGAGAGTTTCGCCGCGCCGTGGGACTCGCCGGGACGGCTGTAACGTTCATTGATCCGTGGCTTGCGAACGCCGTTTTGTTGAGCCACTGCACGCTCCCTGATGCGAAAGTTGACTGTGCAACTTCAACCTTTGCAAAGCCTGAGACGCGCGCAATCCCTTCGGGCATTCATTTCGCGTGAAGAAAAACCAACGACTGTTGGGTCAGGATCGCCAAGTTAAGCTGCGAATTTCTCAACGCGCTACTTCGGCGCGACGACCCCGATCCGTTCGACGATTCGCTTGTAGCGCGGATTGTCATGCAACGCGTTGAACATCGGATAGTGCGGCAGGAAAACGAGCGTGAAACAGTGATCGTCGGCTGCGCGCTCCAGCATGCCGAGCGCGCGAGCAGTATCGCCGACAGCGGCGTACACGCCTGCCACGGCGTCGGCGGACACGTAGCCACGTTGCATCGCCGCTTCGAACTCTCGAACCTGCGCGCGTGCGGCGGCAGTGTCGCCCAATTGCGCGAGAATCCACGCCGGATATGCGCCTTCGCCGCTCGAGACATGCGTCACTGACCGCGGAACGGTGCGTGCCGCCGCTGCGCGCTGTCCCGTTTTCAGAAGTGAATATGCGAACTCGGCTCGCGCGTTGAAAAACGTGCTGTCCAACGTCAGCGCGCGACGGAAAATTGGAATGGCTTCCGCATCTCGGCCGACGAACTGCAGCAGGTTTCCGTGACGCGTCGTGATCACCGCCGACAGCTGATCCAGATCCTGGGCCTTCGACACCTCGGCGAGAGCGTCGTTCATCCGGCCACGGAAGACGAGGTACCACGCGTAGAAGAGATGCCCTTCAGCGGAGCTTGGATTGAGCTCGACGGCTCGCGAGAGATGCTTTCCGGCGTCACCCCAATTCCAGTCGTAGAACATCGACACGATGCCGAGCGAGGTGTGCGCTTCGGCAAGCGTCGAGTCGAGCGCGATCGCTTTCTCGGCCGCGGCTCGGGCGAGCGGAAACACATCGCGCGGTGGTCGTCCGCCGAACGGCGCGACGAGACTGTATGCGTCGGCGAGACCGGCATATGCCGGCGCGAATGATGAATCCGCGCGAATAGCGGATTCGAAGCTTGTGATTGCCGACGCCATCGCCACCGGATTTCGCTGACCAAGAAATACCCGGCCGCGAACGTAGTCGTCGTACGCCTTGGGATCCGCCGCGCGGGGACGAGAGAGCGCCGTTCCGGCGTCGGCGCCGAGCAGCACTCGCAGCGCGTTCGCGATCGAGCGCGCAACGCTGTCCTGCACGTATAGAACATTCCGTAGCCCGCCTTTGTATTCGCCTTCCCAGAGTGTCGAGTCGCTGCGGGCGTCGACGAGCCGCGAGTTGATGAGCACCGAATCGGCGTCGTGGCGAACGCTCGATTCAACGACAGCGTCGACGCCGAGCTGCTTCGCGATGTCGGCGAGCGATCCGCCGTGGCCCTTCATCGCGAACGTCGACGTTCGCGACGCGACGCGCAATCGCTGCAGTCGACCGAGCGCGCTGATCAACTCCTCCGCCATTCCATCAGAGAAGTAGTCGGTCGCCGAATCGCGATTGATGCTTCGGAAGGGAAGTACGGCGACAGATCGCGGAGCTTTCGAGGCCGCGCTGAACGCATTTGGCGATCGATTCCAGGGACGCCACACCAACGCTGCCACGAGCGCAGTGACGAGCACCGCGCCGCCGATGATTGCCATCGATCGGCGCGACGCTGTCGGAGCTCGGAAACTCTCCGTTTCCGCCGATTGGTGAGCGAGAATCGAGCGAAGCGTGTCGCGGACGTCAGCCGCGGACTGCGGACGATTCTTCGGATCCTTCTCGAGCAACGCTCCGACGAGTGTTGCGAGACGCGGCGGACAGTTTGGCGAAACAGCGCCAAGTAAAGGCGCACTCTCCGTGAGTGATGCCTTCACCATCGCCGCGACGGTCGCGCCGGTGAACGGCGTTCGTCCGGCCACCATCTCGTACGCCACAACGCCGAGCGCGTATAAGTCGGCTCGATGATCGATGCTCGGATCGGCGACTGCTTGCTCCGGAGACATGTACGCCGGCGTCCCGACCGACACGCCGGTCAACGTGATGTTGTTGCCGTCGATCGAATGATGCAGTGCCTTCGCCACGCCGAAGTCAGCGACGTATGCATGTCCCTGACTGAGAAGAATGTTCTCGGGTTTGATGTCGCGATGAATGACGTCGTGCGAATGAGCGCACGCGAGAGCATCCGCGATCTCGATAAGCAGCCCGAGTGTCTCGCCGGTCGGGAGCGAACCCTGGCTCAGTCGTCCGCGAAGTGTCTCGCCTATGATCAACGGCATGACATAGAACGGCTGAAGGCCCGATGACTCGTCGCCGACAACGCCCGAGTCAATCAGCCCGAGGATGTGCGGATGCTGCAACTTCGCCGTGAGTTTGATCTCGGCGAGAAATCGTTCGGTGCCGAGCGTCGCGGCGACTTCCGGCCGCATGACTTTGATCGCCACTTTGCGGCCGTGGCGGACGTCGTCGGCGAGGTAGACCGTGGCCATGCCGCCTTCGCCGAGCTCGCGCTGGACGTCGTATCGGCCGGCCAGGCTCGATCGCAGCGCCTGGTAGGGCTCGGTCATGCGATAAGAGTATTCATGGCGGCGATGACTGCTAGGGCTGCGGATTCCGCAGCGTTCAGCGGAACTCGCAGTCATCGGCGTCTCGCACCGAGTTTACAAGTTGTGAACTACCAACGACATCGCAGTTGGTCCCGGACATGCTTTGTCTCGGAGCCGATTCGTCCTCCGCGAGAGAGCGCCATGCAGACCAGCGTACGCCGGCAGAGGACAAATGCGTAGGCTGACAAACCGCGCGGGTTTGACCACACTTACATCATGAGCACGGTCATCGAAGCGTCGCCGGCGGCGAGCACACGAAGCGTCCCGGGGTCTGTCGCGGGTCCCCGCAACGACGGATGGAGCGCGCGACGCGCGACCCAAATTCGATGGATTTGGCTCGGCACGACGATCGCGCTCGCCATCGCGCTCGTCGTCGGATCGTGGGTCAACTATCGCGGCGTCGCAAACGCGGCGGCGACTGTAAATCGCGGACAGGCGGAGTTCTTCGAGAACGCGCAGCGCCAGACGTTCAACGCGCGACAAGAGCTAACGGTTCCGCGGCTCGACTCATTCGTACAAGCACATTCAGCGGCTGGGCTTCGCTATTTCGCGTTCATCGACACTGATGGCAACACGGTTTTGAGTGCGGGAACGCCGGCCGAGCCCTTGGAGAAGATCGCTCCGCTCACGACGAGTTTCGCGATTGCTCATCCACTCGAGCGGGTGAGCGGGAGACTGCGCGCCGTCTACATTCGGCCGCCACTTCGACGCGTCGTCGATTCCCCTGACTCCACACCGATGTGGACCAGTGGGCGCGGCGGCGCACCTGGCGACGGCCGCGGCGACAACCGTAACCAACGCGGTGGACGCGGCGGTGGGCCATTCTATGAAGTGATGGAGTTCGTGCCGGTCGCGCCGTCGCTCGTATCGCGGGCGCACCAGGCACTCGTGCTGGCGTGGATCGGAGCGGGAATACTTACGATCGCAACATTGCTCTTCTGGCGAACATCGCTGCGCTACGACGCCATTCGCCACCGCCTCGAAGAACAGCGCAGGCTAGCGCTGCTCGGCGAAATGTCGGCGGTGCTCGCGCACGAGATTCGAAATCCTCTCGCGTCGCTCAAGGGACACGCGCAACTGCTCGCCGAGCGGATGTCCGAGGGGACGCCGGAAAAGCGGAAAGCCGATCGCGTCGTCGACGAAGCAAAGCGTCTCGAAGTTCTCACGAATGACTTGCTCGACTTCGCGCGCTCAGGGCCGCTCGATTTGCGCCGCGTCGACCCCGCTGCGGTGCTGCGATCCGCGTCCGCCGATCTGCCGCACGGGTCGATCATTCTCGATACATCGAGTGCTCCGGAGACGTGGCTGCTGGACGAGCGACGGGTCGCCTACGCCGTGCTCGCGAATATTCTCCGCAACGCCGTGCAGGCGTCGCCGCCGAATCGTCCAGCGCAAGCGAGTGTTTCAATCGAAAATGGATCGCTCGTGTACGTCGTTCGTGACCATGGCGACGGGCTGCCGCCCGGAGACGAAGAGCGAATCTTCGATCCATTCTTCACGACGCGCACGACGGGAACGGGACTCGGCCTCGCGCTCGCGCGACGCATCGTCGAGCTGCACGGCGGACATATCTCTGCCGAGAATGCATCGACGGGCGGCGCGGTCTTCCGCGTCGAGCTCCCGGACCGAGACGGTTAGTGGCAACCATCCTCGTCGTCGACGATGAACCTGGCATCCGAGAGTTTCTCGTCGAGGCGCTCGCGACGGACGGCCATCAGCTCAGCGAGGCGTCGAGTGCCGACGCCGCGGTCGAGCGGCTGAAGCACGAGGATTTCGATTTGCTCATCACCGATCTCCGAATGCCCGGAAAGCTCGACGGGATGGACGTCGTTCGCGAAGCTCGCCAATCGCATCCCGATACGCGCGTCATCGTGTTGACCGCCCACGGCTCCGTATCGACCGCCGTTGACGCGATGAAGCTTGGCGCGATCGACTTTCTCGAGAAGCCAATGAGTGGTCCGTCCGAGCTGCGTACACTCGTCTCTCGCGCGCTCAGCGGAACGCCCGAGTCGGGCAGTCAACCGATCACGGACGTCACCGAATACCTCGCGCGCCAGTTGACTCGCGCGCTTGGCGCCGAGTATCGCGTCGAAGATCTCATCGGGCGCGGCGGATATGCGGCGGTATTCGGCGTTCACGACCTCGCGCTTGATCGCGATCTCGCGGCGAAGGTGCTGTTCCCCGAATTTTCCGCTAGCGAGGACACTGCCGAGCGATTTCGGAGAGAGGCGCGGACGATGGCGAAGCTCTCGCATCCGAACATCATGCCGGTGCTGTTCGTCGGACGAGAACGTGAGGTCCCCTTCTTCGTCATGCCGCGAGTGAGGGGAAGCTCGATTGCCGAGATGATCGCAAACCGTGGACAGATCGATCCGATTCAGGTCGTTCTTGTCGCCAGAGACATCGCGGCGGCGCTGGACTACGCGCACAGCGCCGGCGTCGTGCATCGCGACGTGAAGCCGGCGAACATTCTCGTCGACGACGCGACACGCCGTTCGATTCTGACGGATTTTGGAATTTCGAAGGCCGTCTTACCGGAAGGTCTCGGTGCCGCGACGGTGCCGGGCGTGTTCCTCGGAACACCGCAATACTCGGCGCCGGAGCAGATCGCGGGCGAACACGACGTCGGCGCGCGGGCGGACATCTATAGTTTTGCGGTCGTGGTCTACGAGATGATTGCCGGCCGCGTTCCGTTCGACGCCACGAGCGCGAGTCGCATTGCCGCGCAGCAGCTCTTCGCTCCGGTTCCTCCGTTGTCCCGCTATGCGCCTCGGATAAGCAGAAAGATCGATTCGGTCATGGCACACGCGTTGGCGAAGCATGCGAACGATCGCTATGCGACCGCGAGCGACTTCGCGCGTGCGCTCGAAAGCGTTCTCGTTTAACTCGAACAGCTGACGATGGCGAACATTCTCGTCGTGGACGACGAGCAGGGCATTCGTGAGTTCCTTGCCGACGCGCTTTCGTTCGACGGCCACGAGGTCGCGCAGGCCGCCGACGGAATGGAGGCGTTGCGCCGAACACACGATCGCGCGTTCGACTTGATGCTCACTGACCTCAAGATGCCCGGCGCGCTGACGGGCATCGACCTATTGCGTCAGCTCAAGAGCGAGCAGCCGGACACCGAGGTCATCGTCATGACGGCGCATGGAACGGTCGAAACCGCGGTCGAGGCGATGAAGCTTGGCGCGTACGACTATTTACAGAAACCCATCGGCAGCCCCGCGGAGCTCCGGTTGATCGTTGCTCGAGCGCTCGAGCGCCGACGACTCCGCGCCAAGGACGAAATTCGCCGGCAGCGAGATGTCGTTCCACCGCTGTCGTACGGCGATCCCGTGATGCAGTCGGTGATCACCGCACTCGACAAAGTCGCCCGAACGAATTCGACCGTTCTGTTGCTCGGCGAAAGTGGAACGGGCAAAGAGGTCGCGGCACGGACGATTCACGAGCGAAGCTCGCGCAGCGACGGGCCGTTCGTTCCCGTGAACTGCGCGGCGATTTCAGAAACGCTCATGGAGAGCGAGATCTTCGGTCATGAGAAAGGCGCCTTCACCGGCGCCTCCGCGGCCCGTCGCGGTCGACTCGAGTTGGCGGACGGCGGCACGCTGTTTCTCGACGAGATCGGCGAACT
>Ga0070683_100003219_pt1 | contig 13178 bp, 13 predicted proteins | sample KBSC713LmetaG_FD_64662 | JGI IMG/M metagenome (GOLD analysis project Ga0070683, IMG submission 64662) | Corn rhizosphere microbial communities from Kellogg Biological Station, Michigan, USA - KBS C7.1-3L metaG | ecosystem: Host-associated > Plants > Roots > Rhizosphere ...
AGTGGACTGGGGCTCATGCTTCTACTCTCCCATCTGCGGGGATCGGCGAGCAAGACTTGACTGAGCGCGCGGAACTGCACGCGCAGCCGCATTGTGCGCTGCAGCAATAGTCATACTATGCTGTATCGCCGACACTCGCGGGAGAGATCGTCCATGCTCGTGGTGACAACCGAGAATGTACCGGGTTACAGGGTCAGGGAAACCAAGGGTCAGGTATTCGGTGTGGTGGTGCGCAGCCGCGGACTCGGCGGCAATATCCTGGCAGGCCTGCGCTCCATCGTGGGCGGTGAGATCACCGAATACACGCAGTTGCTGGAGGAGGCCCGCCGGCACGCCGTGGACCGCATGGTGAAGAACGCCAGACTCATGCAGGCGAACGCCATCGTGATGATGCGCTTCGACTCCTCCGAGATCGGCAATGTCATGAGCGAGATCGTCGCGTACGGGACCGCGGTCATCCTCGACCCGGTGAGCTGATGTTGCGCACGACCGTACTCGTCATCGCGGGGATCGTGGCCGCGACCGGCGCCGCTCTCATCCTGACGGGCGTGACGCTGCCAGGCATCCAGGCGCTGGTGATGGGCGGCCTGGTAGTCCTCGGGATCCTTTGCGAGCGGCGCTACGGGCATAACAACCAACAGCCGGACGGCCGCTGGCAGGCGACCGGGGAGCGTTTCGTCGATCCAACATCCGGCAAGGACGTCGAGGTGTACTACGATCCGAAATCGGGCGAGCGCCACTACGTGGAGCGCTAGTGAGGCGTGTAGAAAGCGAGTAAAATCGGCGCGTCAGGCTGGTTTCCCCCCAGGAGGGCGTATGAAAACGCACCGACCATGGCAGCCACACATGGGCAGCAGCCCGCTGTTCAATCCCTACAGTCCCCCAGGCAGGGCCACGACGCTCGATCACTTCGACCTGATCGAGGAAGAAGTCGACGAGACCGAGACGCGCGCCGCCGAGCCGCAGGACGAGGCGCAGGATCCGGTGGTCCAGAAGCATCGGGACTGAAGCGCGATCAGGCCCGATTGGGCGTGATCAGGTACTTCTCACCCGTCGCCCGCTTGTTGTAAGCGGCGATGACAGGAGGTGCTAGCGCCTCGGACAACGATATTTCTGCCGTATAACGACTTGCGAACGTCGTCGTCAGCTCGGCCGCGACGCGCTCGTGGAGCCGCTGCGCGTCCCGGGGCCCGATCTTGTGGAGGAACCAGGGCATCAGCCAGCCGCCCACGCCCCATGCCATGCCGAAGTTGCGCGGCAGCTCCGTAGGCCGCATATCCAAGCCGCCGTAGATATAGACCTGCTTGTGAACCGGGGAGCCGTACCGGTTGTAAGCAGTTGCCTTGCGGCTGAGCGCCCTTTCCATGCAGGAAAGAATCGTGGCGGCCAGGGATCCGCCTCCGATCGCATCGAAGCCGAGCGTAGCGCCGGTCTCGGCGACTGCATCGGTGAGGTCGTTCGCGAAACTCGCACTCGTACTATCGAGGACGTACTTCGCACCGAGCCCGCGCAAGATGGCAACCTGGTCCGGGCTGCGCACGATGTTGACCAGCGCGATGCCCTCCTCCTGGCAAAGGCGGTTGAGCATCTGCCCGAGGTTGGAGGCGGCGGCGGTGTGAACGAGCGCCGTATGCCCCTCCCGGCGCATCGTTTCGATCATGCCGAGGGCGGTGAGCGGATTGACGAACGCCGCGGCGCCGGCCTTCGGCGGCGTGCCTTCCGGCAACACCAGGCAATCCGACAACTTTACAACACGATACTGCGCGTACATTCCGGAAGCGCGTGCCGCGACCACCCGTCCGATCAACTCGCGCCCTTCCGAGCCCGCATCGATCACGATCCCGGCCCCCTCGTTGCCAACCAACATCGGTTGGTCCAGGCGCGCCGCTACGAACGCGAGCCGGGACTGCGGCACCGAGGCGGTTGTAACGGGACGCCCGGGTGTGCCGCCTGACCGCAAGGTCGCCACGTCCGCCGGCCCCAGCAACATGACGAGATCCGACGGGTTGATCGGTGTTGCTTCGACACGCAGCACCACTTCGTCGGCCGCCGGAGCAGGTGCCGCCACCTCTTCCAGCCATAGTTCCAGCGTCCCCTCACGGGTGATCTTCGAGCGCAACTCGAGTCCGGATGTCGTCGCCATGGGCCCTCTCCTTCGGTTCTACCGCCCCGCGGGACGTTAAGTAGGCGTAGACTGCCACGTCAAGGAGAGTCTCCATGGCGGAAAAACGTCATGACTGGTTTGTGAATCAGGTCTTTCAGCACCGGGCGGCCCTGCATCGGTATCTCGGTAAGCTGACTTCCGGAGCGGAAGACATCGAAGACCTGGTGCAGGAAACCTATGTTCGCATGTACGCCTTGCCTGATTTCCACCTGGTGGAATCCCCGAAGGCGCTGCTGTTCCGGATTGCCCACAACCTGGCGGTCGAGCGTGCCCGCCGCCACAAGGCCCAGGCAACCGACACAGTGGGGGATTTGGAGACCCTGACCGTCTTTTCAGAAGAGGCGCCGCCGGAAGAGCAGACCGACGCACGTCGCCGCTTCGAGTCGTTCTGCGCGGCGGTCGAGCGGTTGCCGCCCATATGCCGGCGGGTCTTCGTGCTCCGCAAGGTGCATAAGCTGTCGCATGCCGAGATCTCGGAGGTGCTCGGCGTATCCGAGAGCACGATAGAGAAGCACGTGGCCAAGGGACTGGTGCGCTGCCGGGAATATCTCAGGGAGCTGGGTCTGTTGGATGTTGTCGATAGTAAGGCTCGCTCGCGGTCACTGCGCGGCGTCAGAGACGGCGGGAGCGGCGAATGAGCGAAGTCGTTAAATTACGCACGCGGGCGGAGATCGACGAAGAGGCCGCCGTATGGGTGTGGCGGATGGATTCGGGTGCGCCGGGCGCGGCCGATGCGGAGAGTTTCGAGGCCTGGCTGCGGCAGGATCCGCGGCATCGGCGTGCCTACGAGGAATTGACGAAGGTTTGGGAAACACTGGACGGGCTTCCCGATCCGCATCGCGCGCTGCAGTTGCCGCCGCTTTCCGAAAGCGCGGAGACGGTTGCCGCGCCCTCCCGCAACGGCCGCCGGTATTGGTTGCTTGCCGTCGCCGCGACGGTCGTCGCAGCGATCGGCGGCGCCATGTGGCTGTTCTACGAAGGCAACGAGACTCAGACGCTGGCTACCGCGGTAGGGCAGCATCGCACCATCACCCTGTCCGATGGGACGATCGTCGCACTCAATACCAACACCATCGTCGACACGAGCTTCAGCCACGATGCTCGCGAGATCTTTCTGCGCAAGGGAGAGGCTCATTTCGGAGTTGCGCAGGATCGCTCCAGACCGTTTGTCGTGCACGCAGGGGACGCGGTAGTTCGCGCTATCGGCACGGCCTTCGAGGTTCGCTTGCGCGCCGACAAGCACGTGGACGTACTGGTCAACGAGGGCCGGGTCGAGGTGCATTCAACCGGTGAGTCGGAGGCCGCGATTCCCGTCGTCACGGTTCGAGCCGTCAGCGCGGGAGAGCAACTCTCGACCGCTGCGACGAGCTACGCCGTCGTGCCGGTGAGCGCCGAGCAGGTCACGAGTCAGTTGGCCTGGCGCGATGGCGCTGTGGTTTTCGACAGCGCGCCGCTGTCGCAAGCGATCGCCGAAATCCAGCGCTACACCGACGCCCGGATCATCGTCAGCGATCCAACGATCGGCACCCTCCCCGTCGGTGGCCGCTTCAAGACCGATGATCTGCAAGGATTTCTCGACGGCCTCGAGGCTGCATTGCCGGTCAGGATACGCCGCGCCTCCGACGGGCTCGTGTACGTCGATCCGCGTCACTGAGCTCCTCCTCATCACCTCGCAATGGCGCACGGAAAAATTCTTTGCGCCCGAGTGGTGCCTTTTTTCCTCCTAACCGTCTCTTTCTGTAGCAGAGGGGGAAGGAATGCGGGTCGTCTCTTTAGCGCAACGTGCGTTGATACGTTGTCTGGCTCTGGCGCTCATCGGGCAGTACGCCCATGCCGACGCCACGCTGCGCCATTTTGACATTCAATCGCAGGTTGCGGCACTGGCGCTGAAGGAGTTTGCGCGCCAGGCCGACATCAGCCTGGTGTTCTCCTCCACTGTAGTCGCGAACCGCCAGACGAGCGGCATTCACGGTGATTTCACCGTGGCCGAAGGTCTGCGCAAGTTGTTGGACGGCACCGGCCTGTCCTTCAAGCAGGTGAGCGCCAACACCATCGCTATCAACGTCATGGACGCGGCCTCTGAGCCGGATCCAGCCGCCGCGGCGCCTGCCGCCGGGAGCAAGCCGGCCCGTGACGAGCCAGCACCCAAGGGGAATACCAACATGAGTCATCGGGGATTTTTCGCGCGCATGGCGAGTGTGCTTGCACTCAGTGGCGCAACACTGGCGGGAAGCCACGCCTACGGCCAGGAGGCGGCTACGAGCAACGAAGCCGCCAGCGCGGACGCAAGTGCGGCCAACACCAGCAACCTCGAAGAGGTGGTGGTGACGGGTACGGCCACCGCCGGCGGTCTGAAAAAACTCGATGCCAGTTTCCAGATCACCACCGCCAGCCTGGACGAGATCCGCGACGCGCAACCCTCGAGCGCCGCCGACCTGCTCAAAATCGTGCCGGGTGTGTGGGCGGAGTCGAGCGGCGGTGAGGCCGGGGCCAACATCGAGCTTGCCGGCTTCCCGAGCGGCGGCGATGCGCCCTATGTCACCTACCAGCTCAACGGCTCGCCCATTTATCCGGTCTCCACCCTGTCCTTTCTGGACAACTCCTCCCAATTTCGCATCGATGAGAGCGTCGAGCGGGTCGAGGCTCTCCTGGGTGGCCCGGGTGTCGTGTTCTCGAACGGGCAGTTGGGCGCGACAGTGAACTTCATCCTGCGACGGGGGACTGCGGACCCGCACGGCGATATCGGCCTGACGGTGGGCACCGATCACGGTTATCGCGTCGACGGTTTCTACGGCGGACCCCTGGCAGAGGACTGGTTCGTCAGCGTTGGCGGGTTCTACCGGTATTCCAATGGCGTCCGCGACTCCCAATACCCGGCGGACAACGGTGGGCAGTTGACGGCCACGTTGACCCACAAGATGGACAACGGCTCCATCATGTTTTTCGGTCGCGAGCTCAATGACAAGAATCTCTTCATCACGGACATTCCGGTAACGGTCAGCGGCGCCGGCAAAGGCCAGAGTGTATCGGCATTCCCGGGATTCAACCCCAACACAGGAACATTTGCGGGTGACGGATTGCGCGGCATCTCGGTCCAGGAGGCGCCCGGTGCAGCGCCCGTTACTGCCGATCTTGCGGACGGCCGCGGCGCCAATCTCCACCTGTTCGGCAACGATATCGACCTGCAGCTCAACGACCAGGTCGCATTCTCGAACAAGATGATGTACTCGGCAGGCGAGGTGGACTGCTACTGCCTCTTCAACAACTTCGCGCCGCAAACTCTCGACTCCTTCGCGCAAGAGCAGATCCTGGCGGCGAACGGAAAGACCGCCATCACCCTACCCTACGGAGCGGCGACGAGTTATAACGCGAGCCTCGTCAGCACCGGCGCCGCGGTCAATCCGGGTTCCTACGTGGCGTCGCTCGGATTCTGGATCGTCCAGAAGCACATCCAGTCCTTTACCGACGACATGCGTTTCAACTTCGATCTCTTCCAGGGCAACACCCTGACCGTGGGCGGCTACCTGGCCGCGTATTCTTCCAAGGACCACTGGTGGCTCGGCAACAACGAGCTGGTCACGGCTACTCCGAACGCCCAGCTCATCTCCCTGGCCCTGAACAACGGCGTCAATGTGACGAACGCGGCCGGCCAGCTCGGCGCCTCGTTCTTCACCCTGAATGAAAGCTGGAACGGGCTCAACACCGCGCTGTTCGCTTCGGATAGCTGGAAGCTCGGCTCCTGGCTTTTCGATGCCGGCTATCGCATCGAGGAGCAGAAAGACCATGGCACGATCGAGAACGTCTCTTCCGTGGACCTCGACAACGACCCGCGCAACCTCTACAACAAGGGCGTGAGCGTCCCGAACGGCACGTTCAACCAGGGCGTCAATTGCGACACTTCCGGCGCCAACGAGTGCACGCAGTTTCGCCATACACTCGGCTCGTGGGCCATCGGAGCCAATTACGAGATCACATCGCAGATGTCAGCCTACGCCCGCGTCAACCAGGGCGTGCATTTTCCGGGTTTCGACGATCTGCGCAGCGGCACCCCGCAAACGGAGTCGATCGACAACTACCAGGTTGGCTATCGCCTGCAGACCCGGACGCTGTATGCCAACATCGACTACTTTCACCGCAAGTTCACCGGCGTACCCTTTCAGCAGTTCACGGCGAGCGGCACGCAGATCACGGCCACCTACGGAGCCTCATCCGACGGCATCGATTTCGAGGGGCAGTGGCATCCCATCCGGCCCGTCAGCATCGACTTCAGCGGTAACTGGCAGCGCTCTCTGTATACGAGCTACACCTCGGCAACATCGGGAGGTGGTGATTACACCGGTCTGACATTGCAGCGGCAGCCGCGCTTGCAATTTCGCATCACGCCCTCCTACACGGTTCCGATGGACTTCGGCGACCTGCGCTTCTTCGCGACCTACACTCACGTCGGCTTGCGGTACTCGGATATCGCCAACCAGGAGATATTACCCGCCTATTTCACGTTGGATGCGGGCGCCGTCGCCGACATCGGCAATCACCTGGAGGTCCGCCTGCAAGGGACGAATCTCACCAACGAGCTCGGGCTGACGGAAGGCAATGCGCGCATCGCCATCGGCACGGGCAGCGGTATCGCCAACAACTTCGAGATGGCACGGCCGATCTTCGGGCGCGAGGTGAACCTGCAGCTGCGGTATAAGTTTTAGAGACGGCAGGAGAACCGTTGGTGCAGACCCTCAGCGGCTGCGAGTCACGTCTTCGATGAACGCTACGGCGTCCTTTACGGCCGGGCTGCGCCAACGCGCCAGGGGTGCGAAGGGCACAATCGTGTCGCCGTGGCCCCGGTGCCGATAGATATGCAATTCAACGCGCAGATGTTGGCGCAACATCTCGTCGCGCAGCTCGATGGCTTTCTGCGGAAGGACTTCCTCGTCATCGCCTCCATGCAACAGGAGGGTCGGCGGAGCCTGCGCATCGACGAATCGAATGGGCTGCCAATCCTTCGGCGTGTAAGGTGGCGGAAAGGTAGCCCGCTCCTCGTCCGACTCCGGCACCAACACGTACGCCCCTGAAAGCCCCACCAGCCCCGAGATATCTTCCGGGTCCGCCCCGAACTTCTGCAGAAACGCGTGATTGAACGCCAGGAAGGCCGCGGTATGCCCGCCTGCGGAATGTCCCATCAGAACGATATGGTGCGGATCACCGCCGAACTCCTGCACGTGCTGCTCTACCCAGGCGACGGCACGTGCGCCATCTTCATCAAATGCGGGGAAATGGACCTGGGGATAGAGTCGATAGTCGGGAATGACCGTAACGATGCCTCGCTCCGCGAGCGTCGTGCCGACGAAACGGTATTGCGACTTTTTACCCTGCACCCAGGAGCCGCCGTACCAGAAGACTACAACCGGCCTGTTCATCGCCTGCCTGGGCGAGTAGACGTCCAGCCTTTGGCGGGGGTCCTTGCCATAAGCCAGGTCGGCGTGCCGCTCGATGCGATCGAGCTGCGTAGGGCCATTAGCCAGCAGCGATAGAGCCGATGCGCACCCTGAGAGAAGGAGTACGAGGGCGAGTGCCAGGAGCCTGTCTGAGTAATGATCGCCTACTGCGGCCGCCCCCCAGCGGCATATTCCGGCGATCGTTTCCCTTACATAGAGCCCCGCTATGCGCGGGAAACGATCGCCGCAATCTGCTCGCTGGGGGTCGCCCTCGCTACGGCGATCATTACTCAGACAGGCTCCCAGGCGACGGGTCATCTCACCACTGAGTATAATCGTGGCTATGGAAAAGCTCTTCATCACGGCTGACTCCCTGCTGCGTGACTCAATGGAGCTGGCGAGGCTCATTGTCCGTAGCGGTCTGAGGCCCACCTTCCTGGTCGCCATGTGGCGCGGCGGTGCGCCAATCGGCATCGTCGTGCAGGAAGTGCTCGAATATCACGGCATCCATACGGACCACATTCCGATCCGGACGTCGTCGTACACGGGAATCGACAAGCAGAGTAAAACCGTTCGCGTCCACGCCACCGACTACCTCGTCTCTCGCCTGACCTACGAAGACGAGTTGCTGATCGTCGACGACGTGTTCGATTCCGGCCGCAGCCTCGAAGCGGTGCTGTCGGAGCTGACGCGCCGTTGCCGTCGCAACTTGCCCGGCAAAATCCGCATCGCCACCGTCTACTACAAACCAACGCGCAATCGCAGCGCACTGGTGCCCGACTACTATGTGCGCGCCACGGACAGCTGGCTCGTTTTCCCACACGAGATCCAGGGCCTCACTCGCAAGGAAATCCTGGAGAACAAGCCGGTCGGCGAGGACTTCTTCGACGGACCGGTCACGCCAGATAAATGAAGCGCGCTACACACAGCGCCGCGAGCAGATAGACGAGCCAGTCGCCGGGCCGCCCCTGTCCCCGAACGAGCTTCAACACCGCGTAGCTCGTGATGCCAAAGGCGAGCCCGTTGGCGATCGAGTAACTCAGCGGGATGACGATCACCGTGAGAAAGGCCGGAATGGCCTCTGACGGGTTGGCCCATTCGACTTCGGTGAGTGCGCCCATCATGAGCGCTCCTACGAGAATCAAGGCCGGTGCGGTAGCCATCGCCGGAATGGCCTGCACGAGGGGTGCGAAGAACAGCGTGCCCAGGAAGAGGATCCCAACGATGACACTGGTCAGACCCGTGCGGCCGCCCACCGCTACACCGGAAGCGCTTTCGATATAACTCGTGACGGGGCTGGTTCCGGCCAGGGCGCCGAACAACATCGAGATGGAATCGGCCAGCAGAATGCGATTCATGCGCGGTACCGACCCGTCCGGTCCGACGAAACCCGCACGCTTGGTCACCGCCACCAGCGTTCCTATGTTGTCGAACATGTCGACAAAAAGAAAAACAAAGACAATCTCGACCAGGGAGAGCCCGACTCCTCCTCTCAGGTTCAACGCGGCGGGAATATCGAGCTTGAAAGCCGTCGAGCCGAGATCCCCAAAGCTGTAGGCCGCAGGCGCGAAGTGCGACAGGCCCAACACCCAGGCGAGTGCGGCCGTCACCAGGATGCCGATCAGCATCGCTCCCTTCACGGCCCGCGCTTGCAGGGCGGCAATCAGGAGCAGACCGAGAACCGACAGGGCGGTCGTCGGGGCAGTGAGCTTCCCGAGACCCACGACGGTCCCCTGGTCGGGGACGATGATCCCGGCATCCCTCAGACCGATGAAAGCAATGAAGATCCCGATGCCGCCACCCACGGCCGCGAACAGCGACCGGGGCAAGGCCCGAATGATCAGCCGCCGGACACCCGCGAGCGTCAGCAACAGGAAGGCAACCCCGGATATGAACACGCAACCCAGGGCCGTCTGCCAGGGAAGGCCCATGCCTTTCACTACTGTGTAGGTGAAATAGGCATTCAGGCCCATTCCGGGGGCCAGCGCCAGCGGGTAGTTGGACAGCAGGCCCATCAGAATGCTGGCGAAACCTGACGAGACACAGGTCGCCACGGCAACCCCGGCGATCGGCAAGCCGGCGGCGCCCAGGATGAGCGGATTGACCACGACGATATAGGCCATCGTGAGGAATGTAGTCAGCCCGGCAATGACTTCGGTGCGGACCGTGGTGTTGTGGCCACGGAGGTCAAACAGACGTTGGAGCATGGCTGTTGTTATTCGAGGTGCGTTCGAGAGCTGCGGTAGCGCGTTTGCGTCAGGATTCCACGATGTCTTCCAGGCGGTAGCCGCCTATCAAACCGATCTGGCCCAGGGCGGCTTGCCGTTCGGACCGGGCATCGTTGCTCAACCGGCTCTGGAGAGCCGCGAGGATCGACTCCGGTGTATGTCCACGTACCGCCAGTATGAACGGAAACGAGAACTTCTCAACATAGGCGGAATTGAGCTGCATCAGTTGTGAGAATTCTGCGTCGGTGCAGGCATCGAGGCCGGCGCGTCGCTGCTCATTTGCAGATGCCTCCGTGAGTTGCGTCCGACTTCGGCCTCGGGCGCCGAGCTGCGGGTGTGCTCGAATCAATGCGAGCTGTTCCTCGGGCGAGGCCCGCTGCACAACCGAGCGCATTTCGTCCAATAACTCCGCACGGGAACGGAACGGGCGAGCCTTGGCCGCGCGCTCCGCCACCCACGGTGAATGTTCGAAGACCGCGCCAAGAAGTGCGACGAACTTCTCGGCAGGCAGCGCATTCAATTCCTCGAGGTTCATCATGGCGGCCGCCCTCGCCCAGCCATTCCGTGCCCAATCCACATGAGCAGCTTCGCGCGCTCATCGTCGGTCATGCCGGTGAGGTTACCGAGCGGCATAGCCCGAAGCGACACCTGCTTCTGAATTTCGGGCAGGTGCGCCCGTAGCTCATCCATCGTCTCCAGCACGATTCCGTTCGGCGGCGCGTTGAATCCAAGCTGTGTCGGACTCTTACTATGGCATGGCACGCATCGCTGCGTCACGATGACCTGGACCTGCGTGACGTCGACGGTCGGAAGGTCATTTGGCGCTAGGGGCCCGGCACTGCCGCTGACGCCACTGTCGATCGCAGGCATCTCCGCCGGCGCCAGCGCCACAACCAACCCGGCGAGCGTGCCTACACCCAATGCCGCCGGTAGTGCCGCCACCACCCCACCCCGCCGTTCGGGCTTTTGCCGCGCGACGAACCATCCGCGAATACACGCCCCGGCGAAACTCATCGCGATGAGCACCAGCCAGTTATAGCGTGCGCCATATGTCATCGCGTAATGGTTGCTGATCATCACGAACACGACCGGCAACGTGAAATACGTGTTGTGCACCGAGCGCTGCTTGCCTCGCAGCCCCGGGCCTGCATCGGGCTCGCGGCCTTCACGCTTTGCAGTCACCAGCTCACGTTGCCCCGGGATGATGACGAACAACACGTTCGCCACCATGATCGTCCCCAACGCGGCGCCGAATACCATGAATGCGCCACGCCCGCTGAACAGCTGACACAGCCCCCAGGCCTCGACCGCGGTCACTGCGGCGACCGACACCGCCAGCGCCCGGGCTTTCTGGCCTAACGGCGACCGGCATAACCCGTCGTACACGAGCCAGCTCCCCAGGATCACCGCTACGGCAAGGCCAATCGCAACGGGTTTACTCAGAGCAAGAACCGACGGCTCGATGAGATAAGCCTCGGCCCGCAGGAAATACAACAGGCACAACAACGCGAAGCCGGACAGCCACGTCGTATAAGCTTCCCAGTAGAACCAGTGCAACGTCGGCGGCAACACCTCCGGCGCGACCCGGTACTTACGCGACCGATAAAACCCGCCGCCGTGAACAGCCCATAACTCCCCCGCGACCCGCGGGTCAGGCGACTCCCGCTCACCCAGCGGCTCGAGGGAATTGTCGAGCCACACAAAATAGAACGACGACCCGATCCAGGCGATACCGGCAATGACGTGCAGCCACCGGATCAGCAGGCCGCACCAATCCAACAGGTATGCTGTCACGAAGGATCCACCGCCGGTGCGTCGGACTCACCGCTCTGCCGCGGAGCCAGCTCGCCAGCTCGGACTCCGCCCTCGGTCACAACCGCGTCGCGGACCTCCTCTCCCACCGACGGCGCGCGTGAGACATCAACCGCGTCTGAAGACGCTATCGGCGGGGAGCGTGCGCCGGCCGCTGTCCCACAGGTCGAGCAAGTCTCGCCCCCGCACTCAGTCACCGCTGCCGTTTGCCCGGTTGGCACAGGCGAACCCGGCACGTTCACATCGGCCGTCGACCTCGAAACGATTTTGGCGCGCCGGATATCCCTACGGTCCAGCGCCCCCGCCGAAATCTGCTGCATCACTTGCGCAGCCACCCCAACCGCAATGGCTGCAGGCCACTTGCTCTCGATCCCGGCAACCCCAATTGGGCAAACCAACCTGGCGAGGGTCTCGGATGGCGCTCCCGCGCGCTTGAGCCGTGATCGGAAGCGCGCGGCCTTGCTCTCGGACCCGATGAGCCCTAGCCACGCAAAGTCACCGCGTTCCAAAATGGCCTGACACAACGCAAAATCCAGCGGATGACTGTGTGTCATTACGAGAAAATAAGCGCCGGGCGGCGCGTCGGACACTGTCGCGAGCGAGTCAGCGTCACGTCGAATCCGCACACCTTCGGGTTCGACCGCAGGAAACAGCTCAGAGCGAGAATCCAGCCAAGTCAGTCGCAGCGGAAGATCCGCCAATATCCGCGCCAACGCCTGCCCCACGTGCCCGGCGCCATACAGAAACACCGCCGGGAACTCATCGTCCAGACGCTCCAGAAACCCGACTCCGCCCGCGACATCCCGCACGACACGCGGCAACGCATTACTGCGCGGCTTGCGCAACAACACGTGCTCCTGGGTGGCGACGAGGTCGCTGCTGCCCTCCGTTGCGCATACCAAGCGCCGCTCAACGACAGCCCCAGTGACCGTACTACTGGAGACCGCAGGCCCACGAGCGCCGGTCTCCCTGGCGAATCGAAGAAATCCAACGTCCTCGCGCGTAAACCGCTCCAGCCAAACCGCAACGACACCTCCACAACACTGCCCGAGATCGGCGCCAAGCACGACCGTGCTCAGCCGGGCAGCCTTAGTCTCGTCCCCGAGTAGCTCACGAGCGGATGCGATGGACTCCCACTCGAGCCGCCCCCCACCAATCGTGCCCTCGACGCCATCTCGTCCAACGAGCATGAACGCGCCCGGCTCTCTCGGAGCAGAACCTCGGACCTCGGCGACCACGATACGAACCACCGCTGGCTCGTGCTCCAACAGCTGCAGGACAGCCGGGATCCACTCCCGAGGCAACTTCATGCGCCGGCCTCCTCGCTAACGGCTGAGGCCTTGTAGACAATCGTCCCGGTATTGATGTTCTCGAGACACCGCAGCACCGCCTCCGGCGTTGCTGGCGCAACCAGGTCCGGAAGCGCCAGCGCGGGGCCACAACTGGCGATGGCATCCCGAATCGCCATGAGGGTCGAAATGGCGAGCATCAAGGGCGGCTCACCAACTGCCTTGGACCGGTAGATGGTGTCCTCGCTATTCGGCC
>Ga0070683_100003225_pt1 | contig 13167 bp, 14 predicted proteins | sample KBSC713LmetaG_FD_64662 | JGI IMG/M metagenome (GOLD analysis project Ga0070683, IMG submission 64662) | Corn rhizosphere microbial communities from Kellogg Biological Station, Michigan, USA - KBS C7.1-3L metaG | ecosystem: Host-associated > Plants > Roots > Rhizosphere ...
CGACGTGTCGTGCAGCCGGTCGACCAGCCGGATCACAACGCGGTCGCGCGACTCGGTCCAGCAGGCGTCGTCCGGGCCGCCGCGGGCCAGCGACGAGATCTGCTCGGCGGTCAGCCCGGCCTTCGCCGCGAACGACAGCACGTGAATGCCGAACTCGTAGTCGCAGCCGCACCGGGCCGAGACGCGGGCGATGACGAGCTCGCGGGTACGCACGTCGACCGACAGCCGACGGCTCAGGAAGTAGCCACCCAGCCCGTGCATCGAGGCCGCGGTCAGCGGTGTGTTGTGGGCGAGCGTCCGGAACAGCGCGATCGGCGGGCCGAAGCGGCTCATCGGGGCGAGGGCCGCGGTGACGTCGTCGGTGAAGGGTTCCTCGAGGGGGGCAATGCGCATGAGACGCTCCAAGGAATGGTGCTTCTATTTTCGAAGCAGTGTAGCCTCCCATCGCCGGGCCCACGACTCCAGCGGACCGATCGCCTCGCCGAGTTCTTGGCCTAAAGCGGTCAATTCGTAGCGCCCATCGGGAGTCCGCGTGACCAACGCCACGTCTTCGAGCTCACCGAGCCGCTCGCCGAGCACGCTCGAGGACATGTCGTCGCACAGCCGCTGCAGCGGCCGGAAGCCGTGCGGGCCGGTCCGCAGCTCCCACAACACGCGCAGCGTCCAGCGCCGGCCAAACAGGTCGAGCGCGGCCATGATCGGCCGCCCGGTGGAAGAACCCCGGACGCGGGAACCCGGCTTTGGTGCTGGCATGTGATCAGCCTCGCACGCCAGTAAAACCCGATTGGCGCTCGACCACCCGGCGCCGCGCTGGCAGCGTGACTGTCATGATCACCATAGGGGCAGTGGTCGGCGTCGGCCTCGTCGCGCTCGGCATGGTCCTCACGCCCGGCCCGAACATGATGTACCTGGTCTCCCGCAGCATCACCCAGGGCCGCCGCGCCGGGCTGGTCTCACTGGGCGGCGTCGCCGTCGGCTTCCTCGTATACCTGACACTGGCCAGCGCCGGCCTCTCCGTCGTCTTTGCGACGGTTCCCGCGCTGTACCTCGCGGTGAAGCTGGCCGGCGCCGCATACCTCGGTTGGCTCGCCTGGCAGGCCGTCCGGCCCGGCGGCCCGTCGGTGTTCACGCCGGTCGAGCTGGCGCCCGACTCCGGGCGCAAGCTGTTCACCATGGGCCTGCTGACCAACCTGCTCAATCCCAAGGCCGCCATCATGTACGCGTCGCTGATCCCGCAGTTCGTCGACGTGCACGCCGGCCACCTGCTCATGCAGGGCTTCCTCTTGGGTGGCGTGCAGATCGCGGTCAGCCTGCTGGTCAACGCGGTCATCATCGGCGCGGCCGGGGCCATCGCCACGTTCCTGGCCCAACGGCCGGCGTGGCTACGCATCCAGCGGTACGTGACCGGCACCGTCCTCGGGCTCATCGCGGTGAAACTGGCCACCGACAAGGCCCGGCCCCTACCGGCCTAGGGACCCCCGGGCGCCAATCTGGGTATCACATCCCCATGGCGCCGGATCGCCGGCGACGCAGCGTGGAGGCATGAAGCTTTCCACCCGAGCCATCACCTCAGCAGCCTGCGCCGCCGCCGCGCTCCTCCTCACGCCGGCGGCGGCGTGGGCCACCCTGCCCGCTCCCGATGGGGGCGGGCACGTGCAGCCGGCGCCGCTCAAGGTTGTCGCGCAACCGACAGCGCCAAAGATGGCACCGAGGCCAACAAACAGTGGCGGCCAAGGCGCTGTACAGATGGCGGTCGCGATGGCCATCGGGGCGGCCGTCGCGACCGCCGTCCGGCGACGACGACCGGCCGAGCCCGAGCGGCTCCACAGCATCGTCGAACCGTTCCCGTTCACCGCCGACATCCTCGCGAAGGATTAGGGCCTGCATCAACGTGGATGGCCGGGCGACGCCGGCGCAGTGTCATCACGCCGCCTGGAACCACGCCCGGCACGGCCCCTGCCTGAGCCTCGCCGCGCACCGACCCCCACGTTGATACGGGCCCTAGTAATCTCAACGGCGTGCAAACAGAAGACCTGCGCGCCATCGACGTCCACGTGCACATCGAGACCGACGGCCACGGCCACTTCTCCCTCGACGACGAGTTGATGGCCGCGTCGGCCGCATACTTCAAGGCAACCCACCACCGTGCGCCGACCATCGACGAGATCGCGGCGCACTACCGCGAGCGGCACGTCGGCGCGGTTGTCTTCACCATCGACGCGCACACCGCGACCGGGCATCCGGCGCTGTCCAGCTTCGAGGTGATCGAGGGCGCGCAGCGGCACGGCGACGTGCTGCTGCCGTTCTGCTCGGTCGACCCGCTCGACCCCGATGCCGTGCCGCGCTTCCGCGACCTTGTCGCGGCCGGGGCTCGCGGCCTCAAGCTGCATCCGAGTATCCAGGCCTTCGTGCCCAACGACCCGGCGCACTACCCGCTCTACGAGGCGGTGGCCACCGCCGGGGTGCCCATCCTGTTCCACAGTGGACAGACCGGGATCGGAGCCGGCCTGCCCGGCGGGCGCGGCATCAAGCTGCGCTACTCCGACCCGATGCTCGTCGACGACGTGGCCGCCGACTTCCCCGGCCTCACCATCGTGCTGGCCCATCCATCGGTGCCGTGGCAGGACGCCTCCATCTCGATGGCCACGCACAAGGCCAACGTCTTCATCGACCTGTCCGGCTGGTCGCCGAAATACTTCCCGCCCCAGCTCGTCAGGGCCGCCAACGGCCTGCTGCGGCACAAGGTGCTCTTCGGCTCCGACTACCCGATGCTGACCCCCGACCGGTGGCTGGACGACTTCGCCAATCTCGACCTCAAGCCCGACGTCCGGCCCCTGATCCTCAAGGACAATGCCATGCAGGTGCTGGGATTGGGGTGAACACGTGGGCGACTTCGGGATCGGCAGCTGGCCGCGGCGGCGTGCCCGCATCGGGCCGGCCGCGACCGCGCTGCGACAGGGCGACCGCGCGCTGACCTACCGCGACCTGGCCGAGCGGATTGACGCGCTGGCCGGCGGACTGGCCGCCCGCGGCGTGCGACGCGGCGACCGGGTCGCCTATTTGGGGCCCAACGACATCGCCACGTTCGTGACCTTCTTCGCGTGCGGGCGGCTCGGCGCGATCTTCGTGCCGCTCAATACGCGGCTCACCGAGCCGGAGCTGGCCGTCTTGGTCGACGACTGTGCGCCGGCCGTGTTCATCCGCGGCGCCGACGACCTCCCGCCCGATGCCGACCCGCCCGCCCCGATCGACGTGGGGCTCGACGACCCGGCGCTCCTGCTGTACACGAGCGGGACGACCGGCGTGTCCAAGGGCGCCGTCCTGACCCACGGCAACATCACCTGGAACACGATGAACCAGCTCGCGCACGCCGACTTCCTCAGCACCGACGTCGCGCTGTGCACCGCACCGCTGTTCCACGTCACCGGGCTCGGCCAGGTCAGCATGCCGACGTTCTTCAAGGGCGGCACGGTCGTGGTCGCCCCGCGGTTCGATCCCGGCTGGATGCTGACCGCGATCGCCGAGCTGGGCATCACCACGTTCTCCGCCGTGCCGACCATGCTGCAGATGCTCTGCGACCACCCGGACTGGCCGGCCGCCGACCTGAGTTCGCTGCGGTTCGTGCTCTATGGCGGCTCGTCCGTCCAGGAGCGGGTCGCCCGTGCCTGGCTCGAGCGGGGCGTGCAGATCATGCAGGGCTACGGGATGACCGAGGCCGCCCCGGGCGTCGTCCTGGCGACGCCCGAGGGAGCCGCGGAGCGCCCGGTGTCGGCCGGCCCGCCGCACTTCTTCACCGACGTCGCCCTGCTCGGCGTCGACGGGACCGTCCGGACCGGGCCCGGCGTCGGCGAACTGCTCGTCCATGGACCGCACGTTTTCCCCGGATACTGGCACCGCCCGGTCGAAACCGAGGCGAGTTTCCTGCCGGGACGCTGGTTCCGGTCCGGCGACGTGGTGCGGATCGAGGACGACGGGTGGACCACGGTCGTCGACCGGGTCAAGGACATGATCATCTCGGGCGGCGAGAACATCTACCCGGCCGAGGTCGAGGCGGTCATCAACCAGCTGCCGGAGGTCGCCGACTGCGCCGTCATCGCGGTGCCCGACGAACGGTGGGGCGAGGTCGGCCTGGCCGTCGTCATGCCCCGCCCGGGCGCCACCGTCGACGAGGACCAGATCCGGGCGCACCTGGATGGGCGGCTCGCCAAGTACAAAATCCCAAGGTTTTACCGATTTGTCGAAGAGCTGCCCCGCACCGCGACCGGCAAGGTCAAGCGCCAGGAACTCCGAAACACGCTGCGATAGTCAGTCGCGCCAGAACTCGACGAACGGCTCGTCGTCGGGGTCCGGCTGATCCTGGTTGCTGCGGCTGAGCAGCCAGCCACCCTGCACGATCTCGACCGCGCCGACCAGCACGGCCGCGCAGCACAGAGCGGTCGCCGGCGACGAGTTGAGCAGCGCCATGAGCACCAGCGCGGCAACCACCCAGCCGCCGGCGCGGATCAGGTGCTGGCGGGCGTCCGCCCGCGGGCCGAAGCGGGCGACCGCGCCGTCGAGCACGCCGCACGCGGCGACGACAGCGGCCGAATAGGTGAGCGCGGTCGGGATGGCCGCCGGGCGGGACGGCCAGTCGGCGTGCAGGAGCACGAACGCGGTACCGACGCAGAAGGCCGCCTCGATGGCGGCGATCGGCTTGATCCAGTTGAAGGCGGCGGCGGTGCCTGCGGAGGCACCGCTTCGGCGCGCTTGTGGCAGCGGGCTTCCGGAGGCCGGCTGGGTGAGCACCGAGAAGCCCCGGCAGCCGGCCAGCAGGAGGAGCCACGCCCCGGCCGCGGTTGCCACGAACTCCGGCGTATCCGGCCATATTGTGGTCACCAGCCCCAGCCCGACGCTGACGAGACCGAAATTGATCACGAGGAGCCCGCCGAACAGCCGGCTGAGCTGGCCGCCCCATTGATGGACCTGGTCCCGCGTGTCTTCCAGCAGCGTGGACGCGGTCGGTGGGATCGATGGATCGACCATGGGAGTTCCCCCTACTTCGGCACGGTCACCGCGCTTTCTGTGGCGTCGTCAACGGATACATATCCATTTAGCCGGTCCCGTAACCGTCTGTCCATGATCAACCCATGATGATCGTATTCGCAGGGATCTTTCCGAAGATCGCCCGATCGGGGGGCATTCGGCGCAGGGTTCAATGCCACTACGTCGCGGAAGTAGTGGTGACAACGGCCCGATAGACCACTACTTCCCTGAGGGAGCGGCATTACACGCGTCAGGCGCCGGCGAAACCATCCAGTACGGCCGCGAAGGCGACCCTCCAGCGCCGGTCCCGGGACTCCGCTGAGCGGCCGAGCCAGCCGGCCGTCTCTTGTGCGGCCAGCCCCTGCGCGAGCGCCAGCAGGACATGCGAGATGTCGACCGCGTCGCCCCGCAACGTACCGGCGTCGATGCACCGCTGAACGTGCGACACGATGAACTCGCGCAGCGACCCCGACGCGGACAGGTCCTCGGGCCGGGGGTCGAAGTCGGTGAACGGCCGGGCGAACATGACCTCGGTCAGCACCGGGTTTTCGCGGACGAACTCGCGGAAGGCGGCCACGATTCCCAGCAGGTCGGCACGCGGGTCATCCGTGTCGCCGACCGCATCCATGCGCCGCCGCAGGGTGCGGAAGCCCTCGAAGAAGATCTCCCGCACCAGGCCGGCCTTGTCCCCGAACAGCTCATAGACGGCCGGCACCGAGGTCGCGGCGCCCTCGGCGACCCGCCGGGTCGTGAACGCCGCGACGCCGTCGGTCGAGAGCATGTCGACCGCCGTGCGCAACACCTGGTCGCGCAGCTCCGGCGTGCGCTGCTTGGGGCGGGGCATAACCCTACAAAACCACAGCCCGCGCCGACCGCTTGGTAGCGGCGTACGACGCCATGTCCAGCGCCGTCAACGACGCCGCGATCGACCGCGCTTCCTTGAGCACCGACGACGCCTCGACGACCCGATCCAAGACCCCGCAAGCGAGCGCCGCGGACGGGTCGAGCGGCTCGGCCAGCAGCGTCATCCGGTTGAACACGGCCGGCACGACGCGCTGGCGCAGCACGGCCAGCCCGACCGCCGGCACCTCCAGGCCGATCGCCACCTCGTTGGCGGTGAACTTGAACGGCCCGTCCGCCCCGATCACGTAGTCACCGGACTCGAGCAGGAACAGCCCCATCGCGATCGCGTGCCCGGAGCAGGCCATCACGACCGGGAACGGGAACGCCAGCACCCGCTTCGCGAGGTCGAAGCCGGCCTGCACCATCGCGGGCGCGTCCGGCCCGCCACCGCGCAGCACCTTCAGGTCGAACCCGGCCGAGAACACGCCCTCGCGGCCGGTCACCACGACCACCGCGCGGTCGGCCTCGGCGCGGTCGAAAGCGGCGTTCAGCTCGCCGAACATCGCCGGGGAGAGCGCGTTGACCTTGCCGTCGTCCATAGCGATGGTGGCGACCCCGCCGTCCAGCACGTAATTGACCAGTCCCATGCCCTCACGGTAATCGGAACGGCGTTACGGAATCAAGCTCCGATTGACCGGCCCTCTTATGCTTGCCCGGTGGATCACCGTCCCTTGCGTTGGTCGGCCGCCCTTGCGCTGGTCGCCGTTGCTTCACTGGTACTGGGTGAGCCGGCGTCCGCCCGCGACGCTGAGTCGATCTCGACCTACGACGCCAAGCTGGAGGTCCACGCCGACGGCTCGATGCGGGTCACCGAGACGATCGCCTACAACTTCGGCAGCAACCGCAAGCACGGCATCTTCCGCAACATCCCGGACACGTTCGAATACGACGACGAGCACAACCGGGTCTACCCGATCGACGACGTGAAGGTCACCCGCGACGGCAAGGCGGAGAAGTTCGCCGAGTCGAGCGAAAACCGGCAGCACGTCATCAAGATCGGCGACAAGGACACGCAGCTCGAAGGCGCGCACACGTACGCGATCAGCTACACGGTCAAGGGCGCGATCAACGCGTTCACCGATCACGAGGAGCTCTACTGGAACGCCATCGGCGCCGAGTGGGCCGTGCCGATCGCGACCGCCACCGCCGAGGTGACCGGGCCGGCCGCCGTGCAGCAGGTCACCTGCTACGCCGGCCCGTTCGGCGGCAAGGACCCCTGCGACCAGGCGACCAAGGACGGCTCATCGGCCCGGTTCACCACGGCCGGCATCGGCGACGCCCGCGCGCTGACCGTCGTCGTCGCGTTCCCGGCCGGCAGCATCAGCAACCCTGGCCCGATCCTCAAGCGCCGGCCGAACATCGCCAACGGCCTGCACCCGACCCCGATCAACCTCGGCGGCGGGGTCCTCGTCGCGCTGCTCGGCTCGGCGGCGGCGCTCTTCGCCGCCTATCGCGTGGGCCGTGACCGCCGCTACGTGGGAACGCTGCCCGGCCTGGTGCCGGGATACGGCGAGGCGGCCGTCGAGCAGCGCAAGCCGCTCGGCGACAAGCCACCGGTGGTGGTCGAGTTCGGCGTGCCCGACGGCATCCGGCCCGGCCAGGTCGGCACGCTGCAGGACGAGCGGGCCGACGTGGTCGACGTGACGGCGACGATCGTCGACTTCGCCGTGCGCGGGCACCTGCACATCAAGGAACTGGGCGGCAACGACTGGGAGCTCACCAAGCGGACCGACGCCCACCCGTCCTTCCTGCCATACGAGCAGGCGCTCTTTACCGCGCTGTTCTTCGATCGCGACTCGGTGACCGTCTCCGATCTGAAGCAGACGTTCGCGACCAGCCTGTCCAAGGTGCGCGACCTGCTCTACACCGACATGGTGGCCCAGGGCTGGTACAAGCGGAGTCCCCGGACGACGCGCAACATCGCCCGGATCGTGTCGTTCCTCGGCGTGCTGGTCTCCGGCGCGATCGCCCTGGTGCTCGCCGCGTTCACCCCGCTCGGCCTCGTCGGGCTGGGCCTGCTGGTCGCCGCGATCGTGCTGTTCATCGTGTCGGGCACGTTCCCGGCCCGCACCGGCAAGGGCAGCGCGGCGCTGTCCCGGCTGCAGGGGTTGCGGCTCTACATCTCGCAGGCCGAGGCGGCCCAGATCCAGTTCCAGGAGCGGATGCGGATCTTCTCCGAGCTGATGCCCTACGCGATCGTGTTCGGGCTGGCCGAGCACTGGGCCTCGGTGTTCCAGCGGATCGGCGCGTTCGACGGCGCCCACGGCGGCCCGCCGCTGTACTGGTACACCGGCCCGTACGGGTGGAGCTTCCTCGCCTTCAACCACTCGATCAACTCGTTCAGCAGCCAGGTCGGCACGGCCATCTCCTCGACGCCGCCATCGGCCTCCGGCTCGTCCGGCTTCGGCGGCGGCGGGTTCTCCGGCGGCGGCGGTGGGGGTGGGGGCGGCGGCAGCTGGTAGCTCAATCCGCGGCAAGCGCCGATTGCAGCCGGCGGGCCGCCTCGGCCAGCTCGGCCGGGGGCAGCATCGAGAAGCTGAGCCGGATGTGGTCGTCCCCGCTCCCGTCCACAGTGAACCGGGAGCCCTCCACAAAGGACACCCCGTGCGCCTCGGCGACCGGCAGCAGCGCCGAACCGGTCCGGCCGGCCGGCAGCCGTAGCCACAGGAACCAGCCGCCGGCCGGTCCCGGCACGCCGAGTTGCCCGGCGAGGGCGTCGCGTTGCTCCCGGTACGCGGCCCGCAGCCGGGCCAGGTGCCGCTCGTACTCGCCGGAGGCGGCGAACGTCGCCATGGTGAACGCGGTCGCGTGGTTGACCCCGCCGCCGCTGTCCACGTAGCCGAGCCCGACGAGCCGGCGCACCAGCTCGGAGCCGGCGTCGATCCAGCCGAGCCGCAGCCCGGGGCCGACCGTCTTGGCGAACGACCCGACCCGGATCACGCCGTCGCCGCCGGACAGCTCCCACAGCGACGGCGGCGCCGTGCCATCGTAGACGAGCTCCCGGTAGGTGTCGTCCTCGACGACCGGGACGCCCGACCGCTGCGCCGCCCGTACCAGTGAAATCCGCGCATCCGCGGAAAGGCTGCGGCCGGTCGGGTTGCCGAACGTCGGCACGGTGTAGAGGAACTTGGCGACGCCGGCGCCGGAAAGGTCGCGCGGTGTCGCGAGCCGCAGCCCGTGATCGCGGAAGATCCGCAGCGCGAGGTGGTAGGTGGGCGTGTCGACCAGGACCGTGTCGCCCGGCTCGGTGAGCAGCTGGCAGAGGAGCGTCAGCGCCTGCGACGCGCCGGCCGTGACGAAGATCCCGGCCGGGTCGGTGCCGTTGCGCGCGGCCAGCCACTCGACGAGCGGCCCCGGCCCGGCCGCGTAGCCGTAGGTCAGCGCCGGCCAGCCGACGGTGTCCAGCATGGCCGCGGTCGCGGCCCGCCACTCGGCAACCGGCAGCAGCTCCGGGCGCGGGTGGCCCCAGCCGAGGTCGAGGATCCCCGGCCGCGCGACGAACTGCAAGATCGGTAGTTGCGCCACCGGCCGAGTCTTGCACATCACCCTGGCGGTGACTTGACCGAGCGTGGGGTCGTCATTCATATTTTCTCTACTTGGTCAGTAGGTATTATCGGAAATGTGGATGGACGCCGTGCAGCTGAAGATCAGAACCGTCACCGCCGTTGCCTCGCTCGTGCTGGCCGGGCCGGTCCTGGCGGCCTGCGCCGGCACCGCGTCGTCGGCCTCAGGCGACAGCGGGGGAGCGGCGGTCACCCTGTCCCTGGTCGCGTACTCGACCCCGCAGGCCGCCTACGAGAAGCTCATCGCCGCGTTCCAGAAGACCGGCGCCGGCAAGAACGTGAAGTTCACCCAGTCCTACGGCGCGTCGGGCGACCAGAGCCGCGCCGTCGCGGCCGGGCTCAGGGCCGACATCGTCGCGCTCTCGCTCGAGCCGGACGTCACCCGCCTGGTCACCGCCGGGCTGGTCGACGAGGGCTGGAACAGCGACCAGTACCACGGGATGATCACCGACTCGGTCGCCGTCATCGGCACCCGCAAGGGCAACCCGAAGAACGTCACGACCTGGGACGACCTGACCCGGCCGGGCGTACAGGTGCTCACGCCCAACCCGTTCACCTCCGGCGGTGCGAAGTGGAACATCCTCGCCGGCTACGGGGCGAAGTCACACAAGGGGAGCGACCCGGCGGCCGGGGCGGCTTACCTGCAGGCGCTGTTCAAGAACGTGCCGGTGCAGGACAGCAGCGGCCGCGCGTCGCTGCAGACGTTCACCGGCGGCAAGGGTGACGCGTTCATCTCGTACGAGAACGAGGCGCTCTTCGCCCAGAAGAACGGGCAGGCGGTCGACTACACCGTGCCGGACTCGACGATCCTGATCGAGAACCCGATCGCGATCACCAGGAACAGCGCCCACCCGGCCGAGGCCAAGGCGTTCCTGGACTTCCTGCACTCGCCCGACGGGCAGAAGATCTACGCCGGGAGCGGCTACCGGCCGGTCGTCCAGGGCGTCGGCGGCCCGGCGTTTCCCGACCCGCCGCAGCTGTTCACGATCGGCGACCTCGGGGGCTGGTCGAAGGTGAACAAGGAGCTCTTCGACCCGGGCCAGAGCGTGATGGCCGCGATCGAGCAGAGCCTGGGCGTCTCGACGTCGGCGAAGCCGAAGTGACCGCGTTACCACTGGCCCGGCGACGCGAGTTCCGTCTCGGGACCGGGCTCGGGCTGGGCACCGCGGTGCTCTACCTGAGCCTGATCGTCCTGATCCCCCTCGCGGCCGTCGTGTGGCGCTCGACGGACGGCGGCTGGGGCGGCTTCTGGACCGCGGTCAACCGGCCCGACTCGTGGTCGGCGCTGAAGCTCACCGTCCTCGCGTCGGCGGTCGTCGCCCTCGTCAACATGGTGATGGGCACGATCATCGCGTGGGTGCTCGTGCGCGACTCGTTCCCGGGGAAGTCCATTGTGGACGCCCTTATCGACCTGCCGTTCGCATTGCCGACCATCGTCGCCGGGCTCGTCCTGCTTTCGTTGTACGGGACGAGCAGCCCCTTGCCCGTCAACCTCGCCTACACGCGGGTCAGCGTCGGGGTCGCCCTGCTGTTCGTGACGCTGCCGTTCGTCGTGCGGACCGTGCAGCCGGTGCTGCTGGAGCTCGACCGCGACATGGAACAGGCCGCGTACTCGCTGGGCGCCGCCCCGGCGACCACCTTCCGGCGGATCATCCTGCCCAACCTGGCCCCGGCGATGATCTCCGGGGCCGGGCTCGCGTTCACCCGGGCGATCGCCGAGTACGGGGCGACGAACCTGCTCACCGGCAGCATCCCGCTCAAGACGCAGGTCGCCGCCGTGAACATCGTCGGACGCATCGAGAGCGACGACCCGACCGGAGCCGCCGCCGTCTCGACGCTGCTGCTGGCCATCGCGTTCGTCGTGCTGCTCGGCCTCGACCTCGTCCAGCGCCGGAGTGCGCGACATGGCTAGGCTCCCGTTGCGCGTCCTCGCCCTGCTGTACCTGTTGTTGCTGCTCGTCCTGCCGGTGGTGCTGGTCGCCTGGCGCACGTTCGAACACGGGGTCGGTGCGTTCGTCGACGCGCTCAGCACACCCAACGCGATCCACGCCTTCGCGGTGACCGGGTCGGTCGCGGTGTGGTCGGTGCTGGCCAACACGCTCTTCGGGGTCGGGATGGCGGTCCTGCTGGTGCGCCACCGGTTCCCCGGCAAGCGGATCGTCAACGCGCTCATCGACCTGCCGCTCGCGGTCTCCCCGGTCGTGGTCGGGCTCGCGCTGATCCTCGTGTACGGCCGGTTCGCCCCGGTCGGCGGCTGGCTCGAGCGGCACGGGCTGCAGGTCATCTTCTCGCTACCCGGCATGGTCCTGGCCACCATCTTCGTCTCGCTGCCGCTCGTGGTCCGCGCGATCGTGCCGGTCCTCGAAGAACTCGGTGAGGACCAGGAGCAGGCCGCCCACACACTCGGCGCGAGCCGCTGGCAGACGTTCCGGCGGATCACCCTGCCCGGCATCCGGGGCGCGCTCGGCTACGGTGTCGTGCTGTGCCTGGCGCGGGCGCTCGGCGAGTACGGCGCCGTGGCCGTCGTCTCCGGCCGGCAGGTCGGGCAGACCCAGACGGCCACGCTGTTCGTCGAGGAGCGCTACCAGAACTTCGACACCGGCTCGGCGTTCGCGGTGGCCACCGTGCTCGCCCTCGCCGCGGTACTCATCCTGCTGGTCACCAAGCTTCTGCGGCGGAAAGAGGTCCTCTGATGGCGATCGAAGTCCGCGACGTCAACAAGGCGTTCGGGGCGACCCCGGTGCTGACCGGCATCACCCTCGACATCGCCGCCGGCTCGCTGACCGCGCTTCTCGGCCCGAGCGGCGGCGGCAAGTCCACGCTCCTGCGGGTCATCGCCGGCCTCGAGCAGCCCGACACCGGGACGGTCACCATCAACGGCGTCGATGCGACCCGGCTCTCCCCACAGCGGCGCAACGTCGGCTTCGTCTTCCAGCACTACGCCGCGTTCAAGCATCTGACCGTCTTGCGCAACGTCGCCTTCGGGCTGGAGGTGCGCAAGCGGCCCAAGGCCGAGGTCCGCGCACGGGTCCGCGAGTTGCTCGAGCTGGTCCACCTCGAGCAGATGGCCGACCGGTATCCGGCTCAGCTTTCCGGCGGCCAGCGCCAGCGCATGGCCCTGGCCCGGGCACTCGCCGTCGAGCCCGAGGTGCTGCTGCTCGACGAGCCGTTCGGGGCGCTGGACGCCCAGGTCCGCAAGGAGCTGCGCACCTGGCTGCGCCGGCTGCACGACGAGGTCCACGTCACGACCGTGTTTGTCACGCACGACCAGGAGGAGGCGATGGACGTCGCCGACGAGATCGTTGTCCTCGCCGACGGCCGGGTGCAGCAGGTCGGCCGCCCGAGTGAGATCTACGAGAACCCGGCCAACCCGTTTGTCATGGGCTTCCTCGGCCCGATCACCGTCCTCAACGGACAGTTGGTCCGCCCGCACGACGTCGAGCTGTCGCGGACCCCGGTCGACGGCGGCGTCGAGGCGGTGGTCACCCGCATCGTGTCGCTCGGCTTCGAGATCCGCATCGAGGCCCGCGCCGGGGGCGCGGACGTGTGGGCCCAGCTGACCGACGCGAGCGCGCGGGCGCTCGACGTCAGGCCGGGCGACACGCTCTACTTCCGGCCGGCCGCGACCGCCAACGCGCTGACCGCGGTCCCGGTCTGAGCTCGCGGTCGCGCGGCTGGG
>Ga0070683_100003230_pt1 | contig 13161 bp, 13 predicted proteins | sample KBSC713LmetaG_FD_64662 | JGI IMG/M metagenome (GOLD analysis project Ga0070683, IMG submission 64662) | Corn rhizosphere microbial communities from Kellogg Biological Station, Michigan, USA - KBS C7.1-3L metaG | ecosystem: Host-associated > Plants > Roots > Rhizosphere ...
GCGGTGTCCACCCTCATGACGCCACCTCCACCGTCTGCTCAGCAGCGGGGGCGGGCGGCGGCTTCGGCTGGCCCACCTTCAGCAGCTCGTGCTGGGGGAGCGCGGCGACTCCGAGGAACACGTCGGCCAGGACGAGGCTGTCGCGGCAGAGGAGCCGGAACTGGTCGTCGTTGAAGCCCTTCCCCTTCGGGAAGTGGATGTCCCAGATGTGCCCGAGGAGCTGCAGGGCGGCGGCGTTGCGGACCTTCTCAAGTGACACGGTGCACTCTCGATTCTGACTGCGGGTTAACGACTGTCACGGGGCCCCGTTGGCCTGGGTGCCCGAAGCGGTGAGGGCGATGCCGGCCACGTACCCAACGGCAGTGGCGGCGGCGACGGTGACGACGGCACCGTTCACGGTGATGGGGATGCCCGCCACGTAGGAGGCGATGGTGCCGCTCGCGGCGTAGATGAGCTTCCCGTTGCTGGTGTCGAAGGCGAGGCCGCCGATGTACCGGCGCGCCTGCGAAGCCTCCGCGACGATGCAGAGGTTGCCCGAGGCGTCGAGCTGGAAGCCGGGGCGGAAGGCGGAGTTGGTCGCGACGGCGCCCGCCGTCGAGCACTGGATGACGCCGGCATCGTCGATGGTCACGCCGTTGAGAATCCGGGTCGCCACGCAGGCCTCCTTGAAGAAAGACCCGAGGGAGCGCGCAGCTCCCCCGGGTCCAGTTCACTGCCCGAGGTCGACTAGGCGGTCGCCAGTGCCGTCGCGGTGAAGCCGTTCATGAACGGGTACGAGAGGCTGACCTGGGTGAACCCCGAGCTGGGGGTGTCCTGGGCCGCCTTACAGACCGCGTTCAGCACGTAGTAGGCGTGGTTCGCCCCGCCCACCGTGCACTGACCCGGGGTGGCGGTCAGCTCCAGGCTGGCGTTCGCGGCGCCCGTGCCGGCAGCGGTGGTGCTCACCGGGGCCTGTCCCTGCACCATGTACCAGCCGTACTGGCTGGCGACGTTGGCGGACATCGCCACCGCCACCTGCCCACGGCTGGCGATCACGGAGCGGGTGGTGGTGCCCGCCACGGGGTCGTAGACCACGAGGTCGCCGGCCGCAGTGGACGCGACGCCCTTGAGGTAGATGAACTGCGCCTGGCCGTAGCCGAGCGAGCCCGTGTCGACACCCTTGCAGATCGTCCCGAGGGCGAACTGCTTGGTGGTGCCGGTGTTCATGATGTTCGCGCCGATGAGGTCGACGGCGACGAAGGTGAGCTGAGCAGCAGTAGGAAATGCCATGTTGTTTGTCCTTTCCTTTCCTTGGGCTTAGGTCTTGCCGATGCGGCCCTGGAACTGGTTTCCGCCGCAGGTCAGGTTGCCGGCCCAGGCGAGGATGGTGACCTCTGCGTCCTGGTTGATCGCCTGACGGGTCCTCGGAGAAAGAGGAACAAAATTGCGCTCAGAATGCGGACGCCACTTCAAATACTTGGTGTTTAGAAACCACATGGTATTCGCGGGCGCCTGGCCTCCGATGCCTCCGTCGAGGATGACGTCGCAGTCCATGAACTTCAGCGAAACGAAGCCGGCCTCGCCCGTGGCTGCGGCGGTGAAGCGCTGGTTGGTCTGCAGCGACGCGAGGTAGGCGGTGTAGCCGTTCGAGTCGGTGAGGATGAGGTCCGGCCGGTCGCTTCCACGGACCAGCTGCACCCAGAGGCTGTTCATGTCCGCCTGGATGGTGGCGGAGGTGAACGTGGTGTCGCGCTGGTAGTACGGACGCCAGAAGGTGCTGATGCTCGCGGACCGGTCGATGCCACCGTAGGTCCCGGTGGCGACGGCGCCGGTCGAGCCTGCGGTGGGAACCACCGCCTGCAGACCGACCACCTGCTTCCCGCCGTACCCGGTGCCATCCGAGTACAGGCCGGCGCTGATGAGGTTCGCCATCGAGGCCTCGGCGACCTGGATGCGGGCCTCAAGCAGGTCGATGACCTGCTCCTTCCCGGCGTTCTGCAGCTGCTCCAGCCCGCTGATGACCACCGGGCACGCGGCCTGGCAGATGTTGTACTGCGCCCAGCTGATCACGTCCTGCGCTGCGACCGGGAGCAGGTCGTAGCCGGAGTAGAAGCCGGCGTTGCCGTTGCTGGCGAACGACAGCTCGTGGGCGATGATGCTGCCTCCAGAGAACTTCTGGATGCGCTTGCCCTTCTTGAGCTGCGCCAGGACGGCGTTGTTCTGGGTGACGTTGTCGGCAATCTCGCCCGTGCGCGACTCGATGGTGGTCGCGACGATGTCGGTGATCGCCGTGGGGGTACCGGGAAATGCCATTGCGGAGACTCCTCGTGGGGGATGACGCGGTCAGTGCCTGACTCCGCGTCACCGCCCCGAGGCGGTCGCCGGTCCCCCTGGCGTCGGGGGTGCGACTCCCTCTGCACTCACCGAATCGTCCGGCCGAGGGCGGCCAGGTCCCGGGCGCTACCTGCCGTTGAACTGTTGCTCAAGGAGGGCGCGAACCGAATTGTCGTCGGACGCGGCCTGCGGTGCAACCCCGGAGCTTCGGAGCGTGGCTCCAGCGGCCACCCGAGCCCGGCCCACGGCGGCCGGAGAGGTGCGTGACACCTGTTCCCGCTGTCGCATGACGCCCTGCACTTCAGGACTCATGTTGCAGGCCAGCTGGTAGACCTCGTCCAGGGTGTACTTCTCCTTCCGGGCGTGCTTCAGGTCGACGATGTCGGCCATGAGGTGCCGGACGTCGTTGAAGAACTCCTTGCCCTGGCTGAACTCCGCCACCTCGCCCTGCGCGGCCTGGTGCTCCTGCACCACCGCCTGCTGGTGTTGCTGCTGGAGCGTGCGGAAGAGGTCGTCCACCCGTGGGTCCCGGAACTGCTGGGGCGGGGCGTTGCTGACGGTGGTGTTACCGGGTCCCCAGCCCTGCACGCCCGGCAGCGGCTTGCCGCCACGGCGCGCGTCGATGGCAGCGGCCAGCAGCTGCTCGGGGATGCCGAAGCCGTCGAGCCACTCGGCGATCATCGAGGCCTTCACCGGCATCGGCGTCGAGGGGCTCTCCAAGGTGTTGCTGATGGAAGCCAGCCGGCCGAGGGTGGCGAAGACGTCGCGCCCGTTGAAGGCGTGGGGGTTGCCCTGCGCGATGCTCACCACGTTCTGCAGCGGCTCGGCGGCCTGCTTGCGGACGTTCTCCGCGTAGCTCAGGGCCTTCCGGGCGTTGATGAACTGGTTGTAGGCCTCCTCGCGCGCCTCGGGCGGCACCTTGCCCCAGGCCTCCCGGCCCTTCGGTCCCCAGTCCGGCGGGGCCTTGTCGAAGCGCCCAGGCGCCCCCTGGGGCGTGGTGGAGGTGGGGAGCTGGGTCTGGCCGATGGCGCCGTTCTTCGGCTGGCCTTGGGCCTCCTGGGCAGTCTCAGCGGCAGTCTTGGGGGCGAACCGTCCCTTCTCGTCGCGGACCGGGACGCCGACCTGCTCGGGGTCTGGGACAGACGTTTCCGTTTGTACCGGAGCAGCGGAAGTTTCCTTGTGATCGCTGGAATCCGGCGCCTCGGCGGCCTCGAAGGCCCCCTCCAGCGTGCTGCGCAGGCTGGTCTGCCCGGCGCTGTCGTTCGTCTCCTCGACTGCAGTCACCACTTCATCCGCCATCGTTCCTCCTCGCCTGGTCGGCGAACACCATGCCGGCGACGACGGGTAGGCCCGACTTCACCCAGTCCGCCTTCTTCCAGCCCTTGGTCATCTCCACGAGGCCCTTCGGCCCCTTCTCCATCAGCACGTCGCGCAGCTTCCGGACGTCGGCCCGGGGCGCGCCCGAGACTCCGCGCTCCATCGCGGCGTCCTCGGCGATGTTCAGTCCTCGCAGCCGGGTCGCCTCGATGTTCGAGTGGTTCTGCAGCCGCTCCGTCACCTGCGGCTCGGCGCGGAGCGCGTCCACCAGGCGCTGGGTGACGTTCCCCTGCCCCTGCGGCGCGGCCCACTCCTTCTCCAGGTCGATGTAGTTGCCCCGGTAGTTGCCCGGCTTCGTCTCCAGCTCCAGCCCGGGGACGTTGAGGTCCACGCCGGACATCCGCTGCTTGAAGTCCCGGGCCTTGCTGCCGCCGTACTCCGGCCCGGCGATGGTGAAGGTGCCGTCACCGGTGTCGAGGAGGTTCAGTCCCTTCGCCTTGAGCGCGTCGCGGATGGCGATGGTGCGCACGTTGCCGATTCCCATCGTGTCCGGAGCCATCGGGTGGCTGCCCGGATCGAGGTAGCGGACGCTCATCGCGTTCTGCTTGCCCTCGGGCACGCCTCGGGTCTTCACCATGTGGTACGGCACGCCCGCCTGGACGTCCGTCGCCCCGTGGTAGGTGGCGAGCGTGTCGAGGATGCGCCCTGCGGCGTCCTCCACGCCCGGCCCGCCGCCCTTCTCGAACGAGGCGAGCATCCGGCTGGTGAGGTTCGGGTTGTACTCCGTCTCCCCGAGCGCGTTCTGAAACTCGCCGAGCCCGCGCCCCGTCGGCAGGTTCAGCGTCCCCGTCGCGTGCATGGGGATGTCCCGATGGAAGGGCTCCGCCTGCCGGGTGAACATCATCTTCTCGGAGAACGGCGCGTCCACCAGCCCGCTCATGTGGCCCGAGACGCGCGCCGGAATCACCTCGCGGGTCATCTTCGCGGTGAGCTGCGGTACCTCGGTGTCGTAGCCGGTCGAGCTGTTCCGCAACGCCCGGGTCTGCGCCTCGGGGGACAGCTCGTCGAAGGGCTTGCTGCCGTACTCCTTGCCCTCCAGCTCGGTGCCGAGGCGCCCGCCGGTCCACAGCGCGGCCTGGCCCTGGCGCGGCTCGGTGAAGTCCTGCCCGAGTGGCCCCTTCACACCCTCGTCTCGCAGCTCCTTGGTGAGCAGCTGCGTCTCGCCGCTGGCGTACCCGTGCTCGTGGGGCGCGAGCCCACGGGTCTCCTTGTCGCCGTACTGGCTCAGCCCGCGCCCGGTCCAGAGGTCGTTCGTCGGGTGGGCGCCTGGCCCCTTCTGCAGGTCGTTGACGAAGGCGCCGACCTTGATGCCGCCGGGAATCTGCTCCGAGCCCGCGCCGTGGCCCACGGTGTCGAGGAAGGTCTGCGCCTGCTGGCGCGTCTTCGGCGCGCCCTCCAGCGTCAGCGTCTTGGCCTCGGGGTCGACGAGCAGCTTGTTCCAGTTCGCCGCCGTCCAGCTCAGGTTCGTCCCTGGGTCGGCCTGGGGCGAGTAGGTGGCGATGCCCTTGGCGAGCGCGTCCTCGCGCCCCGGCGCCAGCTCATGGAGCATCTCCGACTGGCGGTCGTACCAGTCCATCCCGTGCGCGCCCTCGGTGGAGCGCTGGAGGGCGTGCTCGCGCGCGGCGTCCACCTCGTCGAGCGTGGTGACGCCCGGCGGCCCGCCGATGACCTCGCCCGTCGTGGGGTCGAGCTTCAGGTGCCTGCCTTCCAGCGCCGCTGCCTCGGCCTCTGGGGCAGTCATCTCCTTCCACGGCACCGATGCCACCTCGGCCCGTGCCGCCGCCCGCGCCTTGTTCATCGAGCCGCCGCCCTCGACGGTCTTGCGCAGCTCGGCGGCTAGCTTCGCCCCCACCGCTTCGCGGCGGATCGCCTTCAGCGCCTCCGGCCCCTCGACGTCGGCCAGCGTCTCCAGTCCGAGGAGGAGGCTGGGCGGCACGCCCATCGCGTAGGCCTTGTCCCCGAGCCGGTGCGGCAGCTCGGCAACCTGCCCGATGGCGTCCAGGTTGTTCTGCCCCTGCTCGGTCTGCGGATGGTAGGTGAGGTTCTCCTGCACCGCGTTCTGCCAGCGCTGCGCACGCGGGTAGGTGTCGTCGCCGTGGACGGCATCGACGAGCGCCCCGCCCAGTCCGGCCAGGCCAGCAACGGGCATGGAGAGCGCGCCGGTGTCGAGCGCCAGGCCCGTCTCGCCCGCGCCCACGACGTCCCCCGCGAGGTCCGCGCCGCTGTAGCCGCGCAGCGCCCGGCCGAGCTTCGACTGCTTGGCCCTGTCCCAGAGCGTCTGCAGCGCCTCGACCGGTACCTCGGTCTCGTTCGCCACCGGCACGTCGTAGGGCGAGCGGACGAAGTTGCCGTTCGCCAGGTTGCGCAGCTGCTCGTCCTCGTCGCTCATCGCATCCTCATCCGTTCGAGCTGCGCCTGGGCCTGCCGTGCCGCCTCGGCCTCCTGCTGGAAGCGGAGCACCTCGACGTGCATCCGCACCTGCACCGTGGCCGGCGGCTTCCGGAACCAGCGCCACACGCGCGTCCAGAAGCCGAGCTTCGCCGTGCCGCCGCCGTTGGTGCCGAGCAGGTAGCGCATCAGTTCCCGGCTCCCTGCAGAGCGAAGGAAATCTTGTCGCTCGCGTTCTGCGCGGTGGTGACGGTGATGACGAAGCTGCCGGCGCCCGGCGCCACCTTGTAGGTGCTCGCCGTGTTCTCAAACACGACCGTGATGATGCTGGTCGCGGTGCAGACGGTGTTGGTAACGGTGATGGTGGCAGCCGCGAGGAGCCCCGAGGCGCCGCAGGTCAGTCGCCCGAAGACGTTGCTGACGGTGGCAGTGGCCGCGCTGGTGGTGCCGGCGAGCGTCGCGGTGCCGACGGTGCCGCCGTAGAGGCCGGCCTGGCTGACGAAGGCCTTCTCGGTGGTGCTGTTCTGGAACGAGATGATCTTCGAGCCAGCCGTCGAGTATGCGACTCCCGTCCGGATGGTGACACCAATGGCCGAGGCGCCGTTCGCCTGGTCGCCGGCGACGATGGTCGGGTTGCTGGCCGCGAGGCTGACGCGGGTGTTCGTGTTGCCCGTCCCCATCACCTGGGGCGTGTGGACGATGCCGGTGGAGTCGACCCAGGCCTTCTCCGTCCCGGCGTTCTGGAAGCTGACGATGCGCGCGGTGGAGGTGGCGAGCGAGGTCGCCGCATTGATGATGACCGAGATGGCTGCCGCGCCGTCGGCGGTCCAGCCCTGCAGCGTCGGGCTGCTCGCCGAGACCGGCAGCGCCAGGTACGTGTGCGAGCTGTCGAGCGTGGCGTTGATGCTCGTGACGTTGGCGGTGTCGAACCAGCCGGCCAGCCAGCGGTTGCTGGAGCCACCGAGGGAGGCGCTGGCCGAGGTCGTCGGCTTCACGTCGCCGGTGGTGTTGACCGAGAGCTGCTCCGTGCCGCCCGTGCGGATGCTGAGCAGCTTCGCCCCGGCGTTGCTCCAGGCGGTCGAGGTGTCGAAGGCGTAGGCCACCGACGAGGCGCCGTCGGCCAGCGTCTGGCGGAAGCGCACCGGCAGCGGCGTCGGGCCACCGGAGTTGAAGTCGAAGATGCCGCTCGTGATGACGTCCGAGCCGATGGTGAGCAGCTGCCCGTTGGTCGAGGTGTTGTCGCCCCGGACGATGAGGCTGTCGAAGCTCCCCGAGGCGGTGGCCGACACCGAGAGCGCCACGAGACTGCCGGACCGGTCGACGTAGGCCTTCTCGGAGCCCGCCACCCGGAGGCTGAGCAGCTTGTCTCCCGAGGTGCTGAGCGCGTTGGTGTTGTCGATGATGACGGCGACGGCGGTGCCGCTCGTCACCACGCTGCCGGACAGGGTGAGGCTCGACGGCGGCGGCGCGGCGGTGATGTTGTTCGTCGACAGCGAGATGGTCGTCCACGACGGCGTCGTCCCGTCCGTGGAGAGGTACTTGCCCGAGTTGCCGGTCTGGTCCGGCAGTGGCGTGGGGTACTGGGAGTAGCTCACTGCCCGAGGCTCTTGAAGTTGATCCAGGCGTCGAGCGAGCCCGTCCCGCCCGATGCGACATACCGGCAACGGATGTACGGGAAGCCCAGCTCAGCCAGGTTGATGAGGATGCTGCCCGCCGAACCGCTCGCCACGGGGACGGGCGTCAGCACGAGGGCGTTCCAGTTGCTGTTGTCGATGGTGCCGTCGATGAAGAAGGTGCCCGTCGGCGTGCCGGTGAAGTTGAACTGGAAGGCGACGTTGTCGACCCAGCGGATGTCGATGGACGCAGACGTGACGGTGCCGGTCATCGTCGAAGCGGTGAGCAGCTGCGCTGCGCCCTGCGGTTTCATCCGCGCCTCTTGAACGGAGCGTCGCGGTACTGCTCGGGCCGGTAGTTGGTAAGCCGCTGGTACAGCTCGCGCTTGCGCGCCACCGCCGCCGCGTCGTTCTTCACCTGCGAGACGTCACCGGCGGCCAGCCGCGCGATGCGCTCCTTCTCCGCGCCCTTCGCCCTCCACTTCTCGGCAAAGGTCTCCGGCGGGACGAGTCCCTGCTTGCGCATCTTCTCCAGCGTCTCGGTGCCGTAGCGGACGCCGCCGTTGATCCACTCGATGGGCTCGGCCGTAATCTCCTCCGCCACCACCTCGCCCGTCTGCTCGTTCTTCCGGTACACCCAGGTCCGTCTCACTTTGGCCTCCAGAACCAGCCCACCCAAAAGATGAGCGTGATGCCCACGCACATGACGAGCACCGCGAGGTCGTGGCTCACTTCTTCCCGTTCCCCTTCGGCGGGCGCTGCAGCGGCGCGGACTGCTTCAGCCCGGCGAGGTGGAGCTGGTTCTGGTGGTCGGCGTCGCGCGCCACCGCGTTGGCGTGCGCCTCCATCGAGCCCTTGGCGATTTCCTCCTGGATGTTCCAGTGCGCCTGGGCTTCCTGCCTCGTGATGTCCGCCTGCAGCTCTGCCTGAATCTCCTGCAGCCGCTGGCTGTGGTCCTGCGCGGCCTGCTGCTGGTCGAGCTGGCTCTTCACCTGCTCCTTCTGCATGTCCGCCTGGGCCTTCATCTGCGTCGCGATGAGCTTCGGGTCCGGCGGCGGTCCCTGCTGGGCCTGCTGCTGCTGCGCCTGCGTCCAGGCCTGGATGCCGCCCTCGATGATGCCCTCCAGCTCCTTGCTCGCCTCGAATCCGGCCAGCGTCGCCTTCAGCAGCTGCATGCACATGGGCGCGAGCGGCGGCGCCTGCTGCATCACCGGGCCGAAGCCGGTGAGGAACTGCGAGAGCGCCTCCAACAGCTGCACTCGCTCGGTCTTCACCGCGTCCATGTCGCGCAGCGAGACAGAGTTGGGCTTCACCGCGATTCGGTAGAACCAGAACTTGTCCTTCAGCAGCTGCAGCGCCTGGGGCACCTGCTGCGCGTCGGGCGTGTTCTGGATGTTGCTGCACTCGACGATGGTCTCCGGCGAGTAGTGCTTGACGATGATTTCCGCCTTCACCGCCAGCGCCTCGGAGGCGAAGCGCTCGAAACGCTTCTGCTTCGCCTTCAGCCGCACCGAGCCGAAGCGGACCTGGCTCCGCGTCTCGGTCGCCGTCTGCTCTTCACCGACGGAGGCAGCAGCACCGCGCATCACGTCGCCGTTGCCCGTCACCTCGTCGAGCAGCTGCTTCAGCTGCATCCGGTAGGCGAGCAGCTGCTCCAGCACCGTGGCGAGCATGTCGATGGGGAGGAACTGGATGGCCCCGTCGATGCCGCCGTCCTTGGAGAACTGTCCCCAGTTCTCGTGGGGAATCATGTCCTGGTCGAAGGCCTCCTCCAGGATGCGCCCGAGTACTTTGTTCTTTGCATCGAAGACGCCGCGAACCTTGATGGCTTCGGCGATGCGCCGCGCGCGGTACGAGACCTCGTCAAACTCCTGGTACAGGTCCTGCGCGAGCGCGTAGTCGGGGCGAGGGAGGAAGCCCGACGTGGTGAGGTTCGCCATCAGCGGCTCGGGCATCGGGAAGAAGCCGTCGAGCTGGTACGGATCGTCGATGACCTTCAGCACCTCGGGATAGGTGTCCACCCACCAGAAGACGCGGCGGTGCTCCCGGGACCAAATCTCCCAGACCTCGACCCGCTTCCACGGGTCTTCCTTGAGCATGTCCTCCTGGCGCGCCTTGCCGTCGGCCTTGCTGGCGCCCTTGCTGAACGGCAGCTTCTTCGCCACGTCCTCGCCAAAGTTCTTCTTGGCGTCGTCCATGGTGAGGTAGGCCCGGAACGCGACCCAGCGGCAGTCGAGCCAGGTGCGCGACGGAGCCCAGAGGAAGTCGCGCCAGTGGACGTAGTCGGCGGTGACGTGCTCGTTCTCCTTCACCTGCGCCACTTCGCCCGCGTCGCCCTCGGCGTCCTCCGGGTCGGCCGCGTCGTCCTGGGCCTCGGCCTCGTCGCCCGTCGCGCCGAAGGTGGCCTCGTAGCGCCAGCGCATCACGCCCGCTCCAGGCAGCTGGAAGTCGTCGAGCGCGTAGCCGAGGACGGGCTGGAAGGTGTCCTTGGGGTGCGTCAGGTCGTCGTTGAGCAGCCGCTCCAGCATTTCCCCGGCCACGCGGGCCTGCTCGTCGTTGGCGTCGTGGAAGCGGTTGTCGACGGCGGCCTGCGGCTCCTCGCCGTAGAGCATCGCCCGCTGCGTCTGCACGTTGCCGGTGTAGAGCGGGATGCGCGTGGCGGCGGTGCGCGTCTCGGGACGGACGCCAGCGCCCTTCGTCTCCGCCTTGAAGACGCGGACAATCTCGTCGCCGGTCTCCTGCCACTTGGAGATGGCTTTGAGCGCGGCGTCGTACTCGTTCTTCCACCGCTTCGCCCACCCGGCGGCGTCGGTGTCGAAGTCCTTCGCGGACGACATCAGCGTGGTGTTGTCAGCCATGGGCGGTTCCGTTCACGGTTGTCACAGTCTGCCACGCCTCGGCGTCATGGGGCCGAGGTCGTCGAGGATGAGGCCCGGTGGGCGCTCCTTGCGCTCCGGAATCGCGAGTCCCGACACCTTCGCCACGACTCCCAGGTAGCGGAACGCATCAGCAGCGTGCGAGGACCAGTCGTGCTCGGGCTTCTTGCCCAGCACGCGCTTCTCCTCGTCGAACTCGTAATGGTAGTGGCGCAGCGCCTGGACGCCGGAGTAGCCGAGGATGAGCTTCTTTTTGCACGCGCTGTGAATCCGCGTGCCCGGCATCATCAGCGCGGCGCGGCCGGCCTGGATGCCGTCGGCAATCGCCAGCTCGGGCGTGATGGCGACCTTGTCCGTGAAGCGGCTGTCCTGCAGGAAGTGCTCGACGACAGACGTCCCGGTGACGATGGTCTTCGCCCGCGCGTCGTGGGGCAGCCAGACTTTCGCGTACTGGTAGGGCTGCTCGGCGAGGACGTCGAGGTAGAACTGGATGGGCTTGCCGTGGTTGGCGTAGCAGTCGAGGATGTCGACGCCGTTGCCCTTCCAGCGCCAGAACCAGATGAAGGTCGCGTCGGCGTGGCCCAGGTCGAAGGAGGCGAAGACGTCGTGGAACGAGTGCTCGAATCCGATGACGCGGCCATCCTTCTCCAGGCGCTCGACCAGATCGCCGAAGACACTGCCGACGTTTGCCGCCGTGAAGTCACAGAGGTACTCCTGGCGGAGCAGCGCCTCGGGCATGCCAGTCTCGCGCTCCTCCTGCAGCATGCGCTCGACGCCCACTGCGCCCTGGCCGAGGCATACCGGGCAGCTCTCGTCATGCGTGTCCGGGTGAAGAGCGAAGGAGTCGAAGTGTTGCCAGAACCAGTCCTCGCGGCGCTGCGCAACCTGAAGCAGCTCATGCAGGTGATTCTCGCCGCGTGGGGTCGACTGGAAGAGAGCCCAGCCGTGGCGCTCCCGAAGCATGGGCCGGACGAAGTCCCAGGCTCCGGGGTGTGACAACGCAAACTCGGAGAACACCACGCCGCGCGGGCCTGCACCGACGAGGCGGTCGATGGTGTCGGTGCCTACCAGCTGCACCGTCGAGCCGTTCCTCAGGTGCAACATCATCTCGGTGTTGTTCGGGTCTCGGGCCAGCATCGCCCGGGGGAAGAGCACGTCGAGGATCCGCTGACCGTCGCGTGTGAAGCCGTCCCAGATTGCCTTCTTCGCCTGCGCGTAGGTCGGGAAGGCCCACCAGTACGCGCCCACGCGCTTGTGCGCCTCGCGGCAGATGATGGCGCCGGAGGTCATGTCCTTCCCCTCGCGCCGAGGCCACACCGCGACAGCGCGCAGCCCGCCGAGGTCGAAGTACTTCATCAGCATCCGCTGGTAGTCGCGGGGCTTGAACGTCGGAGAGACGACGCGCTCACCAGGCCGAGCTTCCCCGAACCTGATGGCGACGTCGGGCATCAGAACGGCCCGAGGATGGTGAGCCGGTTGTCCTGCGCCGAGGTGTCCAGCGTCCGGTTGGCGCCGCTCGTCTGGAAGCACTTCACCAGCACCGCGTCCGAGGCGGCGAGGTTCAGCGTGCTGGAGACCTCCACCCCCATGAAGTAGGTGCCCGCCGCTGCCGGCGTGGTGGTGACGATGTCCACGCCGCGCGCCACCTCGGTGCCATTGACGAAGAGCCCGATGGTGAAGACGCTGACGGCGGTGGCGTTGGGGAAGCCGATGCCCACGTTCGCCGAGAAGACGTAGCGGCCTGCCAGCGGAGCAGTGAAGGTGCCCGTCGCCGGGTTGTACGCGGCCGTGGTGTCCGTCACCTCGTTGCCGTAGACGACGGTGGTGAAGGCGGCGTTCGTCATGGTCGAGCCGGTGGTGCTGTTGGCCTCGACGAAGACGCGCATGTTCAGCTGCGCGCCGGCGTTCTTGATGACCAGCCCGTCCACGTAGTTCGCGCCGTCCACCGTCGAGCGCAGGTGCAGCGCCGCGCCAGCCGCGACGTGCGTCTGGATGTGCGCGTCCGGGTACTCGGGGTGGATGATGAAGTTGCTGCCCTCGCCCTCGCGCGCGAAGGAGACGAAGCTGTTGGCGGCGCTGCTGCCCTGCACCTGCATGGTGACGCCGGTGCCGTCGATGTCGTGCTTGAAGAAGACGATGGGCACCGACACGCCGCCCGTGCCTTCCAGGTAGAAGTTGTAGAGCTGCCCGCTGGCGTTCTTCAGCGCGATGGCCGCGCCGCTCGCCGGGTACGCAGTGAAGGGCGGGTTCACCTTGATGGGCCCGACGATGCGCGCGATGAAGCCGACCAGCGCCTCCTCGATGAGGCTGCGGATGCTCACCGCATGCCCCGCTGCCTCTTCACGACGCGGTCGACGTCCGCCCAGAGCCTGCTGAAGAGGTCCTCCAGCTCCCTGCTGGTGAGGCGCGACGGCGAGGGCTTGGAGCGGAGCGGAGGGAAGTAGGCCGGGGGCGTGCAGCACCGCTCACAGCCACAGCCAGTCCCGGAGGCTGCAGCTCCGTTCACGTAGGCCTGGAGGAGGTTCGTCAGCAGGTCCAAGAAAAGTGTCGCCAGGTTGGGCCGGGGCTGGCGACGCCCCCCGGGGAGGAACGCT
>Ga0070683_100003232_pt1 | contig 13160 bp, 15 predicted proteins | sample KBSC713LmetaG_FD_64662 | JGI IMG/M metagenome (GOLD analysis project Ga0070683, IMG submission 64662) | Corn rhizosphere microbial communities from Kellogg Biological Station, Michigan, USA - KBS C7.1-3L metaG | ecosystem: Host-associated > Plants > Roots > Rhizosphere ...
CAGCCGTACATGGTGGCGCGCGCGACCGAGCTGGCGGGACCGCAGCCGGACGACCGCGCCCTCGAGGTCGGCGCGGGCAGCGGCTACCAGGCCGCCGTGCTCGGCGAGCTGGCGGCCGAGGTCTTCGCGATCGAGATCGTTCCGGCGCTGGCGGCACGCGCGCGGCAGGTGCTGGCCGACACCGGCTACCACAACGTGACCGTCGAGTCGTTCGACGGCGGCGGCGGCTGGCCCGAGCACGCACCCTATGACGTCATCATCGTCTCGGCGGGCGCGCCCCGGATTCCGGCCATGCTGGTCGGCGAGCTGGCCGACGGCGGCCGACTGGTGATCCCGGTCGGCGGGCCGGAGGAGCAAGAACTGGCGGTCGTCCGCCGCAAGGGTGACCATTACGTCACTTCGTATGACACGCGCTGCCGGTACGTCGATCTGCAGGGCCGCTTTGGCGTGGGCGGCGGCCAGCCGGCGGCTTAGTCCCGCGATCGTCGCGATCGCGCTGACGGCGGCTGGCTGTCACGGCCGGCAGGCGCCGATGCACCCGGAGAGGCCCGCGGGCCGCTGGCACGTGATTGCCCCAGGTGAGACCCTGGAGACGATCGCGAAGGGCGCCGACGTCCCGCTGGCGGACCTCGTCGAGATCAACGGCCTGGCCGACCCCAGCGCCGTGCGCCCGGGCCGCATCATCTTCATCCTGGCATCGCCAGGGCAGCCGCCGCCGGCGCCGTCAAATGACGAGGCGGCGCCACTCCCCGCGCTCGCCGTGGGGGCGGGGCAGACGCCGCTGCGCTGGCCGCTCGCTTCGGGACGCATTATCGTCGGCTCGCCGTTCGGCACGCGCGAGGGGCGGCCGCACGAGGGGATCGACCTGCCCGCGCCCGTCGGCACGCCGGTGTTCGCGGCCGCTGACGGACGCGTCGCCTACGCCGGGAACGGCATCCGCGGCTACGGCAACATGGTGGTCGTACGGCACGGCGGCGATCTGTTGACCGTGTACGCGCACAACTCGGTGCTGCTGGTGGCGCCGGGACAGCCGGTGCGCGCGGGCGATCGGATCGCGCTCGTCGGCCAGAGCGGCCACGCGACAGGACCGCACTTGCATTTCGAGGTCCGTGCCGGTCAGATTCCCCGCAATCCCATGAGCTTCCTCCCCCGACTCGGCAGAGGGCCATCCTCGTGAGCACCGCCCAGCACGACGCGCGCCGCGTCCTGCTCCGATCGCGGGTGCGCGACGTCCCTGACTTCCCGAAGCCCGGCATCCTGTTCCGCGACCTGACGCCGCTGATGGGCGACGGCGTGGCGATGCGCGCCGCCGTCGATCTGCTGGCGGAGGCGACCGTCCGCCATCGCCCGGAGCTGATCGTCGCCATCGAGTCGCGCGGCTTCATCTTCGGCGCGCCGGTGGCCGCGTCGCTGGGCGTGGGGTTCGTTCCGGTGCGCAAGCCGGGCAAGCTGCCGCACAAGACGCGCCGCCGCAGCTACGACCTGGAGTACGGGACCGACGCGCTGGAGATGCACGCCGACGCGCTGGTGCAGGGCGCGCGCGTCGTGATCATCGACGACCTGCTGGCGACGGGCGGCACGGCGTCGGCGACCGTCGAGCTGGTGCGCGAGATCGGCGGGTTCGTCGTGGGCGCGGCGTTCGTCGTCGAGCTGGACTTGCTGCGTGGGCGCGAGCGGTTGAGCGGCGTGGCGGTCGAGTCGCTGCTCAAGTACTGATGGGCACCGCGCGCGGGCGATACGCGCCGAGCCCGACGGGTCGCCTGCACCTCGGCAACGCGCGCACGGCGCTGCTCGCGTGGCTGGACGCGCGCAGCCGCGGGGCCGCGTTCGTGATGCGCATCGAGGATCTCGATCGGGCGCGCGTGCCGTCGGGCGGCGAAGCGGGCGTGCTGGAGGATCTCGCGTGGCTGGGCCTCGACTGGGACGAGGGGCCCGATCGCGGCGGGCCGCACGCGCCGTATCGACAGAGCGAGCGCACCGCGCTCTATGACGCCGCGATCGATCGGCTGCTCGCCGAAGGGCGCGCGTTTCCGTGCGCGTGCTCGCGGGCCGACGTGGCGCGCGCGGCCCAGGCCCCGCACGAGGCCGACGACGATGGGCCCCGCTATCCGGGGACGTGTCGCAACCTGCCGCCCGACGAGGTGCGGGCGCGCGCGACGGCGCAGGGGAGGGCGCCCGCGATCCGGTTCGCCGGCAACGCCGAGCGGATCGATTTCACCGACGAGGTCCACGGGGTCGTGCCGGCCGACGCCGCGGGCATCGACGACTTCGTCCTGCGCCGGGCGGACGGGACCGCCGCGTATCAGCTCGCGGTCGTCGTCGACGACGCCGCGATGGCGATCACCCACGTCGTGCGCGGCGACGACCTGCTGCGCTCGACGCCGCGCCAGATCGCGCTCTACCGCGCGCTCGGTCTGGCCGCGCCGTCGTTCGCGCACGTGCCGCTGGTCCTCACGCCGTCCGGCGAGCGCCTCGCCAAGCGCACCCGCCCGGAAGCGGTTGCAGATCTCCGTGCGCGCGGCGTCAGCAGCGGAACCGTGATTGGTGCGTTGGCAACGTCGGCTGGTTTGTCCGTGTCGGGAATACGCCCATTGGCGGCCGATCTCGCTTCGGGATTCTCGCTCGCGTCCATCGATCGCAAGGCAGCGGTCGTCAGCGATCTGTAGCGACGTCGTCGACAGCGCGACGATGAGCGGCTGCGGTTGCGGTTCGCACGCGTGGCGTCAGCAGCGCAACGGCGATTTTTCTCTCCCGGCGGCGCGCGTGCGGACATTGACTGCGAGGCAGCAGATCGTTGAGCGCTGCTGTCAATGAATCGCCACCACTCGCGGGAAAACAATGAAACGAATTTCAATACTGATCGGCGTGGTTGCTCTGATGGGTCTGGGCGCGTCCGTTGGCTTCTTCGCACGCGGATCGGTTGTTTCTGGAGGTTCCGCCAAAGAGGCCTCTGCGGCCCCGACGAACAATCAGCGTGAGCTGGCCAAGCTCGCGGTCGCGGCAAGCGCCGTTCGTCGTTCGCTCGATCAGCAAACGAACGAACCAACTGCCGAGCCGGCGGCCGCTCCCGCCCCGGTTCCCGCGCCGCAGGCGGGGCCGGACAGAACGCCCGCCGCCCGTGCCGAGCGTGACGGACAGGTAGAGAAGCTCCAGGCGTCGGGATCAGCGCCGCCCGAGTTCGCGACCGGGGCGCGGGCGGTCGAGTCCGACGTGCGTGCGCTGGCGCGGTCCGGTCACGTCGCGGTCGATGCCACCCCGTGGAATTGCTACAAAGCCGGCTGCTTTTCGACGACGACCTTCAAGGACGGGAACGACCTCGACGAGTTCGCCGCGAAGTTGTCGCAAGAGAAGGGGTTGCGCGCCTGGCCCGGCGGGTCATTCCGCAGCGGGCCCATTGTCACGGCCAGCGGGACAGAAATCACCTGGGTGCTCTTCGCGCCCGAAGCATCGGATGGGACGTGATGAGAGGCGATCTTGAAATGATGACGGGAGGTCAATGATGACGAAGCGGTACCAGACATGTCTCGCGATGTTGGTCGGCGGCGCCGTCGCGTTCGGAAGCGGGTCGGCGATTGCGTACGACTACTACACGAGTCCGACCACGAACATGAGCGGCGCAGGGTGCATGCCGACGACGACGAATTCGGACGAGAATTTCTCGTTCGACCAGATCACGCGCGGGAGCAGCGGTCTGACGGTCAGCTCGGCCTGGACGGGAGGCGCCATCGGGTTCACGTGCCCGCTGTCGCGCCGGAACGCCACCCGTTACGGCAAGGCCTTCTCTGCTGTGAAGGCAGATCGAATCCTCATGAGCAGCCTTCGGGTTCGCGTTCGCGACGGCAACTTGAACGATGTGGTCTCGTGCGTGGCATCGGTCGGCACCTTCACCGGCAGCTCGTACTCGTCCTCCTGGCGCAACGCATGCGCGACGACGAATGGCTGTACCACGGCTCCGGCGAACTCCTTCACCGGGTCGTCCGAGTTGGTATGGACGAATCCCTTCGGGACCACGGCGATTTCGATGCAAGGCGCGGCGGGCGTGAGCTACCTGTGCATCGTCCCGTCGAACTCTTCGATCAACTGGGCAGAAGCGTCGTACTCGACGAACGACTGATTTCTAGAACGGGAGACATTATGCGAAAGCTGAGTCAGGTACTCGTTTCTGCTGTAGCTGTCTGTTTGTGCTCGGCCCCGGCGTGGGCGACACACAAGAGCTGGAACCTGGTCGACCCGGGTGCGAACTGCCGTTCGTCCTTCTCGGGCGGTACCGCTGCGCAGTTCCGGTTCACCGACGGGATGATCAAGAACAATGGGACGTCGTCCGCGGGTGTGTGGTGTCCGGTGACCCTCGCCGGTCGTTACGGGAGCACCAACGCCTTCAATATGGCGCGCTGGCCGACGTCGCGAGCGGCGACCGTTTACGGATTCGACGGCAGCTCGACCGACGACATCCGGTGCAACATGATCGTGATGAGCGACACCGGTTCCATCTACAGCTCCGCCACGAAGTCCGTTGCCGGCGCCAACAATAGCGTCGTGCAGATCAGCATGGTCTCGAGCGGCAGCTGGGGATTGGACATCGGGACTGGCACGACGCTGTCGATCCGGAGCATGGGATACAACTGCAACGTTCCCCCCGGCTCGAGCATTTACGCGTATGAGGAGAAGATCTGTCAGTACCCGCAAAACAATACGCCCAACGGCGTCTGCGCCGGGGGCGACACGACGCCCACTCAGACCTCCGATGCGCCAACCTCCGCCGTTACTCAGGACAGCGGCTTCGCCTGCCTGGCTGACGCGTCCAATCCGACGGGAAGCATGTGGAGGAACGGCGGCGGAATCCAGAACAGCGGCTCGACTCCCTTGAACGTCTATTGCCCGTTGAGCCGCACGTCCAGTGACAGCAGGACGCAGCAGGGGACCTTCTCGATCGATCGGGTCCAGGTGTATTCAAGCGGTGACACGCCGACCTGCAAGTTGACGTGCCGATCCCAATTCACGGGCTCCGTGACGTCTTCGTCCAACACCATCATGGGCGCAGGCCTGTGGATGGACCCGACTTTCCCACCGCAGCTCCCGATCCTCGTCAACTGGACGCCGTGCGCCGGTGCATTGGGTGCGAGTTGCTCCCTGCCATCGTTGACGACGTTGCTCGGGTTCCTGCACCAGGACGAGATACCGCCGGTCGACAACGGCATCTGACCCGGCGCTACCGCAACGGGCGGCGCACTTGCGCCGCCCGTGAGACGGCGTCGATCTCGGACATCACGGCGGCGGGCGCGTCGAGGATCGCGCGCTTGCCCGCCGCGATGTGGGCGGCGATGTCGGCGGGCAGCTCGGCGGGCAGCTCGTGCTCGTCGAGGACGTCCAGGCGGCCGCCGGGCAGGGCGAGCACGTCGACGGTCAGGTCGCGCCAGTCGATGACGCCGGCGTCGATGCGTGTTTGATCGCAGATGTTGAAGTAGTATCCGAGGGTTTCGCCGGCGCTGTCCAGCCAGTGGTAGACGTTGTAGTGGCGGTCGGTCCAGAAGTGGCCGACGCTGATGGTCCCGGCGGGCAGGTCGACGCCGTGGACGTGCATCGCCGCCGGCGCGATCCAGAGGACCGCGGCGTGGCGGCCGTCGGGCGAACGCGCGAGCAGGCGGCAGTCGAAGCGCTTCTCCCGGCCGTCGAGCGTTCGCTTGATTTCGAGGATCGCGGGCAGCTCGGGCGCGGCAGCAGCGGGCAGGGCGGGACTTAAAGGCATTGTTTGTATCTCGCACCGTAACCCGGCGGCGCCAGGGGGCGTAGAGTGAATAGGCCATGCCTCGACTCTGGCGTCCCGACGTCCGATCGTCCGACATCACGCCCGAAGGTCTGTACCTGCGGCGGCGTGACTTTCTCGTCGGCGGCGCCGCCGCCGCCACGGGCCTGACGCTCGGGCTGGCGGGCTGCAAGCCGAAGGTCGCCGCGCCGCCGGCCGAGCCGGCGTTGCCCGGCGTGAAGCCGGGGCCGTTCGCGACGGACGAGGCGCAGACGCCCTACAAGGACGTCACGACCTACAACAACTTCTACGAGCTCGGCACGGACAAGTCGGATCCCGCGGCGAACGCGCATCTATTGAAGACGCGCCCCTGGACGGTCGCGTTCGAGGGCGAGATCGCGAAGCCGCAGGTGATCGACATCGATGCGTTGCTCGCGCGCTTCCCGCTGGAAGAGCGCATCTACCGCCTCCGCTGTGTCGAGGCCTGGTCGATGGTGATCCCGTGGGTCGGGTTCCCGCTGGGGCCGCTGATCAAGCAGCTGCAGCCGACGTCGCGCGCGAAGTACGTCGCGTTCACGACCAAGTTGGCGCCCGACGAGCTGCCCGGCCAGCGCACGGCCGCGCTGGATTGGCCGTACGTCGAAGGACTGCGCATCGACGAGGCGATGCACCCGCTGACGATCCTGGCAGTCGGGCTCTATGGCCGCGTGATGCCCAACCAGGACGGCGCGCCGATCCGGCTGGTGGTGCCCTGGAAGTACGGCTTCAAGAGCATCAAGTCGATCGTGCGCGTCCGCTTCGTCGAGACCGAGCCGCCGACCAGCTGGAACCGGCAGAACGCGCACGAGTACGGCTTCTATTCGAACGTGAACCCGGAGGTGGATCACCCGCGCTGGAGCCAGGCGACCGAGCGGCGCATCGGCGAGCTGCGGCGCCGTCAGACGCTGGCGTTCAACGGGTACGGGAAGGAAGTCGCGGGCCTCTACGCGGGCATGGACCTGCGCAAGTCCTTCTGACCGTGGCCGCTTCGAAACACCTCCCGTCCCGTTTGGCGAAGCTGGCGATCGGCGTGCTGGCGCTGGTGCCGGCGGCGCGCATCGGTGTGCTGGCGCTGCAGGGCGATCTGGGCGCGAACCCGATCGCCGAGGCGATGAACCGGCTGGGCTTCTGGACGCTGACGCTGCTGCTCGCGACGCTGGCGCCGACGCCGATCCAGATCGTGACCGGCTGGAAGTGGCCGCTGCGGCTGCGCCGCATGCTGGGCCTGGAGACGTTCCTCTACGTTTGCCTTCATTTCGCCGTCTACCTGGGGCTCGACCAGTTCTTCGATTTCGCGGCGATCGGCAAGGACATCGCGAAGCGTCCGTTCATCACCGTCGGGTTCACGGCGTTCGTGCTGCTCATCCCGCTCGCGATCACCTCGACGGACGGCATGGTCCGCCGCCTCGGGTTCGCGCGCTGGAAGCGCCTGCACCGGCTGATCTACGTCGTCGCCGTGCTGGGTGTCGTTCACTTCGTGTGGCGCGTGAAGTCCGACCTGCGGCAGCCGCTGATCTTCGCCGGTGTGCTGGCGGTGCTGCTCGTCATTCGTTCGCTGCGCTTGGCGCGCGCGGCGAAGGCGGTTCGCTCGACGTCACCACGTCGCGCGTGATCGCGGCGCTGCGGCAGACGAACGGGTCCGTCCCGGTGTAGCTGCCCGAGTGGTTGAACGCGGCGCCGCGGTTGCGCGAGCAGTACGGCTTGTCGGGGCAGGGCGCGCACGCTTCGTAGTCGGCGATGCGCAGGCCGCGGATCTTCTGGAACACGGGCGAGGTCTTCCAGATCTCGGCGAAGGGCTGCTCGCGCACGTTGCCGGCCGCCCACGGCACGGACACACACGGATGCACGTCGCCCTTCGCGTTGATCGCGCAGTTGCCGCGCGCGCAGTTGCAGGGGAAGCGCTCTTCCGTCGCCGGCATCTGGCCCGTCGGCAGCAGGTCGCGCAGCGGACCGCGGTACAGATCGGCCAGCTGGTCCTCGCTGACGCGCATCGCGAGGCTGCCGCGCGTCCCGTCGTGGCGCGGCGTGATTGTCACGTCGACCAGATAAGCGAACCCACGCGCCGCCGCTTGCGCGCGCATCTCCGCCACCTGGTGCGCGTTCGGGCTCATGATGATGAACTTCAGCCGCACGGCGATGCCCGCCGCGCGAAGGCGCTGCGCGCCGTCCCAGGTGCGCTGCCACGACCCCGGCATCTGCGTGACGCCGTCGTGGACGTCGGCGGTCGCGCCGTAAAGGCTGACGCTGACGCCCAGCAGGTTGCGATAGCCGGCCAGGCGCGCCGCGACGCCCGGCTGCAGCATCGTGCCGTTGGTCAGCAGCTGCACGGCGAAGTTCAGCTCGCGCGCACGATCGAGCACCGCGTAGAGGTGCGGGTACGTGAAGACCTCGCCGCCGGACAGCGTGAGGAAGAGGCAACCGGCGTCGCGCAGGTCCGACAGCAGGCGCATGATCTCGTCGAGCGTGAGATCCGGCCGCGCGCCGTCCCCGCCGTGGCAACCCTGCGGCTGGTCGCGGTCCAGGTTGTAGCAATGGAGGCAGCGGATGTTGCAGTTGAGCGTCAGCTCCAGGGACACGTTCAGCGGCACCGTCCGCGCGTAGGCGATCCCCTGGACCTCGCCGAGCAGCGCGTAGCTGGACTGCGCCTCCGCGCCGACGATCAGCTCGTCCTGGCACCGCGGCGCCGCCTCGGCGACCGCGCGCGCGAACGATCGTCCCGGTGCGGCCATCGCGCTCAGCGCGCCCCGGCGGTGACGACCAGGCCCTTGCTCGCCAGACCCTCGACGCACTCGACGATCGCCTCGCCCAGCTCCGCCTCGCCGACGTCGTACTCGGCGCCCAGCGCCGCCGTCAGATCGTCAACCGACTGGGGCGACGCGAGCAGCTCCCAGATCCGCGCCGCGGTCTCGTTCAGCAGGTGAACCTCGCGCCGCTTCGGATCGACGACGATCGTCTCCTCGTCCAGCTTCTGGAACGGCAGCTCCCCGTCGCGGCGCCAGCGTCCCGCCATCGCCGCGCTCATCGGCCCGCCATCCTCAGGATCGGGATCGCGACCAGCGAGCCGAACAGGCGGGCGAGGTTGCCGATCCGTCCGGGCACGGGCCACGTCTTGCCGTCGCGCGAGACCGCGGCGACCTTGCCGAGGATCTCGCACTCCCGGCCGTTCTCGAAGGTCTCGATGCGCGACATGGCGTCACCTTTGGTCAGGTACCTGGATGCGTGGGCAGTGTGGGTTGGGATGCGCCCCACCATCCGGTGGCAGGTCAGCGCGTCCTCGTCGGGCGTCGCGCCCGGGCTCCAGTACAGCAGGATGTCGCCCGCCGCCAGGCCGGCCTCGGGCGCCGACTGGATGAACAGCGAATCGCCGCTCTTCAACCACGGGCGCATGCTGGAGCCCTTCGGCTTGAACGCGTACGACTTGTGCTTGCGCAGGAGCGATCGGAACTCGGAGATCATCTCGCGCGCCGACGCGGGCGGCACCTTTCGCGTCACCTCCGGGCCCAGGTGCGGCTGCAGCTTCCGGAAGATGTCCGCGGTCGGAACATTCTTGGTCAGGCTCGCCTCGACCGACCGCACCTCGGCGCACAGCTGAACGGCCACCGCCAGGTTGCGCTCGACGGTCGCGCGATCGGTCGCGAACGACAGGAAGCAACCGAGCAGCCGCAGCGTCGCGTCGGACGACACGATCGGCGTCATCGTCACCGCGTCGCGCGGCGCCTGCGCGAGGAACGCCAGCGTGCGCAGCGGCCAGCTGCGCATCGAGATGCCGCCACGCGCGAAGTCGCCCCAGAACGGGCTGCCGTGCACGCGCCAGGTGCCGTCGTCGCCACGCCGCACGGCGACCAGCTCGTCCGAGAGCACGTCGTCCGCGTCGAGGCTCTTGCGCGCGAGCGTCGACTTGCCGGCGCCGCTCCGGCCAGGGAACACGACGCCGACCTCGGCGTGGCGCAGGCCGCAGCTGTGAATCAGCATGCCGCCCACGCGCGGCAGCACGGTCGCGTAGAGGACGCGCAGCATGCAGTCGATCGCGAACGGGTTCATCTCGCAGCGGCCGCTGCCGCGGTAGCTGGTGTGGGGCGCGCGGCCGGCCTCGGCGGTCACCTTCACCGAGAAGTCCCAGCGCTCGGCGGCGATCGTCCGGCCGGTCGCGGTCACGGCCAGCGGGTGCGCGTCGATCGCGGCGCGCCGGCCCGCCGCGCGGGGCGGCGCCGCCGACTCCAGTGTGAGGCGCAGTGAGATGTCGCGCTGGACCCAGGGAGCGGCCGGCATCTCGAACGCGCCGTAGCGCGCCCGCAGCTGCTCCATGAACACGGGCTGCGCGCCGGTCAGCTCGAGGTGCGCGACGACCCCGCCGATCGACAGCACGATCTCCTCGGGCGCCGTCTTCGGAGCGCGCGGGCTCATGACTGAAGCGGGTTCTGAACGCCGCACTCGTCGGTCAGCGGCGTGTTCTTTCCGCAGGCCAGGCTGTTCGACTCGAACAAGGTTCCCGTCTTCACGCGCGGGCGCTGCCACGGCCGCTTCGGCGGCGGCCGCCCCGCTTTTCGATTCGATTTTTCTGCCACTCAGTTCCCCCTGAATTCTGAATGGTTATTCGAGCGGTGCGATTGTTATTCCAATCGCGCGAGTGCCCCTTTCGCGGCGGTGCGAACGTCGACTGCGGGATCTCGGGCGCGCGCGTGGCGAAGCTCGGCGACCGCGCGGCGCGCGGCCGCCCGGCCGTCGGCGTCCGCCGCGAGCTCACCCAGCGCCCACGCGGCGTTCTGCCGGACGAACGCGCTCTTGTCCGCGAGCGACGTCTCGAACAGGTCAGCGAGGGCGGGGTTCTTCTGCTTGCCCAGCACGCGCGTCGAGAATGCGCGTACGCGCTCGTCCGTCTCGCTCCGCGCGCTCTCGACCAGCGCTGCACGATAGCGCGCGGGATCGTTCACGAACGCGCGATCCAATCGCACGACCGCGTCGGCGTCCCTCACCAGGATCGCCTGACGCCACGCCGCGAGCGACGCGGTCACGTCCTGCGCGATCGCCTCCGGCGTCTCAGGGACGGGAAGCGCGGGGACCGTCGCGGGCGCTGCCTCGAGCCCGCGCAAGCTGGAACCGTCCGCGGCACGGAGGTGCATCGCCCGATTGCCCTGGTGCTCGCGGCGGACCAGCGCACCCACGCCCACAACGACGACCGCGAGGCCAGCCGCGATCGCCCATTTGCGGTTTCTAGACATCCAGTCTCGGTTCAGAGCGTGCCGACGATTCCTGATACCTTACAATCTCTTGCGTCGTGCGGCCAAGTGGGGACTCCCCCCGATCGGGCAGACGATCGCCGTCGAAGGCACCCTTCATCATTCGTGCTATCGACCCCTCGCCCTCGGACTTGAACCGCGACCGTACGCGCGGCACAGCGGCTGCAAGCGCGCACTGCTCTTCGTCGTCGCGTGACCGGGCCTGCGCCATACGCTCGCGCTTTCCCTGTGACCCCGGCCTGATTCGAACAGGCGACCTACGGTTTAGGAAACCGCCGCTCTATCCACCTGAGCTACGGGGCCGGTGAGGCTTCGGCTTGTAACATGAAACGTTCGGGCTCGAAGAATGTTACCGCCGAAGCATTGCTCGCGGCCGAGGTCGGATCTATAGAGTCGGGACGACGCACGTGATCGCCATGGCCAAGCCGAAGCCCACGCCTCCTGCGGTCCTCGTCATCGAGGACGATCAGGACGTGGCAATGACTATCAATGACGTGGTGGAAGAGCGGGGATACCGCGCCATCTGCGTGCCCAACGGCAAGGCTGCGCTCTCCGTCCTGGAACGGGAACATCCGGCGCTGATGCTTGTCGATCTGTTCATGCCTGTCATGAACGGCGCCGAATTCCTCAAGGTCGTGAAGAGAACCCCCAGTCTGGCCGCCATCCCGCGGGTCATCATGACGGCGGCCAATGATCCGATGATCGGTATCAAGGAAGACGTGACGGTGCTCTACAAGCCCGTCGACTTCGATGCGCTGACCCGGCTCCTGCATCTGTACTGCGGGGCGCACGCGGCGTCCGCTCAATGACGGGCGGCGCTCGCCGGGGGCGGGCGGCGGCGGTTTCAGGGAAGCGGCATTCCAGCGCGCTGCCGATGGCTTGCGCGCTGGCCATCGCCTCGGCCGCCGGCTGCAAGCGGGACAACACCCTGGGCGCGCCGGATTCATTTCTGCTGGTGGCGCCGCTGCCGCCGCGCGACGGCGCCGCGGTCACGAGCAAGTCGGGCTTCCCGGTCGTCGAGAAGGTCGCGATCGACAACCCGCACGCGATCCCGCTTCACCAGAAGTTCGCGGTCGGCTTTGCGTCCGAGGTGCTCCGCACCGATTACCTGGCGAAGCAGCTGATACGCGAGATCGACCTCGGTGGGCATCGCTATTCGGACGCGCAGCGCGCCTCGGCGCGAGAGCCCACGGTCCTCAACATGGGCGGCTCCAAGGCCGCGGGACCGACGTCGCGCGGGCTCGCGCTCAAGGGTTCGTTCGGCGGTGAGGACGCGTACGGCGACGTGCTCTGGGCGGCGATTGACGCGTACCCCGACCACGACCGCGCGCTGTCGCAGACGCTCGCGGGGACGCTGGCGCTCCTGGCCGCGTCCCGCGTCGCCGCTGTCGACGCGCCCGACCCGAAGCAGCCGCTGGTGGTCGCGTACGCGCGCGCCCTCGAGGTGATCGCGCGCGAATGGCGCGAAGGGGAGGGGCCGGCGGGCATGATGCCGGCCGATGCGGGAACGGCGGCGCAGCGCGACCTGTTCGCGGCCGTGCGCGAGAACCGCTACACGCTGGGCCCGGACGGCGCCGCGCGCCCCGCGCGCGAGCTGCTCGACGACCCGAACGTGGCCGCGACCGTCCTTTACCGCCTGGCGCAGTCGAAGTCGGTGGGCCGGAAGATCGCGCCCGACGCCGTCTACGCCCCGTTCGTGAAGGATCGCGTTCCCGAGGGCATCAGTCCGGCCGCCGTGCTCGGTCCGTTCCGCAACTTCCAGGCGAAGCTGCTGTCGGCCTGGGCCCGCGCGGTGCTGGAGGGCCACCCGCCCGCGAACATCGCCGATCTGGTCGAGGCCTACGGGCGCGCGCTGCCCGGCGAGCGGTCGGAGATCACCCGCATCTTCGTCGTGACCACGTTCGGCGGAACGGTGAAGGCGGGTGGGGTCCGGCCGCCCACGGGCAACCCCGGCGACGCGCTGCCCGAGCTGACGGCGCTGGCGGCCGAGGTCGCGGCCGGCAAGCTTTCCGCGCATGCCGCGCTGACGCCCTAGCTCGCACCTTCCGACCCGCTTTTTTTGGGGGCCCTGTGTGGTAATTTGCCCCCGCCCCAATGAGCTCCTTCTGGCAGGACAAGCAGGTCGTCGTCACCGGCGGCGC
>Ga0070683_100003235_pt1 | contig 13154 bp, 9 predicted proteins | sample KBSC713LmetaG_FD_64662 | JGI IMG/M metagenome (GOLD analysis project Ga0070683, IMG submission 64662) | Corn rhizosphere microbial communities from Kellogg Biological Station, Michigan, USA - KBS C7.1-3L metaG | ecosystem: Host-associated > Plants > Roots > Rhizosphere ...
AGAGCTCCGAGGTTTTTGCCAGGATAAAAACTGAAGCAGCCCGCATCTCCGATCGAGCCCGCTTTGCGACCCTCGTACTCGGCGCCGTGTGCCTGACATGCATCCTCGATGACAAACAGACGGCGGCGGCGCGCTATTTTCATGATCGGATCCATGTCGGCCATCTGGCCGTAGAGGTGAACGGGGATGATGGCCTTCGTCTGCGGAGTGATCGCTTTTTCGATCAAGGCGGGATCCATCGTGTACGTCTCCGGATCGATATCGACGAACACTGGCTTTGCTCCGGTAAAGCTGATCGCCTCCGCTGTCGCCATGAACGTGTGGGAAACGGTGATAACCTCATCTCCGGGTCCGACTCCGCAGGCGAGCAAAGCGAACCAGAGCGCGTCCGTGCCGTTGCCGACCCCGATTGCATGGTTGGTCTGGCAGAATTTGGCAAAATCCTCCTCGAAACGCGAAACGAAAGGACCACCGGCGAAGGCGTTCGTGTCAATTACCTCCTGAAATGCCGCCATGAGTTCGGCCCGCAGCGGATCGTGTTGCGCTCTGAGATTGAGGAATGGAATTTTGATCTGGTTCATTGGCGTAAGTGGATTTTGTGCTTCAAAGCATGTAAGCGGAGGGGGCAGCGAGTTGATGCGATACGGTTTGCCATTGGCGGCTTCAGTTTGGCGGGCCGGATTTTGAGGCCGTGCTTTCTTTCATGCGCGTCATCAACCGAGCGGGGTTGCCAGCGACGACGGCGCCAGCGGGGACATCCTTGGTTACCATACTGCCTGCGCCAATGAGCGCGCCTTCGCCAATCGTAATTCCGCAGAGCAGCGTGGCATTCGAGCCGATCGAAGCACCGCGCTTCACCAGCGTTTTCACGCACGTCCAATCTGCGTCCGTTTGTAATTTGCCGTCTGCGGCGGTTGCCCGCGGGAAAAGATCATTGGTGAACATCACTCCGTGACCGATAAACACCTCGTCTTCGATGGTGACGCCTTCGCAGATGAACGTGTGGCTCGAGATCTTGCAGCGTCGACCGATTCTGGCGCCTTTTTGAATTTCGACGAACGTTCCGATCTTCGAGTCGTCTCCGATTTCGCAACCGTACAGATTAGTGAAGCCAAAGATCCGGACGTCTTTGCCGAGTTTAACGTTCGCCGCGATCTGTCGATTCGTGTCTGCTGGCTGGCTCATCGTGAATTCGTCGGTTGCAGGAATCCCACGGCGCTTCTGCCGTTTTCGTATCGGAAATTCAGTCGGCAGGGCGGAGCGGTTTTACGCGACGATTCCGACAAACGATCGCGGCGTGAAGCCGCTCCTACATTAAATGAATCCGCTTCCTCGCGCTCGTCGCCGCTACAGATCCGGACTAGAGCGCTAAAACAAAGCCTGTCCTGCATGGTGCCGACGGTCATTGCCTCGCTTTTGCGGGCACAGCGGATTTCTTCTTTTCTGGCTTCCGATCCGCTCGGCCGGTCCCGTTTCCGCTACTCGGAGACGGAGTACTTGCGCCGTTGACGGTCTGCCGATTCGGAAATGGATTGTTCGAGATAAAGGTCGCGAACGGCGCATTCGATGTCCCGCGATGTCGACTCGACGAAAGGTTGATGGGACCGCCGGCTTTCCGCAATGAAGCCGAGGATGCCTCAAGAATTCGCACCACTTCCAAACCTGCTCTGCCTGAGGTCAGCGGAACAATGCCTTCCATAATACACTGGATGAAGTGCTGGCACTCGGTTTTAAGCGGCTCATCCTGCTTGATATAAGGGCAGTAGGTATCGCCGTAATGATAGGCGTAGTGAAACTCGGCAAACGTATCATAATGCGGCGGTCGCTCCACCCGCACATCGAATACTTTGATCTTTTCCTGCGGAGCGATGTCGTCGTATACAATCATTCGCTTGCTGCCGACGATCGTCATCTCGCGGACCTTTCGGGGATCATGCCAACTGCTGTGAATGATCGCGGACCGCTCCTTCGAGAACTGCAGGCTCATGGAGGTGACATCCTCGATGCCGTTCGTGATATGGGCATTGCCCCGGCAATTAACACTGCGCGGTGCCTCTTGCATGATATGGAGAATGATCGAGACATCGTGCGGTGCGAGGTCCCAGGCGACGTTGATGTCTTTTTGAAACAGACCGAGATTGAGCCGGCGGGCGGAAATATAGCGCAGGTCACCGATGTCGCGGTTGTCGACGATCTCTTTGATCTTACGCACAGCCGCGGAATATAAAAACGTGTGGCCAACCATCAGGACCAAGCCCTTTCGATCGGCGATCTCAATCAACTCTTCGCACTCTGCGGTCGACGCGGCCATCGGCTTTTCGATCAGCACGTGTTTGCCCGCGAGCAGACACGCCTTCGCCATCGGAAAATGCAGCCGGACAGAGGTGGCGATAACGACTGCGTCGAGATTTGTTCGACTGACGATGCGGTTGAAGTCCGTTTCTCCTTCGACTTCTGGATAAAGCGTGCGGAGGTGGCGGATTCGATCTTCGTTCAAATCGCACATCACGGTAAGCCGGCAGTCCGGAAGACTGCGGAGATTACGCATCAAGTTTGGGCCCCAATAGCCGCAGCCGACAACTCCAACGTTGATTAGCTTCTTCATAGTTTCTGCGCCGTGTTTATCGATTGAAGGAAAATCCTGAGCTTGGCGAACCTCTAATATTTCGGATCAGTGGTGACGGTGTGAACGCCGTTGTAAGAGCGGCTCCGCGCCGCGATTCTGTAATCGTTTCGTGGCATAAAGCTGCTCCAACAACGAGCGTTACTCGAGATCTGCGTACCCCGACTCGCGATTTATAAAATATCTGTTAATTACCCCTCGACGTTTTTTAACGGCGGCGGTGAACAGCGTGGGTTTTCAATCCGACTAGATCCGCGAATCACCCCGCTGCCCGCCAACTCGTCGCGGCTTCCGGTCCGTCTGGATCGCAAATCCAAAACGCGCCATGCCTAACGCACGGTTTGCGCAGAATGGATCGGAGGATTTGTCTGAAAACCGGTTGTCGCGCGCGCTGCGGTTTTCGCTTTCCGTAAATCGGAGATCTGGTTGTAGAGCGCAGGAACTGTCATCAGGATGATCCGCAGATCGAGCCAGGGCGATTGCCTGCGCGAGTACTCGATATCAAATTGCACCATCTGCTCGAACGTTGTGCGGTTTTTCCCTGAGACCTGCCAGAGGCCGGTCAATCCGGGAACACAGGCAAAGCGCTCCCTCTGGCGGGGCGTGTATTGGTCATATTCATACGGAATGCAGGGGCGCGGGCCGACCAGGCTCATATCGCCGCGAAGTACGTTCAAAATCTGGGGCAGTTCGTCCAAGCCGCACGCCCGAAGCAGCCAGCCCCCAGGAATGAGGCGGGAGTCGCCGCGTGCATCCATCTTTTGCATCGGCGTATTCGACCGGACGAGTTCCGCAAAATGAGCCTGATGGCTCATCGTTTCCGCCCTTACATGCATCGTTCGGAATTTATACAATTTGAATTTCCGTCCACGATAGCCAACCCGTTCCTGGCGAAAAAAAATCGGTCCGGGCGACGCGATGCCGGTCAGGATCGCGACCAGCAAAGTCGCGATTCCAAAGATGGGCAATGCTACAACGCAGCACGCAATGTCGAGAGCTCGCTTCCACGAAGGGATCGCGCCTTGCACGACCGGGGGCAAATTTTGCGCTGGAAACTTGTTGCTGTGGTGGGAAGTCATTTGGAACTGGGAATTGAGCGTGGAAAGACCCGGCGAGGTGCTGTCAAGGAGGGCTGGGTAATTTAAGGCGTCGATGTGAAGTGTGGAAAGGCCAGGGACACCGTCGTTGTTGAGCTAAACTATCTTTCCGGTCTCGTCCCACATTTGCGAGGCGATGACGGGAGAAAAATTGTTACTGGTTGTTGCTGGAAAAAAACGCGACCGATTCGGATCGATCTCAGGCTGGTGGTGATCGGCTAATATTGACGTTCGGGTGGAAAGGCGCGGCGCGCGTTAGTGCCAAAAAAGAAATGCTCTGGACGAATACGCCGATTCACCGCCGAATCCGCGCGACTCTGTATCCAATTATTGGATCCACCAAGAACGCGCATTGAAGCGGACAAAATCAACCGAAACAGGGGGATTGAACCTAGTGAAGACTTCGGTTGAATTCCCCTTGAGGTGCGATTCCGAAGAACTCTCGTAGATTTCACGGCGGGGCGTAATCTCATGTCGTGGCCGGAGATTTCCCTCGCTTGAGCTCTATTGCAAGTATTTAAACCAAATATGTTTGATATAATACTACGGTACAATATGTTAGATACGAAAATTTATCCGCAATGTGCTCGAGTGAACGCATCAATTTTAGGTAATTTTGACATATTAGGCCAAGAATCATGGATAATATACCCTAGTTAATCGACGGGGCCGATTCCTCGTTTTTCGCCTAACCTTCCACGCCGCCTGCGCCCGATTGGCTTTTTCGGCGCTCATGATGTCAAGAAATTTATTGCGCGGAGAGAATTGATAAGGAAATAGGTGAATATACTAAACATGACTAGGGTTAACGCCGATGCATGGCCTCCAGATTTTCTTTTTTGATCTTAGGAGGGAGGGGCTGCTGTAGCCTATAAACGCATGAAATCTGCAAAACTCGATGATCGTTTATCTGAAATCGAAATCGATTTACGGCACTCCCGTGGCATTCCGAAACTGATCACATGTCCTGGAGGCATCGCTGAAGGATGGGACAGTCGAGATGCGACTGACCTGGCTTGAATCCGGCGGCGACGATTGTGACGTCCTTTCGGAGGTTCGCCTCGAACAGGCGCCGGCGCGAAGTTTCGTAATCCGGCCGAAAAGAATTTCGTACGCGCGTCGCTGCTGGCGTTCCGCCGCCGGCAACTACGCCGTTAGACGGAGAAATCGAACGTGCTGATGGTTTTCCGGCCCAGATCGGGATATTATCAAAACCACGAAAACTTTTCTGGCACGTAGACAATGTCAGACCGCTTTAAATAAAATGGCTCGGTCTGACCGCCCTCAAGGGCGAGCTTAAGGTTCAACGTGAAACTTTTAGTTCCACCATCCTGATTTCGGATAATTCGGACTGCCTGCATATCGGCCTTGGTGTTGTCGAAACCGCCCGCTTCCATTACCGCCTCAAGCGCAGACATTGGATGATCGGAAACGATCTTGCCCGGGTGCAATACAGCCCCCGTGACGAATACAGCAAACGAAGACGACAGCACCGTCACGCTAACTTCCTTCGTGACGAGTTGAGAGGAATAAAGCTCCAATACCTTCTTTTCGAGTTCGGCCGGCGTGAGTCCCGCAGCTACAAGCTCGCCGCCAAGTGGCATCGTGATCCGACCGTCCGGCCTGACACGCTGAGTCGTGTCGAGGTTGGGAGCACCAGGGAATGAAATTTTAAGATCGTCGCCCTCGCGAAGAACCAAGGTCTCCGGCGCCTTGGTGCTGTCACTTGTTGTCGCGACCTTTTGATCGGTCGAAACTGGAGCTGGCGATTGGCAGCCGCCAGCCAGAGCGGTTGCGACAAGAATAGACAATAAGAACGCTCTGCGCCCCGAAATATTGTGTGGTAAACGTGCTTTTTGTAAGTCGGCGATCATGACGAGCAAGGGTTGAACTCGATGTGGTGCATTTCGAGATTCCAGTGTATTTTCGATGAGTCAACTGTGCTCTTCGGCGCGCGCCAAGGTTCGATACCGCGGAGCGCGGGACACATCGCAAGGCCCTATCATCGGTCGTTGGGCACTGATCAAAATGGCTAGAGGGAGGTGTTCTGAATCAAGCGGCGAACTTTTTGCGAAACGCCAGAAGTATGGTAAGCGCGAGGCCAACCAAAGCGGCGCTCGACGCGGTATCGGGAACGTGTCCCGTTGTATTTCCATCGTCCAAATTTGGTCCGTTTGGAATTGGGTCGCTCGGGGCGTCCCCCAACAATGTGTTCGAGGGCGGGAAGGTATTGTCACCCGGAATGTCGCTATTTGGCGGAATCGTCGGGGGAAAAGTATCAATAGCAGGGATATCGCCGCCGGGGGGTGGATTACCATCGTTTCGGCCGTGATCGTCAGGTGCGCCTGGCTGCGGGGGATTTCCACCGTTTTTCGGCAGTGGTGGAAAGAACGATGTCCCAGGACCATCTGACGATCCCCCGCCCGTCCCTATGGAAGGGGTTCCACTGCCATCGCCACCGCCGGTACTACCGGGTAAAGGATACGCACTTTCTATCGGCCCGAGAGCCGGTGGCCTTACACCCGGAGGACCACCATTGCCGTGTGACGGCGGAGAAAAGCTTCCACCGCCATTGCCGCTGTTGTCCAAGGCCGAACCAGAGTTGCCGAGGTCAGGGGTGACACGATTGTTTCCCACCAGAAACGGCGCCGGCGGTTCTTCTTTGTTGGCGGGATGTTCGCTGATGGATGCGACACCAGAGTCGGGTAGGCTCGATTCTCCGAGCGGGAATGCCGAGTCGACTCCGCTCTTATCGAGCGCCAACTCGGTAAACGTGATGGGTGCCTTCAACAAAAGCGCAAAGAGTAAGGCAAAGGCAGCTCGCTTTGTAGTCAGGTTCATCGCGTGCTAGGTAGCATTACCTATGCCTAAACCGGGTAATAAATCCTAAGTAATTTATTTTAGGTGGTTTTAAATCGTTTTACCGCCCTGCCTGACTGAAACATCCTTCTAAAGAACCCCGAATTTGTAATAAAACCCGACATATTCCCTTTTCCTCGTCCGCACCTCAAACTTGTAAGCTGCTTACCATAAATTCGAAACGAAAAACAGATGGATTTTGCGATGACAACATTGCGCGACCTGTTGGATTGCTTAAAACGCTTGGCAGTAGCGTAATTCAGGAGCGACTACAGTTAAAGGAGAGCTAGGGCATTAACCCTGTAAACTGACCCGACGTTTTGCGGCTCGCGGTATATACGACTGAGGCAATGAATCATAACGTGCTGATTTTTAATGGCGGATGATAAACTGACCCCTCCAAGCAATGTCGGAGAATGGAACTATTATAATGACGAAGTGGGATGGCCATCGCCGTCCTTGGCCGAAGCGTTGGCGTACGATCAACTCAAAATTTGATCGACGGGTAGCTCGGGGTGTCGAACTGAGTCCTTTACAGCTTCGGGAGCGTCAGGCATCTCAGAGCGCCGATTGTCAAAGGTGATGCCGACGTCGATCTACGTTTAGCAATTGGAAGCTCGTCAGAGAATTGAATTCAACTTTGAAACACCTCATTCGATTCTCCTTGGTCCCAGAATCTAGGAGGAACGCTTTTGCCTTAGGGCCGGATTTGTCCCGAAAACGATGAATCTTAATCTTGTTCTAGCCTTCGTCAGCGCGGGCTTGAGCGTAATACTAGCGATTGGCGCCGCCATTCGCGCCCGCAGTCTCATCGGTCGATGGGCATTCGTCGCCGGGATGCTGGTGCTAGCTGCGGAACGGGTGTGCGGCGGCCTCCTGGTTCGGACGCCCCTGCCGGACGCAATGTACAATTGGCAATTGGTGCGTCTTACCGCCATGGCTTTTTTTCCGGGCTGCTGGCTTCTGTTCAGCCTGACTTATGCCCGAGGCAACGCGAAGGAGTTCGTTCGCAAATGGCGCGAAGTGCTCGTATTGGCTTTCCTGATTCCGATTGGCGTGGCGTTGATTTTTCGTTCGCAGCTGATCGGTGCGACGGAAGCAATATCGAGCGAACCCTATCTGCTTTTTCGCCTCGGTATGGCCGGAACGGTGCTTTATCTCGCCCAGCTCGTTTCTATTGTACTAATTCTGGTCAATCTCGAGCGCACGTTCCGGGCTTCGGTGGGCACCGTTCGCTGGCGAATCAAATACGTTCTCATCGGAGTCGGCGTGGTGTTCGGGGCGCGGCTGTACACCTCCAGTCAGGCGCTGTTGTTTCGTGGGATCGATCCTTCGCTCGAGACGCTGAATTCAGGAGCTCTGCTGGTCGGCTGCCTTCTTATTTTGCGTTCGCTTTTTCGCATCGGCCATTTCGACGTGGATGTTTATCCGTCGCATTCGGTCCTGCAGGGATCGGTTACGATTCTTCTCGCTGGAATCTACCTTCTGATCGTTGGCGTGTTCGCCAAGATCGTCGCCTATTTTGGCGGCAATTCGGCGTTCGCGATCGAAACGCTGGTGGTGTTGCTCCTGCTCGTGGTCCTGGCCGTGCTCCTGCAATCCGATCGGGCCCGTTTATTCGTGCGGCGATTTGTCAGCCGAAATTTCCGGAGGCCGATGTACGACTATCGCACGGTCTGGCGCCAGTTCACGGAGGGCACGGCATCTCAGGTCGAGCAAACTGCCTATTGCCGCGCGGTGGTGAGATTGCTCACCGATATTTTCCAGACGCTCTCGGTAACGTTGTGGATTATCGATGATCAACGCGAGGAGTTGACCTTGGCGGCATCATCATCGGTCTCGCCCGTTCAAGCCCGAGAACATGGACCGAACGCCGTCGGCGCCGCCGCCGTAATCAATTACATCCGGACGCATCGTGACCCGGTCGATTTTGAAAACGTGAAGGACGAGTGGGCCGAAGTGTTGCGCCACTGTCATCCGCTCGAATTTCGCAAGGGTGGCACGCGCGTCTGCGTGCCGGTAACGTCCGGCGGTGAGCCGCTCGCTTTGGTGATATTGGGAGACCGGGTGAGCGGAGTTGAATTTACCGTTCAGGATCTCGATCTCCTCAAATCAATCGGCGAGCACGTAGCCTCGGGTCTCGTCAACGCGCGCCTTTCGCAACGCCTGCTCCAGGCGCGGGAACACGAGGCATTCCAGACGATGGCGGCTTTTTTTGTGCATGATCTCAAAAACGCGGCGTCCACGCTCAATCTCATGCTCCAAAATCTTCCGACGCATTTCGACGATCCGGAATTTCGGGAGGACGCTCTGCGTGGAGTCGGCAAATCCGTCGCGCACATCAATCACCTGATCAGCCGCCTGACTCAACTCCGATCCGAACTCAGAATCCAACCGACCGATTCGGATTTGAACTCGATGGTGACGGATGCGCTTTCCGATTTTAGACCGGACGGCGCTTTTAAGGTCGAACAAAACCTGACCCAGCTGCCGCCGATCGCCCTTGACCGCGATCAGTTCCGGAAGGTCCTGACCAACCTGATCCTCAACGCGCGCGAGGCGACTTCCAGCCAGGGAGTGCTCCGACTGAGCACGACGCGCGCTGGAGCCTGGGCGGTGCTCGAGGCGACTGACAACGGCTGTGGAATGAACGCCGACTTTCTCGCGAATTCTCTGTTTCGGCCCTTCCAGACGACCAAGAAAAACGGACTCGGCATCGGAATGTTCCAGAGCAAAATGATCATTGAAGCGCACGGCGGCAGGATTGCTGTTGAAAGTGCTCAAGGCCACGGCACCACTTTCCGCGTGTTTCTTCCTCTTTCCAATTCTGTTCCATGAAGCCCAAATTGCTTATCGTCGATGACGACGAAGAAATCCGGACGCAGATGAAATGGGCGCTGGTCCAGGAATACGAAATCCTCCTCGCCGACGACCGCCAGTCGGCGACGGAATCCTTCCGTGCCTCACATCCGGCCGTCGTTTTGCTCGACTTGGGTCTGCCGCCGAATCCGGGAACTCCGGACGAAGGCCTCGCCACCTTGTCCGAACTTCTCGCATTGGATAATTCTGTGAAGGTCGTGATCGTCTCTGGACAAGGTGAAAAAGAGACCGCGCTGAAAGCGATTGGCGCCGGAGCTTACGACTTCCTCGGCAAGCCGGTCGATATCGACCTGCTGAAAATTCTGCTGAAACGTTGCTTTCACGTTTCGCAGTTGGAGCGCGAATATCGCGGTTTGCAGCAGCAGACGCAGGGCGACGGCTTCGAGGGAATGCTCGGAACGAGCCGGCGAATGCAGACCGTGTTCGACACCATTCGCAAGGTCGCCACGACGGATGCGCCGGTGTTGATCCTCGGTGAAAGCGGTACGGGCAAGGAGGGAATGGCCCGGGCCATTCACCAGCGAAGCTCGCGAAAAGATGGTCCGTTTGTCGCCATCAATTCCAGCGCCATTCCCGAGACGCTGATCGAGAGCGAATTATTTGGCCACGAGAAAGGCTCGTTCACCGGCGCGCATACTCAACGCAAAGGACGTATCGAAGCGTCCTCCGGGGGAACGTTGTTTCTCGACGAAATCGGCGAGATCCCGCTGCCGATCCAGGTGAAACTGCTTCGGTTTCTCCAGGAACAGTGCATCGAGCGAGTCGGCGGCCGCGAAGAGATTCACGTGGATACGCGGGTAATTGCCGCGACGAATGCCGATCTGAAAAAAGGGCTCAGCGATGGCACGTTTCGCGAGGATTTGTTTTACCGCCTGGCCGTCGTCCAGATTCAAGTACCGCCGCTCCGTGACCGCGACGACGATATCGTTGTTCTCGCTCAATCTTTCATGCAGCAATTTGCGTCGCAAATCGGCAAGTCGGGGCTCTCGTTCAGTCAGGATGCGGTCCGTGCGATGCGGCGATATTCCTGGCCGGGAAATGTGCGTGAACTGCAAAACCGCGTCAGGCGCGCCGTGATCATGGGCGGAGCGAAACGACTGGTCGCAGCGGATCTTGAATTAGGCGACGCCAACGGCGCCACGCAGGGTTCATCATTGAGAGAGGCGCGCGAGGCCTTGGAGCGCGATATGATCCAGCAAGCCTTGCGGAAGCATTCGGGAAAAATCAGCGCCGCCGCGGTCGAGTTGGGGATCAGCCGGCCGACATTTTACGAATTGATGGAAAAGCTCGGTATCCAAAAACCCGATAAACCGGCGTAAGCGGCTCGACGGTTTCACGACAAAGTGTCGATAAATGAAAGAAAGGATGCCTGAAGGCCGATGAAGGTATTGAAACGAGCATCGAAGGCACGGATACGCCGGTGCTGTCTGAACGGGTTCCCGCGGAATAGAGCGACACGCTCCCGCGAAGCCCCGGATGAACAAGTCTATTTTGCCTGACGACGGTCGGACATCCGATTTCAAGAGTTATCGATTGCAACAAAGGAACCTATATGAAGGGCGTTGAAACAAAGAAAGAGTTGTCGCCAAAGCAGCGTGACGGACTGCTCCTGGCGTTGAAAACCCGTTTCGAGAAAAACATGGCTCGCCATCAAGGTCTCGAATGGGACAAGGTGAAAATCAGGCTGGAAGCCAATCGCGAAAAGCTCTGGTCGCTCAATGAAATGGAAAGAACCGGTGGCGAGCCGGATGTGACAGGCCATGACAAGAAGACGGGCGAATACATCTTTGTTGATTGTTCACCGCAAAGTCCCGAAGGCCGCACCAGTTTTTGCTATGACCGTGAAGCGCTGGATTCGCGGAAAGAACATAAACCGAAAAATAATGTAGTTGATGCGGCCGCGGCGATGGGCGTCGAGCTTTTGACCGAAGAACAATATCAAGAGCTGCAGAAGCTGGGAAATTTTGATACGAAATCTTCAAGTTGGGTGAAGACTCCTCCTGACATTAGAAAACTCGGTGGTGCTTTGTTTTGTGACCGACGCTTCGGCCGGGTCTTCGTGTTTCACAATGGTGCGGAGTCTTATTACAGCGGCAGGGGATTCCGGAGCTCGCTGCGGGTCTGATTTTTTTTACTCAGCGGCGAGTTTCCCGGACCGCGACACGATTTGTTTTGGAGAGCTTGTGCCGGGAATCTGGAAACGGATGTCCAAGGGCTCAAGCGGGAGTCGGGCAGGGGACTGCTGGTCGGAGGTGTAAAGCTTCCGCTGGCGCTGATGGAGTGGGGATTGATCGATGAATGCGAGTTCGTGGTGCATCCAGGCTGGTCGGTCACGGGCCCACGCTGTTCGCGGGGCGATCGAAGCATATCGACTTAAGCTTCGTGAGCTGAACGGAGCTCGGCTCGGCGGTGGCGATGCGATATGAGCCGAGAAGGCAACCGAGGGCTCGTTCGTCAAGTCCGCCGCGACAGCGAATGGAGCGAGCGGTACTTCCTCAATCTCGATCGCCTGAACGTCGCCAGTGCATATGGCCAGTGCATGTGGTAAGAGCACCCGAGCAGGCCTTTGATTTGATCATCGAGTGTCGAGATCGGGAAGGATGCTCGTTCGGCTGTGCGTAGCGTCAGCTCTGAGGATACCCTGGGACAACTCGTCTTCGCGCGAGTCACTCATGGCGCCGAGCCCGAGAGCATCGCAATGGCCATCGCCGCCATTTGTTGTTCCGAGCCCTTCGGTGAAGATTCGAATTTTTGACCAAAATCCATCGAAAAGGGGTCCGGGAATATTTCCTCCTGCCCGGCCTCAACTCCGTCGAGGATCGCGATCGCGACGTCGCGCGGCGAGGTTTTCGGCATCGTAAATCCGCGAGTCATATCGGTGTCGACCGGCCCAGGGTAAACGCCGAAGACCGCGGTTCCTTGCTTCCCCAAGAGTACCCGTGCCGCCTGGGTAAGGGAATGAAGCGCGGCCTTCGAAGCGCTGTACGTTGGGATGAAAGGCACGCTGGTCAGACCCGCCGTTGAACCGATGTTGACGACCGCGCCGCCTCCGTTTTGAGCCAGCGTCGGCGCCAGGCGCTGAAGAAGATGCAGAGGCCCGAAGTAGTTTACTTCCATCTCATGCCGTGCGTTCCCGACGAGCGTCGAATCCACAATTCCACCGGGATGCGCCACGCCGGCATTATTGAAGACAATCGCGACGTCAGGAGCCGCTGCTGTGATCGCACTGGTTTGGTCTGCGTTGGTCACATCAAGTCGCAATGAGACGATCCGCTCGTCGTGCAGGGCGGGCAACGTCTCCGGATCGCGGGCTGTCGCATAGACCTTCTTTACGCCGCGAACGAGGAGCGCTTCCACCAATGCTCGTCCGATGCCGCGGTTGGCGCCTGTCACCAGAGCGACCGTTCCTTTGATTCTCTGTGGTTTCATGGTTCTTTTTATTTGGTTCGATTGGGCTTCACACCACAGTGAAGATTAATAAAAAACTTAATTAAGCAATTACTAAAATAAGTCCAGGGTAAACTAAGGCGCGCGTCGGTTTCGGGCCGAGCATCGCAACTCATTCTTGTCGGGCGGGCATGCTCTGCGCCGAATTTGTCAGGATGATTGTTCTCCGACCCAAAGAATAGCCGCCGTCGCGAACTTTTCTGCACCCCTATTCAACGCTCTTGTTCCGTCCGAATCGTCGACACAAC
>Ga0070683_100003240_pt1 | contig 13141 bp, 13 predicted proteins | sample KBSC713LmetaG_FD_64662 | JGI IMG/M metagenome (GOLD analysis project Ga0070683, IMG submission 64662) | Corn rhizosphere microbial communities from Kellogg Biological Station, Michigan, USA - KBS C7.1-3L metaG | ecosystem: Host-associated > Plants > Roots > Rhizosphere ...
CGCGGTCAGCTTGCCCCGATCGACGGCCACGAACAGCCACGTGGCGATGGCAAGGAACACGCCTTCGCTGTACGCCAGCGCCAGCGCGAAAGCAAACGGCGAGAGCACCAGGTACAGCGGCGCCAGCCTGCTGTACGACTCGCCCAGCCGGTCGCGGGCGAGCACGGCGAACCCGCCCAGCGCGACCAGCGTGGCCAGGTTCGAGACGGCCAACGCCGACACCGCGTCGCCCAGCCCGGTGGCGTCCTGGAACAGCCGGATCAGCATCGGGTAGAGCGGGAAGAAGGCGGTGGTCGGCCCGTGGTCGTAGCCGGTGTGGGAGATCTGGATGTAGTAAACGCTGTCCCAGCCGGTCAGCGCCTGCCAGGGCTGCGTCTGCCACGACTCGATCGGCCGGTGCCAGGCCAGCTGGCTCGTGACCAGGAGCCCGAGGCTCAAGATCGCGGCGCGGCTGGCCGACCACAGGACGACTACGCGACGCCACATGAGGCGGTATCGTACTGAGGGCAGCCGTGCCGCGTTCGCGAGCCGGCACCCCATATTGGAGAGGTGGCCGAGTGGCTTAAGGCGCCCGCCTGCTAAGTGGGTCTGGGGTGTAAAGCTCCAGCGAGGGTTCGAATCCCTCCCTCTCCGCTCAATCGTTTAACTCCGGCCTCGCCGCGCTGACCTGCTCGCGGTGTGCGGTTACTCTGCGGCTGCGATGAGCAACGAACGACCGATCGAGAACTACCTGATCGACATGGACGGCGTGCTCGTCCGCGAGGAGCGGATGATCCCCGGTGCCGACCGGTTCGTCCAGACACTGCAGGGGACCGGACGCCGGTTCCTGATCCTGACCAACAACTCGGTGTACACGCCGCGCGACCTGGTCGCCCGGCTGGCGGCCAGCGGGCTGTCCGTGCCAGAGCAGGCGATCTGGACGGCGGGTCTGGCCACCGCACGGTTCCTGGACGAGCAGCGCAGCGGCGGGAGCGCATACGTGATTGGCGAGGCCGGCCTGACCACGGCGCTGCACGAGGTTGGCTACGTGCTGGTCGAGCGAGATCCCGACTACGTGGTGCTGGGCGAGACCCGCTCGTACAGCATCGAGCGGATCACGCGGGCGATCCGGCTGATCATGAACGGGGCGCGTTTCATCGCCGCCAACCCCGATCCCACCGGGCCCAGCCCGGACGGCGTGGTGCCGGCCACGGGCGCGGTGGCGGCCCTGATCTCGCGGGCCACCGGCGTCGAGCCATACTTCGTCGGCAAGCCCAATCCGCTGATGATGCGCGAGGCGCTGCGGGCGATCGACGCACACTCGGAGGTGACGGCGATGGTAGGCGACCGGATGGACACCGACGTGGTCGCCGGGATGGAGGCGGGCCTTCGCACCATCCTTGTGTTGACCGGGATCAGCACGCGGGAGAGCGCCGAGCGGTTTCCCTACCGGCCGTCGCTGATCGTCGACTCGGTGGCCGATCTGATCCCGCTGGTCGCCGGCCGGGACGCACCGCCGGTGGCCGCGGCGGCGGAGTAGGCCGCAGGGATGAGCACGCCACCGGGCCGCCGCCGGCCGCGCAGGGCGGGCAGGGCGACCAGCGACGCCGACCGCCGCCGGTTGGCCAAGGCGAGCGGCCGGCGGTCCAGTTCCATCCCACCACCTCCAGCATCCGCCGGTCCGGTGGCCTGGTGCGACGGCGGCTCGCGGGGAAACCCCGGGCCGTCCGCCTACGCCTACCTGATCGAGTCGGCGGACGGCCGCCTGCTGGCCGAGCACGCGGAGCCGATCGGCGTTGCGACGGTCAACGTGGCCGAGTACCGGGGCATCATCGCCGCCCTGGAGCGGGCCGCCGAGCTGGGCGTGCCGGCACTCGAGGTGAGGATGGACTCACGGCTGGTCGTCCAACAGCTGCTCGGCCTGTGGACGGTGCGCAGCCCGCATTTGCGGCGGCTGCACGAGCGGGCAGTGGAGGCGGCCTCGCACCTCGACCTCGTCGGCTACCGCTGGGTGCCGCGCGACCAGAACGCCCGGGCAGACGCTCTGGTGGCGGCCGTCCTCGCCTGAGCCCTGGAAGCCGGGGTCTAGCGGGGCTTCCAGCTGGGCATGTAGCTCTCCTGCTCCAACCAGTGGCCGCCGTCGATGGTGAAGTTCTCGCCGGTCACGTAGCCCGCGAAGCGCGAGCAGAGGGCGGTCGACCACCAGGCGATCTCCTCCACCGAGGCCAGCCGGCCCAGGGGCACGCTGCGCTCCACGCGGGCCCGGTCGGCCGGCTCGGGCCACAGCGCCTGCCCCGCTCCCTCGGTGTCGGTCGGCCCCGGGCAGATCGTGTTCAGGCGGATGCCGTGCGGCGCCCATTCGACCGCCAGCGTGCGGGTCATCGCCAGCAGTCCGGCCTTGGCGGCAGCGGAGTGCACCGTGCCCGGACCGCCGGTCCAGGCGTAGCTCGCGATCACCGACAGGACGGCACCGCCGCCGCCCTGCGCGATCATCTGCCTGCCGGCCGCCCGGGTGCAGAGAAACCCGCCGTCGAGCACGATCGAGACCACCGCACGCCAGCCGTTTGGTGACAGCTCCTCACCCTTGACCACGAAGTTGCCGGCGGCGTTGTTGACCAGCACGTCGACGCGGCTGAACCGCTCGACGGCGGCGGCGACCATCGCGTCCACCTGGTCGGGATCGCGGATGTCGGTCGACTGCGCGACCGCCCGGCCGCCCGTGCCCTCGATCGCGGCCACCGTCTCGGCCAGCGGCTCCGCACGGCGGCCGGCAACCACCACCGCGGCGCCCAGCCGGGCGAACTCCTGCGCCATCGCCCTGCCCATGCCGCTGCCGCCGCCGGTGACGATGGCGACCTGCCCGTCGTAGGTGCCGTCAACCAGCATCTGCTCCTCCTTCGGTCGCGGGGATGATTCGCGCATCCAGCGCCAGGACGCCGGACGGCGTCGCCAGCAGCGGGTTGACCTCGATCTCGGCGATGTCGGGGCGGGCCGCGGCCAGCCGCGACAGCGCGGCGGCGGCCTCGGCCGCCGCGCGCACGTCGACTCCCTCCCGGCCACGCGCCGGACCGAGCAGCGCCGCCCCGCGGAGGGAGCGCAGCAGCCGCTCCGCCTGGTCCGCCGTCAACGGCGCCAGGCCGATGGCGACGTCCTTGAACAGCTCGGCGAACACGCCGCCCAGGCCGACCATCGCCACCGCACCGAACCTGGCGTCACGGCGGGCGCCGACGATCAGCTCCACCCCATCTGCCAGCGGCGCCATCCGCTCGACCGAGAACTCCGGGGGGGCCAGCCGCCGCTGCATTCCGGCCAGCTCCCGGGCCAGCGCCTTGGCGCCGGGGATGCCGACGACGACGCCGCCGACGTCAGACTTGTGCAGCATGCCCAGACCCTTCAGCACGACCGGGAAGCCCAGCTCCTCGGCCGCGTGCTGCACCTCCCGCGGTGTGCTGGCGCGGCGGGCTGCAACGAACGGCACGCCGGCGCGCTCGAGCAGTCCGCGGGCACCGTGGTAGCCAGTGTCAAACGGTTGTGCATCGGCCGGAGGCGCCACCGGCGCACCGGCCGGATCCGGCCGCTCGACCAGCGCCGCCATGCCGGCCGCGGCGGATTCGATCGTCTCGTAAACGGGCACGCCGCCCTCACGCAGCGCCTGGCTGGGCGGCGTGGCGGGGTACATCGACTGCGCCACCACAGGCCGGCCGGTGTCGGCCACAGCGCGGACGATCTCGCGGGCCACCTCGGTCTCGCGCTCGTTGAACTCGTCGGAGTAGGTGCTGTAGCCGCCAAAGAAGCCGGTCATCAGCAGGCCGTCCACCTCGCCGGACTCGAGCACACCGCGAGCCGTCCGGGAGTACGAGAAGAAGTCCTGCTCGCCGCCGCCGGCGATATCGACCGGATTGACGGTCGAGGCGGTGGGCGGCAGCATCGACGCCAGCCGGGCGGCCAGCTCGGCGCTCAGCAGCGGCAGCTCCAGGCCGGCCGCCGCCGCCGCGTCGCAGGCGATCGCGCCATGCCCGCCGCCGTCGCTCAGCACCGCCACCCGCCGTCCGGCCATCGGCCGGGCCAGCAACAGTCCCTGGGCGAGATCGATCAGCTGGCCGGGCGTGGCCACCATGTGCGCCCCGGCCGCCCGACAGGCCGCCTCGACCACCGCCAGGTCGGAGACCAGCGCGCCGGTGTGGGAGGCAGCGGCCCGGACGCTGGCGGCCGTCCTGCCGACCGTCAGCAGCAGCACCGGCTTGCCTGCCGAGGCGACTGCGTCGACGAAGGCACGGCCGTCGCGAAAATCTTCGGCGTAGACGGCGATCAGCCGGGTCGGCTCGTGGGCGGCGTAGGAGGCGACCAGCTCGGCCAGGTCGAGGTCGGCCTGGTTGCCGATCGAGGCGAAGCGAGAGAAGCCGAGCCCGTAGGGCCGGGCCAGCATGCCCAGCTCCAGCGCCAGATTGCCGCTCTGGGAGATCAGGCCGATCGAGCCGGGCGGAAACTCGTTGGAGGCAAGGCCGAGGTCGGAGGAGGAGTCGAACACGCCCAGACAGTTGGGGCCGAGCAGCATCGCGCCCGCCGACCGCACCCGCTCGACCAGCGCCCGCTCGCGGGCCAGCGCCTCGCCGCCGCCCTCGCCCAGCCCGGCCGTGATGCCGACGATCGCCCTGGCGCCCTTCGCCAGCGCGCTGTCGACGGCCTCCTCGAAGCCTGCCGCCGGCACCGCGACCACCACCAACTCGGGCGCCTCCGGCAGGCTCTGCAGCGACGTGTAGGTCTCGACGCCCAGCACCTGGCCGCCGTTTCGGTTGACCAGGTACACCGGCCGCCGGTGGGCTCCCAGGAGCGCGCCCCGGGCCAGCCAGTTGCCCCACTTGGCCGGATCGTTGGACGCGCCCAGAACGGCGACGGACGAGGGGGAGAACAGCGGCTGGAGGTCGCGGGCCATGGCGCGGGCAGTCTGACATGACCGGCCCGGCGCGCGTCGCCGCTACCGGTTCTCTTGACTGAACGGTCGTTCAGGCCCACACTATCGGCCATGGCGATGCCGCCCGACGACCGCCGCGACCAGATCCTCGACACCGCGGCTGAGGTGTGGGGCGAACGCGGTGTGGCCCGCGTGCGGGTGGCCGACATCGCCGCCCGGCTGGGCGTCAGCGTTGGGCTGATCCCCTACCACTTCGGCAGCAAGGATGACGTCATCGCCGCCACCTTCGAGCGAATCGCCGAGCAGGACCTGGTGCGGGTGACGGAGGTGTCCGACACCGCCCCCACCGCCCGCATCGCCCACATCCTCGAGCTGTACCTGGCCGACGACCCGGCCTGGGGCCTGTGGCTCAACGCCTACGGGGAAGCGCAGCACATCCCGGCACTCCACAGCACGCTGCTGGAGTCGGCCAAGGCATGGCTAGCAACCTTCGAGGGCGAGATCCGCCGCGGAGTGGACGAGGGCGCGTGGGCCTGCGCGTCGCCCTGCGACTCGGCGACCAGGATCATCTCCTACGTCGACGGTCTCGGCGTCCACGTCTCGCTGGGCATGCTGGGAATCGGCCATGCGCAGGCGCTCGAGTGGGGTCGACAGTTCGTGGCCGACGAGCTCGGGGTACCAGTCGGAGAGCTCCACCGGTGAGGCCCGTCCTTGACATTGGGGGTGGGGCGGTTAGATTTTCGGGATCATTGTGTTTGACTGAATCATCAATCAGCGAGGAATAGGGGGCACCGTGCGGCACCCGAAGGAACGTCCAGGGCAGTGGCAGAGCAACCGACGTGATTTTCTCGCTCGTTCGGGAGGCGCCGTCGTGGGAGCCTCCAGCCTCGCCTCAATCCTGGCCGCATGCTCGAACAGCACGACGGCCAGCGTCTCCTCCGGCACCGGCAAGAACAGCGGCGTCCCGCTGGGCCCGTCCGGTCAGCCGCTCGCCCGTCCCGACCGCCGGGTCACCCTGCCGCTGTGGGAGGACCCGATCACCTCGGGAATGCAGCCGGAAACCGGGGGCGAGTTCACCGTCTTCAACTATCCCGACTACATCTACCCGAAGGTGCTCAAGGACTTCGGCAAGAAATACAACGTCAGTGTCAAGGTGACCCCGTTCGACGACATCAACTCGGGGATCACGCGCCTGGCATCCGGAGCGGTGCAGCCCGACGTGACCGAGATGACGCCGGACAACCTCGACCGGGTGGTGGCCGCAAAGCTGATCAAGCCGCTCAACCTGGACTACATCCCCAACCTGAAGGCGAACGTCTGGCCATCACTGGTCGACCCGTTCTACGACGGGGGATCGCACTACAGCGCTCCCTACACCGTCTACGCCACCGGCATCGCCTGGCGCACCGACCGGGTGACCGAGGACATCGAGGGCATGTCTGATCCGTGGGACATCTTCTGGGAGTCCCAGGCGTACAAGGGCAAGGTCGCGCTGCTCAGCGAGCCGCGGGAGACGATCGCCATGGCGCTGCTGCGCAAGGGCCACAAGGACATCAACACCGAGGACCCGGCCCTCATCGACCAGGCCGTGAGCGATCTGAAGGAGCTCTACGGCATCTGCAATATCAAGGTCGGCGACCTCCAGTACCAGACCGTCCCCGAGGACAAGGCATGGCTCAACCAGGCCTGGTCGGGGGACATGCTCGCCGCGTCGTTCTACTACCTGCCCAAGCCCAGCGTCGGCAAGCTGCTTCGATTCTGGAACCCCGGCCGCGGCAACGGCCCGATCCAGAACGACATGTGGAGCATCTGCAGCACCACGAAGAAGCCGGTGCTCGCTCACCTGTTCATCAACTACATGCTCGACAACGGCGTCGGCTACTCGAACTTCATCAACTTCAACGGCTACCAGCCACCGCTCAACGAGGTCAACCCCGACGAGCTGATCTCCAAGGGGCTGATACCCGAGAACCTCCGCAACAGCGTTCTGTCGGAGGCCGACCTCGGGCCCGACTCGCTCCAGGAGATGACCTTGACGACCAAGGGCCAGCAGCTGTGGCAGAACGGTTATTCGCAGTTCCTGACCGGAGCCTAGGCTAGCCCCGTGTACCCTCGATGGCTGTGGCCGGCGTTCGCCCTCCCGGGCGTCGTCTGGCTGGTCCTGCTGTTCCTGGTGCCGTTCTATGCGGTGATCGGCGTCGCCTTCGGATCGGTCGACCCGATTCTGCTCCAGGCGCAGCCGGCCTGGAACCCGCTTGACTGGAACATCGGCTGGTTCAGCCAGGTGCTGGGTGAGCTGACGCCGGGAGGCGCGTACTGGACGGTGTTCATCCGCACGGTCGAGTACGTCGTGGTGTCCATCGTCGGCTGCTTCCTGATCGGCTATCCGGTGGCGTACTACATCGCCCGCCACGCCACCCGCACCAAGACGCTGCTCTTGATCCTGCTGATCCTGCCGTTCTGGATCAGCTACCTGATGCGGATGCTGGCCTGGGTCAACCTGCTCGCCCCCGACGGCTACGTCAATCGCTTCCTGATCTGGACGCATGTGCTGAGCACGCCCTACGGCTTCCTGGACGGGAAGTCCTCCACGGTGATCTGGGCGCTGATCTACGGCTACATCCCCTACTTCATCCTGCCGCTGTACGCCGCCCTGGACAGGATCGACCGCCACTACCTCGAGGCGGCCCGCGACCTGGGCGCCAGCCCGTTCCGCGCCTTCGTCCACGTCACGCTGCCCCTCTCCAAGGCCGGCGTGCTGGGCGGCATGGTGCTGATCGCCCTGCCGATGTTCGGCGACTACTACACCCCCAACATCGTCTCCGGGGCCCCGACCACGTCGATGATCGGCAACCAGATCGACCTCTACTTCCATGGCGGCCCCCAGCCCACCATCGGCGCAGCGATCACCATCCTGCTGTCGGCGTTCCTGGTGGTGCTGATGGGCTATTACATGTGGACGATCTACCGGGCCTCGAAGGAGTTGCGCGGGGCATGAGCGACACCACCGTCACCCGCTCAGCCGTCGACCGCACTCGAGGGTTCTCGACCTTGCAACGGGCGCGGGGCTGGATGTCGAACCCGTGGGGGCGGCCCCGGTTCCTGGTGGTGATCACGTGGGCCTACATGATCTGGGCGCTGGTGCCGGTGCTGATCGCGATCCAGTTCTCGTTCAACGACAGCCGGTCGCGCACGGTCTGGCACGGGTTCTCCACCAAGTGGTACTGGGGCGACCCCGTCAACTCGGTGTGGAACGACCCGGCGCTGCGCACGGCGCTCTCGCAGAGCATCAAGCTGGCCGCCGCCGACGTGGTCATCGCCACCCCGATCGGCGTCGCGCTGGCACTGGGCCTGGCCCGCTGGCGCGGCCGTGGTTCGGGGCCGTCCAACTTCCTGATGCTGTTCCCGCTGGTCACGCCGGAGATCGTGATGGGCGTTTCGCTGCTGCTCCTGTTCACGCAGTTGTTCACCGTCGTCCACACGGGGACCACCGCTCAGATCCTGGGGCACGTCACCTTCTCCATCTCCTATGTGGTGGTGATCGTGCGCGGCCGCCTGTTCTCGATCGGCAGGGAGTACGAGGAGGCGGCGGCCGACCTGGGGGCCTCGCCCAGCGTGGCGCTGTTCCGGATACTCCTGCCGCTGCTCACGCCGGCCATCGTCGCCAGCGCGGCAATCGTGTTCGCCATCTCGATCGACGACTTCGTGATCAGCCAGTGGCTGTCCAACGGCGCTGACACGACCACCGTGCCGATGGCGATCTACAGCGCCACCCGCGCGGCGCCGCTGCCCTCGACCAACGCCATCGCCACGGTCATGGTGCTGATCACTTTGGCATCGGTGGTCGCCGGGTTCCTGGTCTGGCGCATGTTCACACGTGGCGAGCGCGGCGCCGGGCAGTCCGCGATCGGCGACTTCGCGGCGCTCGACGCATGACAGCGCAAGCCGGCACTTGGTACCCTTGCGCCTTCCAACGACGACCTTTGAGGAGGGTTCGTGGCCGGTGGTGAAGTGAAGCTGATCGATCTCGTCAAGCAGTTCGGCGACGTGACGGCGGTCGACGGCATCAACCTGCAGATGCCGGCCGGGGAGTTCTTCTCGATGCTGGGACCGTCGGGCTGCGGCAAGACGACAACGCTTCGGATGATCGCCGGATTCGAGCAGCCGACCAGCGGCGAGATCCTGCTGGACGGCGAGGACATGGCGTACACGCCCCCGCACAAGCGAAACGTCAACACCGTGTTCCAGAGCTATGCCCTGTTCCCGCATCTCAGCGTGTTCGACAACGTGGCCTTCGGTCTCCGCCGCCAGCGGGCGAGCAAGGTCGAGATCAAGCAGCGGGTGGGCGAGGCGCTGGGCATGGTGCAGATGGCCGACTACGGACGGCGCAAGCCCTCGCAGCTGTCGGGCGGCCAGCAGCAGCGCGTGGCCCTGGCCCGGGCGCTGGTGCTGAAGCCGGCGGTGCTGCTGCTCGACGAGCCGCTGGGAGCGCTCGATGCGAAGCTTCGCAAGGCGCTGCAGATCGAGCTCAAGGCGCTGCAGCAGCAGGTGGGGATCACGTTCATCTACGTCACCCACGACCAGGAAGAGGCGCTCACCATGAGCGACCGGATCGCGGTCATGAATGAGGGCCGGGTCGAGCAGGTGGCTGCGCCGCGGGACGTGTATGAGGAGCCCTCGACCACCTTCGTGGCCGACTTCCTGGGCGTCTCCAACCTGATGGCCGCCACCGCCCACGGCGACTCCAACGGCCGCTGCCGGGTGTCGGTCGGCGACTTCGACCTGTTCGCCGGCCAGGGTGAAGTCGGCACCAGCGGCGAGACCAAGATCGTCATCCGGCCCGAGCGGATCCACCTCGAGTCGCAGGACTCGACCGGCGAGAACCGGATCCCCGGCATGGTCGAGCGCGTGGTCTACCTGGGCAACGCCAACCAGGTGATCGTGCGCCTGGCCCACGGCGAGGTCGTACAGGCGCTCGTCCAGAACACCGGCCAGGAGCTGCACTACTCGCAGGGCGACCCGGTGCGGGTCAACCTGCCGCCGGAGGCGCTGCGCGTGCTGCGCGACACCGGCGCAGCACCGGTGGCCGACGCCCAGGCGGCGGCCCCGGTCTAGTCGCCGTCGGGCCGCGGCAGCGCGACCGAGCCCGACCCCAGCGGCCTGCGCGGCCGTCGTGGGAAGCGGTCACCGGCCCCCTCTTCGGGTGGCGGCGGCCCGCCGTCGATCCGCCGCACCACGTCCGTGCGCTCGCCGCGGCGGGTGCGGACGACCAGCCAGACGTCATCCCGCGAGCTCGACCAGGCCCACCGGCAGGCCGCCCGGTCGGCATCGTCCAGCCGCCGGAACCTCGCCAGCGCCTCGGGCCGGCCCTCGCGAACCACCTCGTAACCGCGGCGCGCGACCGTGTTCCTGGTGCGCTCGAGCATCCACCAAGCATGCCTCAGCTGCGGCCGGCGGGCAAGAAGCTGGTCAGCTGCGGAGCAGGCCGCGGCTGATGATCAGCCGCTGGATGTCCGAGGTGCCCTCCTCGATCTCCTCGAGGCGGGCATCGCGCGACCACTTCTCGACCGGATACTCGCGCGAGTAGCCCCAGCCGCCCAGTGTCTGCACGGCGGCCCAGGTCACCCAGGTCGCGGTCTCGGATGCGAACAGCTTGGCCATCGCCGCCTCGGCCGGCACGTGCTTGCCCTCGTCCATCATCCGGGCGGCTCGGTGGGTGAGCAGGCGGGCAGCGTCGATCCTGGTCGCCATGTCGGCCAGCCGGAAGCCGACCGCCTGGTGCTCGCCGATCGGCCGGCCGAACGCCTCCCGCGTCTTCGCGTACTCGACCGCGTACTCGAAGGCGGCCCGGGCGATTCCGACCGCGCTGGCCGCCAGGTGGATGCGCGACTCGTCGAAGGTGTGCATCAGGCTGTAGAAGCCCTTGCCCTCCTCACCCAGCAGCCGGTCGGCGGGGATCCGGCAGTCGTGCAGGAACAGCTCGGTGTTGATGATCGCCCGCTGGCCGACCTTCCGCATCGGCTCGCCGAAGCTGAGGCCTTGGTCGCCCTTCTCGAGCAGGAAGGCGGTCACGCCCTTGGAGCCGGTGCCGGGCGCCACGGTGGCGAAGACCACGTAGAACTGCCCCACGCCGCCGTTGGAGATCCAGGTCTTCTGGCCGTTCAGCACCCAGGAGTCGCCGTCGCGGACGGCGGTGGTGGTCATGGCCGCGGTGTCAGAGCCGACGCCGGGCTCGGTCGACGCCAGCGCGGTCAGCGGCGGGCGCTCGCCGCACAGCGGGGTCAGCCACCGCTCCTTCTGCTCGTCGGTACCCACCTCCAGCACCGGCCGCGCGAAGAAGGCGCCGGAGGTGACGAGGTTGCCGATTCCGGCGCAGCCCCAGTTGAGCTCCTCTTGCACGATGCAGCCGGTCAGGACGTCGGCGATGCCGCCGCCGCCCACCTCCTCGGGCAGCATGTACGACGTCAGGCCGATCTCGGCTGCCCGGTACACGACCTCCACCGGGCAGTAGGTGTCTTTCTCGTCGACCTCGGCCGCCACCGGGCGGATCTCCCGCCGCGCGAACTCCCGCGCGACCTGCTGGATCTCGCGCTGCTCGTCGGTCAGGTCGGGGATGTACGGCGCCAGCTCAGCCATCGCCCGACGGTACCAGAGAGCCGTTTTGCCGCGTCCCAGGAACCGTCACGGAGGCGCTTGGCTACACTGTTCGCCGCACCCTGGAGGGGTGGCAGAGTGGTTGAATGCGGCGGTCTCGAAAACCGTTTCGGGCGGCTTCGTCCGACGAGGGTTCGAATCCCTCCCCCTCCGCTCTTGGCCCTGTCGGGGCGCCCTACGATGCGGACCGCCAGTTGCGCTGGAGCTCGTTGGCGTAGCGCCGCCCGAGCCACTCGGACTGGCCGGGGAGCCACTCGGCGAAGCTCCTGGATCCGGTGGCCGGGTGCGGGGAGACGAGCAGCTCAGAGGTGAGGGCACCGAGCTCCTCGCCGGTGATCACGACGTCTCGGAGCAGACGGCCGAGCATCGCCCCGAGGGCGCCCACGGCCGCGGGCGGCAGGTGCAGCAGCCGCGTTCGAGTGCCCAGCGCGCGCTGAAGCACGGTCAGGAACTCGTTGAACGTGTAGCGCTCAGGGCCGGCTGCGTCCTCGACCGAGGGCCCGCTTCGCGCCGCCGCCGCCACCGCCCGGTCGGCCACGTCGTCGACTGACACCGGCTGGACGCGGTAGCGGCCGTCGCCGGGCACGGCGTAGACGGGAAGGCGACGCAGAAGCCAGGCCATGTTGTTGATCAGGATCTCCTGGCGCCCGCCGAACACCAGCGAGGGGCGAATCACCGCGTACTCGCTGGTGGTGTCGGCCAGGGCGTGCTCGACGGCAGCCTTGCCGCGGAAGTAGGCGAACGGGGAGCCGGCGGAGGCGTTGGTGACCGACAGGTGGACGACACGCCCGACGTTCGCCGACCTGGCCGCGTGGAACAGGCGGCGGCTGTTCTCGACCGCGTCCGCGAACGTCGTCCCCCCGTGGGCGAACCTGATCCAGTACGTGTTGAACAGCACGTCGGCTCCGGCCAGATCCCGAGCCAGGCCCGCTTCATCCGTGAACTGCAGCCGCTCCTGTCGGATCTGACCCGCCAGCGGATGGCCAGGAGGCGGTGCTTGGCGGGAAAGCGTCACCACCTCGTCGCCCCGCTCCAGCAACCGTTGGGCGATCACGCCGCCGGAATACGAGAACGCGCCGGTCACGACAGCGAGGGCAGCCACGGCGCGATCGTACGCCCCCGCCAACCCCTGCTGACGAATTCCAGCGGGCGCGGCCGCCGTGGTTTACGGTAGCCACGTCAACTGGGAGGGTCGCAATGCGCATCGAGTCGTCCGTCACCGCCATCTCCTGGATCCCGCCGGAGGCGATCCAGGGGCTGCCGAAAATCCCGTTCGACCTCGGCGTCGGTCACTACGACCAGCCGCCGCCCGACAGCCTCGAGCCCGGGGATCTCGAGAAGCTGCGCGATGACGACCGCTTCCGCGAGGCCAACCACCTGGCCGCGTGGATCACCGTCGAGGACGGCCGGATCGTCGATCACGGCCATGAGGGCACCGGCCTGGTCGGATCGACCACGTTCAAGGCCGGCCCCAAGAGCATCCGCGTGATGGGAGTGGCCTTTGACGCACTGCGCCCGGATCCCGAGGTCGGCCCGGACTCGGTGCGGTTCGTGCAGACCGTGGGCGGACGGGCGGGTTTCCCGGCTCCGCGGATG
>Ga0070683_100003244_pt1 | contig 13137 bp, 8 predicted proteins | sample KBSC713LmetaG_FD_64662 | JGI IMG/M metagenome (GOLD analysis project Ga0070683, IMG submission 64662) | Corn rhizosphere microbial communities from Kellogg Biological Station, Michigan, USA - KBS C7.1-3L metaG | ecosystem: Host-associated > Plants > Roots > Rhizosphere ...
CCGCTCGCCATTTCGGGCGGTGACCGGTGCCGACAACACCGACGTATATCCCGGACGGACGGCCGCGATCTGGAACGTTCCCGCCGATGTCTTGAGACTGAACTCCCCCGCCGAATCGGTCGTTGTGTGAACGATCGCGGCATCTGTCGCCGGATCGACCAGCATGACGGTCCCGCGGAGTCGCGCTCCGCTGGCGTCGTCGAACAACACGCCACGGACGACCACCTGGGCGATCGCCGCCGACCGCGCGGCAGCAACGAACGACACGAACAGCAGGACGCGCGCGACCTTTGCGGCGCGCAGGATGAATTGCAAGCCCATGATGCACCCCCAAGCCAAATGCTCCGGGCCCATCTTGAATTGCGACCTGCAATCCATCGTGCAACTGACCGGCGCACCGCGGTGCTCGTGCGCCGCGACCCCGGTCCCTCCCCACACGCCGACCCGGTAGCCGGCGCATAAACGAAGATCGTGCCAACCGTGCCGGCGAGTTTCGAGTTTTCGAGAGAAAAATGTGACCGACTCAGGCGCGGCCACGAAAACGTGACCGATCACACGCCGGTCTAGTGCGCCGCGACGGCTCCCATCACGCGATGATACACATTCAGGTATTTCGTCGCCGACAACTCCCAGCCAAAATCACGGGACATCGCCGTGCGAATCATTTCCGCCCAGCCATCCGGTTCCTCGAACTGATCGATCGCGCGCATCACCGCTCGGGTGAAATCCTCGGGCGTATAGTCGTCGAACAAGAACCCGGTGACCCCGTCCTCGATCGTGTCGGCCAGGCCGCCCACGCGCCGCGCGATCGGAATCGTCCCGTAGCGCTGGGCTCGCATCTGCGTGAGACCACACGGTTCGTACAGCGACGGCATGAGACACATGTCCGCGCCCGCCAGCAGCCGATGCTCCAACTCATCGCTGAAGCGGAGCTCCACGACGATTCGATTGGGCGCCCGATCCGCCATCGCCTCGAGCGCCTGCTCGTACCGCGGCTCACCGCTGCCGAGGAAGATGAATTGCGCGTCGAAGGCAAAGTAGTTCGGGTTGCCGAGGATGAGGTCGAGTCCTTTTTGCGCAACCAATCGGGCACTCATGGCGACGATCGGCATTTCATCGGTAGGCCGAAGTCCCATCTCGCGCTGCAACGCCTCACGGCAGTCGATCTTCCCGGCGAGCGACGCTGAGGAGTAATTCGCCGCGAGCAATGGGTCGGTCGCCGGATTCCAGACGATCTGATCGATGCCGTTCGCGATGCCGACGAATCGATCCTTGAGCGCCACGAAGACGCCGTCGAGACCGAAGCCGCCGGCGCCGGTGCGAAGCTCGTGCGCATGCGTGGGGCTCACCGTAGTGACGGCGTCGGCGAACACGAGTCCACCCTTGAGCAGATTGACCCGCCCATACCACTCGAGCTGGCGCCAGTTGTAGATCGCCGCGGGCAATCCGATTTCCGACATGGTGGTCGGCGGGAAATGACCCTGATAGCCCGCGTTGTGGACGGTGAGCACCGTCTTGACCCGCCGGTACGATTCGTCGGAGGCGAAGCGAGTGCGCAGATATACCGGCGCGAGCGCCGCCTGCCAGTCGTGCGCGTGGAGGAGCACCGGCTCGCGACCGGCGATCGTGGGCAATGCGACGAGCGCGGCCATGGTAAAGCAGGCGTATCGGCGCGCGTTGTCGATGAAGTCGGATCCCGGCGGCCCATAGATGTACGGGCGCGCGAAGTATTCGTCGCATTCAATGAAGAACACGCGCGTCGCCGCGAGCGGGTGATCGGGGTCCGCATTGAAACGCCACAGTCGGACGGTCTCCGAGCGTGGTCCTACGCGCACTTGGAACGGCGCGCCGACGGGCTCGATGTTCGCGCCGGTCGCACGCACGGCGTCATACAGCGGCATCACGATGGCCGTCCACAGGCCGGACGCTGCCTGGAATCGGGCGAGACTATTGACCGCTTCGCCCAGTCCGCCGCTGCGCGCGAACGGCGCGAGCTCCGCTGCCAAGTGAACGACGCGAACCGGTCGGCCATCGCCCGTTTGGAGCGGCGGCGATGACGGCGACGACGGCCTGGGCGGCGCAGCGAGCTTTGGCATGACGCTCCTGTGGATGGTCGGCCACGATCATGACCATCGCACACAATACGCCGCGGCGTGCACCGGCGCTACGAGGGAAGAATGCACAACGCCCCGTTGAGTCACTGGCTCAACGGGGCGTTTCACATCCGTGACGATTGGCCCGGCTGTCTCGGCTACCAGCGATAGTGCGCGAATGCCTTGTTGGCGTCGGCCATGCGGTGCGTGTCTTCCTTCTTCTTCACCGCGTTGCCTTCACCCTTGGACGCCGCGATGATCTCGGCGGCGAGCTTTTCGGGCATCGACTTCTCGTTGCGATCGCGCGAATACGAGATCAACCAGCGCATCGCGAGCGCCGTGCGTCGCTCGGGACGCACTTCGACCGGCACCTGATAAGTGGCGCCGCCCACGCGGCGGCTCTTGACCTCGACGACCGGCTTGAGGTTGGCCAGCGCCTGCTTGAAGATGTTGACGCCCGGCTGACTCGTCCGCGACTCGACCAGGTCCATTGCGCCATAGAAGATGCGCTCGGCGGTCGACTTCTTTCCCTGAAGCATCATCGCGTTGATGAACTTCGAGACGGTCTGGCTGTCGTAGCGCGCGTCGGCCAGGACGGGGCGCTTTACGGAACTCTTACGGCGGCTCACTTCTTACCTCCCGCACCGCCCTTGGGCTTCTTGGTGCCGTACTTGGAGCGGCTCTGGTTGCGGCCGTTGACGCCCGAGGCGTCGAGCGAACCGCGAACGATGTGATAGCGAACGCCCGGGAGATCCTTCACACGCCCGCCGCGCACGAGCACGATCGAGTGCTCCTGCAGGTTGTGTCCTTCGCCGGGAATGTAGGCAATGATCTCGAAGCCGTTCGTCAAACGAACCTTGGCCACTTTGCGCAGCGCGGAGTTCGGCTTCTTTGGAGTGGTGGTGTACACGCGGGTGCAGACACCGCGGCGGAACGGATTGGACTTGAGCGCCGGCGACTTTTCCTTCTTGAGGACGTCGCGTCGGCTGCGACGAACGAGCTGATTGATCGTTGGCATGTAAGACGGAAAGGAATGCGAACGGGATAGCCCCGTGGATGCACTTCCCTCGGGACCGAAAGTGGCCGAGGGAGACTGGGAAAGGTAGATAAGTGGGCGGAGTGTGTCAACTTAGGACTGCTTGCTCTTGGCTAGCTCCGCGCTTCCGCCGCCACACGCGAACCAGACGAGAACAGCCAAAAAAAACGCGAGGGGTCGATGAATGCCGACCCCTCGCGCTTCCTGCAGCATCCAACCCCTCAGCGATTCGCCGTGGTGGTGAGGATCGGCCGGTTCGCGGCGGTCGTGGAAACCACCGTGATGTCGCCTCGAGCGCTGACGGTGTAGACACGGGCCACCGACAGCGACACCGCGGTGGCGACGCTGACGGCCGTGTTGGAGCCCGATGCCCGCGCCGTCAGATCATACACGGCGGCCGGGATGGCCACGAACGGGCTCGCCGCCTTGTACGCGATGGACGAACCGATCACCACCGAATCGCCCGTCGCCGTGTTCTTCGCGTACACCGTGAGCGGAGTGGAATTCGAGATCGCGTTGACGAATCGGACATTCGTCTTCGTGAAATCGATGTCCGCCGGGAACGGATCCTCGACGACGAACGCATCCACCGTCTTCGTGGTAGTGTTGTAGAACCCGCTGAGGTACAGCGAGTAGTACTTCCCGTCGGCGAGCGTCGACGAGAGTTTCGCGATGGAGAGTCCGTTATCCGTCGTCGTGGAGATTCGCCCGGAGAACGAGTATTGGCCCGGCGCGATCGACGAGTACAGCCCGCCGTTTCCAGCAGCTCCGTACGCCGTTCCGGTCGTCGATTCGACACCCGTTGTGCCGCATGCGGGATTCGGAACGGCCGGAGGTGGCGTGCAGCTCGTCGAGCTGACCGCGGTCACCTTCGTATCGTTGGCGAAGAAGTTCACCGACGGCGCGTTCACCCCGAAGTTATAGAACTTGATGTTCGAGCCGGCGGTTGGTCCCGTGAGGCTCTGGACGGCGTCTTTGGAGCACGCCGCCACCACGCTCGCGGCCAACAGCGCCGGTATGAGTCGGATTCTGGTCATGACTGGGTTACGGTTGAGTGATCCACAGTGGCTTCGTGTGGTAGTCGAGCTGGTCGCCGCCAACGGAGATGAGCGCCGCGAAGTTCCACACATATTCCGAGTTGTAGCGCGGTCGAATGCGCTGCACGATTTTGCCGTTGTTGTCCGGATACAGGTTCGTGGGCGGAGCAAAACCGGGGTAGATCTGGTTTCCCGTCGCCGGATCGATGTCGGTGTAGTGATACCGGCGCATGTCCATCCACAGTTCGTTGTGGCCCCAGGCCCACTGTGCGATGTACTTCTGCGTCATGATCTGCGTCAGCGTCAACGCAGCCGCAGTGGCCGGAACGATGCGAGGATCGGCGAGGAACGCGGCCTTCTCCGCGGACGTGATCTGCGTCGCGTTCGAGTTGGCATCGAGGTTTCGAGAATTCACGAAATCGATGTGCGCCGAGATGGCATTGCGATAGGCGGTCAGCGCGGTGGCTTTGTCTCCCGATCGGAATGCTGCTTCAGCCTTGATGAACTGGAGCTGCGCGTACGTCATGAACGGCATCCTCGACTTGTCGTCGAAGATGTAGCGGCTCGGCAAACCGAGGCCGCCGGTGCCGGCGTAGCCAAAGAAGTTGAACGGCTGCTGCGCCGCAGTCATGGCGCCATAGGCGACCACATTCACGTCGACGCCGCGGTACTGTCCGTCCGCCGACGGCGCGAGCATGCGCGTCATTCGCGGATCCACTGGGCCAAAATCGGTGCCGTTCATCAGGTTCACCACGAACTGCGTCTGGCGGTAGTTCGTGATGTTGCTGCGCGTGCGACCCCAGAAATTGAAGTCGGCCGAGACCGGGTCGGTCGCCGGGTAGGCGAGCAGCGCGTCGTCGGCCTCGCTCGCGAACGACTTGTCGACCGCGGCGATGACCGCCGCCGGCTGGTACGTCGCCTTGTTCGAGTAGTGATTGAGATTGATGGCCTGCAGCCCGTAGGCCAGCTTCAGCCACTTGGTGCGATCGCCCAGATAGATGTGATCGGTTCTTCCGAGATAGGCGGCGTCGACGGCGCCGTCTGTGCGCTGCAGGTCGGCGATCGCCTTGGCCAGCAGGCGCTGAACTTCGGTGTACGTGTAGTCCTGCGGATCGTAGTCGAACGTGCTCCGCGTGGGATCGATCGCCTCCTTCACGATGATCTCGCCGTGCAGATCGGTCAGCACCTGCCAGCCCCACGCCTTCATGAAGTACCCAACGCCGGCGAGGTCCCATCGCTCCTCGGCCTCGGCCTTGTTGATCATGTCGACGAGATTCTGGCCGAGTGACCAGTACACGTCACGCCACTGCTCGGCGCCGTTGTCGCTGGTGGGATCGTAGCCCATCCGCTCCCACGTGCTCAGGACGGTCTGCCCGTTGGCAGGCACCCACTGCTGCGTGATCTGACCGATGTAGCGGCCGTCGTATTGCGGCGCCGTCACCATCCAATGCTCCATCGGCGAGAGATACAGATTCGCCGATACCGCTTCAGGGGCATTCGGATTGGTGTTGACGTCGAGATAATCCTTGCATCCATTCGCGAGAGTGAGGACTCCCACGAAGAGCGCGGTTGTCGTATGTCGTTTATTCATCGTTTCCTCAGAAGCTCCATCTGAAGCCGAAGTTGATTCCGCGCGGAATTGGGAAGTCCCCGTAGTCGATACCAACGCCACCAGAACCGCCGACCGCCGCGTCGTTTCCGTTCGCGATCGGATCGAGGCCGGTGTAGTTGGTCCACAGGAAGAGATCCGTGGCGGTGAAGAACACGCTGGCGTTGCGCGCGATACGTTCCGGCACGACCCATGACAGCGTCACGTCGCGGAGTCGCAGCCAGTTGATGTTCTTCTCGATGAACGGCTCCTCGCTCATGCCCGTGTAATACGCCGTCTGGATCGCCGGCACGACGACGATCGTGTTCGGCGTCGGATTGGCCGTGTTCTCCTTGCCGTCGCGCAAGACGCCCGGGATGACTCGCGGTGTGTTGCGATCGAGCGTGCTCGTGGCAAGACCGTGCACGGTGAGATAGTGCTCGGTGGCGTTGAACACGTCACCGCCCCGCCGGATATCGAACAAGAAGCTCAACGTCGCGCGCTTGTAGTGGAGATCGTTCGAGAGGCCGATCGTGTAATTCGGCTGACGGTCGTAGCCATGATCGACGAACGTGGCCGAGCGAAGCGGGAGACCCGTCGTCGGATCGATGAGGATCTGGCCCTGGTTGTTGCGCAGATAGAACAACCCGGTGAGCGACATCGTCGAGAGTCCGGGCTCGGTGCCGTTGCGCACGTTGCCGTAGAGCCACGTGTCGGAGACGTACGACTCGGGCAACGCGTTCGGCAGCGATACCGTCTTGCCGCGCGCTCTGGCAAAGTTGGCCAGCACGTCCCACGAGAAGTTGGAGTGCAGCACTGGCGTGGCGCGCAGCGTGACTTCGGTTCCTTTGTTCTCCGTCGACGCGCCGTTCAAGTTGAACAGAATGAAACCCGTGCCGTAGCTCTCGCGAAGATTCTGAACGATCTGATTCTGCGTCTGCTTGTGATACACGGTTGCGTCGACGCCGACGCGATTGTTGAGGAAGCCGAGCTCCGTGCCGAATTCGTACGACTTGGCAAACTCTGGCTTGAGGAGCGGGTTGGGTCCGGTGAAGCCGTATCCGTACCCGCCGTACGACGTCGTCTTCGATTCGAGCGTCGTGCGATACGAATACGGCGGCGCATCACGTCCGACCTCGGCCCATGCAGCGCGGAGCTTGCCGGTCACGTGCTTTTGAAGGCTCGGGAACGCGTCGCTGAAGATGAAGCTCGACGAGACCGACGGGTAAAAGAACGAGTTCTGTCCGACCGGAATGGTCGAGGTCCAGTCGTTTCGCCCCGTGCCTGTCACATACAGATAGTTGCGGAAGTTGGCGGTCGCCTGCCCGAACGCGCTCACGAGACGGCGCTGCGTGATGACGGTGCGATCCGACTTGACCAACGAGTTGTTGATCGAAACGAAGTTCGGGTCGAGGAAGTTGACGCCTTCGGCGCCGTCGACCGTGGACTTCTGATCCGAGACGGAGTTTCCAACGAGCCCGCTGAGCGACAATCCCTTCCAGATCTGACGGTCGTTCACGTGGAAGAGCGTCTGGGCCGTCAGGTTACGCGTGATGTCGTCGTTGACGTCGAGAATTCCGTTCGACGATCCGGCCATGGCGCTCTCGGGGTGACGCAGCATCAAGCTTTGGCTGGTGTAGGCGTCGGTCCCGATGTTCGCCTTGAGGTAGCCCCACGAGAACGGCAGGATGTTGAACCCGGCATTGATGATGATGCGATTCGTCCGGTCGTTGCTCTTGTTCTTGTTGACCGCGAAGTACGGGTTGTCGACTTCCGTCGACGCGGAGAGGCCAGTGATTCGCGCGCGCGTGCCGGCGGGCGTGAGCCAATCGGCGGCGTTGTTCGTATCCGGCCACGCCAGCAGACCAATGAGCGGACTGTCGTCGCCTTTGAACGCCTTGTCGTTCTTGGCGTAGGAATAGATCATCGACAGATCCGCGGTCAGCCAGCTCGCGACTTGACCCTGCGAGGTGCCCGTCAGGTTGATCTTGTTCAATCCCGTGTTCGGAATGACGCCGACTTCCTTGGTTGACGACCCGGAGATGCGATAAGACAATCGGCCGTCCGGCGCTCCGCCGCTGAACGACAGGTTGTGCTTCTGCGAGAGGCCAGTCTGGAAGAAGTTGCCGATGTTGTCGAAGCGGGACGTACCGGAAGGATACGGGGCGCCGAAGAACACGTACGAGCCATAGCCCGAGCCGCTGATGCTCAGGGTGCCGCTCGGTCCGTACGTACTCTGGATTTCCGGCGTCGCGCGCACCTGCACCACCGTGAAGCTGTTGCTGTAGTTGAACCCCCCCGCACCGCTGCGCCCGCGCTTCGTGTTGATCACGATCGCGCCATTCGCGGCATCGATGCCGTACAGTGCCGACGCTTCCGGACCCTTCAGGACCGTGAGCGATTCGATGTCTTCGGGATTGATGTCCGCCGCGCGGTTGGTGAAGTCCACGTTGCGATTGCTCAGGGCGTACAGCGATCCTGGCGCATCCGACCCCAAATTGCCGGTGTTGGTGGTCTTGTTGTCGATCGGCAAGCCGTCGACGATCATGAGCGGCTGGTTCGTGCTGCTGATCGAGCTCACACCGCGGATGGTGATCGACGACGATGCGCCGGGCGCGCCCGACGTGGTAGTCACGTCGACGCCAGCCACACGTCCCGCGAGCGCGTTGACGAAATTCACGCGCTGCGTCTGTGCGATGTCGGCTCCTTGCACGGTCTGCTGCGCCGTACCGAGCTCGCGTTGCGACGTGGTTTGACCGAGTGCGGTCACGACGATCGCGTCGAGTGAAGCCGCGACGCGCTTGAGCTGAACGTTGATCACGCTCTCGCTGCCAACGGGGCGCTCCGTCGGCTGGGTGCCGATGAACTTGAACTGGAGGACCTGGCCCGGCGTGGCGCGAATCGAGTACGCGCCGCGTTCGTTCGTCAGCGTGCCCGTATTCGTGCCGCGCACGACGACCGACACGCCTCGCAGCGGAGCGCCCGCCTCGTCGGTGACCGTTCCCGTGACGGCACTTTGCTGCGCGCTTGCCCGTGCGCCGGCAAAGAACACCGCCGTCAACAACATGAGTATTCTTTTCTTCATCATGAGCGATACCGTGTGTTCGTGGACAGTGAGTTGAGCTCCGTGCGCCCGTTCACTAGCTGCCGGGCCGGTGTGACCGAAATCGGCGATCCCTCTCATCGGTGGGAGAATCGTGGTGGGAGGAACAACGACTGAGTGGAAACGAGGGTCCTGCGCCACGTCATGAGCACTTCTTTTTTCTTGGCGTGCCCAGGCCGGATGGATTGACGGCGCGAGAAACGGCCCCGATTTCCCCAGGGCAATGCTCGCATTTCTCGCGCGATGTTGCAAGATCGTTACGTTGCTTCACATGTTAAGGAGTTGCTGAAAGCACCGCGGACGGCAGCGCATCTCGACGGCGCACAGCCACCTCGAAAGGCCCCAACAGGTGCGCGACGCTGTTGGCGTAGTAGCTCACCAGCTCGCGCCCGCGCGGAAGTACCACGTAGCCCCCGCCCTCCTCGGCCAACACGCGGCGCATTCGCAGCATGCGCCAGGCGCGATCGAACGTCTCCTCGATGCTGCGCTCGCGGCGGAGCACGCGTCCATTGAGCTCGACGAGTGCGTTGCGCATCTCGTCCATGCGCTCGAGGAGCTCGCGGCGCGGAAGGAAGTCGCGATCGAGACTTTGGATCGCCGCGCACGCCAGCGGAACGGGCGTCACCGGAATGAGCTCGCCGATACGCGACATCACGTCGTCACACAGCGACTGCACTCGTGCGCGCCGCTCCGATTTTGGCAGATCGAACAGGTCGGCGTTGCGCTCGAACCACGGCGCGAGCGGAAGGGGCGCGCCGACGGTGACGGCCGCGCGGCCATACCGCTTCCATCGACGCGTGAGGAGGCGCCCGGTATTCCACCAGAGGTACCGCGAGATCTCGCCGAGCTGCTTGAGTCGCGAGGGACGAGCACGGCCTTCGCGCGATTCGAGCTCGCGGAGCAGCGAGCGATCCTCGAGCACGCGATCGTAGTTCACCGCGACAGGGATGACGTACATGCGCGACCGATACATCGGCTCGCGCGCGATGCCCAGGACGTAGTCGAGCAGGCCAATCTTGGGCGACTTGAGCAACCCGTCGCGAGTAAGGCCGCCCTCGAGGAAGATTCCCTGCGTGACGCCTTCGCGCGTAATGAGCTGAACGTATCGCTCGAGCACGGCGTGGTACAGCGGTTCTCGATACCGCCGCCGCACAAAATACGAGCCGAACGCCTTGAACAGGTGCTCGAGCGGGAATGCGCGCGCCCACTCGCCGACAGCGTAGGAGATCGCGACCTGACCCGCGAGCGCGTAGCTCACGAGGACATAGTCCGCGTTCGAGCGGTGATTGATGAGGTAGACGAGGACCGAATCGCGCGGCAGCCGACTGAGAGCGGCCTGATCCTCGTGCTCCACGGATATCTTATAAAACAGATTCAGGACGCGCTCTGACAGCCGATACCCGATCTGGTAATACGCCACCACGTTGAAGAACGGCACGATTTCGTGCACGTACGCTTCGACTCGCTTCCACGCCGACGTTTCCGACTCGTTTTCCGCCGCCGCGTGCGCGGCCGCCGCCTGTTCGATGACTGGATCGCCGAGCAAACGCTCTCGCACCGACTGCCTGCTGGCGAGCTTGAACCGATCCACGCGCGCACGGAAACGGAGGAGCGCACGACGCCCGGAGCGGCGAGCGTACCAGACGCCGCCGACAACCAGTGATACGAGTACGAGACTCGCGATGATCCACGCATTCACGCGGGGACCATCGCGGTGGCCGCGACGCCCGTCAAGTCTCAGGGCACGGCCGCGTCGTCCATGAGTCCCACGAATATTTGATAGCGCGGCAGCGGACGATCGGAGTCATCCGCCCACTCGACGTCGAGCTCCTCGTCCCACGAGCCGGGTTCGGCATTCAAGTCATCGTCGTCGTCCAGCACTTCGGTGAGCGGCGCCTCGAATTCGCGATTCCACGGCTCGTCGAACCAATCAGGTTCCGACGGGTCGTCCGCGGCGAGCGACAGCAGAAGCTCCGTGTCTTGAAGCGCGATCCATTCCGTCTCGATCAACTCGCCGTCGGGTCCGTGCAGCTCGAGCTCGATCGCTCCCTCGCGATCACATGCCGACGCGAAGTCGGCATACTCGGTCGTGGCTTCGACTCGCGATGCCGGCGCCACGATCACCGGCGAACGCCAATCCGCCTCGCGATTCAGACGGTTCAGCTTTTTGCTCAGTGTGAAACACGCGGGCGAGACGCCGACGGCAGTCTCCATGAGGCTCGTGGCATCGGCCGCCGGCGAAAAATTTCCGCCGCGAAATCGCTCACGCCAACGCGCATATTCGAGCTCGGTCGTTCCCAACACCCGGCCCCGACTTACGACGGTGTACACCACTCGCGCCCCCCGGAAATGATTGCGCGCAATGTGTGGCCGCAGCCGCAATCGACCGGCACCGTTTCATTCCGGTCGGTGGCAAAAAAAATGGGGCGAGCACGAGGCTCACCCCATTCTTCCCGATCATTGTAGCCGATCAGGTTTCTTCGCGAACTCCGGACCGCGGAAGCGGCGGGAATGGAGACTCCTCCTCGTCGGCCATCGAGAAGACGTTTGGCAGCTCGGCCGCCATCGGCGGGAGCGCCTCGAAACCTTCCGGCTGGGCGATCTCGATCTCGACATCCTGGTAGCGGTACATACCCGTACCGGCCGGAATGAGGTGACCGATGATGATGTTCTCCTTGAGACCGAGGAGATCGTCCTTCGCGCCGCGAATTGCCGCGTCGGTGAGCACACGCGTGGTCTCTTGGAACGACGCCGCCGAAATGAACGACTGCGTCGTGAGACTCGCCTTGGTGATACCGAGCAGCAACGGCTCCGCCGACGCCGCTGTTTCCTTCTTCTTCTTGGCGCGGTCGTTCTCGTCGCGGAAGACCTGACGGTCGACGTGCTCCCCTTCGAGGAACTCCGTCTCGCCCGGCTCCATGACGCGAACCTTCTGCAGCATCTGCTTGACGATCACGCCAATGTGCTTGTCGTTGATCTTCACGCCCTGCAGGCGGTAGACCTCCTGCACTTCGTTGAGCAGATACTCCTGCACCGCGCGCGGTCCCTTGATCCGCAAGATGTCGTGCGGATTGACCGGACCCTCGGACAGACGGTCACCCGCCCGCACGCGATCGCCTTCGTGCACGCGCAAGTGCTTTCCGGCGCCGACTTCGTACAACTGTGCTTCCCGCGTCTCGTCGAGCGAGCCGTCGTGATTGATCGGCGCGACGTAGATCTCGCGCTTGCCGCGCTTGATGTCGCCGAACCGTACGACGCCGTCGATCTCGGAGATCGTCGCCGGATCCTTGGGCCGCCGCGCCTCGAACAACTCGGCGACACGCGGCAGACCGCCCGTGATGTCGCGCGTCTTGTACGCTTCGCGTCCAACCTTGGCCAGCGTGGTGCCTGGATAAATCTTCTGTCCGTCTTCCACGGTGAGCTGCGCGCCCGCCGGGATGATGAAGTCACGTACGCGCTTCTCCTTCCCGCCCTTCTCCTGAATGATCTCGATGTGCGGGTGGAGCTTCTTTTCACGATCTTCGATGATCACGCGCTGACGGAGACCCGTGAGCTCGTCGAGCTCCTCGGACACCGACTCGTCCTCGACGATGTCGACGAACCGCACCGTACCATCGACGTCGGCCAAAATCGGGTTCGTGTACGGATCCCAGGTGAAGATCACCTGGTCGCGCTTCACGTCCGATCCATCCTCGACCATCAGGATGGAGCCGAGCGGGACCTGCAAGCGCGCCGCGATGTTGGCGTTCTTGTCGGCCGACGACTTGATGAGAATCTCGCCTTCGTACGAGGTGACGATGCGCTGTCCCTCGGGGTTGGTGACGACCACGAGCCGATCGCTGTACGCGACCGTGCCAGCGACCTTCGACTTGCGCGCCGTCTGCTCGGCGATACGGGCCGCCGTTCCACCGATGTGGAAGGTTCTGAGCGTGAGCTGCGTTCCCGGCTCGCCGATCGACTGCGCGGCGATGATACCGACCGCTTCGCCGAGGTCGACGACGTTCATCGTCGCCAGGTTGCGGCCGTAGCACATGCGGCAGAGACCGCGCTTGGCCTCGCAGGTGAGGACCGAGCGAATCTTGACCGTTTCGATTCCCGACTCTTCGATCTGCTGCGCCTTCTCTTCGTCGATCAGCTGACCGGCTTCGACCATCAACGTGCGACGGCCGGCCTGATCCAATTCATGCGGATCCTCGACGTCCTCGGCGGCAAAGTTGCCGACGATGCGCTCCGAGAGCGGCTCGATCACGTCTTCGCCTTCCTTCAGCGCCGACACTTCG
>Ga0070683_100003245_pt1 | contig 13135 bp, 12 predicted proteins | sample KBSC713LmetaG_FD_64662 | JGI IMG/M metagenome (GOLD analysis project Ga0070683, IMG submission 64662) | Corn rhizosphere microbial communities from Kellogg Biological Station, Michigan, USA - KBS C7.1-3L metaG | ecosystem: Host-associated > Plants > Roots > Rhizosphere ...
TGGGAGGAGCGCTACGGCGTGCCGATCGTGGATGGGATCGGCTCCACGGAGATGCTGCACATCTACTGCTCCAACCGCTTCGGCGACGTCCGCCGCGGCACGAGCGGCAAGCCCGTGCGGGGGTATGAGCTGCGGCTCGCCGACGACACCGGCGAGCTGTTCGTTCGCGGCGACTCCTGCGCGGCGGCGTACTGGCGCCAGCATGAGAAGACCAAGCGCTGCATGGTGGGGGAGTGGTTCGCCACGGGCGACCGCTACCGCGTGGACGACGACGGCTACTACGTCTACGAGGGCCGCATCGACGACATGCTCAAGATCGGCGGGCTCTGGGTGTCGCCCACCGACATGGAGACCGCGCTGATGCAGCACCCGGGCGTGAGCGAGGCCGTGGTGATCGGCGTGGAGGTGGAGGAGATGAGCCGCATCAAGGCGTTCGTGGTGGCGGCCGACGGGGACGAGAAGGGCGACGCTCTGGCCGACGCGCTGCGCGGCTGGTGCAAGGAGCGCCTGCGCCGCTACGAGTACCCGCACCTCGTGGAGTTCATGGACGAGCTGCCGCGCACTGTCACCGGCAAGGTGCAGCGCTTCAAGCTGCGCGAGCGCGAACTCTCTCGATGAAGGACGCGATGGCGTCGGGCACCACGTCGGGGTGCTCGAGATGAGGCGAGTGGCCGCCGCTCACGATCAGGCGCTCGCTGGGCCCGGCGAGTCCGCGTTGAATCGCGTCGATCTGCGCGAGCGTGCCGTACTCGTCGTCACGACCCTGGATGAGGATGGCGGGCGCGGTGACGCGCGGGAGCAGCGGCTCGAGGTCCCACGAGCGGAACTCCGGGTCGAGCCAGACGTCGCACCAGCCGTGGAAGGCGGCGTCGGGATTCCGATGGTGCCGCGCCATCCGCTCGCGCAGCCTGCCGCTTTCGAAGGTCTCGCGGATCTCCGCGATCGCATCCACGCACACCTGCTCCACGAACACGTGCGGCGCCAGCAGGGCAAGCCCGGCCACCGGATGCTCGCTCGCGTAGATCAGCGCGATCGAGGCGCCGTCGCTGTGACCCACGAGGATCGGCGGCTCTTGGATTCCCGCGGCGCGCAGCACCTCGGGCAGCACCTGGTGCGCCTCCTCGTGCATGAAGGCGGGAGTGCGCGAACGCGGTGGCGCGTCCGACTCGCCGTGACCGAAGCGCGAGAACGCCAGCACGCGCGCGCCCGTGAGCTCGTGGAGCTTGTTCGGCAGCCCGCGCCACAAGCGCACCGAGCCGAGGCCCTCGTGGAGCATGACCAGCGCCGGCGCCCCGCCGTCGATCAGCTGCGCTTCGAGCCGCCGCCCGTCCGCCACATCGAGAAACATCCGGGCAGACGATGAACGACCAGCTCAGAAGGCGCTCTCTCGGCGCGCCGGCCGCGCGCTCGATCCTGCTCACGGTGCTGGGCGAGTACGTGCTGCCGCGCGGCGAGCCGGTGTGGCAGGAGACGCTTGTGGCGGCTCTGGGCGCGCTCGGCTACAGCGAGCAGGCGGCGCGGCAGGCGCTGGCGCGCAGTGTGCGCGACGGCTGGCTCGAGAGCGAGCGCCGCGGTCGCCGCGCGCGGGTGCATCTGAGCGCGGGCACCGAGCAGCTGCTGCGCAGCGGCGCCCAGCGCATCTACGGGTTCGGCAAGCCGTGGGAGTGGAACGGCGAGTGGCTGATCGTCGTGCTGCGCGTGCCGGAGGTGAGGCGCGAGCTTCGACACCAGCTGCGGACCCAGTTTGCGTGGGCGGGGCTCGGGTCGCTTGGCGGCGGCATCTGGGTCACGCCGCATGTGGACCGCGAGGAGGAGCTCAAGGCACTGGTGGAGGCGCGGCCCGAGGCGGAGGTGGTGTCGTTCCGCGGCCGGATCGGCACGCTCGGGGATCCGCGGCGCGTAGCTCAGGAGGCGTGGGACCTCGATGAGGTGGCGGAGCTGTACGAGGAGTTCCTCGCGCGCTTCCGGCGTGCGCAGCCATCCGCGCCGGCCGCGACCTTCCGGGCGATGACGGAGCTCGTGCACGAGTGGCGCAAGTTCCCGTTCATCGACCCCGACCTGCCCGCCGAGCTGCTCGGCTGGGGACTCAAGCGCCGCAAGGCCGACGCTCTCTTCCGCGACCGCCACGATCGCTGGGACGGCACCGCTCGCTCATACTTCGAGTCTCTGGAGGACGACGTCATCGCACCGGGAGAAGCCGCCTGATGGACCGCACCGCCTCGCGCACCACGCCCGAAGACATCACAGCAGCCGTCGTCTCGAGCTTCGACGGCTGCGACGACAACCGCCTGCGCGAGATCATGCAGGCGCTCGCCCGCCACCTGCACGCGTTTGCGAGCGAGGTACGGCTCACGCCGCGAGAGTGGGAAGAGGCCGTTCGCGTCCTTACCGCCACCGGCCACATCACGGACGATCGCCGTCAAGAGTTCATCCTCTGGTCGGACTCGATGGGGCTCTCGATGCTCGTGGACGCGCTGGCCAATCCGCTGCCGCCTGGCGCCACCGAGTCCACCGTGCTCGGCCCCTTCTACGTGCCGGGCTCGCCCGCGCGCGAGTACGGCGAGAGCATGGCCGAGGAGGCGGCGGGCGTTCCGGCGTGGGTGTACGGCCGCGTGCTCAGCGTGGACGGCTCGCCGATCGCGGGCGCCGAGCTCGACGTGTGGCAGAACGGCGACGACGAGCTGTACGCGGTGCAACGGGCCGAGGCTCCGGAGGACCACCTGCGCGGCCGCTACACCACGCGCGAGGACGGGAGCTACGCGTTTCTCGCGGTGCGGCCGGTGCCGTATCCGATCCCCTACGACGGCCCGGTGGGAGCGATGCTCGACGCGTCCGGCCGCCACCCCTGGCGCCCCGCCCACATCCACATGATCGTGCGCGCCCCGGGCTTCAAGTCCGTGACCACGCACATCTTCGACCGCGAGAGCGAGTACCTCGACTCGGACGCCGTGTTCGCGGTCAAGCCATCGCTGCTGCGCGACTTCGTGCAGCGCTCCGCCGACGACCCCGAGACGCCGGCCGGGGTGGAGGGCGACTGGGTGTCGCTGGAGAACGACATCGTCCTGGCGCCGGAGGCGAATGGCGGGACTTAACCGCCCATATGGCGGTTAAGTCCCAGTAGTCGTGCTGGCTCACGCGTTGGGACTAACCCACCAATGTGGTGGCAAAGTCCCAACGCATGGGGTGCAGTCCCTATTGCTCGTCGTTCGCGCCGAGCTCCGCCAGCCGTCGCTGCAACACCCGGCGCTCCGCGTCGTCGTGGACGAGATCCAACGCCTGCGTCAAAGCCGTCCGCGCCTCATCCACCCGCCCCAAACGTCTCAGCAGCTCCCCACGAGTGGCATGCAAATACCGGTACTCCCCGAGCTCAGACAACCCGTCAACGATCTCCAGCCCCGCCTCAGGCCCAAACGCCTCAGCCACCGCCACCGCTCGATTGAGCTCCACCACCGGCGACCCGGTGATCCGCGACAGCTCGCCATACAGCGTCGCGATCTCCTCCCAGTCACGCGGCTGGTCAGCGTGCAACGAGGCGATCGCCGCCTGCACCACGTACGGCCCGCGGCCGCGCAAAGCCAGGGCGCGGTCCAACACAGCGCGACCCGAGGAGATCTCGGCCTGATCCCACAGCGACGGATCCTGGTCCTCCAGCAGGACCAGCTCGCCGTCGCGAAAGCGCGCCTCGCGCCGGGAGTCGAGCAGCAGCATCATCGCGAGCAGTCCGTGCACCTCGGGCTCGTCGGGCATCAGCTCCACCAGCGAGCGCCCGAGCCGGATTGCCTCCGCGTTCAAGTCGCCGCGTCCGCTGTAGCCCTCGTTGAAGATCAGGTAGACGACCGCGAGCACCGCGGCCAGACGATCGGGGAGCAGGTGGTCCGGCGGCACCCGGAACGGGATCCCGGCTGCCTTGATCTTGCGCTTGGCACGCACGAGGCGTTGCGCCATCGTCGCCTCGGGCACCAGGAAGGCGCGCGCGATCTCGTCGGTGGTCAGGCCGCCGAGCGTGCGCAGCGTCAGCGCCACCTGCGCCTCCACCGAGAGCGCCGGGTGGCAGCAGGTGAAGATCAGCTCGAGCCGCTCGTCGGGGAATGCGACTGTGTCGTCCAATTGGGGATCCTCAACGGCCTCGGGCGCGTCGAGCAGCTTGGTCTTCTCGCGCAGCGTGCGGTCGCGCCGGATGCGGTCGGTGGCGCGGTTGCGTGCTGTGGTGATGAGCCATGCCGCCGGGTTGTTCGGCATGCCGTCCCGCGGCCAGCGCTCGGCCGCGATCGCGAACGCCTCCTGCGCAGCTTCCTCGGCGAGATCGAAGTCGCCGAGGAAGCCGATCAGCGTGGCGAGTACGCGACCCCACTGGTCGCGGAAGGCCTGGTCTACCGCCCGGTCCACTCAGCGCTTGGACGGATCTCGATCGCACCGCCGAGGCGCGCCGCCGGAATCCGCGAGGCGAGCTCGATCGCGCCGTCGAGGTCGTCGGCCTCGAAGATCAGGTAGCCGGCCACGGCCTCCTTCACCTCGACGAACGGACCGTCGGTGACGAGCGTCTCGCCGCCCTGCACGCGCACGGTCGTCGAGGTCTGCGGGTCGTCCATCTGCACGCCGGGCTCCACGCCCGCGGTGGCGGTGAGCGCCTGGTAGTCGGCAAATACCTGCTGCTGCTCCTCCGGCGAGAGCTTGGCCCACGCCTCGGGATCGCGCGGCGTGGGGGAGTCGCCCTGGAAGATGAACATCACGTACTTCATTTGCGTCCCTCCTTCGTGGAATCGTCGCGGATAAGACGAACGGGATCGCGCTAAATCGACAGCCCGGGCGTGATCACGTCCGGGTCCGGCGGATCAGCGTAGAGGCGGGCCACCTGATCGGCGCGGCGTTCGAGCACCGCCCGCTGGTTCACGTAGCCCTTGTCGGTGATCTCGCCGGCGTCCATGTTGGGAGGCTCCTCCAAAACGAGCAGCCGCTCGATGCGCCGCGCGGACCCGACGCCGTCGTTCAGCTCGGCGAGCGCCGCCGCGAGGTGAGAGCGCAGCCTCGCGCTGTCGCCGCCGCACACGCGCTCCACCTCGCCCGCGTTCAGCCAGGCCAGCGCACTGGCATAGCTCTCGTCATGGCCGCAGATCACGGCGTCCGACAGCACGCCGCCGCACCCCGACACGAGCGCGCCGCGCAGGGTGCCCACCGCCACGAAGGTGCCGCTCGAGAGCTTGAAGTTCTCGGCCAGGCGTCCGTCGAACATCAGCCCCTGACCCGGATCGTCCTCGTCCACCAGCCGTCCGGCGTCGCCCGTGCGGTAGAAGCCCTCGTCGTCGAAGGCGGCCGCCGTGGCCTCCGGATCCCGGTGGTAGCCGGGGGTGATGTTGGGCCCGCGCACGCGCATCTCGAGCTTGTCGCCGACCGGCGCGAGCTTGAGCTCCACGCCGGGCAGCGGCACGCCGATGCAGCCGCAACGCGCGCTCGCGAAGTGGGCGGTGGTGGCGCCGGGCGCGGTCTCGGTGGTGCCCCACGAGGCCGTCAAAGCGATGTGCTCGGGAGTGACCGCGCGCAGGCGGTCCCACAGTGCCTGCGGCAGCGCGGCGGCCGCGTAGAACACAAATCGCATGCGCGAGAAGAAGGTGGCCGCGAACTCCGGGTCGCTCTCCAGCTCGGGCACGAGCAGGGCGTAGCCCGCCGGCACGTTGTAGTAGACGGTGGGCGGGTGCTCGCGCAGCGCTGCAAGCGTCTTCGGGAAGAGCGGCGGCGCCGGCTTGCCCTCGTCGATGTGGATCGTGCCGCCGTGCGCAAGTACCTGGTTCACGTTGTGGTTGCCGCCGAAGGTGTGGCTCCACGGCAGCCAGTCCACGAGCACCGGCGGCTCGTCCGCGAGGAACGGCCACACCTGGAGCAGCATCTGCTGGTTCGCGCACAGCATCCGGTGAGTGTTGATCACGCCCTTCGGCGAGCCCGTGGAGCCGGAGGTGAACAGCAGCTTGGCCACCGTGTCCGGCCCCACGCGGTCGAGCGCTTCGTCCACCGCGGCGCCGGGCGCGCCGGATACAAGCTCCTCGAACGTGGGCGCTCGCGGCACCATCGGCTCGAGCGCATCGAGCGCCGCGCCGAATTGCTCGGCGTCTTCCGCCCACACGAGCCCCGGCGTACAGCGCTCCGCCAGCTCGCGTATGCGCGCGTGGTCTTTCGACATCAGCGAGTACGCCACGCTCACCGGCATCACCGGCACGCCCGCCGTGTAGCAGCCGAGCGTCAGCACCAGGTGCCGGATCGAGTTGCCCGACAGGATCATCAGCGGCCGCTCGGGACCCAGGCCGAGGTCGAGCAGCGATTGCGCCGCCGCGTCGGCCTGCACACGCGCCTCGCCGAATGTGATCGCGCGTCCGTCCGGCTCGGTGGCCAGCACGCGGTCCGGATGCTGCTCGGCCCGCCTTCTCACCACATGCGCGATGCTGCGCTCATGCTCGCCCAGCGGCTCCTCGGAGCGAAGGAGCACAGATCCGTCCGGGCGCCTCTCCATGGTGATCCTGGGGCGCGCGAACAGCTGCGTCTGCGCGGGCGTCGTCACGTGCTGACAGGAGACTAACCTGTCACGGGCGTTTTTCAAGTGTCATGCGTGCCCTCAGCCAGACACCCGAAAGAGACCTCTCCACACTGGAGGCCGTGCAGGACCGGGTGCTGTGGCTGGCTACCAGCATCGTCCACCACGCCAACCGCGTGAGGAAGCCCGAATCCGGGGTGAAGGTGGGCGGCCACCAGGCCTCGTCGGCGTCGATGGCGAGCATCATGACCGCCCTCTGGTTCGAGCACCTCAGGGCGCCGGACCGCGTGTCTGTCAAGCCGCACGCCTCGCCGGTTCTGCACGCGATCGAGTACCTGCTGGGCAAGCTCGACCGCGAGTACCTCACCACGCTGCGCGCGTTCGGCGGCCTGCAGAGCTATCCGAGCCGGCTGAAAGATCCCGTGCCCGCCGACTTCTCCACGGGCTCCGTGGGCATCGGCGCCACCGCGCCTGTGTGGAGCGCGATCGCCCACCGCTACGTGGCCGGCCACTTCGAGGTGCCGCGCGGCGGGCGCCAGATCGCGCTGCTGGGCGACGCCGAGCTCGACGAGGGCGCCTGCTGGGAGGCCATCGTCGACCCAGTGGTGCCACACCTCGGCGAGGTGCTCTGGATCGTCGACCTCAACCGCCAGTCGCTCGACCGCATCGTGCCGGACATCGCGGCGGGACGGATCGCGTCGATGTTCGAGGCCGCCGGTTGGCACCCGATCATCGTCAAGTACGGGCGCAGGCTGCAGGCGCTGTTCGAGCGCGACGGCGGCCCGGCGCTCCGCCGGCGCATCGACGCGATGCCCAACGAGGAGTACCAGCGCCTCCTGCGCGCCAACCCCGCGGAGCTGCGCGAGCGCCTGCCGGGCAGCGACTCGGGCAGTCGCGAGATTGCCACGCTGATCGCCGACCTCGAGGACGCCGAGCTGGCGCGCGCCATCCGCGACCTCGGCGGCCACGACCTGGCCGAGCTGCTGGCCGCCTACCGCGAGGCCGACGCCGTCACCGATCGCCCGTCGGTGATCTTCGCCTACACGATCAAGGCCTGGCGCCTGGCCACCGAGGGCCATCCCGGTAACCATTCCGCGCTGCTCACGGTGGACCAGTGGGAGGAGCTGGCCGCGGACCTGGGCGCCGACCCGAGCGACCCCTGGGCCACCTTCGACGCGGACACCGCCGAAGCGGAGCTGTGCCGGAGCACGGCTGAGAGCCTCGAGCGACCGCCGGTCAAGCTCGCGCCGGGTCCGCCCGTGCCGCCCGATCTTGGCCGCAGGCACACCGGCAATGAGTCCACCCAGCAGGCCTTCGGCCGCTTCTTCGTCGACCTCGCTCACGAGGCACCCGAGGTGGCAGCGCATGTGGTCACGGTGAGCCCCGACGTGGCGTCGTCCACCAACCTCGGTGGCTGGATCAACCGCGTGGGCGTGTGGCAGCTGGGCGAGCGGATCGACTGGTTCGCCGACGACACCGACACGCTCGTGCGCTGGCGCGAATCCGAGCACGGCCAGCACATCGAGCTGGGAATCGCCGAGGGCAACCTCGTCGGCCTGCTCGGCGAGCTCGGGCTCACCTGGTCCCGCGACGGCCGGCCGCTCCTGCCGATCGGCACCCTCTACGACCCGTTCGTCAACCGCGCGCTCGAGCCCTGGTCGTTCGGCATGTACGCGGGCGCGCAGTCGATCCTGATCGGCACGCCGTCGGGCGTCACGCTCGCGCCCGAGGGCGGCGCGCACCAGTCGATCGTCACGCCGTCGGTGGGGCTCGAGCAGCCGCGCTGCATCGCCTGGGAGCCGGCGTTCGGCAAGGACGTCGAGTGGACGCTGCTCCGCGCGCTGTCCCTGCTCGGGCGCCCGGACGGCAGCTCGTCGTACTTCCGCCTCAGCACCCGGCCGATCGATCAGGCTCTGGCCGGCGAACCGGACGACCACCGGCCCAGGCTCGCCCTTCTTGGCGGGTATCCGCTCGGGCGTGCCGCGCAACCGCCGCAGGTCGCGCTTGTTGGAATGGGAGCGATCATGCCCGAGGTCATCGCAGCCGCAGACGAGCTGGAAGCAGCGGGAATCGCCTGCGACGTCGTCTGCCTCACCTCGGCCGACCTCGTGTTCCGCGCGCTCCAGGCGCGGCAAGGCCTGGCCGACGGCGATCCCGCGATCCTCGACGAGCTGTTCCCGCCCGAGCGAGCCGCGCCGCTCGTGACCGTGCTCGACGGCCACCCGCACACGCTCAGCTTCCTGTCGGCGGTCCGCGAGACGTCGATCGCCTGCCTCGGCGTCGACGACTTCGGCCAGTCCGGGGACGTGCCCGACCTCTATCGGGCATTCGGGATCGACACCGACACGATCGTCGGGGCCGCCAGCGACCTCATCGAATGAGGCGCGCGGTCATCAGCCTCCTGGCGCTGGGCACCATCGCGGCCGGCGCAGCCACGAGCGCGGGACAAACTCCGCCGCCCGCGCTGCCGCCCAACCCCTGCGCCAACCCGCTCGAGGAGCTGCGCTGCCCCGACCTCGTGATGTCGGCGCCCTTCGACCTCGTGATGGACCGCAGGACCGAGCCCGGCCACGTCCTGCTCCGGGCGTCGAGCTCGATCAACAACCACGGCAGCGGCCCGCTCGAGCTTCGCGGCCGCCGCCGCAGCTCGCGCTCGATGACGGTCACGCAGATCATCTATCGAGCGCACCGCACCCGAGCGTTCTTCCCCAGCCAGGCGCTGCTCGGCTTCAAGCTCGTGTCCGGACAGCGCTACGGGTTCACCTATCCCAACCTCAGCTACTGGAAGTTCCGCGGCGCCGCCCGCTTCCAGCTCTGGTCGCTCGACGCCCGGGGCAAGGCGACCAAGCTCATCCGCTTCGGCCCCAAGCTCTTCTACTGCTTCCGCGACCTCCAGCGCACTCGTCGTTCGCGCCGCAGCCCCAGCCGCGCCGTCTATCCCGCGTGCAGCCAGAACCCCGGGCAGCAGCGGGTCACGCTCGGGACGAGCGTGGGCTGGTCGGACGTCTACCCGTACACCTATCCCGAGCAGTACATCGACGTGACCGGGCTGCGCGGCCGCTTCGCCTATGTGCAGGTGGCGGACCCGTTCAACCGCATCGTCGAGTCGAATGAGCTGAACAACTTCTCCGAGGTGCTCATCCGACTGCCGTCCGGGCGCGTGTTCGGCCGACGCGTGGGCCTGTCGGGGCCGTAGCGCGGTGGTCGCGGTGGATGTGCACGCGCACCACGCTGCCGGTCGGATAGGTGCGCATCTGCATCAGATCGCAGAGCTGGTTGACGAGCCATAGCCCGTGGCCGCCAACCTGCCCGGACAGCGGCTGCTCGCGCCCGGCCAGCGGATAGTCGATCTGCCCGCTGTCGCTCACCTCGACCACGAAGCTGCGGCCCTCCACCCAGGTGCGCAGCACGCCGCTGCCGCCGCCGTGGCGCACGCTGTTACTTGCCAGCTCATTGACCGCGAGCACGAGATCCTCGGTGCGCAGCGGATCGAGGCCCGCGTCGGCCGCGCCCATCGCCACGAACACACGGATCGCCTGGAGAGTGGAGGGCTCGAACTCGAGGGTCGCGGCGTCGGTAGGCGCGGCCGGAAGCGGCACGCCGAACGGCTTGGCGGCCGTCTCCACGCCCACGTACGTCGAGCTGTCGAGGAAGTTGCCGTTCTCGACGACGAGCGGGTGGCTGCGGAAGGCCTCCTCGACCACGCTGTCGTCGAGCGCCCGCTGGTCGTACGGGCAGAGCAGGTCCATCGGCGCGGCGCCGTCGAATGCCACGTTGAGGAGTGCCTCGTGGCGCTGGCACTCGATCAGCTCGGCCGGGCTACGGCCGGCCCAGATTGGCTCGCCGATGCCGCGCAGGCGGGTGCCCGGCTCGGACCGCTCCTCCACGAAGTCGCGCCAGGCGGGGATGATCCAGCCCGGGTTGGCGCCCACCTCGGTCATGTCCGCGAATTGGACCTCGCTGGCGATGCTGCCGAGGGCGCCGCGCAGGAGGTCGACCTTGGGCCCGGGCACCATCACCAGCACCGGCTCCCCGGCTTCGAGGCCCGCGCGGATGAACGGCACGAGACTGCCCGCGTACGCGTCCTCGCCGGCGTAGAAGAGCGCCGCGTGGCGGAAGTGGGAGCGATGGGGGTGAGGGGTCATTTCGGGCGGGCGACGTACCTCGCCAGATGTGGTGTTCCCGATTTAGGGCGAAGCTAGCCCCCGTCTGGACGAATCGCTCATCCGTACGATTCCGGTTCTGACCATGCGCGACGACCTGATCGACCTGCTCTCGCGACTCGTCTCGATCGACTCCGTCAACCCCTCGCTCGTGCGCGGCGGGGCGGGGGAGGAGCAGATCGCGGCGTTCATCGCGGAATGGGCGCGGCAATCAGGGCTGGATGCCCAGCTGCTCGAGGAGACGCCGGGTAGGCCGAGCGTCCTCGTGCGCGCGCGTGGATCTGGTGGGGGCCGGACGCTGCTCCTCTGCGGCCACATCGACACCGTGAACGTTGAGGGGATGAGCGAGCCCCACACGCCTCGCGTGGAGGGCGACCGCCTCTACGGGCGTGGCGCCTACGACATGAAGGGCGGCGTGGCGGCGGCGCTGATGGCCTGCCGCGAGGCGGCGGCGCGCGGGCTCGCGGGCGACGTGGTGGTGGCCGCCGTGGCGGACGAGGAGCACGCCAGCCTCGGGGTTCAGGAGGCGCTCCGAGCGGTGAGCGCGGACGCCGCGGTGGTCACCGAGCCCACCGAGCTCGAGGTGGCGGTGGCGCACAAGGGCTTCATCTGGGCGGAGATCGAGGTGACCGGGCGCGCGGCGCACGGGTCGCGCCCGCACCTGGGCGTGGACGCGATCGTCAAGGCCGGGCCCGTGCTCACGGCGCTTGGGGAACTGGACCGCGAGCTCGCGGCCAGGGAACACCCGCTGCTCGGCCGCGGCTCGGTCCACGCGTCCACGATTGCGGGCGGGGTGGAGATGTCGAGCTATCCGGCCGGGTGCCTGATCGGGTTGGAGCGGCGCACCCTGCCCGGCGAGACCGCGGCCGGCGTGGAGAGCGAGCTCGACGCGCTGCTAGAGCGCTGCCGCGCCGCCGACCCGGAGCTCGAGGTGGAGAAGCGAATGGGCCTCGTGCGCGAGCCGTTCGAGATCTATCAGGAGGCCGAGATCGTACGCGCGCTACGGGCAGCCGCAGGCGATTCGCGGCCGATCGGCGGCGCGAGCTATTGGGCCGACGCTGCGTTCATCGCCGCCGCCGGAATCCCCACCGTGCTGTTCGGCCCCGGCGGCGAGGGCGCGCACGCCCAGGTGGAGTGGGTGAGCATCGACGACACGGAGACCGTGGCGCGCACGCTCGTGGACGTGGCGGCCGCGATCTGCGGATGAGCTTCCTCGCCAACCCGGCTGTCGATCCGGAAGCGGTCCCGCCGGCGAGCGCGGAGGCGCGCGCCTTCCACGTTTCGCTCGAGGGCTACGAGCCAACACCGCTGCACGACCTGCCGGGCTTCGACATCGCGCGCGTGGCGGTCAAGGACGAGTCGCACCGGCTCGGCCTGCCGGCGTTCAAGGTGCTGGGCGCCTCGTGGGCGCTCGAAAGGGCGCTGTGCGAAAAGCCCGACCTGCAGGCGGTGGTGGCGGCCAGCGCCGGCAATCACGGACGCGCCGTGGCGCACGTGGCCGCACAGCGAGGCCTGCCCGCGCGCGTGTACCTCCCGGCCCGTTCGGCTCAGGCTCGTCGTGATGCAATCGCGGCAGAGGACGCCGAGGTGGTCGTGGTGGACGGGTCGTACGAGGACGCGGTGCAACGGGCGGCGAGAGACGGCGAACAGCCCGGGGTGCTCCTGCTCTCGGATGTCGGCGGGTCGGGTCCGCCCGAGTGGGTGATCGACGGCTACGCCACGCTGTTCAGCGAGATCGCAGCGCAGGGTGAGTTCGACGTGGTGATCGTCCCGGCGGGCGTCGGGTCGCTGACGGCAGCGGCGGCGCGGTTCGGCGCGGCGAACGGTGTAACGGTGATCGCGGCAGAGCCCGCCACGGCCGCCTGCCTGACCGCCTCGCTGGCGGCGGGCAGGCCCACGCGCGTGGACACGCCCGGCACAACGATGGCCGGGCTCGACTGCGCCGAGGTGTCGCCAGCCGCGTGGCCAAGCCTGCTCGCGGGGATCCACGGCACCGTGACCGTCACCGACGACGAGGCCCACGCCGCCATGCGCGAGCTGGCCGCCGCGGGGCTCGCCATCGGCGAGAGCGGCGCGGCGCCCCTGGCGGCGCTGCACTCCCTCGCGGGCACGCTCGATCCAGCGAGCCGCGTGGTGCTGATCGCCACCGAGGGGCCTACCGATCCGGCCGCCTACGAGCGGGTGCTCGCTAGCGCCGGCGCAGCCGGCGACGGGTGATCCGGCCGCCGAGACGGCGGGTGCGCTGGTCGGCAACCACCGGGGCGTGCGGCCGCGCCGAGCTGGCGAGGCTCGTCACGCTGTTCTTCACGAAGATGCCTGAGATGGGGTCGTGCATTGCTGACTCCGGTCGGGAACTAACGAGTTTGATCTTGGACTAAGACCCGAGCGCTGCCATCGGGCAAATGGAGCGACTTCGGTAAGTCCACCCCTTACACCGAGTGCGAGCGCGGGT
>Ga0070683_100003250_pt1 | contig 13128 bp, 10 predicted proteins | sample KBSC713LmetaG_FD_64662 | JGI IMG/M metagenome (GOLD analysis project Ga0070683, IMG submission 64662) | Corn rhizosphere microbial communities from Kellogg Biological Station, Michigan, USA - KBS C7.1-3L metaG | ecosystem: Host-associated > Plants > Roots > Rhizosphere ...
CAGGATGCTCTTCGCGTTTCCGCTCGACCAGTTACGGGGAATTTCGAGCCGACGATTCCCGCTGCTTCGCGTCGCGTTGCTGCCTTGTCGACGACGATGGATCGTCGAGCGATGGCATCGATCGCGGGAATGGATCTGTCCTTGCACGGTAGCGGTCGGGCCGCGTTCGACCTTCGTCCGTCGGTGCTGCCCGGTCGAGCCGTCGAGAAGAGGAATTCGTTGCGTGGCGCGCTTCAAGCAACGCTCGAGCGTGACGTCGGCGTGAACCATTTCGTGAGCCAGACAGCGATCGCGCTCGCCGGCGGATCAGACGGAGTTCCCGACCAAGAGATGGTCTATCTCGGCGGGCCGGTCAGCGCTCCGGGATACGACTATCATTCTCTAAAGTCGACCGGCGCCATCTCCGAGCATCTCGAGTATCAATTCGCGATTCCGTTTCCCTCTTTCTCTCTCGGCAGGTTTGGTAGGGTGCCGGGAGCGGCGACGCTAGCCCCCTACGTGCACGCGGCGGAGCTCCTCAGCAGCGACTGCATCGCGGTGGTCTCTGCCGGCTCCGCGTGCAGCGACAGGAGCTTCCGCCCGGCGATCGGCGCCGCGCTACTTTCGCCGTTCAAACTTCTGCGAATCGATGTTGCGAGAGGACTTGGCCATGGCGGACGCTGGACGTTCAACGTCGACGTCAGCCGGGAGTTCTGGCGGATTCTGTAAGCGCGCGGTGCGTGCGAACAATGCGACGGGCAGCGAAATGATGATGGCGCCTCACGACTTGCGGCCAACTTCGGCCCATGTCGACGCACGCACCCATTCTGCCGCCTCCGCCGGCGGACCTTGGATCTCTAGCTCGAAGATTTCGACTTCCGGTCGCTGATCTGTCGTCGGCGACAAACCAGGCGATCGCTCTCGTTCCAGAGAAGTGGGCTCGTCGATTTCACGTCGTTCCGCTTTCCGCGACCGAGAACGAGCTCACGATCGCGACCTCCGATCCGCTCGACGTCGACTGCGAGAGAACGCTCGCCTTTGCGACCGGGCGTGACATCCGCCTCGCGCTCGCCGACTCCGACGAAATCGCGCGCCGCATCGAAGAGGTGTACCGGCCAGACTCCGGAACCCACGAGCCCGAGTCCGCGGTCGACGTTCAGCATCTCGACAATCGCGACGACTCGGCACCGCAAATCGCTGGCGAAGAGGCGAGCGCATCCACCACGAGGCTTGTCGATGAACTGATTGCGGGCGGAATCGCTGCCCGCGCCAGTGACATCCACATCGAACCTGAAGAGCAGGGCGTCGCAGTCCGCCATCGTGTCGACGGCGTTCTCGCACTCGCGCGCACCCTATCGCGATCAGCGGGGCCGCCACTCGTATCGCGAATCAAGATTCTCTCGGGGCTCGACATCGCGGACCGGTTGCGGCCCCAGGACGGTCGCGCTCGCGTGGCGATCAACAACGTCGCGGTCGACCTCCGCGTGTCGACGCTCCCCGCATCGCATGGTGAGAAGGTCGTCATTCGCGTGCTCGATGGGCGCTCGACCGTGATTTCGCTGGACGGAATCGGCTTTCACAGCGACGAGCTCGAACGAATCGATCGACTGCTTCAGTCGCGCGAAGGCCTGATTCTCGTCACCGGGCCCACCGGTTCCGGAAAAACGACGACACTCTATGCCACGCTTCGCCGGCTGAAGGAACGTGGCGTCAACATCGTCACGGTCGAAGATCCGATCGAGTATCGACTGCCAGGGATCGTGCAGGTCCAGGTCAACGAAAAGGCCGGCCTGACCTTCGCGTCGGCACTGCGCTCCATTATGCGACAAGATCCCGATGTCGTTCTGATTGGCGAGATTCGAGATCGCGAAACCGCGGAGATCGCGATCCAGGCGTCGCTCACCGGCCACCTCGTTTTGTCGACGCTGCATACGAACGATGCGCCGAGCGCGGTGACGCGGTTGATCGATATCGGCGTCGCAAGCTACAAGATCGCTACTGCGGTGAAAGGCGTTCTCGCGCAGCGTCTCGTTCGGCGGTTGTGCGCGACCTGCCGTGGCGAAGCGCCCGCCGCCTGTAGCGACTGCGGCGGGACCGGCTTTCACGGCCGCCTCGCGCTCGTGGAGGTTCTCGTCGGCTCTTTAGAGTTCGAGCAGCGCGTTGCCGCGGGAGAATCCACCGAGCGAATCGCCGAGGCGGCTCGCAAGGATGGTATGCGTTCTCTGTGGAAGTCTGGCGTCGCGCACGCCGCCGCAGGTCGCACCACCGTCGAAGAAGTGCTCCGTGTCGCGACGCCCGATGATGAGCTACGGGTTTCCGAACCCGCTCCCGCAATCGTCACCCGGCCCAGGTCGTTGTTTTCCGGCTTGCCGAACGGTGCCGACGGAGAGCTCGACTTCCTGAGTGCCCGTGCCGTTCGCCGACGTCGTAGCTTACCCGGTATGGCGCATATCGAGGTTGGCACGGTCGACGTTTTCGTTATCCGCTCGCTGCCGAACGGTTGGAGCGTACTCGCGCTGCAGCGCGGCCTCGAGACGCGCTGTCCGGGATCATGGGAAACGGTCCACGGGCATATCGAGGCGGGCGAACAGCCCGAAGACGCGGCCGTTCGCGAAGTGAGAGAAGAGGCAGGGCTCGCAGTCGAAAAGCTGTACAACGTGTGCATTGCACCGTTTTATCTGCACAAGTCGCACACCCTTCAGCTCTCGATCGTCTTCGCGGCGTTCGTCGATGATTCCGGGGAGGTGTCGGTCGGAAGCGAGCACCAGCGAGCAGAATGGCTCTCTGTCGAGGATGCGCTCGCGCGATTCAGCTTTCCGGCGGAGCGCCAGTCGCTTCGCACCGCGTTCGAGCTTCTGTCCACCGGGGACGCGGGCCCGGTCGACGACGTAATGAGAGTCTTCTAACGACTCTAGGGGCGACGCGACTCTCGGCTCGTCCGAAGGATGTCGTGCGTCGTGGGGGCGTTTGGCTTGACCCGGACGCTCTTTGCCGGAATTCCGACGTAGACGTGGTACGGTCGAACGTCCTTGGTCGCCACCGCCATCGCGCCGACCATCCCCTGCTCGTGCACATGAACGCCGGCGAGCACGGTCGCATGGTACGTGATCCGTACGCCGTCGTCGATCACCGTTGTTGCATTCGTAACGTCCCGTTGCTCGACGATGCTGTGCGTGTGGCTGTAGATGTTCGCGTAGTCGCTCACCGACACGTTGTTTCCGAGGACGATCCCGCCGCGGTCGTCGAGAAGCACATTGCGATGCACGACGACGTTGTCGCCGACTTCCATGTTGTAGCCGAACGAGAACTCGACGTTATGGAACGCTTTGAAGTTCTCACCGCAACGCTTGAAGATGTGACGCGCGAGCAACCGGCGAAGCTCGACGCCAAGCCAGACGTTCTGAGCTGCAACCGGTGTGCGGTCGAACGAATACCACAGCCATAATAGCGGTTTGACGCGCTGAAATTTCGCGTCGTCGCACTCGCCGTAATACTCGGGCTCGAGCGTCACGTTCCGCGGATCCATCGCCGCAAGGGCGAGCCGCGTGCCGGCGTCCAGCGACGTATCCTCGACCGCCGTCTCCCAGTTTGCCGAATACTGCGGGTAGAAAAGCGATGTGAGGATCTCGCGGCACATCAGTGAGCGATCCGCGGAATCGTCGCGGAGGGTCGTCTCGATTGTGGACAACCATTCGCCGGCGAGGCCGCGCGACGGCGAATCGGGGACTTTGCGAAGGGGCAAGTATGTCATGGCAGTTCCTCGTTCAGTAACGATGCGCTATGGCCGCGCGCTCGCTCGCGCGCGAATCTGCGCGCGCTCTGCTTCGATGCGGCTCAGAATGGAGTCGCTTCGATCGGTCGACCAATCCGTGTTTCGATCTGCGCCGATCGTGACAACGATCGGTTGCGAGACGTCGAGCGCCTCATCGAAGATCAGCAAGCCTCGCTGCGTCTCCCTCGGCTGCACTCGCTGCTCCGAAAATCCTGACGTCAGCGGTACGACGTCGACCGGGCGAAACTCGCGGCCGCCGGACGTCACCGTGATATCGGTCGGAACGAATCGCGCGTCCGGCGTGAGGCCGGTGAAGATGATATACCAGACTCGCGGTTCCCGGATGCCGTGTGTCGAAGCCCGTTGCATGATTTGCTGTCGGCGATTCTCGATCGTCGCGTGCAGCGCGCGATAGGAATCCGGCGCGAGTGTGCGAATCACCGATTCGTCGAGCGGAATCGTCGTGATGCGAACCGCGCTTTGCTGAATCGTGATGGCGATGTCGTCCTGATGCAGCGTTCCGAGATTCGCCGGGATCAACGTCGACGAAGCCGAATCGCGGGAGATGCGTGCCGGCACCTGTGGTATCGCTTGCGAGCTCGATTGCGACGGAGCCCCGCCGCACCCGGCTGCGACAATGAAGATCCACCACGCGCGACGCATCAGGTCGGGCTCGCCGTGTCGGTCTGCTCGTCCTTCCACGACGGCTGTTGTAGCAGCGCCTCGACCGCCTCGGCCAGATCGTTCCGGCCTTCCCCCGTCACGGCACTGAACGGGATGACCTGCTCGGAATCCAAAGCGAGATCTCGCGCGACAGCGAAGATGCGATCGGCTTGTTGCTTCGCGGTCAACTTGTCGATCTTCGTCAGCACGACGATCGTCGGAACGCCAATCTCGCCGAGGAAGTCGAGCATCTGGCGGTCGTCCTCGGTCGGGTCGTGTCGGACGTCGATGAGCTGCACGATGCCACGAAGCTGAGTGCTCCGCCGCATGTACTCCTCGATCAACGGCCGCCACTCCGCGCGTTGCTCCTTCGAGACGCGAGCGTAGCCATACCCGGGCAGGTCGACGAGGATGAACGCGTCGTTGACCTTGAAGAAGTTGACTTCGCGCGTCCGGCCCGGTGTGTTGCTGACGCGCGCGAACTTCTTTCGATGAATCAATCGATTGAGCAGCGACGACTTGCCGACGTTCGATCGTCCCGCAAAAGCGATTTCGGGAAGGGACGACTCCGGACGCCATCCGCCGACGCTCGCCATTCCACCGAGGAACTCGAGGGATCGGATGACCAGCGGTTCACCTGACGCGGCAGACATTAGTGTGGGGCGACGGCCGGAACGTCGGTGGCGAAGTCGGTGTGAACCAACGCGAGCGCGAGGACATCGTCCATCGTCTTCACAGGATGGAACGTGATCGCCGTCCGGACTTCCTGCGGTAGCTCGTCGAGATCGCGAACGTTCTGCTGCGGGATGAGAACGTGGCGCACCCCGTTTCGATGCGCGGCCACCGCTTTCTCCTTCAAACCTCCGATCGCCAACACTCGTCCGCGCAGGGTGATTTCGCCGGTCATCGCGACGTCGCCCCGCACCGCAATACCCGTCAGCGCACTGACGATCGCTGTCGCGATCGCGATGCCCGCTGAAGGTCCGTCCTTCGGTGTCGCGCCAGCCGGAATGTGCAGATGCAAATCTCGCGTGCGATGGAATTCGCGGTCGATGCCGAGAACGCCCGCGCGCGCGCGCGTATAGCTCAGCGCTGCGCTCGCGGATTCCTTCATCACGTCGCCGAGTGTGCCGGTGAGTTGAAGCTTTCCGCGGCCACGAATGGCGCTGACCTCGATCTCGAGCACTTCTCCGCCGACGCTCGTATACGCGAGGCCCGTCGCGACACCGAGCTTGTGATCGAGCGTGAGGAGGGAAGGGTCGTACGGCGGACTTCCGAGCAAACTCTGAAGGTCCTCGGCACGGACCGTTGCCTTCGCGTCGCCGTTTTTCTTCGCGCCGGTGTCGCGCGATTCGGCGCTCTTGCGGGCAAGCTTGCGCGCGACTCGGCCGATCCGCCGTTCGAGTTCTCTAACGCCGGCTTCGCGCGTGTAGTTCTGCACGATCGCCGGCATGACGTCCGTATCCCACTCGACTGTGCTTGGGTCGAGGCCGTTCATCCTCAGCTGCTTCGGAACGAGGAACTGGCGGGCAATCGAGAACTTTTCCTGATCGAGATACCCCGACAGCCGAATGATCTCCATTCGGTCGCGAAGCGGTTCTGGAACCTGCGGCAGATAGTTCGCCGTCGTCACGAACAACACCTGCGAAAGATCGTAATCGACCTCGAGGTAGTGATCATTGAACGCGCGATTTTGCTCTGGATCGAGCACCTCGAGCAACGCCGCGGCCGGATCGCCGCGATAGTCGGTGCCTAGCTTGTCGACTTCGTCGAGCAGAATCACCGGATTGACGACTTCCGCCTTGCGCATCGCCTGAATGACGCGACCCGGCATCGAGCCGATGTACGTCCGGCGATGCCCGCGGATCTCGGCTTCATCGCGTACGCCGCCGAGCGACATGCGAACGAATTTGCGCCCGAGGGCACGTGCGATCGAACGACCGAGCGATGTCTTGCCGACACCCGGTGGACCGACGAGGCAGAGGATCGGGCCTTCCATCCGCTCGACGAGCGATAGAACACCGATGTAGTCGAGGATTCTGTCTTTCACTTCCTCGAGCCCATAGTGGTCTTCATCGAGCACTCGGCGCGCGTGGGCGACGTCGAGTACGTCGTCGGTGCGTTCCGTCCACGGCAACGCAACAATCCAATCGACGAAGTTTCGCGCGACGGTCGACTCGGGTGAAAGCGGCGACATCCGTCGAAGCTTTCGAACCTCGCGGAGCGCGCGAGTCTTCACAGCGTCTGGAAGCTTGCGCGCCTCGATCTGCCGCTCGAGGTCGACGACGTCGTCTGTCTCGTCCTGTCCGAGCTCGCGATGGATCGCCTTGAGCTGCTCCTGCAGATAGAACTCGCGTTGGTTCTGGAAGAGCGACCCGCGAACCTCTTCATCGAGCTTTCGCTCGAGGCGCAGGAGCTCGATCTCGCTCGAGAGCACTTGGCTGAGGGCATCGAGCAGCAGCGGGATGTCCGGCGCTTCAAGAAGCGTTTGCCGCGTCTCGACCCGCACCGCGAGATGCGCGGCGATCCCGTAGGCTTGGCGTTCGACCGTGTCCGCGCCCTGCACGAGTGCCACGACTTCATTCGGAATTCGCCGGTGCAGCGCAACGTATTCCTCGAATAGCGCGAGTACGCGGCGTGCGACGACGTTCACATTTGGCGAATCGACCGCCGGTGTGTCTGGTTCATCGGCGAGCGATGCGCGGAGATGCCCGGAGGCCGGGACGTACCGCGTGACGCGGGCGCGAGACACGCCCTCGACGAGCAAGCGGACCGTCCCACCGTTCTGACGAGATGCCTGCGCGATTCGCGCGACCACCCCTACCCGGTGCAGATCGCCCGCCGACGGCTCTTCCGTGTCGGCGCTCCGCTGCGCGACGAGGAAGAGCTGTCCTCCTTCGGCGGCCGCCGCCTCGATGGCGCCGAGCGACTGCTGGCGGCCGACGATGAGCGGCATAGCGACGTACGGAAATACGACGACGTCGCGAAGAGGGAGAACCGGAAGCCGGCGCGGATCTGGAACGGTCATGCCGGAAGATACTACCCCGGAAACGAAAACGGCCCGCGGTCGCGGGCCGTTTCGTCTGAAGCGCTTACGCTTCTTTCTTCTTTCGCTGTGGCGAGATTTCCAGCAGCGGAGCAGTGCGGTTGACCACCGAGCTCTCCGTCACCTTGACCTCTTCGACGTCTTCGCGCGTCGGGAGATCGAACATGACTTCGGTGAGGAGCTCTTCGAGGATCGCGCGAAGTCCGCGAGCGCCGGTGCCTCGCTTGAGCGCCTTCGCCGAAATCGCACGCAGCGCCGAGTCTTCGAAGGTGAGCTTCACTTCTTCGAGCTCGAACAGCTTCGCGTACTGCTTCGTGAGCGCGTTCTTCGGCTCCTTGAGGATGCGAACGAGCGAATCCTCATCGAGCGCTTCGAGCGCGACGGCGACTGGAAGACGGCCGACGAGCTCCGGAATGAGACCGAATCGAAGCAGATCGTCCGGCTCGACCTCGGCGAATGGGTTCTTCGCCTGTGTCGGAGTGCGAATGTCGTCGGTCTTGTTGAAGCCGATCTGACGACGGCCGGTGCGAGCTTCGATGATCTTCTCGAGACCGTCGAACGCCCCACCGCAGATGAACAGGATGTCCTTTGTGTTGATTTGGATGTATTCCTGCTGCGGGTGCTTTCTGCCACCCTGCGGCGGAACAGAGGCAACGGTGCCCTCGAGAATCTTCAGAAGCGCCTGCTGAACGCCTTCGCCGGAGACGTCGCGCGTGATGCTCGGGTTTTCCGACTTCCGGGCGATCTTGTCGATCTCGTCGATGTAGACGATGCCTCGCTCGCACTCGGCGACGTTGAAGTCGCCGGCCTGGAGCAGACGGACGAGAATGTTTTCGACGTCCTCGCCGACATAGCCGGCTTCGGTGAGCGTCGTGGCGTCGGCAATCGTGAACGGGACATCCAGGATTCGCGCGAGAGTCTGCGCAAGCAGGGTCTTCCCGACGCCGGTGGGCCCGATCAGAAGAATGTTGGACTTGTCGAGCTCGACGTCATCGTCTCGGAGCGAAGCCGAGTTGATGCGCTTGTAGTGATTGTAGACCGCGACGGCGAGTGCCTTCTTCGCCTTCTCCTGTCCAATCACATACTGGTCGAGCGTGTCTTTGATTTCCTGCGGTGTTGGGACCTGCGTAATCGCTTCTGCTACTTCACGTTCCTCATCTTCCGCGAGGATCTCGTTGCAGAGCGCGATGCACTCGTTGCAGATGTAGACGGAGGGACCGGAGATGAATTTCCGGACCGAGTCCTTGGACTTCCCGCAGAACGAGCAACGCAGGTGTTTGTCGTGCGACATGACAGATCACTCAACGGGTGACGCGGTTGCCCAGGGGGCCGGAAAATCCAGCGAACGTTTGCTGGGCAAACTGGCGACAGGGGCGGGGAGGATACGGCTAAGAATTAAGGACCCTTCCCGGGTCAAGCAAGAGACGACTGGGCATCGGAAAGGTTTTTGGCAAACAGTTGCAGTCGGGGTGCTACAGATTGCTCGCGTCTTCGAGAGCGCGCGAACAACCTGCATCGGAATGACCCTGCTACTTCGTCACTGCCTGCAGCGCGCTTGGTTCGATGATATCGCCGCGGTGCGTGATGACGTTGTCGACGAGCCCGTACTCCTTTGCTTCATCGGCAGAGAGGTAACGGTCGCGATCGGTATCGCGCTCGATCCGCTCGATCGATTGGCCGGTATGCTTCGCGAGCAGCTCGTTCATCTTCGCGCGGAGATACAAGATCTCCTTCGCCTGAATCTCGATGTCCGATGCCGTTCCGCCGCCGCCCGATTGGGACGGCTGGTGAATCATGATTCTCGAATGTGGAAGCGCTGAACGGCGTCCCTTTCGGCCGGCCGCAAGCAGGAAGGCTCCCATACTTGCCGCGAGGCCCATGCAGATCGTGTTCACCGGCGACTTCATGTACTGCATCGTGTCATAGATCGCCAAACCGGCCGACACGCTCCCACCCGGGGAGTTGATATACAGGAAGATGTCTCGATCCGGGTTGTCGGCCTCGAGGAACAACATCTGCGCGATGATGATGTTCGCGACGTCATCGTTCACCGGCGTGCCGAGGAAGATGATGCGATCCATCAGGAGGCGGCTGAAGATGTCGTAGCTTCGCTCGCCGCGCGGCGAGCGTTCGATCACATACGGCGGGTAAATAGTAGGCATTGATGTTGGCGGTTTGGCGCTTGGCTCTTCGCCGTGTTGGTTCTGCATCGACGCAACTCGCGTCGCGATAACGACAGGTTCTTGTTGACGGGAATGCCGACGTGCAGCGAAACCAGGTGCGTTGAGCTTGTTCAACAAAGACTAATGCCTGCGACCGATGGCCGGCTTACGCCTCGGCGACTTCGTTCTTCTCCATCAACCAGTGGAAGACTTTGTCCTCCGTGATGCTCTGCTCGAGCTCACGAAGGCGTCCGGCTTTCTGCAACGACGCGTACACCTGACCTGGGTCCGCCCCACGCTTCGACGCGACGTCCGCAACGCGATCGTCGATGTCGGCTTCCGTCGACTTGAGCGACTCGCGTTCGGCGATCGTTTCGATGATCAGATCACGACGCACCTGACGCTCCGCAACAGGACGGAATTCAGTGCGGAACCGATCGCGCTCTTCCTCGGGGACTTGATAAGCCTGGATGTAACCGTCGATCAGTTGGTTAACCCAGCTCGCGGGAACGTCGAACGGGTTCGAGTTCGCAATTTCATCCAACAGTTGCTGACGGACACCCGCATCGGACTCACGCTTCGCGTGGTCTTCGAGATCGGTGCGAACCGTCGCATTGAGTGCATCGAGTGACTCGAAGTCGCCCACCTCGCGCGCGAACGCGTCGTCCAGCGCAGGGAGTGACTTTCGCTTCACATCGAGGAGAGACACACGCACGGGCTTTGATTTGCCGCGCTGCGATTCGTCCGGGAAGTCGTCCGGCCAGCGCACCGGGCGCTCAGTGGACTCCCCCGGCTTGAGCTCCATGATGAGCTCTTCGACGCCGGGGATCGCCTGACCGGTTCCAAGTACGAGCGGATACTCCTTTGCTTCCGGGAACTCGCCGCCATCTTCCGCCGTCGCGAGACGAACGCGAACCATATCGGCCGGCATCGGTTTGTCTTCGACCGGTGACCACGTAGCCTTCTGGCCGCGCATCTGCTCGATCTGCTCGCGCACCGTGTCGTCGGTAACAGCTGCCTTGTTTCGGGTTACCCGGAAGCCCTGAACGCGCGCGAGCTCGATCGTCGGACGAATCTCGACATGGAGCTCGAAGCTGAGCGGCTGACCCTCTTCAAACTTCAGGTCATGGACGTGTGGCTGCGATGCAACCTTCAGCTGTTCACGGTCCATGACTTCCTGGAAGGCTTCCTGAACGAGCGATTCGATGACCTGCTGACGAATCGCATCCTTGAAGCGCTTCTTTACCATCGCCGGCGGTGCCTTGCCAGGACGGAAGCCCGGAAGACGAACGCTCGATGCGTAACGGGTCGCCGCCTTGTTCTCGGCGTCGCGAACGGTCTCGACGGGCACACGAACTTCAATCAGTCGCTCGAGGCCGTCGGTTTTCTTTGGCGTGATCTCGATGTTCATGCTCGAATAAGCTAGCGGGGCGACGCCTCACAAGCACAGCGGCGTGCCGTGCGATTATGATGCACCCGGAACGACCGGAATCCGATTCGGGTAAGGTTGTGGTCGGCACTCACCACTGGAGACTTAGATCGATGCGCATTCGGAGTCTTTCACGCGGGATCTCGTTGCTCGTTGGGCTCATGGCGATGGTCGCGTTCGGGAAGCCAATCGCGGCGCAGGCGACCAATTCGCAGGCGCGCGTTCCGATTCCTTACACGTCGTATCTGAGCCTCAATCCCCTCGGCATTCCATTCGACATTTTTTCCGTCGAGGGCGAGACGGGGATTGCACAGGGAATGACCGTCGGCGCGAGCATCTCGCACACCGAGATCGACAACCAGCGGTATTCCAGCGGCGATTTCAAGTTTCGGTATTACCCAAGTGAGATTGTGCTGAAGGGGTTCTCGATCGGCGCGAGCGTCGGCGTGCTTCGCTACAGCGACATTGTGAACGGCGCCGATCGCGCGACGATCGACTCGCCGACTATCGGCCTTCTGCTGGATTACAACTGGTTGCTTGGCGCGACGCATCGCTTCGTCATTGGAACCGGAGTGGCGGCCAAGCGGATTCTTGCCGGAAGTGAAGACCGGGCCAAAGTCGATCTCGGGCGCGCTCAGCTCTCCGCTCGCTTTACGGTCGGCGTCGCGTTCTGAATCGAGGGATTCAGCTGGGACGAGGTGTGACGCCGGGGACCGCTGCCAGCGTTAAGTTGACGGCCTGTTGCGAGAGTGGCGAAACTGGCAGACGCACCAGACTTAGGATCTGGCGCCGCAAGGCTTGGGGGTTCGAATCCCCCCTCTCGCACTGATTTCCCAACCACGACCTCGAGGACCTGATGCGCCGCCTCTCCCTGCTGGTCTCCGTTCTCGTGGTGCTAGGCTGCGGAAGCGACAGCCAGCCATTGACGCTCGGACCGACTGATTCGAATGTCGCCGGGACATACAACCTGACGTCGTCCAACGGACGGCCGCTCCCACTCGTCGCGTTCGTTACGGCCGACGAGGAGTGGGACATGACGAGCGACCAATTCATCATTGGTGCCGACGGAACGTGGACTGAAACGACGAACTACGTCGTCACGACCCTCGCAACCGGTGCGACGCGAACGACCGCCAGCCAATCGGTCGGCACGTACGCAATCGCCAACGCGCAGATCAATTTCATCATCACACAAGGCGCGATCACGTTTACCGGGTCGGTGAGCGGGACGTTTCTCTCCGTGTTGTTCAACGGCGGCCACTTTATTTATCAGAAATAGGCCGTCCGCGGTCACAACGAAAAACGGGAGTCGCAATCGCGACTCCCGTTTTTCTTATCGGTTCTTCGAGCCCTATTTGCCGACTTGCAGGCTCACGGCGCGAGTCTGACAACCGGACTGTGTCGGCGCGCAGACGAGAAGCTCGATCACATCGCCAGACTTGATCGCCGACAAAGCTTGATCGAGATCGGCAACCGAACGGATGTCGCGCTTGGCCGGGAACAGCTCACTGACGATGATGTCGCCTTCAACGAGTTGCTTATACGCCGGTCCGTTGCCCGCGACCTTCATGACACGAACGCCATGCGATGCCGCGTCGCTCAACTTGGCTCGGCTCGCGAAATCGGCCGGTACGGGGGCGACGGTGACGCCAAGGCGATCGTTCGGACGAGCGACAGTGTTGTCGCGCGTCGGTCCGGCTGGGCCGTCGTCGTCGCTCTGCGCGACCGTCGTCTGGTCGTCGCTTGGCTCCGACAATTTGACCTTGAAGGTCTTCTTCTGGCCAAATCGCATGACGTCGACGTCGACTACGTCACCCGGCTTGAAGCCGCGAATCACGCGCTGAAGTGTATTCGGCTGATCGATTGGCTTACCGCCGGCGGCGATGATGATGTCGCCGAGCTCGATGCCCGCCTTTTTCGCCGGACTGTCGTCGCTGGAGTACGAGCCGACCTTTGCGCCGGCGATCGTCGCGAGTCCCGCCGCACGGGCGTCGGCCGCGGTCACTTGCTGCAGCGTCACGCCGACCAGTGCACGGCGCACCTTTCCGAACTTCACGAGGTCGTCCATCACCTGCTT
>Ga0070683_100003253_pt1 | contig 13124 bp, 9 predicted proteins | sample KBSC713LmetaG_FD_64662 | JGI IMG/M metagenome (GOLD analysis project Ga0070683, IMG submission 64662) | Corn rhizosphere microbial communities from Kellogg Biological Station, Michigan, USA - KBS C7.1-3L metaG | ecosystem: Host-associated > Plants > Roots > Rhizosphere ...
TCGGCTCGACGAGCGCGGTCGTGCCGAGCTCCGCCGGCTGACCGCGATCACGACCCAGCAGCCGCCCGACCCGGAGGCCCGCACCGACGCGGTGCTCGACATCATCGACCTCGTGCTGCCGGTGCTGCCGCTGGGGCATCCCCTGGAGGCGGCGATCGGGACCAAGCGTGGCGTGGCCGCGACCGTCCCGGAGACCGAGCTCGACCCTACGCTCGCGCTGCTGCGCGCAGTCGCCGCGCCGGCCGAGCCGGAGCCGCTGACGGTCTGGCAAGGTGTGCGGCAGCGGCTGCTCGACGCGGACTCGCTGTCCGTTCCGGACCTGGTCACCGCCGGCGGCGACCCGAACGCCGCGCACCTGATCCGACTCGAGGACGACGACGGGTCGACCCGTTACCCGGCCTTCCAGTTCGGCTCGCGCGGGCACGCGCGGCCGGTGGTACTGGCCGTCAACACGATCCTGGACGCCGACGACGACCCGTGGGGCGCGGCCGACTGGTGGCTGTGTCCGCATGCTTGGCTGCGGGCCGTTCCCGCGGACCTCATCGACCGGGTCGACGACTCCGTGCTCATCGAGACGGCCGAGCTGGAGACAACGGACGATGCCTGAAGCGCCACCGCCGAGACATGCCGTGCCGGACCCGGTCCTCGCGCGGCTGCCCGCCGGGACCGACGTCTGGCGGGCTCACCACGAGCGCTTCCAGGACTGTCTCTTCAACCGGATCCCGCGGGACTCCCAGTTCACCGACGGCCGGTTCAGTGGCATGCTTCCGGACCCGTTCGGCTACTGCTACATCGGCCTGAGTCCGGCCACGGCGCTCATGGAGCGCCATGTCCGCAGCGTTCCCTACAGCGACACCGGCTACCGGGCAATCGGACGGGCGGGGCTCGAGGGCGGGATGCTCTCCCGCTATTCGCTCACGCACGATCTGGACGTCGTGAGCCTCTGCACGGAGGCCGAGCTCGCCGCCGTCTGCCAGGACGAGTGGCTGCTGCGCGCGGAAGGGCACGACCACGCCAAGACCCGCCGCTGGGGCCAGTGGATCCGCCAGCACACCCCCCGCGCGCAGGGCCTGCTGTGGCCGGCGAAGCGGGAGGTAGGCGGGTACGCCGTGGTGCTGTTCGAGGACCGGTGCCCGAACCCGCCACTGCGGCTGGTCGGCTCGCCGCTTCGAGTGCTCGGCAACGAGGACGGGGTCAACGAGTTCTTGGCGCCGTACCGGGTCGTGATCCCGCTGGCCCCGGCCAGGACAAGGTTGTCGCGCGGCGACGGGCCAGGCACGATCAGGGCATGAGCCACGCGGTCGTCCCCCCGGCGTTCGAGGACGTCGTACGGGAGCTGCGGACGGTGCGGGAGAAGGGCCTGGTCCGATTGCGCGCGCTGGAACTGCCGGCGCTGCACCAGGCCGCCAGGGCCGCCGGCCGGCAGGTCGACGAGCCCGACCCGCAGGCGGTCGAGGCGCTGCTGCGCGAGGCGGTCGACGCCCTCGGCGGGGACACCCTTGGCGATGCGGCCGAGTACTTGTTCGGGTTGGTTCGCGGAACGGTCGGCTGGCGGCCCCGGGACCGCCGTGAGCGGGCGGCGAAGATCGTCGGGCTCTCGGTCGAGTCCTTCCGCAAGGAGCCGGAGTCGCTGCTGCTGTCCCGGGTGGCCGAGGAGGTGCTGCGGATCAGCAAGGGCGCGCCGGCTGAGTCGCCGGCGCCCCCGGTGGAGGGCACGCTTGCCGGCCAGCTGGTCGACACGCTGCAGTGGGTGCTGGCTAGGCGGGACGCCGGCGACGACGGACCCCTGGACCGACCCGGAGAGATCGCCGCGTACGGGCCGTTCTCCATGCCCTTCGCTCCGGTGACCGTGCCGGTGACCGTGCACGCCGGGCCGGTCGAGGGCCTGACCGGCATCGACATTCTGGTCTCGAGCGAGAACACGATGCTCGAGCCGGCCAAGCCGTTCAAGTCGTCGCTGTCGGCGCGGATCCGCGCCGCGGCCGCGCGCCGCGACGAAAGCGGGATGATCATCGACGACGTCGTGGTCGACGGGCTGACGGCGTGGATGCGCGCGCACGGCCGGTTCGGCCTGCCGGTCGAGCCCGGCCGGGTCGCCTGGACCGAGGCCGGCGAGCTCGCCCGGCACGGCATCCGCCGCATCTACCACGCCGCGGTCGCGTGCCCGGTGTCGAACTCTAATGACTACCAGGTCGACCTCGAGGGAATCTTCCGGGCGGTCCGGACCTGCTTCGCGCTCGGCCGGCAGCAGCGGGTGGAGACAAGCCTGCCGCTGCGGTCGATCTGCTTCCCGCTGTTCGGCGCCGGCCGCGGCGGCCTCGATCCAGGGCAGTCGCTGGCCTGGTCCTGGCCGGCCATGCGGCAGGAGCTCACCGCGGATCCGAGCTGGGAGCTGCACCTGAGCACCTGGCGACCGAGCGAGACCGCGGCCGTGTTGCGGGAGTTGCTGCGCTCGCTGGCTCCGGCGGACAAGAACGTGACAATCCCGCACCACTGACGACCGCGCTGCGGCGCCGGCCCGATCCTGTCGGCGATGACGACGGACGTCGAGCAGCAGGAACTGGCCGAGACCGAGGCCGAGATCACCGCGCTCACCACGCGAGTAGCGGACGGCGACACCGAGCAGCAAGGCGTGCTCGCGGCGCTGCACCTGGACCGGTACGAGCTGACCGACGGCAAGGCAGGCCCGGCAGACCTGCTGGCCACGATCAGACACGCCGAGGCCGTGGTGGCGCGGGAGGCGTGGCAGTGGTCGGCGGTCCTCCCGCTGCTCGCGGCCGCCCACTACTACCTCGCCGTCCAGTGCGACGCGCAGGAACACCTGACCCAGGCGGTGGACCTGCTGTCGAACCAGGTGCTCGTGGCGGACGAGTGGAGCGACGACGAGTGCGTCGCGGCGCTCCGGCTGGCCGAGGTGGTCGCGATCCGGCTGGAGGTGGAGCCGAACCGGATGGCCGACCTGGAGAACGCGATGGACGGGCTGTTCAGGTTGCGCGCCCGTCCGGCCCTGTCCGCGGAGGCCCTGGCGTACTCCGGCCTCCTGCTCGGCCATCTGTCCGCGGCCTGGTCGACCGAGCTGGACGTCGACCACCCCGACTGGGCGGAGGTCACCGACCGCGCGATCCGGCTGCTCGACGACGCGAGGACGTCCACCGACGACACGGACGACCTGGCCGAGCTGGCCTGGATGACCTCCGGACTGCACTGGCGCCGGTACGTGACGTCCTCCGGCGGCCCGCTCGCGGCCGCTGACCTCGACGCAACGATCGAGGACACCCGTACGGCCCTGGCTGCCGACCCGAGCTACGCCCCTGGCCACTGGCGGCTGGCGCTGGCCTTGCACGACCGACTCGACCGGACGGAGGATCCCGCGGACCGGGACGGCGCCATCGAGGCGCTCGAGCAGGTGGTCCGGCTCGCCGACGAGCCGGACCGGGACGTAATCGACGCGCACGGCATGCTCGGCGAGCTCTTGCTCGCCCGGGCGGAGGCGACGGACAGCGTCGCCGACCTGGAAGCCGGTACCAACCACCTGATCCGTCAGCGGGACGCCCTGCCGGTCGGGCACCCTGACCGGACGCTCGGCGCCGCCACGCTCGCCGAGGCGTATGCCGCCCGGGGCGGCGGAGACCTCGGTCCACACGAGACGGTCGAGATCATCGTTTCGCTGCGGGAGCTTCTCGAGCACTGGCCGGCCGGCGAGGAGGGCCGCGAGCTGGCGGTGTTCCGCCTCGCCACGTGCCTGCTGAGGGCGGCGGTGAGCACGTACACGTGGCGGCCGGAGCAGGAGGAGGGGCTCACGCTCCTGCGCGAGCTGCAGGAGACGGCCACGGAGCCGCGGCTGCGGGCCGTGGTCGGGGCGATGATCGGTTCTGCCCTGGCCATGCGGTTCATGGGCGCCCTGTTCGCCAGCAGGCTCGGCACGTCGAGGGCATGTCGGGGCGACCTCGACGAAGCCATCCGCGCGCTCGAGGAGGCACTCCTCGACCCTGAGCTCGACGCGGACCTGGCCCCGTGGCTTCGCCCTCATGCGGGCATACTGCTGTTCGTCCGCGCGTCGCCGTCTGAGGCGTGGGACCTGAACACCCGGATCGACCGCGCCGTCCAGCCAGACTGGACGGGTCTGCCCGAGGCATCCAGGACGGACATCGACCGGGCGGTCGGCTACCTCACCGGGTCGGCGGTGGTGGAGGGCAGCGAACAGCTGACGCTGCTGGCCAGGACGATGCAGCTGGCCGGCCGCCAGCCGATGTCCGACGCCGACCTCGACGAGGCGATCGAGTGCGTCGAGCGTCTTGGCGCGGAGCCGCTGTCGGAGTTGTTCGCCATGTTCTCCCCTCCGGCAATGCTCGGCGCGATGCTCGCTGACCGCGCAGAGCGCCGGGGTAGCACCGAGGACGCCGGCCGGGCGATCACGCTGCTCCGGCAGGCGCTCGCCGAGATGCACCCGGGCCAGCCGCACCGCCCGTTCATCCTGGACGCTCTCGCCCGATTGCTCATCAATCCCCGCCACGTGCGTCAGCAGGACCGGGCAGCCGCGGTGGCCGACGCCGTCGACGCCCTGGCCGACCTGGTGACCGCGACGGAGATCGGGAGCTCGCGCCATCGGTACGCACTGGACCGGCTCGCGGACACGGTGCTCGACAGCGTGCGGCTCGGGCCCGACGCGCTCCGATCCGGGAAGGTGGTCGGGTTGCTGCGGGATGCTCTGGACACGGACTCGGCCGCGCCGCCGACGTGGCGGGCGGCGCTGGCCACCGCGCTGGCCGACCGGTGGCAGGCGACGGGTGTGGCGGCCGACCTCGAGGATGCGGCCGGCCTCGCGGTCGTCGCCGCCCAGGCGGCAGGTGAGCCAGCACTGCGGCTGCGCGTGCTGACCGGTATGGGGCTCGTCGTGATGCGCCTTGGCGCGCTGGCCGACCGGCCCGAGCTGCTCCGGACGGGTCTCGACCAGATCGAGGCCACCCGGCCCCTGGCCGACGATCCGGCCGTCCGGGACCTGCTGAGCGCAGACCTGCTCGCGGACCTGCGGCGGGCGCTCGACGCCGTCGACACCGCACGGAGGGTCGAGGGGCCGTTCGCGGAGGAGCTCCTGATCGGCATCACCGGGCTCTCACCGGCCGAGGTCGAGCGGATCCGGCCCGGCGTGCACGACGCCGCCCGGCTTCTCACCGCGGGCCTGACCCGCGACCGGCGCCAGGTGCGGTCGGCCGTCGGGGCGATCACCGACCTCGCCCGGTCCGCCGCACCCGCCACCTCGGCGGAGGCGGAGCGGCTGATCGCCAGGGCGCTCGCGCTCGTCGGTCCCAGCCTCACGAGTCCGGACGTTGCGCAGCTCGACGAGGCGTCGGACCTGCTGCACCGGGGCCTGTCGGGCGACCTGGCCGACGAGGACGCCCGTCCGGCGTACCTGTCGGTGCTCGGTCGCATCCTGCTCGAGCGGCACCGGCTCACGGCCGATCCGGAGTCGGTCCACCAGGCGATCGTCGCGCTGGAGCGCGCCCGCACCGCGGCTGGCGAGACGCCGCCGTCCGGGGACGGTGCCGCCGGGCTGATGGCGCTGGCGCGTGCCTACCGCCTCCGCGGCGAGGACGGCGACCGCGGCCGCGCCGTGCGTACGGCCGGGGCCGCGCTGCGGGGTTGGGGCCGCGCGATCCTGCTGACCGACGACCCGGCCAGCCGGCTCGCGCTCGCTCGGGATGCGAACGAGCGGATGGCCGAGGTCGTCGGCTGGGCACTGGAGAACGGCGACACCACCTCGGCGGTCCTGCTGCTCGAGGCGGGCCGCGGCCTGCTGCTCCACGCCGCCACGGCCACCGCGTCCGTGGCTGCGGTTCTGGCCAGGACCGACCACGCGGAGCTCGCCGAGGCCTGGGAGTCCGACAAGGCCGACGTCGCGGTCCGCGGCCGGGCGCTCGCCGCACTCGGATCCTCGTTGGCTGGCTACCACGTCCTCAGCACGCCCGCGGCGGAGACGGTGTCCGAGGCCACCTGGGCGCAAGGCGCGGACGCGCTGGTCTACCTGGTGTCGGGCTCAGCCGCGTCGCCGGGCCGGGCGCTGCTGCTGCGGACGATGCAGCCGCTCGACCACCTCGAACTGCCCGAGCTGCGTGACGACGCGCCGGCGGTTACGGGCTATCTCGCCGCCGTCGGGCGTGCGGGGAGCCCGGAGTGGCGGGCCGCGCTCGACCGGCTGTCGGACTGGGCCTGGACCGCCGCGATCAGCCCCTTGCTCAGGCGGGCGCAGACCTGGGGCGTTCGCCGGGACCCGCGGGTCGTGATAGTTGCCACCGGCGCTCTGGCCGCGGTGCCCTGGCACGCGGCGCGGGCGTCCGGACCGGACGGACCCCGGTACGCCTGCGCCGACTTGGTGATTTCCTATGCGGCGTCGGGCCGGTCGATGGTCGACGCGGTGCGCCGGCCGCTGCCGATCGGGGCGAAGCCGGCGTTCGTCGTGGACCCGACCGGCACCGCGGGCTGGACCGCGATCGGCGCCCGCGGAACCCGTGCCGCCTTCCATCCCGACGCGGACCACCTCGGGATGGGCCGCCGCCCGGCCGGGCCGACCGGCACCCGCGCCGAGGTCCTCGCTCTGCTCATGGAGGGCACCCGGTCACCCCTCCAGCTGAGCACGCACGCCGGCGCATCCGCGGTGCCGACCGAGTCATACTTCTTGCTGGCCGACGGCAAGCTGACGGTCGCGGAGATCCTGGCCCGCGCCGGCAGCCGTCCGCCGGAGGCGCCAGGCGGGACGGTGATCTGCGACGCCTGCGCGACCGACCTGACCGCGGACTACCACGACGAGGTGCTGACGCTCAGCACCGCGTTCCTGGCCGCCGGCTGGTCGACGGCGATCGGCACCCGCTGGCCCGTGGACGACCAGGCGACCGCCCAGCTGATGTTCGTCCTCCACGGCCACCTGCACGCTGGTCTGCGGCCGGCCGATGCGCTCCGCGCGACCCAGCTCTGGGCGCTCGACCCGGATCGGGAGCCGCTGGCGGGGATGCCGGTCGCGCTGGCGCGCACGGCCAAGGACCCGGGCCTTGCCGAGCCGTACCACTGGGCGGCCTTCGTCCATCACGGCCGCTGAGGAAGCCGGCAAGCCCACTCAGCCGAGTACGATGCGGCGGGAACGGCTGGCGCCGTCCTCGTCCCGCCGCGGCACCTTCCCGGACGCCGGGATGGCTCGGTCGCCCAACTGCCGGACCTCCTCGATCTTTTCCGGCGTCGACCGGGACAGCGGTACGACGTTGCGAAAGGCGTCCACAAAGAAGTGTTCCGGCACATTCGCGTCCCCGACCCGCAGGGCCTCGTGCCCGATCTCGGCCACGGCCGACTGGATGTCGGCCCCGGAGAAACCGTCGCTCAACGTAACGAGGCGCTCGAGCATGCCGTGCGGCGCCTGGACCTTGAGGTACTTGCGGAGATAGATCGCGATGATCTCGGCCCGCTCGTCGGCGTCCGGGAGGTCGACGAAGAACATGTCGTCGAACCGGCCCGCCCGCAGCAACTCCTGTGGCAACGATCGGATGTCGTTTGCCGTCGCCACGACGAACACCCGGCCCGTCGACTCCTGAAGCCAGTAGAGGAACTGGCCGACCAGCCGGGTGGTGATGCCGGTGGAGTCGCTGCCGGATCCGGCCAGTCCCTTCTCGATCTCGTCGATCCAGAGCACGCAGGGCGCGACCGTGTCCGCGGTGGCCAGTGCCTCCTTCAGCCTGGTCTCGGACTGGCCGACGTACTGGCCGAAGATCGCGGCCATGTCGAGCCGGTAGAGCGGCAGCTCCCAGCCGGAGGCGACCGCCTTGGCCGACAGCGACTTGCCGCAACCCGGTACGCCGACGAGCAGCACCCCGCGCGGCGGGCGCATTCCGCGGTCCCGCAGGTCCATGGTCAGCAGCGGCCGCTTGCGGTCCAGCCAGCGCCGCAGCCCGGCCAGGCCACCGACCTTGTAGTCGTCCTCCTGCAATCGCACCCGCTCCAGCCCGGCCAGATCCGAGAAGATCGCGTCCTTAGCCTTGCTGAGCAGCGCCAGGTCGTCCTTTCCGATCGAGCGGCGGACGACCAGCGTCGACAGTACGTTGAGGGCCTCGATCCGGGTGACCCCGGACAGGATCGACGCGGCTTGGGCGTACTCGTCCGGACCCCATTCGATGTGGATCCGGCCCCGGTACGGATCGAGGAATTCGGAGATCTCCCGCCGCATCTCGTCCAAGTCAGGCACGTCCAGCGTGACCGACATCCCGAGCCGCTGCAGCGGCGTCCAGACCGGGTCCGCCGTGATGACGACGACGCTGCCGCCGTGCTGCTCGGCCAGCGCGGCGAGGTCGACGAACCGGCGGGTGGTGTCGTTGTCGTCGCCCAGGTGTTGGACGTCGGTGAAGACGACCGTGAGGTTCTGCCGGGCGACGAACTGCTGGCTGGCAAACTCCAGCGCTCCGATCAGTGACTTGTCATCGGAAACCACGACGTTGCCGCGGATCTCGCGCAGCCCCTGGCTGAGGGTGTGCAGCAGAACGTCGAGTTGGCGGCGACCAGCGACAGTGGACAGCATCTCGTGTACCCGACCACGTTCTCGGGTCCGCACAGAGACGAACGGAATTCGTGCTCGCAGGTAGGAGTCGAGGATCTCCTCGGTTTCCACGCCGTTCGGCATCGCGGGCTCCTCACAAGATCACGCGGCGCCCTACCGGACGCGCAGGGTTGGAGTGCAGGACGGAGACCGGTGGGGCGACCACGGTGAGCCGGTGCTCCCGCAGCACGCCCAGCACCTCCTCGCCGCCCGGCTGGCGGCGGGCCGAGTCCTCCAAGCTGCGCTGTATCTCGGCCAGCATGTCGGTGAGCGCGCGGCGCAGTTCGGCGCGCAGTTCCCCCGGCAGCAGCGGCAAGTCGGCAAGAGTCCACAACGGACGCAGGCTGCCGCGACCGTTGATGAGAGCGGCGGCCAGCTCGTGCGTCCCGCCGACCTCGGTCGCGACGGCGATCCGCTGGTCCAGGGTGCGGCTCCAGAGGGCCGCCCGAGCGGTGTACGCGGCGCTGATCCGCTGCAGCAGTCGGCCGAACATCGCCGGGCCGAGCGACTCGTCGACCGGGACTAGGTCATCCACGGACCGGTCCTCCCCGCGGCCGAACGCGTCCAGCCATGCGACCCAGGCCGCGTACCCACCGGAGAGCACGGTCACAGCCGCCCGCGTGGTCGCTGCACGAACTCGGTCGGCGGCAGCAGGTCCCACTCCGGCAGTCCGGTGGCCAGCGTGGGTGGCTGCGCCCACGGGGGCGCGTCGTCCGGGCCGTACGGTTCGGCCCGGTGCCGGCGCCAGTCGTCGGGATCGGACCAAAGGTCCTTGGTCATCTCACACTCCTCGGTGGTGGCCTGACATTGCGCCGACGTACGCCTCGCGGACGAGCCCGTCGACGTACCGACGGAACGGCGCCGCCTTGGCGATCTCTACCTCCCAGGCCGCCTGCCAGTCGACGGCTTCGGCGAGGGCGCCGCGCAGCGTGGCGACTCCGCGAGCCTTGCGCGCCTCCCCGGCGTCCCGGACGGCCTGGCGCCGGCGGGGCAGATGCCGATAGGCGTTCAGGGCGTACAAGCCGAGGCCCACTGCGCACAGCAGCAGGAAGACCGCGCCGCCGGTGGACCCGTTCACCGCTGTGACGAGCGCGAGCACGACGGCGAGGGCCGCCCCGATGGCCGCGGCGAGCGGTCCGCCGGTGAATTTGATGCGGTTGAGCTGCTGGTGCGTCTCTGTCTCGATGTGGTCGGTCAGGCTGGCGACCAGCTGCGGCTCCGAGCTGCCCTGGCGCATCCTGCCGCTCCAACCCTCGATCGACAGCTGCACCTCAGCGGGTACGGCCTGCACGTTCGCCGCCTCCAGCTGGGCGTCGGCGGCCGAGATCCAGTCCTTCGTGAGCGCCACTGCGAGCCGCTGAGTGCCGCGGCTGGCGCCGGACCGCTCCGGGTAGAACGCCGCGTTGGTGAGCAGCGTGAGGAGGTCGACGTACTCCTCCCGGGTCGACGCCTCGGCATCGGTCGCTGCCTGCGCCGCAGCCTTGTCACCACCATGCTCGATCACCGCCGCCAGCTCCGCCTCCTCCCGGCGCAGCGGCGACTCCTCGTCGTCGAACCGGGTGACCAGGTTGGTGAGGATGTCGTCGACCCGGCGGCGCAGGTCCGGGTTGGGGTCTGCCGGCCCCTCGAAAAGGTCGCGGATGAAGGCGTCGGCCAGGCCGTGCACAGCGGCGCCTTGGAGCGTCGACAGCAGCGCTGGCCAGGTCGGGCTCACCTGCGGCAGGATCGTGAACCCGCCGGAGAGCGTCGGCCGCATCCCGTCGAGCAGCGCCGCCCACCGCTGCACCTGCGCTCCGGTCACGTCGGTGCGCTCGCGCAGTCGGTCGTACCACTCGTCCATTCGCTCCATGAGCACAGGGCGGCTGGCCACCCCGAGGACGCCCGTGGCCACCGCATCGACAATGACTGTGAACTCGTGCGAGAGCTTCTCCGGGTCCTGCCGGGCGACGTACTGATCTACCCAGCGGGCGGTGGCATGGTCGCGGCCCTGCCGGCGCAGCACCAGTGCGAAGAATAGCGACGTCTTGTCGTTGTCCCGGCCGAGCGCCTGCCCGAGGCCCTGCTCGGCCAGGGTCTTGTCGTCCCGGATCCATGCGGCCAGAGCGACCAGCGCCGGCGTCAGCCAGTAGCGCGGCGTAAGCAGCATCCGTTCCTCGGACACCTCCCGCACGGTGTCCTGGGTGACGATGCCGCCGTCCATGGCCTGCAGCGTGCCGGTCGCCAGCCGACGGACGTCGTCGTAGTGGCCGAACTCGGTCCGCAGCTGCTGGCGCACGGCGATGATCCTCGTCTGCGCGAGCTGGAGGTTCTTGTCGAACTCGTTGCGGCGGAGGAACTCCTGGAACTGGCCTCGCAGGTCGCCGAGCTCGCTGCGGGTCTGGTCCTGAACCGCCGACACCTGCTGGACCGCCACGTGCATCGCGAGCTGGGTCGCGTGGACCTGCTCCAGTCTGTTGATGACCTGGCTTACTTGACCGTAGGTCGCCTCGCCACTCATGCCTTTCCTTCCAATGGAGCGGCCGAGCCGTCCGGCAGGATGGCCACCAGCCGGTCGGCATAGACCTCGATGCAGAGATAACGTTCAGTCGCGGCGGCCCGGGCTCTTTCCAGCTCTGCGGGCAGAGCCTGGCCGGACGGGTAATGCTCAATGATCTGGCCGGAATCCGTAAGGGTGTGCACCTCGTACGGCGGGCCGAGATAACAATGCGCGACATAGCCGAGCGGCGGCAGCGCCCACTTCTCCTCGAACTCTCGACGGAGGTCGTCGACGATTGCTGCGGTGTCGACAGGGCCCAGTTCGGCCCGACCGTCGAGGGCTCCGATAGCGGTCAGATACCGCCGGGACCGGGGCTGCAGCAGCAGCTTGCCGGTCGGAGCCGCGGTCTGGCGCCGTTGGGACAGCCCGGCCGTGCTGGCCTGCCGTTGCCACGCGCCGATCATCGGTCTTGGCACAATGCCTCCTGGATCAGGACGTCCGTACGGTCATGAGCAGCAGCGCGGCCAGCAGCAGGGCCGCGCCGATGCCGGTGCCGGCGCCCGTGCCAAGCCGGGCCAGCCGGAACCCGACGCTCGCCCGCGGCCGGAAAACCGCGCCGTCGACGGCGTGCACCATCCGGGTGACCCGCACGGTGCCGTCTGCAAGGCGGCGGCCCCAGACCTCGGCCACGGCACCCTGCTCCGGCGCCCGCTTCCGCCGCGGTCCGAGGAACTCGCACATCACGCGGCGTCCAGTACGCTCCACCAGCGGGAACCGCTCGAACGGTGTTGCCCGGGCGGTGCCCGCCCGCGCCACCGGTACCAGCCGGGGCCACAAGGCACGGGCCAGCCCGAGCGGCACTCGCATCACTACGGAGCCGCGCCTCCGGTCGTCGTCGGGCGCGAGCCCAGCCACGGCGGCCAGGCCGGACAGAACGGCGGCGGGCAGTGGCCAGGGCGGCAGGGTGGCTGGGGTGAGCACGGCGACGGCAAACGCGACGAGGCCGAGGACGAGGATCAACTGCGCTGCGACCACGGCCCAGCGGCCGACCTGATACTGCCCGGTCGTCGCCGGTCCGGTCACGGTGCCGCGGATCCCGGCGCCTGCCTCAGCACCCGGCCCGGCGTCAGCGGTGGCGGGTTGAGTTTCCCCGCCGCCGCCGCACGTGACCGGCGCGGACGGACCGGCGCCGGTAATTCTGCTCGATCGCGGAATCACGTACGCACCTCCCGCCGCCCGCTGTCGAGTGCGATCGATACTGACCGAACTCGCCGGTCCGCTCCGCCGTGTCATGTTTCTGGCATTCATTTTTCCTGACCGCCCGGCGCTGTCATCCATCACGCCGGCGAGGTTCGCCGCAACAATTCTCCGGTTCGGCCGACAGGCGCGTGGAATCATGCCAGGCTCGGATACCTCTCTTCGCCGGCCCGCAGCCACGAGTTCCCGATCGAATGGATCTCCATGCCTCCACCGACCGACCCATCCGAATCGGGCTACACGCCGCCGCGGGCGCCGTTGTGGGGGACCTCGGATCCGGCCGGCGGTCCGCGCCGGCCGGCGCGGCCATTGCTCTGGGACGGCGCACCGGCGCCGGCCGCCGCACCGGCTGGGCCCGATCCCGCTGACCAGCCGGCGACGCCACCCGATGAGGCCGACCCTTCCGTGCACACGGCCGGACAGCCAGCCGCCGGACAGGCCACGGTCTGGCGACCGACGGCCGGACAGTCAGCTGCCGGACAGTCAGCTGCCGGCCCAGCTGCGCCCCCACGATCCGCCGGCCGGGGGTTCGGGCGGCAGGGCGGCTTCGGCCTGGACCGCGGCCCGCTGATCGGGCTCATCACAGTGGCGCTTCTCGCGGTCAGCACAATCGTCGTGATCGCAGTACGGTCCGGGTCGTCCACCGATGCGGCCGTGTCGGCCCCGACTTTCCCCGAGGCGCCCACCGACGTGATCACCGGCGAGCCGACCTACGATCCGACCGAGGACCCGACCCCGACTCCCGACCCGACCACGGACGATCCGACCCCGACCCCCGACCCCACGGACGGGCCGGTACCTGCCGGCTACCAACTCGTG